>Ga0255343_1001250_pt1 | contig 35014 bp, 32 predicted proteins | sample wastewater_treat_4_FD_192413 | JGI IMG/M metagenome (GOLD analysis project Ga0255343, IMG submission 192413) | Wastewater microbial communities from Lulu Island WWTP, Vancouver, Canada - plant16 | ecosystem: Engineered > WWTP > Wastewater > Unclassified | place: Canada: Vancouver, British... | reverse complement strand
GTGCCGGTGTTCGTGATGATTCTGGGGAAATCCCGGGTGAAATACACGGAATTTGCTAGCCGGTGTGATCTAAGCAGCCTGGAACGATGTATCGTCAACGCATTCTCATACTTCGGCGGTATGCCGGGAAATGTGCTCACCGACAACATGAAGACCTTCGTGGCGGGGCGCGAGGCCGGGAAGCCCATTTGGAACACGCGTTTCGCAGACTTCGCCGCTGAGTTGGGGTTCGTGCCGAAGGTGTGCCGCATCCGTTCTCCGCAGACCAAAGGCAAAGTGGAACGTCTAGTGCGGTATGTGAAAGACAACTTTCTGCCCGGCAGACAGTTTGAGAATCTGGAAGACCTGAACCGGCAGGCGCTTTGCTGGTGTCGGCAGGCCGACGAAAAAGTTCATCACACAACCGGTAAAATCCCGATGCAGGAGTTGGAAAGGTAGGACTTACGGGAACTTCCGCCGCAGGAGATTTTGGACAAATACCGTTGGGAGACACGGATCGTGACGCGCGACGGGATGGTCAGTTTCGACGGCGTCCGTTACGGCGTGCCATGGCCGTACAGTGGTCTCGCGGAGAAAAACGGCATTCCCACGCCTTTTCCGTGCGCCAGCAAGCAGAATGGCGCCGTGGAAGTACGCAAGCTGAGCGTTTATGATCAGCTGCTGGGAGGTGCTTTCCATGGTTGAACTGGAACACGCCCGGGAATTGCTCAGCAACATGGGACTTGAAACCGCTGCGACGCTGTTGGATGCGCAGATGGAACGGTCACTGCACGCGGAACACACCTATGCGCAGTTTTTGAACGAGCTTTTGACCTCCGAGCAGCAGGAGCGTGGACGAAAGGGCGAGGAAATGCGGACAAAGCTGGCCCGTCTCCCGCACCGAAAGAGTCTGGAGGAATTCGACTTCAGCTTTCAGCCTTCCATTGACAAGCGACAGATCGACGAACCGGCTACTTTGGCTTTCGCTGCCCGCGCCGAGAATATTATCCTGCTGGGACCGCCCGGCGTCGGCAAAACCCATTTGGCGGTCGGTATCTCCATTGTTAGCGGACATGTTAAAATCCCCCCAAGTGGGAACTTTAGAATGTCTATTGACACCCCATTACACAGAAGAAAATATATAGTTCAATGAAATTGAGTTAAAATTGTTTATATTGGGTGGTGTAAAATGCGGACAATAATCGTTGAGCCATATAATCCGCAATGGGCTGAGGAATTTGAAAGAATAAAAAGTGAAATATTACCCTTAATCAGTGATGATATTATTTCCATTGAGCATGTCGGAAGCACCTCCGTTGTTGGTCTTTGGGCAAAGCCTGTCATTGACATCGACATTATTGTTGACGACGGAGTGTTGCCTGTTGTTATAGAAAAACTTGCAATTATTGGTTATACTCATGAAGGAGATTTGGGGATTAAAGGAAGAGAAGCTTTTGGGTATGACGAGAAAGAAAAAGCACACCTAATGAAACACCATTTATATGTTTGTCACGAAAATAATCCCGAGTTAAGGCAACATTTGGCTTTACGGGATTTTCTCAGAAAGAACCCTGAATACTGCGAAAAATACAGCAAAATAAAAATTGAAATGGCCAGGAAATATCCACATGATATTGATAGCTATATAAAAGGCAAGGAACCTGTCATCATGGAAATATATAAGTTATCCGAAATCAAGCCATGGAAGGAGCATGGGAATGAGTAATCAAGATGTTCAACCAGGATTTTTTGATGGCTATAAAAAGTTAAGAGATAACCCTTCAGCAGCAAATGACATTGTTGAAAAACCCGCATTATTTTGTCAATAGACATTCTTATAATTCTTTTGTCATATATACCATTCCAGGAATATACCCAAGTTTTTGATTTAATGCCATCATACTATTGTTCTTATAATGTACTGTTGTTTCTATTGTTTTTATTCCTTCAAGCCGACACCATTCCTCCAATAATTTTTTTAGTTTTGTAGCTACCCCCTGGCCTCTATAATCCTCTGTTACATATAAGGATAAAATCATAACACTATCCTTCGGTTTCTCTTGTTTGCATGCCCATATAAATCCCTGTATATGGTCTAGTTCATCTTCCGCAACAGCAAGTAACAAATCTTCATTTCTTGTATTTTGAATTTTTAGTACTGTTTCTTCTATTTCTGCTGTTGAAACTTTATAATCTGGTATCCATAGTTTTGGTGTAAGATTATGCCATTTTGCAATCTGCATCAAAAGCAATTCTTATTTCTTGTCGATATTGCCACTATCAAGCTCAATTTTCCTATACTTCATTATTAATTCCTCGCAATGCCGCTATTTATGTGATTTTATCAAATGTCGATTATTTCAATCACATATCCTTGATTTCCTTTATTCTATCAAATATATTAACCAATTTCTGTTAAATATTATTTAGACATAAAAAACAACCCACTAGTCTAATGTTTTATATCCTTTAAACTAGCGGGTTGTGATTTTTTATGATAGTTCCTGTTTAACTCTAGTTGTATCCTTAAAGTGGAATATTACCTTGTATCAATATTCAAGTTCTTTTATGTCTAATAACTCAAATTTTAATACAATTTAGCAATATTCGATTAATGCTAAATTGTGCACCTATCTTCTTTTTCCCTTACTAACTACTTCCATTGCTTGTCTCTCTGTTCCTTTTTCCATTTTAACCATCTTGAATCTAATACTGTAGCTTTTTCTTTTGTCATTATTTCATTGCAAGGAAACTCTTCACATAAACCACAATAATCAATTTCTTGGTCATCCACACAGTCAAATGTAAAGCAATCTCCTTTAGTATGTGCTGTTCTACAGCCAGTACATTTTCCTTTTACATAGGTAGGGCAACTACCACAATAGAATCCACATTTCCCAATTAAATTATTTTCTTTCTTGTACACAGATTTTATCCCCTTTCCGAAAAACCTTTACTTCGCACTTAATTACAACTGTGAAGCAACGCTTTAATGCCTGATATATTTTACATAATTATACCATTAAATTCAAAGCTGCACTAATTAAATTCATCCCCTGAAATCATAACCAAAACATTAACTAAAAGTATTTCCGCTAAATTGTGCACACCCATATCAAAAAATACACACCCCTTTCACCCCCCTCTCTCATAACTGGCTTTTTAATCAAAAATTAAGCAAAAAACTTAGCCTAATCGTCATTATTTTGGGGCAAAAAAATAGCAAAACCCCTTGAAATCAAGGAGTTTGTATTGTATCAATATTTAAGTTCTTTTATGGTGGAGGCGGAGGGAATTGCACCCTCGTCCGTAAGTAACCAGGCCTCAGTCTCTACGAGCGTATCTCCGGATTTGTTCTCGCAAGTTGAGGCGCCCCGGAGCGGGCTTCCCAACTCGCCAGCTCAGAATTCTTTTCCCCAAGTGGTCCCAAGCAACCCCACATGGGTATCTTCCCTAGTGACGGCAACACGAAGATAGGGAAGCTTTCTCTCCGGTGCCGTGGCCGCTTATTTAAGCAGCCAGTGCGTAATTTGTATCAGCAGTTATTTGCTTGCCGCTTTGATGGGCACGGCTCCCATGCTCGCTGCTCAAACCCAACTACCCACGTCGAACCTGTATCGCCCCCATAACCTAACACTATTCTAGCACGATTCCTCAAGTTGAACAATGCACAGCTGCATAAGCTGCATCCGGCTTATGAGCAACATGCCAATCCGCCATGCTGCACAACCTGCAACTCATCTAACACCAAACATTTCTGACAGGGGTATCTACAGGCCATTCACCCAAACCCGGCCACAGGCTACTAGATGAACGAATCCCGAGATTTCAGCCCCGCCAGTTTGTCCGTCAGATTCAACTCGAACCAACAGACTCCCTCCGGGTTGCCCCAGTTCCAAGGTCTCAGTTTTAACGCCATCCCTAGCCGCTAAAACGCTTGCAACGGCAATACTACCTGACGCACAGCTTCCTTCCCAGACCAACGATTCAGTCTCTTTTACCCATACCGCTGGCACGACATGTCTTTCAGATTCATCCAAGAACATGACCCCAAAAGCCTGAGTCTCTCGGTACTTGCAGAACTCGGCTATTTCCCTGAATGCTCCTACGCTAGGCTTTTGGTCCCACACTACCGCGTGGCTGATACCCGGTAGCTCAACGAATCCCAAATAACCATGCTTGAATGGCAGGAATTCTATCCTGCGAGGCAAAGGCATAGGCGAAGAAACCCACAGCCCACTCTCTTGTTCCCGTCCGCGCACCGCTAGTACCCCATCATAACCAGAAGTCTCTATGGGAATCTCTACCTCGTCGCCCAAGAGACGCCGACCCAAATAGGATGTAGACATTAGCCAGGCTCCAAAAGCACGGCATGCATTGCCACAGAACTCATCACCCATCATCTGCAGTCTAGCAATTGCATTAGCATCTGAGGAACGTTCGGCAAATCCAACCTGTTCGGCCCCTAGTCCGTAAGGCCTCATGATTTCTGCGGCTACATCGCGATGCTTATCCCGCTCAACTGGAGTCAGAACGATTACAGTAACGTTACCTGATGGGTTTAGTTTGACGAAGCGAAGGAACATTTCACTGCTCCTCCCTACCTCGTACAATCCTCTCGCTCTCACGTTGTATGTCTCGTTGCTTGATGGCTTCACGTTTGTCGTATGTCTTACGACCTCTCGCAAGCGCCAATTCAACTTTAGCCTTACCATCTCGAAAATATATGGATAACGGTATAAGCGTGTACCCTTTCTGGGATACTTTGGACGCCAGCCGTCTTATCTCGCTCTTGTGCAAAAGCAGCCGCCTTGGTCGCAATGGATCATGGTTGAACCTGGCTGCAGGCTCATACTGGTCTATATGAGCATTGCGCAGTATCACTTCATTTCCGACTATCTCCGCATAGCTGTCCTGGAGGCTGGCCCTACCCATACGCAAGGATTTCACCTCAGAGCCAATAAGAGCTATGCCTGCCTCTATGGTTTCTTCGATATAGTAGTCATGCCTGGCACGCCGATTTCGCACAACTACTTTTTCATTGTCATCTTCTTTCATTTTCCATACACCCATTACTCGGGACTGTGGCTGGCGAACAAGTAGTTCCCTACGCCCACACCAAAAAGCCCCAGTATCTAAGCCGATTTGTGTTGATGCTGCGGTTCAGAGTATGAATCCCCTAGAACCAGACTAGAGGCCTAGATCGTCAGATATCTCCTTCATAGCTTCTAGCCCAAGACTTACAAACTCCGGAACTGTTAGTCCAAGCTCGGAGCACGCCTTTATGACCTCACGGTTCGCCCCTCTAGCAAAAGACTTCTCTCCCATCCTGTTTAGGACAAAGTCAGTGTCTATGGCAGACAATTTCTTCTTAGGAGAAATCAGTGCAGATGCGACAATGAGCCCCGTCAAAGGGTCAGCGCAGTAAAGCGCCTTTGCCATCATAGTGTTCCTCGGAAAACCGTGAATCTCATTGTGAGCCCTAACCGCGTCTACGATCTCCTCATCGAAACCAAGCTCCGCAGCAATCTCTCCAGACTTTATGCTATGGATATTTGGGTCATGCTTGGTATCTTCATAATCAATATCGTGGAGGAGCCCAGCTGCTCCCCATCTTTCCTCATCTTCACCAAAATAGCGAGCCAAACGCCGCATTACAGCCTCTACAGCCAGAATATGCTTGTACAGGTTGTTAGTACTGACCCTCTTAGACACTTCCGCTGCAATCTCATCTCTGGTCAAGACCTCAGTCTCCTTCCTCTCCACAGAACTGCGTGAAAAACGGGGGTAAAGAAGGGGATATCTGCAGTTCAAAGGCAAACATCCCCTGTTGCGTATCTTACCTAAACAGCGAAGCAAACACCAAAGCAACTATGCTCATGAGTTTTATCAAGATATTTAGCGACGGGCCTGCAGTATCCTTGCAAGGATCTCCTACGGTATCGCCCACAACTGCCGCCGCGTGAGTCGGAGTGCCTTTTCCACCAAGGTTGCCTGCTTCAATATACTTTTTAGCATTATCCCAGGCTCCGCCTGAGTTCGCAAGGAAAATCGCCATTAGTACCCCTGAAACAAGGCTACCCGCCAAAAGACCGGCTAATGCCTCTTTACCTAGGACAAAACCAATCAGGATCGGCGCACCCACAGCCATTAACCCAGGGACTATCATTTGTTTAAGTGCACTTGCAGTCGAAATATCCACGCATTTCGCGTAATCCGGCTTGGCCGTTCCCTCCATCAGACCTGCAATTTCTCTGAACTGACGCCGTACCTCCTCCACCATCTCAAAAGCTGCCTTTCCAACAGCCTCCATTGCCATGGACGAAAACAAGAAAGGTAGCATTCCGCCTATTAGAAGACCCGCGATTACGTTAGCATTCAAGAGATCAATTGAGGTAAGACCTGCTGCCTGCGAATATGCCGCAAATAGCGCCAGCGCCGTAAGAGCGGCAGAACCAATTGCAAATCCTTTGCCGAGTGCAGCCGTGGTGTTTCCGAGCGAATCAAGCGCGTCTGTGATCTCACGCACGCTCTTGTCCTGGTGCGTCATCTCTGCAATACCGCCTGCATTATCCGCAATGGGCCCGTAAGCATCGACCGAGACTGTCATACCAGTAGTAGAGAGCATACCAACCGCGGCCAAAGCAATCCCGTACAGGCCTCCAAATCCGCTGTCATTTCCGAACTTAAATGCTACCAAACTTGCAATAGCCACCAAAATGACGGGTACAGCAACAGATTTCATGCCGACCGCTAGCCCTTGAATGATATTGGTTGCAGCTCCTGTTTGAGAAGCTTCTGCAATCGCTTTTACAGGAGGGTAGTCGGCAGAAGTGTAGTACTCGGCCACAAGTCCTATCAAGACACCTGCTACCACTCCTGCCAGGACCGGCCAGAAGAGGGTTGCTGCTCCCGTAAAATAGTATATAATGCCAAATACAATTAGAAGCACCAATCCGCTAGACGAAAAAGAACCTAGCCTTAGGGCCGTGGATGGGTGAGACATCCTCATCCTGACGAAAAATGTCCCTAAAATAGACGCGAGAACCCCTCCGGCTGCTATGAGAAGTGGGAGGATTATAGCAAACAAGGCATCGCTTGGATCTTTCATCAAAACGCCCATAGCCATGGCAGCTATTATTGAACCTACATATGACTCAAAAAGATCCGCACCCATGCCGGCTACGTCACCTACGTTATCGCCTACATTATCAGCAATAACTGCAGGGTTTCTCGGATCATCTTCAGGGATGCCGGCTTCAACCTTGCCCACAAGGTCAGCGCCTACGTCGGCAGCCTTTGTGTAGATTCCCCCGCCAACCCTGGCAAAAAGAGCGATTGAACTGGCTCCGAACGCAAATCCATTTACAACTCCAAAAGAAGCCGGGTCCCCAGGGTCCCCGAAAAGAAAGTACACAATACTTATACCCACGAGACCTAGCCCCACGACTGTCATACCCATCACAGACCCGCCTGAGAAAGCCACGTCGAGAGCGCCAACAGTCCCTTTCTTCGCTGCCTGTGTAGTCCTTACGTTTGCAGCGGTGGCAGTCTGCATACCAATATAACCTGCCAGGGCCGAGGTAACCGAACCGATTATAAATGCTATCGCAGTCTCAGGCCGCATAGCGTCAGGAGGAGTGAAATATCCTGCTATGAATATGATCACAGAGACTGCGGCTACAAATATGGCCAAAGATTTATATTCTCTTTTGAGAAACGTCATCGCTCCTTCATGTATTGCATCAGATATCTCCCGCATGTCATCAGAACCAGGATCATGTGACGATACTTTGGAACGAAGGAATATTGCAAACAAAAGAGCAATAGCTCCCGCGATAAGTGCAGCTATTGCCCACTCCGAGCTGATCATGCCCTATATCTCCTTTCCAATGCTCTTAGCGGTTGTATGCTAGCCCTGCCTCATAAAAGTAAGGGCAACACAACATACTAAAAACGCGACTGCAAAGTATACGGTCAGCTTAGCATAGAATTCCTCGCGGCCCTTTTTCTTCCTCCTAACAGTGCCCTCGCTTCCTCCAAAAAGGCTAAGCCCTGCGGACTTGCCTGGCTGCAAAATGACAAGCACGATAAGACCTATTGTTGCAACAGTGTGAACAATCCTTACCGCAATCTCCACCCAATTCACCTCGCTTTAGCCAACAAACCAGCTATCCGATTGTAACACCGCACCCCTTGCTAAGTCTACTTTCACACGTTACTTCCATATATCGCGAAGCGCCCAAGTTCCTCTTCGATCCTAAGAAGCCTATTGTATTTCGCTACTCTTTCGCTGCGGCACGGAGCGCCCGTTTTTATCTGACCACTGCAAGTAGCTACGGCTAGATCGGCTATGAAAGAATCTTCGGTCTCGCCAGACCTATGAGAAACGAGCCACCGGTATCCGGCATTAGCGGCAACTTGAATAGAATCTAGGGTCTCGGTAATAGTACCCACTTGATTCAGCTTTATCAACACCGAATTACCTGCGCCCACCGTAATTCCCTTTTCAATCCTCTCTTTCTGAGTAACAAAAAGGTCGTCGCCAATGATCTGTACCTTTCCCCCAAGCGCCTTGGTCAAAACGACCCAGCCTTCCCAATCATCTTCAAAGAGGCCGTCTTCGATTGATACTATGGGATAAGAATTCACCCATGCAGTGTATTTTTCGACCAGTTGTGCGGACGTTCCCGTCCAATTCTCTCCTTTGAGGACGTATTTGCCGTCCTCGTAAAACTCGGAGGCAGCCGCATCTATAGCTAGATTGCAGTGCAATCCCGGTTTATATCCAGCCTTTCGGATGGCCTCAACCAAAAGCCCCAGGGCTTCCTCGTTTGACCTGAGATCAGGGGCAAACCCGCCCTCGTCGCCTACTGCCGTCGAGTAACCCTTAGACTTCAATATACCTTTCAGACAATGGTATATCTCTACCGCCATCTGGAGCGCATCTGAAAACGTTTCCGCACCAGATGGTACAATCATGAATTCTTGAATATCAACATTATTGTCGGCATGCTTTCCGCCATTTAGTATGTTCATAAATGGTACAGGAAGAACCCTAGATTTGATACCACCTAGATACCTATATAAAGGAAGACCTCTGGACTGAGCTGAAGCATCGGAAACTGCCATTGAAACCGACAGTATCGCATTGGCACCCAGCTTTGACTTGTTGGGCGTGCCATCTAGTTCGATCATCAAGCTATCGATCCGTTCCTGCTCCAACGAGTCATAACCTATGATCTCCGGCGCTATCACCTGGTTCACGTTTGCAACCGCCTTAGTGACACCCTTACCCCCAAACGCCTTCCCACCGTCTCTTAGTTCGAGAGCTTCATAGGTCCCGGTCGATGCGCCGGAAGGTACCATCCCTCTTCCCAGAGATCCATCACTAAGTATGACATCAGTCTCTAAAGTAGGATTTCCACGGGAATCAAGTATCTGCCTTGACTTAACATCCACTATTACACTCACAAGCCCGCCTCCTATGTTATCTACCTATACATCCCTTAGCGACGCTGAAAGGATGAATCCAGCGTGAGCGTAGCCGTTCGTTCGAACTGATCTCTGCTCCACGCCATTGGATCGCAACGATATCCAACCGTTAGGAGAGATCTTTACGCATATGTTATCAAACTGTTTCTGTCCATCTCAGCCGGTTTTCCCAGCCCCATCATATCAAGAATAGTCGGGGCCACATCAGACAGTATGCCGTTTTCGATGCGCTCAACTATCCTTCGGTCTATCATTATTTTATTGGTACTTTCGTCCTTTTTACCTACAAGAATACATGGAACCCTATTTGAAGTATGATATGTGTGATTCTTATTCTCACCACATCCCGGTTCTTCTTTTGGTTTGGTAAGATCCTCAACATTTCCGTGATCTGAAACCAAAAGAACTATACCGCCCATCTCGACTACCGCAGGCAGAAGTCTGCTCAAGCATTGGTCAACGACCTCAAGCGCCTTTTTCGCAGCCTCAAAACACCCGGTGTGACCCACCATATCAGGGTTTGCGTAGTTCAATATAACCAGATCGTATGCTCCTTTTTCAAGCCGCCTGAGGGCCTCATCAGTTACTTCGAACGCGCTCATCTCGGGTTTTTCGTCGTAGGTAGGGACTTTCGGAGAGGGAATAAGGCACCAATCTTCCCCTGCAAAAGGCTGTTCTCTCTTTCCGTTGAAAAAGAACGTGACGTGAGCATATTTCTCAGTTTCGGCTATGCGTAATTGCCTCATACCTGCATTTGAAACAACCTCACCCAAAGTGTTTCTGAGGACTAACGGAGAATATGCAAATAGTCCGTCAAGATGCTCCTCATAGCAGAGCATCCCCACAAAGACAATGTCAGGATGCTTTTCGCGGTAAAACTCCTTAAACTCTTTATCGCAGAAGGCGTGCGAAATCTGACGGGCTCTGTCCGCCCTAAAGTTGAAAAACACCAAAGAATCTCCATCGTCTACAGTTTTGAAATCGCCACGGCCATCAACAATTGTCGGACATACAAACTCATCGGTCTCCCCTTGTTCATAGGCCATTTCCAAAGCGCTGCGCCAATCGGGCGCTCTACGACCGCGGCCTAATGTAAGAAGGTCGTAGGCTGTCTTAGTCCTCTCCCAGCGATTATCTCTATCCATGGCCCAATATCGGCCGGTTATCGAAGATATCTTTCCAATACCTATGTCTGCGATCCTCTTCTCAAGACGCTCGAGGTAAGTATGTGCAGACTGCGGGGGTACGTCCCGGCCATCAAGAAAAACATGAATGAACACCTGACTCAGGCCTTTCGACTTCGCCATTTCCAGGATCGCATACAGGTGCTCCTCATGACTATGGACTCCGCCATCAGACAAAAGGCCCATCACATGCAGCGCTGAACCTCTGTCTATCACATTATCCATAGCAAAAAGCAAAGCCTCGTTATTGTAGAAATGCCCTGTCTTAATGTCATTGAATATCCGAACTAGATCCTGATACACAATCCTACCTGCGCCAAGATTAAGATGTCCCACATTAGAATCTCCCATCTGGCTCGGCATTAGACCTACCGCCTCTCCAGACGCCTCTAGAGAAGCAGTGGGATAGTCGATGCCAAGAGATCTAAAATAAGGGATGTTCGCTTCAGTTACTGCGCTGGGGGCAGTCTCTGAAATTCCCCATCCATCGAGTATAACCAGCACAACCGGCCTGGGTCTTGACACGTCAATTCCCCCACACCAAACCCTATTGACAATACGCAACGAGCTATAGAAACTGCCTTTTGGCCTTGTATCCTTCTTCGACTATCTTGAAGAACTCCTCAGGGTCTAGACTCGCTCCCCCTACCAACACACCGTCGATACATTCTCTTGACATAAAGGAACGGACATTGGATGATTTGACGCTCCCGCCATATAGCACCCTGAGATGCTCGGACAGATCTTGCTTGTAGATTGCATCTACGGTTTCCCTCACACCCAATATGACGTCTTGTGCATCATCGGGCCGGGCTTCCCTGCCAGTCCCTATAGCCCACACAGGTTCATAAGCAACCGTACAAAACGAAATTTCCTCAGGCTTGACTTGAGAAAACGCGGCTCTTACCATTCGAGAGACCACATCAGCAGTCTTCCCGTCCTCTCTCTCCTCCAGCGTCTCTCCTACGCAAACAATGGGCCTCAGTCCATGGTTCAAAGCAGCTCTTACCTTTTTGAGGACATCATCATCGCTTTCTCCAAATATATGGCGCCTCTCTGAATGCCCAACAATGACATATAGGCAACCTGCGTCTTTTAACATGTGCGGAGAAACTTCACCGGTAAAAGCACCCTTTTCTTCCCAGTACATATTCTGGGCTCCGACATCTACCGGCTCATCGGCAAACAAGGCACACAGTGCAGGAATACTCAAAAAAGACGGGCATACAAGCACGTCTACAGGTATGTTTTTATCTGGGAATCGTCTGTACAATCGTTCTGCAAAAACACTGGCAAAAGACACCGCTTCGCCTATGCTTTTGTTCATCTTCCAGTTAGCAGCGATAAGTGGTTTTCGCATTTTTACTCTCCCTAGAAATAATGAAAATGTTCAATCACAGGTCTTAGGACACAGACATTTGACCCCTGGAAGCTCTCTGCCTTCTAAGAACTCAAGAGAGGCTCCCCCTCCAGTTGACAGATGACTTATTCTATCAGCACATCCAGCCATTTCGATGGCCGCCAGGGAGTCTCCGCCTCCTACTACGGTAAAACCGTCAACACTGGCAACAGCAGATGCTATCTCCAGAGTGCCCCCACGGAACTGCTCCACTTCAAAAACCCCCATGGGCCCGTTCCAAAAGACGGTCTTAGCCTTTGATATCACATTAGAAAATTCTCGTCGAGTCTCAGGGCCTATATCAAGAGCCATCATGTTTTCGGGAATACGCTGCGAGTGAACAACCTCAACGGGAACTCCTGCTTCTGGTTTCTCGGCAACTACCAAATCGACGGGAACCACCAACTCTTTGCCTAGGCTACCGGCCTTTTCAATGATCCTGATAGCGTCTTCCCTCTTTTCTTTCTCGCAAAGAGAACGACCGACGCCATAGCCTTTGGCCATCAAGAACGTATTGGCCATGCCGCCGCCAATCAAGAGGATATCCACCTTTTCAAGGAGATTCTCCAAAACTCCCAGTTTGTCAGAAACTTTTGCCCCTCCTATGACTGCAACAAATGGCCGCTCAGGTGAGCTTAACAGTCTCCCTAAGGCATTCAACTCACGTTTCATTAGGCAACCAGGATACGCTGGCAGGAAGTCCGCAACCCCTACTGTCGACGCGTGAGCTCTATGAGCAGTGCCAAAAGCGTCATTTATAAAGACGTCAAAAGGCGCCGCCAGTTTCTTTGCAAATTCTCTATCGTTCTGCTCTTCTTCAGGATAAAAGCGAACATTCTCCAGAAGCATCACTTCCCCTGGCTTCATTGAACGTACCGCTTGAGCCACATCCTCGCCGACGCAATCGTCCAATTTCCGAACGTCTACCCCAAGAAACTCTGAAAGGCGCGCCGCCACAGGATCCATTCTCAGATCTTCAACTACCTTACCCTTTGGCCTTCCAAGATGAGACACGAGGACAACCTTAGCACCACGTTCCGTAAGCCATCTAATCGTAGGCAGCGACGCCCTAATCCGCGTATCATCAGTAATCACACCATTGCGAATAGGCACATTAAAATCCACCCGACACAAACAAGCCTTCCCAGAAACATCCACAGCCCCTGCACCTCCTCATAGTGAATCACGGGGTCGGTTCTCCTGCTTCACGAAATGATGTATGTGATTAGGTCAACCAGGCGCTCTGAGTAACCCCACTCGTTATCGTACCAGGCGATGACTTTTACCATCTTGTCTCCTATAACCTGCGTGGACAGTGCATCCACTACAGAAGACTCTTTCATTCCTTTGTAGTCTGCTGAAACCAAGGGTTCGTAGGACACGCCGAGAATCCCTTTGAGTTCGTTTCTGGCTGCGTTCTCCAAAGCCTGGTTGACTTCCTGGGCATCGCATGCCTTAGATAGTTCGCAAGTTAGATCAATTACGGAGACCGTAGGAGTAGGCACTCTAAAAGCCATTCCGTTTATCTTGCCCTCCAACTGTGGAAGAACCAATGAAACGGCTCTTGCCGCCCCCGTAGTTGTCGGAATGATGTTTAGAGCGGCTGCCCTGCCCCTTCGAAAATCCTTATGGGGAAAATCAAGGGTAACTTGATCGTTTGTATAAGCGTGGATCGTAGTCATAAGACCTCTTTCAATCCCGAAGACCTCATCCAAAACCTTAGCTACAGGAGCTAGGCCGTTGGTCGTGCATGACGCGTTAGAGATAACATGGTGCTTCTGAGGATCGTACTTGTCCTGATTAACGCCCATTACAATTGTAATATCTTCGCCTTTGGCAGGAGCTGAAATAACCACTTTCTTGGCTCCTCCCGACTCTATGTGAGCAACTGCTTGCTCCTTCTTTGTAAATCTACCTGTAGACTCAAGGACAATATCTACTCCTACGTCTCTCCAAGGAATATTGCCAGGGTCTCTTTCAGAGAACACGCGTACATACTTGCCGCCTATGTTAAGTCCTTGACCCTCGACTCTCACGTCGTCTTCAAGAGTCCCGTAATTGGAGTCATACTTGAGAAGATACGCGAGATTACCGGGATCGGCCAAATCATTTAGTGCTACGACCTCGTAGTTCTCCGCACGCTTTGATGCTCTTAGAAATCGCCTGCCTATGCTACCAAATCCGTTAATACCTACCTTAACCATTTAGAATTACCCCCTGAACGATGAAGTTAGTCCCTTCCATATTATAGCCCAAGTGACAGCCCGACTGGGAAGGATACATCCCAAGAAAGCGAACGTTCCCAGAAGCAACACTCAAAGCGCGTTCTCTACCTGTACATGAAGAAACCCAAGACTCCTGACAACACAAGGAGCAGAATCGGATCTATGTTGAAAACCAGGATCGCAACAATGACTGCTGCTGAGATGATTCCAGGAACCAGTCCCGTAATTGAGTTGGGCAACACTGAAAGAGCTGCAGATAAAATCAAGGCTACTACGATAGGCCTTATACCTGACAGCATATACTTAACAAAGGGCACTTCCTTGTATCTTAGAAAAAGCCTTCCCAAGACCATCATGATGATAAACGAAGGAAGAACCACACCAAAAGTCGCTGTCACAGAACCAACCACGCCTGCAACCTTGAATCCTACGAAAGTGGCAGAATTGATGGCTATGGGACCTGGAGTGCCCTGAGATATAGCTATCACATCAATAAACTCCTCCATTGCCAGCCAGCCCCGATTGGTCACCACCTCCTCTGAAATCAGAGGAATCATGGCATAACCTCCGCCGAAGGCAAAAGCACCTACTTTGAGGAACGAAACGAAGAGTTGAAGCAAAATATCGGCCATAAGTAACTCATCTCACTCCCTAGATACCCGCGATCGACCAAAACCTGCGGCATCCCATCTTGTTCAACTTTGATTCCAATGTGGAAACACCAATGCTAAGCACTGTTTTTTGTGTCATCATATCTCGCGGCGCTCCGCGAATGCTCAATGCTCCCATAAACGACACCAGAAATGGCCGCCAAGAGCACTACGAAAATCGGATTTATATCCAGAAAAAGAAGCAGCCCTGCGCCTACTGCTGCGAACGCAATATCCCTCGCGCCGGTTATAGACTTTTTGCCTACCTGCCACACTGCCGAAATCAAGAGACCGAAAATGGCTGGCCTCATGCCCTTAAAGACCGCCTGAACTGCTGTTGACTCTTTCACCTTTAGAAAGAAATTAGCTATTACTAGGATAACGAGAAAAGATGGGAGGCTAGAACCCAAAGTAGCTACGATAGCCCCAGGGAACCCCCTCATTTTGTTACCGCACAAAACAGACGTGTTAATCGCAATGGGACCTGGCCCGCTCTGAGCAATAGCTAATATATCCACAAACTCAGAATCCTCAAGCCACCCCTGTCTATCCACAAGTTCCTTGCGGATAAGGGGTACCATGGCCCATCCTCCGCCAAATGTAAACGCCCCGATCTTGAAAAAACTCACAAATATGCTCCACAAAGAGATATCATCACGTGGATCTGTAGAGGGGAATTCTTCTTGAGGGCAGGCATCTGTATTGCCGATACCGTTCTTGTAGTCCTGTGTGCAATCTCCTAAGCTGCTTTTCGTACTGTTTTTGTTAGTGTCTTTCATATCGTTCGTGCCTAAAAGGCGCTCTCCCTCCTTTCGTACCTAGACATAACCAAACATAACCGCAGTATCTTACACATGCTGTGCCTAAAGCATACACAACTCATTATATCACTAAAGCCAAAAGACCAAGTCTCTTCGCAACGCAAAAGACCCGAGGGATTCCCCACCCGGGCCACCATGAAATTGCATATCCCACACAAGCTAGATGCGCCGCATAAGCAGACAAACTGTATTTCCCGTTAGCATTCCAGATATGTCCACCGAGCCCACATCTTAGGCCAGATAGTCTTTTAGTTTCTTGCTTCTCTGGGGATTTCTGAGTTTTCGCAAAGCCTTGGCCTCAATCTGCCTTATGCGTTCCCGCGTCACGCCAAACTCTCGCCCCACTTCTTCAAGGGTACGCGGTCTTCCGTCATCCAAACCGAAACGGAGCCTCAAGACCCTCTGCTCACGGTCATTCAAACCGGAAAGCACTTCCTCAATTTGCTCCCTCAGAAGCAGATATGAAGCTGCCTCATCAGGGGCAAGCGCATCCACATCTTCAATGAAGTCCCCAAGGTGGCTGTCTTCTTCCTCACCGATTGGCGTTTCCAGAGAAACAGGTTCTTGAGCTATCTTCTGAATCTCACGCACCTTTTCAGGTGTAATTCCCATCTTTTCCGCAATCTCTTCTGCCGTAGGTTCTCGACCAAGTTCCTGGACTAGTTCCCGCGAGGTTCTAACCAGTTTGTTGATCGTCTCTACCATGTGTACCGGAATCCTTATAGTCCTGGCCTGGTCGGCTATGGCTCTAGTGATAGCTTGCCTTATCCACCACGTTGCGTAAGTGCTAAGTTTGTAGCCCTTTCTGTAGTCAAACTTCTCAACAGCTTTTATCAAACCCATGTTGCCTTCCTGAATAAGGTCTAGAAAAGCCATTCCCCGGCCTACATATCTTTTGGCAATAGACACGACAAGCCGCAGGTTGGACTCGATTAGACGCTGCTTTGCCTCTCTATCACCCATTTCCATACGTTTGGCCAATTCCACTTCTTCCTCGGCAGTAAGGAGAGGAACCCGACCGATTTCCTTCAAATACATTCTAACCGGGTCATCTAAGGCCACTCCCTCCGGAACAGACAAATCGATATCTGCCCCATCTTCTTTGCCCTCAGCCTCTTCTGCCTCCTCTTCATCTTCGTCGATAATCTCATCTTCCATTTCTTCTTCTGCGTCTAGAATTGATTGTCTGGATCTTTCACGTCCCGGCTCGAAAGATTCCTCAACAGCCTCAGGTTCTTTTATCGACTGCGGATGAAAAGCACTAGATGCTGACTGCCTCTCGCTCAATACATTTATGCCAAGCCTATTGAATTCGCGGTAGACCTGGTCGACTTGCTCTTCGCTCATCTCCAGGCCTTCCAACGCATCGGCAATTTCCTTATAGGTTAAGAAGCCCTTACCTTGCCCCAGCGCAATTAGCTCCTTTATCGCATTCATCTCTGCACTAAGGTTCTTCAACCGTCTTCCCTCCCGGAGAAATCACCGGGGAAACCGCTCAAGTTTTCATCCCCTGTAGACTTCACCTGTCTAAGTAATTTCTGATATTCGTAAAGTATGGCGACTAACCGTTCCTGGTCTCCATCTTCTTCAGCTTTTCTCATCTCATCTCTCAATTCTGCCAAACGAAACTCATTTATCCTTCGTATGCAATCCGCAAGTACGCGTTCAGGTCTGTCGATAGGCCCAAAGCCTGCACAAATCTGCGCGACCCAGTTAGATATCTCAGGATCTTCTGTCCAAACAAGGAGATCATCACAATTCGCAAACATTAACCGGCATTGCTCATCCGAAAAATCTTCACCGGTAAGGTGCATTTTTGCAACATTCACTAATTCAGGTTTTTCTACGAGCACCTTGATAATTCCTTCCTCTGCACGGCGTCTAGCCAAATTTACTTCTTTACTCTTATTCCTTGGCAAGTTATTTTGAGATGTAGGACGTGACGCATTGCTATCGCTTGATTTGGTTGACGCCCTGCGCGCTTTCCTTCTATACAATTCTACGTCCTTGTAGAGAGATTCCTTCATAACGTCAAGATCCCGGGCAATTTCTGAGACGTATGCTGAGATTTCGACATCGCTCTCGAGTTCGGCAAGCACAGGTACGATAATATCCTTGACCTTGAGTTTTCCCTCAATCGTAGATAGGTCATTCGCTCTGACGGCTTCTCGGTATATGAATTCTATATCTGTAACTGCGTTTGCGACCAATCCCTCGAATTTCTCCGCACCATACTTGATCACATACTCATCAGGATCCTTTGCGCCCTCAAACACTGCCACTCGGCTTCTACCACCCGCTTCGCGGAAGACATCTATGCATCGTCTGACTGCCCTCTTCCCTGCGTCATCCTGGTCATACGCCAAAACCACATCTTCGCACAGAAGCAGAAGCGCCCTGGCCTGCTGCGCTGAAAAAGCAGTACCCATCCCCGCTACTGCGTAGTCAATACCATTCTGGAAAGCGCTAATCACATCCATGTAGCCTTCCATGACACATACTCTTCCTTTGTTGCGGATCCCGGTTTTTGCCAAGTTTAGCGCGTACAATTCCTTGCCCTTGTGGAAAAGGGGTGTATCTGGTGAATTAAGGTATTTCGGCTCATCATTTCCTACAGCGCGGCCCGCAAAACCTATGAGGTCCCCTGTGGAATTCCAAATGGGAAACATTATCCGCCCTCGAAACCGATCGTACATGTTGCTCAAACGTAGATCGGTCTTTGACTCTCCACCACGACCTGGCTCTTTCTCCACAACAAGGCCAGATTTCACCAAAGAATCAGGAGATATGCCGGCTTTACCAGTCTGACTCACTATAAAATCCCACTGGGCAGGTGCATAGCCTAGTTCAAAAAGGTCTATGGTGCCTCGGAGCACGCCGCGCTTCTCAAGATATTTGAGAGCATGCGCCCCCTGCTTGGAGAAAAGCACCTGCCTGTACTTCTCATGGGCAAAACTAAGAACATTTCGCACCCCGTCCAGCTCCTGTTTCCGCTTCTTCTCCGAAGAACTAAGAGTTGGTTCGGGAAGCCTAACTCCGGCCCTGGCCGCCAGTTTCTCAACTGCATCTGGGAAACTCATATTCTCCATTTTCATGAGGAAAGTGAAGATGTTTCCACCTTCGCCGCATCCGAAGCAATAGAAGAATTGCTTCTCTGGATCAACGGTAAAAGAAGGGGTCTTCTCCTGGTGAAATGGACACAGGCCTACGTAGTTCTTGCCGCTTTTGCGCAATTTTACATATTCGGACACAACTGAGACTATGTCTGTCCTGGCCCGTATCTCGTCTATGACCTCTTGGCTATAGTACCTTGCCGACACTTTCACACCCCGTTATCTTACTTCTTTTTCGTGAAAACCATATAACCTACGTATTATTCGATAACACTAGCAAAACTCCTTCATGTGTGTGCAACTATTTTGTCAATTTGAGTCATCATTTCTATTGAAGCATTAGTCCAAAAGACAGATGATTTCGGAAACCAAGGAGTTTTTTCTTTTGGTCATTACTAATTACTACGTGTTAGAAGATATAACCTTCCTATCGCTTGCCTAAAGAAAAACAAATGGCAAGCCAGACATAGATGCCCTTTATTACTACGAATTCTTCGCGCAAAGGTCTAAACAGAAACTGCCCCGGAGAAAAATAGGGTTATTGCCTCCTCACATAGAATGTACATAGAATGTATCGAAGAAAATATCAAGAATGTGGCGCACTTGGGCACCTGGTTTTTGTACGCGCATAGAATCAGATACGTCCATCCAAATACGCCGCACTCAGCGAGGTGCAACTGACACACAAGGAGGAACATACAATGGCCCTTTTATCGCACAAAAGACCCCTGAAGCCTGAAGATATTGCCGACTTGGTCTGTTACGGGGATCTGCAGGTTTCGCCTGACGGCAAGTTTCTCGCATACGTTCGCCAGTCAATCAAAGACGACGAATACGTAACGAACATACACGTAATTGAAATAGCAACGGGAAGAAACGTCCGGCTTACGAATTCAGGTAAAGATCGTTCGCCTAGATGGTCTCCTGATGCCAAAAAGATCGCATTCATATCTGAACGCTCGTCCCGAAGCCAGATCTGGGTCATAGGTTTGGACGGCGGCGAAGCAATCTGCGCCAAAACAAAAGAAAAGGTCCAAAGCGAACCTGTGTGGTCACCGGATGGACAACGGATCTATTATCTGGCAGGGGTCTTTGCTAAGCCTGCCGATTGGCTGCCGTACCCAGGGTGCCCCGAAGAAGATAGGCAGCGTGCTCTCGAACAGGCGGAGCGCAGATTGAGCAAAGATGAATCTAGCAAGGAGATCTCTGAAAAGAAGAACCTCAATGACATTAGAGTTGTAACCCGCCTGCGATACAGGATGGACGGAATCGGATACTACGACGACATAAGAACCCACATCTTCTACATAGACCTAGACAATAGTCTTTGCTCTGGAAAAGAACTAAAGAGCCATCAGGTTACCTCTGGTGACTTCGACTACGGGCTCCCTTCTTTGTCGCCTGACGCAAATTACCTTGTCACATCTGCTCTTTGTAGAGATGATGCAGACTACCACACCAAGTCAGATCTGTGGCTCGTAGACATATCAGAAAGAAAGAACTACCTCCTGTACGGTTCGCCCGGACCTGCTTGGCAACCTCAGTGGTCAGAAGATGGCAAGTACATTGCCTTCTTCGGCCACAACAATGCAAAGAGCGTCTCTACTAAGACTGATCTGTATCTCTTGCCTGTGGGCACGTTTCGGAAGTGTCTGGAAGAAGGCACTCTGCCAGAGCCTCTGTGCGAGGATAGCGTCACAAACGTAACGGCAGCGACTGATCTGGAAGCCGGGAGCTTCATTTCATCTGATACAACTTACGGCCATGGAACTTCGCTTTCGTGGGACGGTTCTACCTTATACTTCTCCGCAGTAGACCGCGGAACCCCTTACATCTACTGCGTAGATCTGCCATCCGGATCCGGTAGCGCCCTTCAAATGCGAGTTATTGCAGGCTCTCCCGAAAAGTCCTTATCTGCGTTTCACACAAAAAAAGGTGTCCTTGCTGCACGCTGGTCAACTCCTGAAGAACCGGAAAACCTGTTTCTGATGGAAGTCAGATGCTCCAACAAGGATATCCCCACTGAGATTCGCGAAAAGAAAGTGACTTTCGATAACGACGATCTTGTGTCCCAAGTCGCTCTAGGCAAGTGTGATAGATTTCAGTACCATGGGGAAGATGGGCAGAAACTAGACGCCTGGCTGATCCATCCACCAGTTGAGGATTTACCCTCTGGCAGTCCTTCCGACCAGTCATTGTACCCTATGGTGACCCTCGTCCATGGGGGGCCGCACGGAGCATACGGTTCGGCATTCATGCTAAGAGCTCAAATGTTTGCAGGACTGGGGTATTACGTATGTTACTTCAACCCAAGAGGTAGTTCTTCATACGGGCAAGATTTTGCCTCATGTATAGACGGTGATTGGGGACGAAAGGACTATTCGGACATAATGGATGGCGTAAAAACAGTACTTGGTGACTATCCAGTCGACAAAGACAACATGTTTATCCATGGCTGGTCATACGGGGGATACATGACTACATGGATTATAACCCAGACCAACGCTTTTAAAGCAGCATGTGCCGGCGCTCCTGTATGCAACCTCTACACAGACTACGGCTGTACAGACATCATATGGGCTGATGAGCGGGAGTACGGAGGGAAACCGTGGGAAGCAAGAGACCTCTATCTGGATCGATCACCCGTCAGCCATGTCGAGAACGTTGAAACCCCAATCCTCCTGGTACATGGCGAAAATGACTATAGGTGCAGAATAACTCATTCAGAGGAATTCTATCAGTCTCTCAAGCGTCTAGGCAAAACGACCGTGTTCGTGAGATACCCTGACGAGTACCACGGTTTCAAAAGACCGCTTCACAGAGTTGATTTGAACAAGAGAATCTTGGCTTGGTTTGAATACTATCGCAAGCAAGGATAGAATCCGTGCGAAGAGGTACTGCCTTCTTGCCTTCCCATTCGGAAGAATCTGACAAAGGCAGTACCTCCAATGTTCGATTCATTTTAATATCTATTTCGAATCGCTGCATGTGCCGCAGCAAGCCTTGCTACGGGCACACGATAAGGAGAACAAGATACGTAATCTAGCCCCGCCTTGTGGAAAAACTCTATGGAAGAAGGTTCTCCTCCATGCTCTCCGCATATCCCTACAACAAGATCGGCCCTCGTAGCCCTACCAAGATCAACACCGGTTTTGACCAGATGGCCTACTCCCTTCTGGTCTAACACCGCGAAGGGATTCTCAGGAAGTATCTTATCCGCGAGGTACTTATGCAGGAACTTTGCCTCTGCATCGTCTCGTGAAAATCCAAAGGTAGTCTGCGTCAAGTCGTTTGTCCCAAATGAGAAAAACTGGGCATGCTGAGCAATTTCGTTGGCAGTTAGAGCGGCACGCGGAATCTCTATCATGGTCCCTACTACAACTTCAAATTCGACATCTTGCTCCTGCTTGATAGTATTGGCCACTTGCTCAACCATCGCTCTTAGAATCTCGAGCTCTTTTGCTTCGCCCACAAGAGGTATCATCACTTCGGGCAGTACGTCCTCTACTCCTTCTTTGATAAGACGTGCTGTTGCCTGATATATTGCCCTTACCTGCATTTCATAGATCTCTGGAAAGACTATCCCCACTCTGCAGCCCCTCATGCCAAGCATAGGATTCATTTCCTGGTGAGATCTGACTTTTCTCAGCAGCTCTTCGGTTCTCGCGATTTCCGAGGCAGGCCCGCCTTTTGCTTTCATCTCAGTCACGGATCTCACTAAGTCCTCCACATTGGGCAAAAACTCGTGCAGAGGTGGATCCAGGAGTCGAATAGTCACAGGATAGCCACGCATGGCTTTTAGGATGGCATAGAAGTCATTCTCCTGCATCGGGAGAAGTTCATCTAGCGCTCGTCTTCGGTCTTCTTCGCTATCTGCCAAGATCATCTTCTGAACAACAGGCAGTCTGTCGTGTCCCATAAACATGTGCTCTGTACGGCACAGTCCTACACCTTCAGCCCCGAATTCTCTTGCCCGGACTGCATCTTCGGGGGTATCCGCATTGGCCTCGACTCCAAGTTCCCGCATTTCATCTGCCCAGCTCAAGACCTCTTTGAATGTCTCGCCCATTACAGGTTCGACCAAAGGTACTTCCCCCATGTAAACGGCACCGCCGCCGCCATCGATGGAGATGATGTCTCCTTCGTGGAGGACAAACTCGCCGATGAATGCCCGATTCTCCTCAAGATCAATCTTGAGCGCTTCGCAACCCACTATGGCAGGTTTACCCATCCCCCGGGCTACAATCGCAGCGTGGCAGGTCATGCCTCCCCTCGACGTCAAAATGCCCTGAGCATGAACAATACCCGGCATGTCTTCGGGGGTAGTCTCAGGCCTGACAAGTATTATCTTCTCGCCCTTCTCTCCGAGAGACTCGGCTACTCTGGTGTTAAAGACAACTTTGCCCGTAGCGGCTCCAGGCGACGCGGGCAACCCTCTTGCCAAAACCTCTGATTGGATATTGGGATCAATGCCCCTATGAAGGAGCCTTGCAATCTCCTCGGGCTTCACCCTCAGTATGGCCTCCTGCTTAGAAATTCTACCTTCCTTAACCATAGACCTAGCCACCTCCAAGGAAGCTTGCGCAGTCCTTTTGCCAGACCGGGTCTGAAGTATGTAGAGTTTCTTTCGTTCTATGGTAAATTCTATGTCCTGCATATCTTTGTAGTGGTCCTCGAGAATCGCAGCAACGTTTCTCAACTGCTCATACATTCCAGGCAGATCTTCGTCAATCTGAGATATGGGCTTAGGAGTTCTAAGGCCTGCTACAACATCCTCTCCCTGAGCATTTACCAGATACTCCCCATAAAGCGAATTCTCCCCGGTTGACGGGTTGCGAGTGAACATAACTCCTGTCGCAGAATCGTAACCCATATTGCCAAAAACCATAGCCTGAATATTCACCGCAGTTCCCAGATCATCTGGAATCTTGTTTACTTTTCGATATATGATGGCACGCTCATTGTTCCACGATCTAAATACCGCGGATATTGACATAAACAACTGCTCATAGGGATCCTCGGGAAACTGTACTCCTGCTCTCTCCGATATGATTTGCTTGTAGATTCCAACAAGAGATTTGAGTCCTTCGGCAGAAACGTCCTGATCCTGTGTTACACCTTCTGCGTCCTTTACATCCGCGAAAGCACTTTCAAACTCATCGTGGGAAATCTCTAGAACCACGTTTCCAAACATCTGAATAAACCTTCGATAGCAGTCATAGGCAAATCGAAGATCTCCTGTGGCCTCGTAAAGACCCATGACACTTTTGTCATTGAGTCCCAAGTTCAATATTGTGTCCATCATGCCAGGCATGCTGACAGGTGCGCCCGAGCGCACAGAGACCAAGAGAGGGTTGTGTTCGCCTCCAAAGGGTTTCCCCATCTCCTTCTCCAAATCTCTCATGTGGCCTACTACGTCTTCTTTCAAAGACGGAGGCAGTTTCTTACCCGAACTGTAGTAGATCTTGCAGGCTTCTGTCGTTATGGTAAAGCCAGGAGGTACAGGCAGCCCTATTCGCGTCATTTCAGCAAGACCGGCTCCTTTTCCCCCCAAAAGGTGGCGTTTCTCTTCCCCGCCCTCCTTAAACCAATATACCAAATCACTAGCCACGGTTTCTGTTCCTCCTCTCGATTATCTCCGTAACATTCAAGGCGGTTTCCTCAATAGCTTTATCTGTCACGTCTATGATACTACAACCTATCTCACGGAAGACTTTGTCCGCATATTCCAATTCAGCCAAAATGCGACCCGGATCCGCATATGGCGAATCCTCTTTCAGCCCCATAGTCTTGAGGCGCTGCTTCCGAACTTTGGCAAGCTTCTCGGGGCTTAAAGTGAGGCCTACTATTTTGTCCCTGGGAATCTGCATGAGTTCAGAAGGAGGGCTCAATTCTGGAACCAACGGCACGTTCGCAACTCTGTAACCCCGCTGGGCCAAGTATAAACTGACCGGAGTCTTTGAAGTCCTAGAAACCCCAATAAGAACGACGTCAGCCAGAGGCAATGATGAAAGGTTCTTGCCGTCGTCTGCATTTACGGCAAATTCAATAGCCTCGACACGCCTAAAATAGGCATCGTCGAGACGATGCATCAGACCAGGCTCAAATTTGGGATCCGTTTTGGTTATGGTACCTATGGCCTCCATTACAGGTCCCAAGACATCCACAGCACGAATACCCAGTTCCGATGCTCTTTGCGTTGCGTAGTCCCGCATCTCGGGCTTTACTAAGGTATGTACTACCACAGCATTCTCCCTACTCGCGCTCTCGAGCACCCTATCTATTGATTCCTTTGTCTGAGCACGTCCGTATTTGTGGATATCTACACCGCCCGCATTGAACTGTGCGGCTGCCGCAAGCACCACAACCTCGGCTGTGTCTCCTAGCGAATCTGATAACACGAAAACTTTGGGTTTGCCTCTATCTACCAAGATTTATCCCCCTAGAACCTGTAATCAATACATAAGCTAAGCCCTAACGGCCAACCATTACAACTTGCCCAAAAGAGGCAAGATGTAGGAAAAATCTGCAAATCTCGTAAAGAGACGAGAAACTACTCCCAACAGTTTTATGCGGTTTTCTTTTAGTCTTTCATCTTCGGACATGATAAGAACGTTATCCAGACAATTGTCTATGGGCACTCTAAGCGAGGACAATTCTTCAAGATAAAGCCCATAATCCCCCTGCTCAAAGTACCTCTCCATATCACTTTTCTTCCCCATCAAGAGGGCATACAATGTTTTTTCCTGGTCTTCAACAAGTAGTTCCGGAGAAATGTCACACCCCGAAGCCTTACTGCCTAATACCGAAGTCCTTCGCCAACCCGTAACAACATCTGCAAGGGTCTGAGAACCAAGTATCGACATAATCGCCTCAACCATGGCCGGGAACCTTGATATCCTATTCTCCCCGCCTGCCAGAACACTCTTTATGACCTCTATGGGATAGCCTCTTTCAGACAAGTGAACCTCAACTCTTGACAACAAGAACTGTTTAAGCCGCGCACATGCAGAGTCAATGTCTTCTACGGCTTTACCAGCCTTTTCCGCTGCATCTTTTGCGAAACACATACTTGTCATTATTGCGTCGTCCAGATCAATGTCATATCCATGCGAGAGGATAACACTTGCTATTCCGGAAGCAGCCCTCCTAAGGCCTAGAGGGTCTTGAGAACCTGACACCCCTACGCCAAGGCAAAAGGCCACAGCTAGGGTATCGAGTTTGTCTGAAATAGAGAGTATGCCACTTATGCCTTTATCGGGCAGTTTTCCGTTGGCACCTTTCGGAAGATACTGTTGTGAGATAGCTCTCGCGACATCCTCATTGACACCTTGTATTCTTGCGTAGTGGCCACCCATAACGCCCTCAAGTTCCGGCAGCTCTCTAACCATAAGAGTTACCAAGTCACACTTTGATAGACGTGCCGCGATCCTCACCATCTCTGTATCACGTTCGGAAAGGCCCGCTTTTTCTCCCAGGTATGCTGAGAGCCTTTCCAACCTCATTGTCTTGTCGTAAAGAGTACCCGCTTCGCCGAGAAAGTAAACTCGCTCGAGCTCGGGCAGTCTCTCCTCGAGTCGTACCTTGATATCCTGCGCGTAGAAAAAAGAAGCGTCCTCAAGACGCGCCTTAAGCACCCATTCATTGCCTTTTCGCACATTATCCATTCCCATATCTGGGCTGCCATCTCGCACTCCTACGAAGCCCGGAAGCACTTTGCCTAGACCGTCCAGAATCGGGAAGTACCTCTGGTGATGACGCATTACAGTTATCAGTACATCCTTAGGAAGCTCGAGATACCTGCTGCTAAACTCTCCCCTAAATGGAGAAGGGTGCTCGCAAAGAGAAGTTACTTCGTCAAGAAGATCTTGATCGTCCACGGGTAGCCCGCCTATTTCTCTGGATAGACTCTCGGCGCCATCTGCTATTATCTGTCGCCTGAGATCGTGATCTATAATTACACCCGCATCCGCGATTGTGTGGAAATAATCGTAAGCCGATGGAATTTCAATCGACCCCGGGTGAAGAGTCCTCTGCCCATAACTGGTCCTTCCTGAAGCTACTCCCGCCAGCATCATTGGAACGACCTCTTTGCCATAGAGGCAAACTACCCATCGTATCGGCCTAAACCATTTCCAGTTTTCTTTTCCCCACCTTAGGGGATACGGACAGTTCATCCCCATGACTACATCTGGGATAACCTCTTGCAAAACCAGACTCACAGGCTTTCCAGAGTCATGCCTGAGCCCGTACACGTACTCGCCGTTATTCTCTTGCTCGATAGAGACATCGGATGGTTCTATGCCCAAGGAACGACAAAACCCCAAGAGCGCCTTTGTAGGCATACCTTCGCTATCATAGGCGACCCTCTTTGAAGGTCCCCTCACCTTTACAGTTACGTCTGAGCTGAAAGCGCCCAGCTCTTTTACATAAAGTACCAACCTTCTAGGGGTTCCATATGAGGCCATCTCTTTGCAGCTTAGTCTTGCGTTTTCAAACGCTTGCTCGGCCCTTACCCGCAGATCCTCGATAGCGGGCAAGAGGTATCTAGCCGGGATCTCATCTGATCCTATTTCAAGCAGCAGGTCGTCAGTCATCATCTTTCAAACCCCCGAAGTTCACAGTATTTGCGCGCACATTCACGGGTAACGCTCCGCACCCTTGCTATATAGTTCTGCCTCTCTGAGACCGACAGAGCCCCGCGCGCATCTAGCAGGTTAAAAAGGTGTGAACACTTAAGCGCATAGTCGTAGGCTGGAAGTATCATACCGTTTGTTAGGATTCTCTTTGCTTCCTTTTCATACTGAGCAAAGTTCTCCCTCAAAAGGTCAATATCCGCCACCTCAAAACCATAACGAGAACCCTCCTTTTCTTGCTGTAAAAAAACTTCTCCATAGGTAAGTCCGGGTGACATTTGAATATCCCAAACATTGTCAACGTCTTGGATGTACGACGTGAGACGTTCAAGCCCGTACGTCAATTCTACTGAAATTGGATAGATCTCCATGCCGCCCATTTCCTGAAAATATGTGAACTGGGTTATCTCCATTCCGTCTAACCAGACTTCCCATCCTAATCCGGATGCACCTAGCGTCGGAGATTCCCAGTTATCCTCCACAAATCTTATGTCGTGCTCTTTCCGCATTATCCCTAACTCTTCAAGCGAATTAATATATATCTCCATAATGTCATCTGGCGGGGGTTTTTGTATAACTTGAAACTGAAAATAGTATCCCATCCTGTTAGGATTATCGCCATAGCGCGCATCCTGAGGTCGCCTGCAAGGCTCCACATATGCCATATTCCAGGACTCGGGACCAAGCGTCCTAAAAAAGGTGAGAGGATTCATGGTCCCTGCGCCTTTTTCAATGTCGTACGGCTGGCCAATGTAACACCCATGATCGCTCCAGAAACCTTCTAAAGACTTGATTACATCTTGAAAGTAAGAAAATCTGCCCAATGTCTCATCCCCTCAAATCTTCTATGCTTTCGACCAGTTCAGCCGACTTGAGTCGCTTTTCAATCACAAATGACACGTACTTGCGCATCACTGTGGTGATTTCTTCTCGCACTTGCCCTACCGCGTTTATCTTTGGACAAAAAAGGTCCTTCGATTGGTCTTGAGCCAAAAACACTCCAGATGACAAGATCTGAAACGTTCTCAAAGCTCCTGGAGATATTCTCAGGGTCTCCCCGTATGGACGCACCTGGCTTGCCTCAGAATCTTCCACCCTCGAGCCGATGCTCTCAATACAGTCAGAGCAGACTATGCCTCCGTTTTGCAGTGAGAAATAAGAGGGAGCATCTAGCGCGCTTTTCCCGCAGAAAACACAACCCGAGAAGGTAGGAGCGAATCCTGCGGTTGACAAGATTCCTAGCTCGGCCCAACGCGCAATTACCCATGGATCTCCTTTTTGCTCCAAACATTTCAACACAGCCAATAGAAATTGGAATTGGCTCTGGTCCTTTGTTCTCTCAGGCAGCACAGTTATGAGAAGCTCGGCTATATACCTGGCATATACCATCTTTTCATATTCGTCCATGATCATGGGAAAGGAGTCCTTTACTGACACTTGGATGACTCTATCGAAGGTCCTGCCTCTGAAGAGCTCAAAAAGTGCATAGGTAAATGGCTGAGTCAAGCCTCTGAGTTTGCTTTTGGGCCTGGCTCCCCCCTTAACAACTGCTCTTACCAACCCGCTTTCCAAGGTAAATATGGTGGCAAGTTTGTCAGTCTCTCCAAGATCGGTCTGATCCAGCACGACTCCTTCTGACTGGTAAAGCAAATCCTATTTCCCCCCGGAACGCACAGAAACGTGACCGTTTCGCCGCATCCCTTATCGAATCTCCTCACATTGCTACACCCTATGAGTATACTTAATCATACCCCAAAAAGAAGGCAAGATGAAAAAAAGACTGCAAACGGCAAACCATTTCCACCGGTATGCACAAAAGTTCTGCCAAACATCGGGCAGTCTTAAAAGCACTGGATAAAAGGCAGAAATGCCTATAACCACAGAAAATCCTGCAGTCAGAAGCACTCCACCGGCTGCGATATCCTTCACTCTCTTGGCCACTAGGTTATACTCAGGCTCTAGCAAATCAACTAGCGACTCTACTAGCGAATTCAACACTTCTGCAGAGAGAACCCCTAAGATTGCAAGAACCACCATGAAGAACTCTATCCGATCAAGACCGGCTGCGACACATAGAGATACCACCAAGGACGCGATGAAAACGTGGACGCGCATGTTTCGCTCAGAAGAATAGACGTACAAAAGCCCCTCCCAAGCATAGGAAAAACTCTCTCTGAGTGTACGGGACCTAAAAGGTCTCTTCCCTATACGTTCAGTTGCCTTAGAATTTCTTCCTGCCGTGCCCACATGTTCGCCTCTTTCTGAGGATCATCGTGATCATATCCTAGAAGGTGCAAAGTGCCATGGATGAGAAGAAGAGCCAGTTCCCGACGGAGAGGCACACCATTTGTTTCGGCCTGCCTAGAAGCAGTATCCAAAGATATCACTACATCTCCAAGGACATTCGGCATCCCAGGGATGATTATTTCATCCTCAGCATCCTCAAAATCCATCATCGGAAATGCTAGCACGTCTGTAGGAGTTCCTTCGCCTCTGTATTGCTGGTTCAAATCCGCGATGAAGTCGTCATCGGTGAAGAGCACAGAGACTTCATTATCTTTTTCCCTCCGACCCTCTTTCTGCAAGGCGAACTTCACTACTCGTTTGGCAAAAGAGGTTAGGAACTCTTTCTCTTGGTTGGCCATATCGGACTTAAAGATTATGTCGACCTCAATCGGCACATCACTGACCCCCTTCGTTTTCCTGCGCCTTTGGTGTCGGATATTCTATCCTTCTGTGGAATATACCTGACAAAACCTGAATGAATGTCTGCCCTATGATGTCCAGTTCTTTTAGGGTTAGATCAGATTTGTCTAGCTGGTGATCAATGAGCCTATCCTGGATCATTCTTCTCACAAGTGACTCTATTCTAGCAGGATTGGGATTAGAAATTGACCTGGCGGCAGCCTCAATTCCGTCAGCCAGCATGACTATGGCAGTTTCCTTGCTCTGGGGGCGAGGCCCCTCATATCTGAAAGACCACTCATCCACGTCTCTGTGCTCGCTAGATTCCGCGCTTTCGCTGGCCTTTACGTAAAAGTACGAAACGAGAGTAGTTCCGTGGTGTTCTCTTATGAAGTTAATTAGGACCTCTGGCAGACCATGTTCTTTTGCCAGTTCGACGCCATCTTTGACATGAGACATAATAACGGTGGCAGAAAGGCTAGGGCTCATCTTTTCGTGAGGATTGTCCATGCCGAACATTTGGTTTTCTGAAAAGAAGTAGGGCCGCTTGAGTTTCCCTATATCATGGTAGTACGCCCCCACTCTGGTAAGAAGGCTGTCCGCTCCTATTGCCCATGCAGCAGCCTCTGATAGGTTTCCAACCATAATGCTGTGGTGGTATGTTCCAGGTGCCTCCAAAAGGAGCCTGTGGAGCAACGGCTGCTCAGGATTGGATAGTTCTACCAGTTTGAGCGGGGTTATGATGTCGAAAGCGCTCTCAAACACAGGCAGTGACCCTACTGCCAAAACCGAACACAAAGGACCGGAAATTATCACGAAAAGCACGTCTCGCCATACAGTAACATCATCTGTTGCCAAAGCTCCGGTAAGCACAAGGCAGCCATAGGTGATGCCTGAGACAATGCTTACTATCAGTCCGGCTTTGAAAAGCTGCGTCCTACTCCATGCTTGCCTCACGCTGAGCGCTGCGGCTATTCCCGAAGTCAAAGCCAAAGCTACGTAGACTATGTCAAAGCCAGTCATAACTCCTACTGCAATAGACAGCGCAGCGGCAAAAAACGCCCCGAATCTCCTGTCCAAGAGGGTAGAGGACAACATGACACCGAAAGCGACCGGTGCAAGAAAACCTGATATGCTCGAGAGGATTTTCAAAACGATAACGCTGAGAATCACTACCGAACATATCAGAGGAACGCCCTTTTCCTCAATAACTTCGGCGTTGTAGGTAATAGCATAACCAGCAGTAAGGCCGCAGAAGATAAGGGAACAGAGAAAAGCGCCCAGAATTTCTGTAATCCTGACCGTTTTGCCCGTCATGCCCATCTTCTCGAGGATGGCTATCTGTTCTTCTGTTACAATATCGCCTTTGCGAACGATGTATTCACCTCGCCGAATCTTCACGGGTTCTACAGAGTCAATGGCAAGTTTTATTTTCTTGTCGGTTTCCTCTTTGTTGAAAATAAGGTTGGGCTGCAGGTTTTTACCTACAAAAGCACAGAGCAATCTACTTACATGGTCAGGTATTGATTTATCTGTCCTTATGTTTGCAGCGATTTCTTCTTTGCCCTTCTCAACGTTTTCGGGTTTCAGGCCCCTATTCAACGTGTCTTCGATGATAGCCCAAGCCCGATTGAATGACTCTTCCAAGATCGAAGGCGAAGTAGCCACAACAGCCACGATATCTGTATCGGAGATTGAATCATCCAAGTATGGTCTGAGTTCGTTAATGATATCTTGAGTTGACAACTCGTCAGATTCAGCTAGTGACTCTATCTTGCCCAATAACTCCTCAAAAAGATTCTTCGAGTCTTCTAAGACCTTAGGATTACTGTCCCAGACCTCCGATACATCGGCTAATGCCTTGTCTATAAGGAGTTTTGTGGCAAACTCATCAATGCCTTCCCTAGTTGCCTTAACATCGACCATTGCTACTTGCCCCGCAACAAGATCTACTTTGGGTGGCACGAGGGACATAAGGAACAAGGCAAATGTGACGATAAATGTTAGCACAACCCACCAAACCGAGTCGCGGTGCTTTTCAAATACGTTAGCCCACTCGTTTGCGCCTGTTGAAACACTCTCACCTGCGTGAATTCCCCTTTGCGCTGACGAAGGACTACTCTTTGTCCGTACGCTTTTCTCCGGTTCCTTTTGGGGCACTGATCTTCCCCTCTTTCCAGGCATCTTCATCGAATTCTTCGTACGCCCTTATTATCCTTGAAACAAGTTCGTGACGGACTACATCCTTATCTGTAAGATAAACAATACCTATCCCGGGTATGTCCTTGAGCAGGAAACGCGCCTGATCCAGACCAGAATACACTCCTCGGGGCAGGTCAATCTGGGTAATATCTCCTGTGACTACCGCTTTTGAGTTAAGCCCCATCCTAGTGAGGAACATTTTCATCTGTTCCGGAGTCGTGTTCTGCGCCTCATCTAGTATCACAAATGCAGATTCCAGAGTTCGTCCTCTCATGTAGGCTAGAGGCGCCACTTCAATCAATCCCCTTTGCATATACCGCTCGAAAGCATCAAGGCCTAGAATATCGAAACACGCATCGTATATGGGTCTAAGGTATGGATTTACCTTCTCTTGTATATCGCCTGGCAAAAAGCCAAGTTTCTCGCCGGCTTCTACCGCGGGTCTTGTAAGGATTATCCTATCAAAATCGCGGCGCTTGAATGCTGCGATGGCCATAGCCACGGCTAGGTAGGTCTTGCCTGTTCCTGCAGGTCCAATTCCAAACACTAGGGGATTTGATCTTATTGAATCAACATATTTCTTCTGACCCGGCGTCCGTGGGGTTATGACTTTTCCTCTATTCGTAACGACGACCACGTCACCGGAGTCAGTCAGATCGACTCCTTCACGTAGGTTCCTGACTGCAATACTCACGTCTTGGGCAGTCACTCGCTGTCCTTTCCTCACCTTGGTGATAAGGTACTCAAGGAGTTTTTGCGCCTCCTTGACTTCTTTCTCTTCCCCAGAAATGGTAATGGAATCTCCTCGAGCAACCAATTTCACGTTAAGGCCGTCCTCTAAGAGAGCAAGGTTTTCATCATAGGAACCAAATAGGTTAAACGCTTCTGAATTACCAGATAACTGGATTACCACCTGGATTTGCGATGGCACCTCTCAAAATCAACCTCCATTTTATGCTCGCATTGAGCATATATATTTCTTGCCGTGTTGTTCCATCTCTGTGCCAAGCCGTGAATACGCCGAACGTGCCCGCCGAGAGTAATCTGCATGTTTGATTCTCTCCGTGCAAGTATATTCTACTGCGAAATCATTCATGATCTCAAATTACCCCAGTTAAGGGTAGGTATCCTGTTTTGCCTTATTCCGCTTGCTGATAGTGCTTGCTTACTCTGCTTACCAGTTATCTAATTCGCCGTCTACTACCAAAAACTCCTGCATAATATGAAAAAGCCCGGGTGACCGGGCTTATACTGGCAATTCTTCTCTGCTTATTAGTCTTGAGGTTTGCTCGCGTTTAACGACGTTTTTTGCGAGCACGTGCAGCTTCCGATTTCTTCTTGCGCTTCTCGCTTGGACTTTCGTAATACTGATGTTTACGCGAATCCCTAAGGACGCCTGAACGCTGGCATTCCCTCTTGAAGCGGCGCAGGGCACTGTCAAAAGACTCCTCTTTACCAACTTTAATTTCCGGCATACCCAATTCCCTCCCTCCGCCGCAGGTTTTTTCGCCCGCTTTTCGTAACCTTTAGAATTGTACAATACTTGAACTAGCCCGGTCAACTTACCTAGCAAGGCCGCATCATGCTATTTCCCTAAAAACCACATGACGAGATTAATGATGACTGTCAAGCCTACGCTAATCAATAGACACGTAACCACAGGGAAGAAAAACTTGAAGTTCTCCTTTTCAATGTAAATGTCACCTGGCAGTTTGCCCAGCCCCGGTACCTTCCCCCATAGCATCATCAACAGTCCCATAACCACTATGAAAATTCCTATGAATATGAGCATCTTTCCCATGTGCTCAAAGCCAGACATAGCCGTGCTCACGCTCCCCATAACCGCATATGCTGTGACATGCTGCGCCTATATCATGCGAATCGCGCCTACGATTTGCTACTCGTCATATCGAAAACGGATGTCCGCTTGTGACAGTCTTTCATAGCACTTTACCTTCTCGGTGTACTTGCCGCGTTCAAAGGTGAAAAAAGATATGCTCCCCCAAAGAAACACCCAGCTGCCTATGATTAGACCTTCTTTTGCGATAGACATAAGTACGGTCTCTTGCCAGAGGTTTAGTACGTAAGTAACAGCCAGTAATCCGATGGCTAACAAGGCATAGTTTACCTGTTGCTTGTATGCACGAGCCAAGGTTCGGCGCTCAACTCCGGCATAAAAGGCGTAGTAGTGACGGATAACCTGTGTAATTATCCTCTCCTTTTCTACATCCTTAGCCCGCCTAGGTAGATAAAACACCAGGTCTAACCCGTACTGCATAGGAATCTCTTCGGAACACTCTTCTAGGAAAAAGGCCAGTTCGGGGTCCATATCGCGCCTGCCGTATGTGGCATGGTCCCACTCATTGAAAATGTCGCCGTATTTGTCTAGTGATATCTCGATAATGTAGTTACCTGTCTCTGGATTACGTTCATAAAAACTGTGAGGGATCTCATCCTTCATACTTATTGCTCCCGTTTTGTTGCTCTTGTTTTGTTGCTCCTGTTGTGTTGCTCCCGTTCAAATAGGGCCACGTATATATTATACCCTAAACCCAAAAACGTCGCTCAAGTGCAGTTTTTCTATCAACAGCAAGGTGCACCAGTTCTTCCACTAACCTGCTGTAC
>Ga0255343_1001199_pt1 | contig 35964 bp, 38 predicted proteins | sample wastewater_treat_4_FD_192413 | JGI IMG/M metagenome (GOLD analysis project Ga0255343, IMG submission 192413) | Wastewater microbial communities from Lulu Island WWTP, Vancouver, Canada - plant16 | ecosystem: Engineered > WWTP > Wastewater > Unclassified | place: Canada: Vancouver, British... | reverse complement strand
TTTTCCTTCAAAAATACGGTATTGGAAGTGGTTATGCTGCCAAGGTTTTTAGACAATACGGACCAGCGTCACTACTAGTTTTAAAAGAAAATCCGTATAGACTTGCCATAGATATTTTTGGAATAGGTTTTTATACCGCAGATAAAATTGCATCAAACATGGGGTTCCCAAAAGACTCGCCGCTGCGTATAAGGGCAGGAGTCTTACATTTAATGACAAAATTTGTCGGAGATGGGTATGTGTATGTTCCTTTAGAAGAGCTAACAGAAAAAGCCTCAGAAATTCTCGGAGTTAATACCGATTTAATAGAATTAGGCATAGAAGAAGCAAGGTTAGCTCAAGAAATAATAATAGAATGGTTTGAAAATTCTGAGGGGAAAGAGCAGGGAGCTGTATATCTTCCCGCATTTCATTATGCAGAGTCTCATTCTGCTAAAAAACTTCAGGAACTTATATCCTCACCTTTTAACGGACAGTATGTCAACACGGAAGTGGCTATCCCTTGGGTTCAAGAGGAGCTAAACATTGAGTTTGCGGGACAACAAATAGAAGCATTAAAAATTGCCGTAAACTCTCAAATCATGGTTCTGACTGGCGGACCGGGTACAGGGAAAACGACTCTTATACGTGCCATATTGAAAATACGTGAAGCAAGAGGTTACAGAGTTATGCTTGCCGCTCCCACCGGAAGAGCAGCCAAGCGTATGACAGAAGCGACCGGGCACGAAGCAAAAACAATACACAGAATGTTAGAATATGTAGGCACTGAAGGAGATTCGGGTGGGTTTATGCGCAACGATTCCAATCCGTTGGAATGTGACCTTCTTATTGTAGACGAAGCTTCAATGATAGATCAAATACTTCTGTATCACCTTCTTAAAGCCGTACCAGATGGTGCATCACTGATATTCGTCGGGGACGTGAATCAGCTTCCATCTGTTGGAGCCGGCAATATCTTAAAAGATATAATTGATTCCGGAATATGTCCTACTGTTATGTTAAGTGAGATATTTAGACAAGCCGAGCAAAGTAATATTGTAGTCAACGCTCATAAAATCAATGCTGGAGAAATGCCTCTATTTGACAAACATTATGAGAGCGGTCTTAAAGATTTCTATTTCATTGAGCAGAGCGATCCCGATAAAGCCTTAGAAGTTATAAAAACACTAGTAACCGAAAGAATTCCTGAGCGGTTCCAATTCAACCCTCTGGAAGATATCCAAGTGCTGACTCCTATGCACAAGGGTCCTATTGGGACTGTCCGGCTTAATACAGAACTACAAAGAACACTAAACAGAACAGATGGTGTAAAACTACAGAGGATGGGGAGAGTCTTCCAAGAGGGAGACAAGGTTATGCAAGTGCGAAATAATTATGAGAAAGACGTATACAACGGAGATATTGGAGCGATATACAGAATTAATGCAGATGAGCAAAAGCTAATAGTCAAAATGGATAATGGTCTTGTCTCATATGATTTCCATGAATTAGATGAATTAATCCATGCCTATGCCATCTCAATTCATAAGTCGCAAGGTTCTGAATATCCTGCTGTGGTAATTCCTATTCTTACGCAGCACTATGTAATGTTACAAAGAAATCTTTTATATACGGCTATAACCAGAGGGAAGAAACTTGTAATAATAGTTGGTACAAAAAAAGCCTTGGGAATTGCAGTAAAAAACGACAGCACTCGCAAACGCTGGACCAGGTTGACGGCACGATTAATGAAAGGTATGTAAAAATAAATTATAAATCAAGACATATCAACGAGAGCGACTAGATATATCCAAGCTCCTTTTTTGTTTTTTCTATATCTTTTGTGGTATCTTTTATCCAACGTTTTAGAGTTTCCGGTTTTATTTTTTTAGACTTTGGGTCATTAAGCAGAGTGTCAAGTTTTCTCTCTTGTATTTGTAGCCACTCTATTTTGTTTTCTCTATATAAAATTTTGGAGACGGCTTCGTTCCGCTCCCCATCGTCTTCTTTTATAAAAGCACGGCTCATGATTTGTCTCCTTTTTAAGATAAAATTGTATGAGTGTAAAATGTAACTTGTAAATGTATTATAATGCAACATTATGCTTTATTTAACTTGTAAGTAGTGCACACAATGAAGTATGATACTTGTTTAGATAAAAAATGTAGTAGGGAGGGATTTTCATTGGAAGCTATAAAAGCTCCCCGTGGAACAAGAGATATCCTTGGCAATGAGTCATGGAAATGGGCATATGTATCGGCAATCTGCCGTAAAGTGGCCGACGATTTTGGATATAGTGAAATCCATCTTCCCATATTTGAATACACAGAGCTTTTTTCTCGCGGAGTAGGTGCGACTACGGATATAGTTGAAAAAGAAATGTACACCTTTGAAGACAGAGGCGGAAGAAGCCTATCTTTAAGACCGGAAATGACTGCTTCTATGATACGTTCTTATCTGGAGAATGACATGCGCAACGAAATCCAGCCTGTAAAGCTCTGGGGGACAGGTCCCATGTTTCGCTATGAACGCCCTCAAAAAGGTCGATATCGTCAGTTTGTACAGTTAGATGTGGAAGCTATTGGTGCAGAAGATGCATTTGTTGATGTCGAAATTATCAATTTTTCTATGGAGCTGTTTCGTCGTTTAGGGCTGTCAAACCTTCAGGTCGTTATAAACTCGGTTGGCTGTTCAAAATGTCGACCTGATTATAGGGTGGCGCTGCAAGATTTTTTGAAACCTAAATACGATAAACTTTGCGACTCATGCAAAGGGCGTTTTGATCGAAATCCCCTTCGCATATTAGATTGTAAAAAACCAACTTGCAAAGAGCTCACTGAAGATGCACCGTCAATAATGGACAGTTTGTGCAGTGAGTGCAATGAACATTTTATAAAGCTAAAAGCAGGATTGCAGTGCATAGGTGCTGTAGTTAAACATGACAAGAGGCTTGTAAGAGGTTTGGATTACTATACAAAGACAGCCTTTGAAATACTCTCTGGAGACCTTGGTGCTCAAAATGCTGTTTGTGGCGGAGGCCGCTATGATAATCTTTCTGAAACTATCGGAGGGCCGCATGTTCCCAGCGTTGGTTTTGCAGCCGGCCTTGAACGTGTTGTTTTGACCATGGAAGCGCAGGGATGTAGCTTCGGGAAAGAGCCTTCAATCAAAGCCTATATCGTTGCTCTTGAAGAAACAGCCCGCCTTTGTGCAGTTGATTTACTAAAAACACTTCGTATGAACGGGATATCCGCGGATATGGACTATATGAACAGAAGCTTAAAGAGTCAGATGAAGAGTGCGGGCAATATCTCTCAATATGCATGTATTATCGGTAGTGAGGAGATTGAAAAGAATCTCATAACAGTGAAAAATTTAGTTACCGGAGAACAAGAAGAACTTACGCACCAACAACTTTTAGATAAACTTAGATAAATATTATAAATAATGTAACAGAATTCATAAAAATTAAGAAGATAAATTAATAGTAAAGAGGGTATTTCAATGGATAGGCATTACGACGTTTCATGGAAGAGAAATTTTTTCTGTGGCGAAGCAACTTTTGAGGATATAGGCAAAGACATAATACTTAACGGTTGGCTTCGCAACAGGCGAGACCTAGGCGGTATTATTTTTATTGAGCTTTGGGATAAAACAGGAGTAACGCAAGTTGTCTTTAATCCGGAGCTTAATGCAGAAGCACATAAAAGAGCCGGCTCGCTTCGCAGTGAGTATGTATTGGCTGTAAAGGGGAAGATTCAGAAACGTCCGGAAGGCACAGAAAATCCTGAGCTTAAAACAGGACAAGTGGAATTGATTGTGGATGATTTCATGCTTCTCTCTCCATCAAGACAGATTCCGTTCGAAATAGATACCTCAGATTCGGTCAACGAAGAAACTCGTCTAAAATATCGCTATTTGGATTTAAGGCGAGAATACATGCAAAGGAACCTATCTATTAGGAATGCAACTACAATTTTCACACGCAACTATTTTTCAGAGCACGGATTCATTGAAGTTGAAACTCCAATGTTAACAAAATCCACTCCTGAAGGAGCAAGAGACTATCTTGTAGCTAGCCGCTTGAATCCTGGCTGTTTTTATGCGTTGCCTCAGTCGCCTCAGCTGTTTAAACAGCTGCTTATGGTTGCAGGCTGTGATAAATATATGCAGATTGTCAAATGTTTCCGAGATGAAGATTTGCGTGCTGACCGTCAACCGGAATTTACACAGCTAGACTTGGAAATGAGTTTTATAACGGAAGATGACGTAATGGAACTAACAGAAAATTATCTGTCACAGCTGTTTAAAAAAGTAGTAAACATTGACGAAAAAACTCCCTTTCCACGAATGACATGGAAAGATGCCATGGACCTCTATGGAACAGACAGACCTGATTTACGAATAGATATGGCAATGGTAGGGCTTGAAGAAGTTTTCTCTGAAGGAGAAAACCCATTTTCTGCCCTTGTTGCAAGTGGTGGCACTATAAAAGGACTTCTACTAAAAGGTGGAGCAGAGCTATCTCGAAAAGATTTTGCTGATTGGGAAAATAGAGCAAAAGAACTTGGTGCAAAAGGGATGGCTAATTTCCAAATAAAAGAAAAAGAGCTCAAGGGACCGCTGGTGAAATTTCTAAATGAAGAACAGCTTACCAAACTAAAAGAACTTTCTCAAATGGAAGATGGAGATGCATTATTTATAATGGCCGGTGAGAATTGGCAGAAAACATGCGAAATGCTCGGTCAAATTAGGTTGGATTTAGCCAAAGATCGAAACCTTATTAAAGAGGGTTTCAGATTCCTTTGGGTAACAGATTTTCCCCTATTTGAGTGGGATGAGGAAGAAGAGCGATATACGTCAGTTCATCACCCCTTTACTTCTCCTAAAAATGAAGATCTTGAATATTTATCTACCAATCCGGCTAAAGTACGTTCACGTGCCTATGATGTTGTTTTAAACGGAACTGAGCTTGGCGGAGGGTCCATTAGGATTCACAACCCTGAATTGCAAAGCACCATATTTCAGGCTTTGAACTTTACCCCTGAACAGGCACAAGAACGATTCGGTTTTTTACTTAACGGTTTAAGTTATGGAACTCCTCCACATGGAGGAATTGCTTTGGGAATGGATAGAATAGTAATGCTTATGACAGGAAGCAAATCAATCAGAGAAGTAATTGCTTTTCCAAAAAATCATAAAGGACAATGTCCAATGACCGAAGCGCCCTCAACCGTGGATGCTAAACAGCTGCAAGAGCTGAACATAAAAACATTGGATCCGCTTGAATAACTAAAAACAAAAAATATATTTTATAGATTCATTATTAACGGGGCAAAGAATGATACTCTTTGCCCCGTTAATAGTGTTGCTCGAATGTTTTGTGTATAATGTTTATATAAACATATTGCAAAATAAAAGGATGGGAGGGCATCTGATGGGCATATTACGTTATTTAGGGCATAGTGCGTTTTATATGGAGACAGAAGGATTAAAAGCTCTGTTTGATCCTTTCCTTACAGGCAACCCAATGGCGTTGGCAGATCCTAACGATTTTACCGAACTTACGGCAATCTTCCTTACCCATGGACATGGGGACCACGTCGGAGATACTATAAACATAGCGAAAAAAACAAACGCAACGGTCTTTACCTGTAATGAACTCGGCTGTTATCTCGAATCCAAAGGAATAAAGGTTGAGGCTATGCACATAGGCGGACGAGCAAAATTTTATTTCGGACGTGTAAAACTCACTCCGGCGTGGCATGGTTGTCCGATAATAGAAGATGGTGAGACAAAGTACGGAGGAGTAGCTTGTGGTTTTGTGGTTGAAGCCGGAGGTAAGAAAATATATCACGCCGGAGACACCGGATTGACTATGGAAATGCAATTGTTAAAAGAAGAGGGGATAGACATTGCCATGCTGCCCATAGGAGGCTACTACACTATGGATATTCAAGACGCGGCACGTGCAGTAAATTTTATAGAACCTTGTATTGCAATTCCAATGCATTACGACACCTTCCCCAAAATAGAAGCTAATCCGGAAGAATTTCAGGAATTAGTAGGGAACGAACTTACAGAAGTCAAAATATTAAAGCCGGGCGAAGAACTGCATTTTTAAAAAATTAGCTTGTTTTTTTCTCTTTAATTATTTATGGCAAAGGGCTACAATTGAAACAGTAAGGCCTATTAAATACTTACTCCAGGAGGAGATAACAATGGATGTCAATAGCAAAGCGTACAAAGAATTACTCAAAAAACGTCCTCTCAATGTGCAGGCACGTTTTGGCAGCGAGGGTATAGGACTTGTAAGCGGTAGGGATATCATTGCTGCAAACAAAGAAGTAGACTCGATTGTTTTGGCAGCAAACGCAAGACACCCTCTTGTAATTAAAGCCGTTCTTAAAGCGGCAAAAAAGAAAAATGCAGCAGTACTTATTGAATTGGCTAAATCAGAATCCACCTATTGCGGAGCGAACTTTGACAATATCCCAGAATATGCACTTCAGTATTCACAAGAAATGGGCCATGGAGCCGTATTTGGACTTCATGTTGATCACTATGCCATAAAGAATCAAGAAGACGTACTTAAAGGTGTTGGGCATCTAAACAAAATACTTATGAATGGATTCACTTCCGTGGCTATAGATGCTTCTCATTTAGAAGACTATGACAACTTTGTTGCTACTCGTTCGCTTGCGGGTTGGCTTCCCTCGGAATTGGGGCTTGAAGTTGAAGTTGGAGAAATCAAAGGGCCAGGAGAACTTTCTACCGTGGAAGAAGCCTCTTATTTTATAGGAGGTCTAAACGCATGGGGTGTATTTCCGGACTATTTGGCTATTTCTAACGGAAGTCTTCACGGCACATACGATCCGACAGTTGGGCAGATGGAAGGCATAGACCTCAGGAGAACCAAAGAAATAGCAGATGCAATTGAGCCGTATGGCGTTACTATCGCACAGCATGGAATCTCGGGGACTCCTCTTGATAAATGCTCAACATTCAGAAAATATGGAATACGTAAAGGCAATGTTGCCACTCTATTCCAAAATATTTACTACGGTGTAAAGATGGACCCCGATACAGGCAATGCCATCACAGATGGTGGAGCTTATATAAAAGAATCAGACAGAGGCATCACTGTAGGACTTTGGGAGAAAATAGTCGCTGCCGGAGATGAGCTTGGCATGAGTCGGAAGAGCGGAGATTACAAAAAACTAAATCTGCCTTTTTATGAAATGATTTTAAATGAGCCTCAGCCAATCATAGATAGAATTGTTGATGAGATGCAATATTGGGCGGAGAAGTATATTGATGCATTTGGAGCAGCAGGAAGTGCAGATGCTGTTGCTGAAGTAATGTCGCGTCGCCCAGACCATAACGCGTCTCCGGACAGAAAGATAATTGCCTCAAGAAAAGATTACACTGCGGGGAAAGCACCAAAAACTGGTGGCAACGACGGTAAAAATTACGACGACTAAATAGCTTATTATAATAAATTAGGGGGTTGGCTTTTTCTGCCGACCCCCTTAAATTTTTGAGAAAGTAAAATTTAACTGCTATCTTAGTCGTCCAGCCAACGATGAATGTTGTCTAAAAATAACTTATGTAACCGTAGTGTCAACGGGCCTGGTTTACCGTTCCCTATCACATGTGTCCCCACTCTGACAATAGGCAACACTTCTTTTATAGAGCTTGAAGTAAAAGCTTCATCTGCCTCCGCAAGTTCGCTCTCAAGAGGACACCTCTCTATAATCTCAATCCCATTCTCTGATGCCACAGTTAGAACGATATCGCGGGTTACACCTTTTAATACTTTACCAACTGGTGCTGTATAAAATTTACCTTCTTTACAAAGGAAAAAATTGCTTGTCATAGCCTCTGAAATTTCACCGTCTTCGGTTATATAAAGGGATTCAAAAAAAGTATCATCTCTTTCAGAAAGAGGAATTAGTCCGAAAAGATAGTTTGTGCTTTTAATAAGAGGAAAAGAGCGCCCTGCTCTGTTTGGTTTGAGTGCGACACCGTTCCTTCTTTCTTCCTCGGTTGGCGTATTTAGCTTGTCAAAAATTACAAAAAAACGAGGATTTGGAAAGTGCCCCCTATCGTTTATATCTCCACCAGTAACATAGGCTTTGATTACGCTGTTTTTGGGGACATCATTTCTCTTTAAACCATCTTTGATGACTTGCGGAAGTTTTGTGAAGATATCACCAATTTCTATTCCAGATCCTAAAGCGCTTTCTTCCAATCTTTTTAGGTGAGCTCCTGCGGCAAAGGATCTCCCGTCATACACTCTAATTGAATCAAAAGCCGCGACTCCGCGTTGAATAGACATATCCGTAACAGGAATAGCACATTCGGAGATCGGCATAAATTCCCCATTGTAATAACATACAGTTATGATAAAAACCTCCTTGAAAAAATATTAAGCAAATATGTTAGAGAGTATACTACTAAAAAGATTAAAACAAAAATATTTGCTTATAAAATAATGTATTGAAAAATATTATTTTTAAAAGAATGGCTAAGATATAACAAAATAGTAATATAAAATATTGTATGATTAGAGGGCTTACATATGGTAACGCCGTGTGAATATTCTTGTGCCTTTTTAAGGCTGCGACTATAATATAGGAATTACGGAGGTGCATGTCATGTATTTGCCAACAGTATTAATAATATTGATATCCTTAGCCGTCATTTTTTTTATATGCGCAATTATCTTACTATACAAAAACAGCAGAGGCATAGATAAGATTGCAAGTGAAACTCTTTTTAAACTAGAATTGTTTCAAGAAAAATTAGATGATACGGAGAAAGATATAACTCTAAATTTATCCACCATAAGAAAAGAGCAGGCCGATAGTGCACGTTCCGGTAGAGAAGAGCAATCAAAAAGCATTTCATCTTTTGGAGATGCACAAGCAAAGAGAATAAAGGAGATAGGAGATTCTCAAAGAGAGAGCTTGAAGTCCTTCTCAGAGCAGCTGATAAGCATAAGCAAACTTAATGAAGAAAAACTTGAAACAATGAGAGGTACGGTAGAAAAAAAACTTGCTGAGCTTCAAGAAAACAACGAAAAGAAATTGGAAGCAATGAGAAAAACAGTGGATGAACAGCTGCACAGCACTTTAGAAAAACGACTAGGCGAAGCCTTTAAGACTGTCTCAGAAAGATTGGAACAAGTTCATAAAGGGCTTGGGGAAATGAAAGTTCTGACAGACGGTGTTGGAGACCTCAAAAAAGTTCTCACAAACGTAAAAGTCCGCGGCACCTGGGGCGAAATGCAGTTGAACTCACTATTGGAGCAAATATTAACTGAAGATCAATATCGTAAAAATGTCGCAACTAAACCAAAAAGCAATGAAAGAGTTGAATTTGCAATAGCCTTGCCGGGAAGCGACGAGGGAAAAGAGCCGGTCTGGCTTCCTATAGACTCTAAATTTCCATTAGAGGATTATCAGCGCTTAATAGCGGCATCAGAGTCCGGAGATTTAGACGGCATAGACGCTTCACAGAAAGCATTAAAAAAACAAGTAATAGAAGAAGCAAAAAAGATAAGGGACAAATACATAGAACCGCCTTATACAACAGACTTTGCCATTCTATATTTGCCCATAGAGGGTCTTTATGCAGAAGTTTTGCGCATTGAGGGATTAAGTGACACTCTTACTCGCGAGTGCAGAGTTGTTCCTGCAGGCCCGACTACAATAACAGCATTGCTGAATAGCTTGCAGATGGGATTCAGAACTTTGGCGATTGAGAAGCGTTCTAGCGAAGTTTGGATGCTTTTAGGCAAAGTAAAAACAGAGTTTGGGAAATTTGGAGCAGTGCTTGCAAAGACAAAAGAAAAAATTGAATCAGCAGGGAAAGAGCTTGAAGCAGCGGAAAGAAGAACGAGAGTCATTAAGAAAAGCCTGAACAAAGTTCAAGAACTGCCAGAAAAGAAGGGCGAAATAGATTTTTTAGAGGATGAATTAGAAGACTAAGCTGATAAATGTAACATGCTCGTTGCAGCTATCCTCACATCTAGATAATTCAAACTTTATTCTTTATTAAAACTTCAACATATACATGATTAACACTAAAAAATACTAAAAACGAAAAAGAATTTAATTCGGGAGGACTTACAATGTCGTTATTTACAGTAAATGAAGAGCTATGCATAAAATGTTCTTTATGCGTGCAAGTTTGTCCCAGCTGGCTCATAAGCTTTGATGAAAAAGGATTCCCTGAGATTCTGCCGCCAAATGAAGCAAGATGCATCGAATGCGGTCACTGTGTTCTTTACTGTCCTACCGAGGCGAACACACTCTCTTTTATAAATCAAAACAAACTGTTAAAAGCTAGAGAATTATCTTTGCCGGCCAAACAAGAGGCCATAAATTTCATTAAATCACGTCGAAGTATCAGGCGTTTTAAAAAGGAGATAATTTCAAAAGAGCTTTTTGCCGAAATTTTTGAAGTTGTCAATCAAGCTCCTACTGCTTCCAATAAACAGCCGGTACGTTGGATAATTTCTGATGATCCCCAAAAAACAGAAGAAGTCGCGAAGATGGTTCTTGCCTGGATGTGTACTTTTCTTGAAAATCAGCCGCAGAGCCCATTAACCTTCATCGCAAAGAATATGAAGGCCAAGGCAGATGAAGGGATAGATGGTATTTTACGAGGAGCTCCTCACATAGCGATAGCTGTGGTCAAGTCCGATTATAAATGGCCTGAAGACGGCACCATAGCTCTTACATATCTTGAACTAGCAACGCATGCATTTGGTGTTGGTGCTTGTTGGGGTGGGTTTCTTACGACCGCAATAAGAAATAATCCAAACCTTAGAAAGTTTTTAGGCATAAGCGACGATGAGCACATTTGCGGAGCGCAACTGCTAGGGTTTCCCAAAAATCTACCCACGCGACAGTTTGCTCCCCGCAAAGAAATGAATATAAATTGGCTTTAAATTTTTATTCGGAGGAACTTATATGAAGAAAGAATATAAATTAACCAAAACAATAAGAGTGCGTTACGCTGAAACGGACAGGATGGGAATAGTTTATAACGCCAACTATTTCTGTTGGTTTGAAATAGCACGTACAGAACTTTGTCGACTTTGGGGCACACCCTACACTAAATGGGAAGAGGATGGGTTATTTCTTCCTGTAGTGGAATCTCACTGTAGATACAAACATCCCGCTCTTTATGACGATGAGGTACAGCTTTGGTGCCGCGTGTCAGAAATAAAGCCTCACACAGTTACATTCGAATATAGAATATTGCGTGCTTCAGACTACAAACTCATCGCGGAAGGATGGACCAAACATGGGTGTACAAATAAAGAGGGACGTCTGTACAAAAAACTACATCCATTTTATATTTGGATTAGCTCACACAATTCAGAGGTACAAGAGTAGTTATATAAAGAGAAAAAAGAGCTTTTTCGGTTTTTCTTTAGTAGAGATGATAGCTGTTTTAACAATAATTTTATCTCTTTTTGCTATGGTTAGCCTAACTTTTAACCAAAGTCATGATGAAAGTAAAATTGTAAAACAAGAATCAGCGGAGCTGGCCACATGGCTTTCAGAGAGAATGACAGAGGCTAAATTAGAAGAAGGAAATTTTAAAATATATTTATCTGAGTGGTGTCCTTACAACTCTCAATTAACATTATTGTGGCAGACTGGGCCTAGTGCAACTAAGTCTGTCTCATATAAGACGGATAAAGCATATATAAGAAATGAAACTCAGGCCTATGAGTTCGTGTATGACTCAAAATGGCAGACATTGTCTCCTGCTGTGACCTTCTCAATCAGATCTTTGTCTGACCCGTCAAAGTATAAAAGACAGGTTACGGTTTCTGGAACTGGTTATGTAAACGAAAAATAAAATTTTATATCAATGAAACAGGTCGACTTAGATTAAAGTCGACCTGTTTCATTGAGTTTTATAAAGATTCTTTTGAGTGTTGTTCTCTTATATTCTTAACAGCTGCTGCTAGTTCTTCCGGTTCGAGCACCATCTCCATCATTGAGATGTGATTTTCCCACTCTTCTGGGTTGCACTCAGTTCGAATAGCTTCATCAAAAATATGGTAAACGGGGAGTCCCAACGAGACTCCTGCAAGGGGGCCTGCAAACGTCGGATCGCCGATTGTAACTGTTTCAGCGTATATTTCTGCGCCTTCTGCGTCTGAAGAACCTAATATCACAACGCAGTTTTCGGCTCCGTATTTTTCAGCTGCATCTTTCACGCGCTGCTGATTTTGCAGATCCATTGCTCCTGCCGCGGTTCAAACAAAACATTCAGTTGCTGAAAACACTACTTCAGCTGCCGTGTCTTTTAGGCAGGCTTCCATCGAAGGTCCAGGAACGCCGTCCCGTTCTCCCAGAAGAAGAAGCTTTTTATTCGATAACTTTCCCATTCTTCTCACCTCCTATATTTATTTTTATGTTTTAATTATATCTATGAAACTTATGCAATAAGGTTTTGGATTTCTGTTTTTATTGCTTCAGCAGTGCAATCTTGGTTCATTAGGCGTTTTACTTCAACTCCATCTTTGAAAAAGAGGAAAGTAGGGAGGCCCATTACGCGAAACGACATAGCCACTCTTTTATTGGTGGAGCAATCGACTGCGGTAAACTTTACCTTATCTCCGAATTCTTTTTCCATTTCTTCATAAAGAGGTTTTAGCGCCATACAGGGACCGCACTGAGGACCCCAGAAATCAATAACAACCGGAAGATTTTTTTCCTCGCGTACTTCAGCATCGCAATTTTCTTTTGTCAAATCAATCATTTCTATCAACCTCCAAAATATTTTACTTATGTTTTATGCGGTATTATCATATCATGAGAAATTCTTGTTTTAAAGCATAAGATAACTGCGTTTTATACGGATTTAATTCGTTCGTAATGACATTGCGGAAATCTCTCTCTCTTGTCCAAGATGTGGCTGGAGTATATAATGCTATGTTGTACAGAATATTACGACTTAAGGTTTTATTGAAAAGCGGAGGAGATATTAATGCCATATAAATTTGAAGAGATAGAGCCAAAATGGCAGAAAAAATGGTCTGATTCAAAAATTTTCGAGGTAGAAAAAGATAGTAGCAAAGAAAAATATTACTGTTTGGAAATGTTCCCTTATCCAAGTGGAGTTCTTCATATGGGACACATGCGCAATTACTCTATAGGAGACTTGCTTGCACGTTTCAAAAGAATGCAAGGCTATAACGTTCTTTATCCCATGGGATTTGATTCCTTTGGAATGCCTGCAGAAAATGCTGCTATCAAGAATAAAACGGCACCCTCCGAGTGGACTTGGAAAAACATAGAACATATGACTAATCAGTTAAAACGGGCTGGATTTAGCTATGACTGGCGCCGTCGCATTGAAACGTGTAACGTAAACTACTATAAGTGGAATCAGTGGCTTTTTCTTCAATTTTATAAAGCAGGACTCGTATATAGAAAACATGCCCCAGTCAACTGGTGCGAAGAGTGCAAAACAGTACTCGCAAACGAACAGGTTGTTGGCGATGGCGTTTGCTGGCGCTGTTCGTCAGTTGTTACAAAAAGAAATCTTGACCAGTGGTTCATTCGCATAACAGACTACGCTCAGGAATTAGTAGACTGTTTGGACGATTTGAAAGATTGGCCGGAAAGAGTTGTCACGATACAGCGCAATTGGATCGGCCGCTCCGAGGGAGTCCACTTTAGTATGGACGTGGCAGAGACAGATTTGAAAATAGAAGCTTTTACAACGCGTATTGACACAGTTTATGGAATAAGTTTTGTTGCAATAGCAGCAGAACATCCTTTTGTCGAAGAGTTTGCAAAAAAACTTGGAGGGGAAAAAGGAGAAGAAATACGTGCCTTTGCAAATAAAATAACTTCTCGCAGCACAATAGAAAGAACTGCTGTTGGCACAGATAAAGAGGGCCTAAACACTGGATTTTTCGCTATAAACCCTGTGAATGGCAATAAGGTGCCCATTTGGATAGCAGACTACATCTTGATGGATTATGGAACAGGTGCCATCATGGGCGTTCCTGCTCATGACCAGCGAGATTTTGAATTTGCAAGAAAGTATGGAATGCAAGTTATTCCTGTTGTACGCCCCATAGATGCACCTCCTTTGGATGGAGAAAAAATGACAGAATCAACGGAAGCCGACGGAGTAGTTTGTAATTCAGGACAGTTCGACGGACTAGACACGTCAGTTGCGATAGAAAAAATGGGATTATGGTTTGAAGAGAATAAGCTAGGGAAAGTTGAAGTCCAGTTTCGCCTTCGTGATTGGCTAATCTCCAGACAGCGTTACTGGGGAACGCCCATACCAATGGTTTACTGTGATAAATGCGGAGTCGTACCGGTGCCGGAAGATCAGCTGCCTGTAGAGTTGCCGTTAGATATAGAGATGCCTCCCAATGGGGGTAATCCATTAGAACAAAGAGAAGATTGGATAAACACTACCTGTCCATCTTGCGGAGGTGCAGCTCGTCGCGAAACAGATACAATGGATACCTTTTTCTGTTCCTCTTGGTATTTTGAACGCTATACTTCTCCTTGGAGCACGGATGTACCGTTCGAGAAAGAAGACGCTTCCTACTGGATGACCGTGGATCAGTATATAGGCGGTGTTGAGCACGCGTGCTTGCACCTTATTTACGCAAGATTTTTCACAAAGGTCTGTTCCGATTTAGGTTTCCTCCCTAAAGACATGAGAGAGCCTTTTAATCGCCTCCTGACTCAAGGAATGGTGATAAAAGACGGGACAAAAATGTCGAAATCCATAGGCAACGTTGTTGACCCGGATGAAATAATTAACAAATATGGTGCGGATACGGCCAGATTGTTTATTCTTTTCGCATCACCACCTGAGAAAGATCTTGATTGGTCCGAGCAGGGAGTTGAGGGTGCCTATAGATTTTTGTGTAGAGTTTACAGGCTCGTTGAAAATAATCTTGAAACATTGAAGGCAGCTTCAAGAGATAAAATAAACATGGCTGATATAGACGGCTCTGAGTCTCGTGCAATAAAAAGAATTATTCACAGCACTCTTTCTAGAGTTACACAGGATGTCAGTCGTGAATATCAGTTTAATACTGCAGTTGCACGACTCATGGAACTGACAAACGCTCTTTCTGCATTTGAGCCTAAAAGCAATCAAGATTCCGCTCTTATGAGAGAGGGCGTAGAAACCTTGTTATCCTGCCTATCTCCTTTTGCTCCACATATTACAGAAGAGTTGTGGCACCTCATAGGCAATGATACATTTTTATCAACAAGCAAGTGGCTGTCTGTAGATGAAAGTGCTCTGGTAGAAGATTTTGTAAACATCGTGCTACAAATAAATGGAAAAGTCCGAGAACAATATAAAGTTCTGCCAAATCTTTCAAAGGAAGAATTGGAAAAAGAAGTTATGTCGCGCGATGAGACAAAGAAACGCTTAGAAGGGTCGACTGTGGTAAAAGTAATCACTGTTCCCGGAAGGCTAGTAAATGTAGTGGTGAAAACTTAATGCCTGAACTTCGCCTACTGGTTGCCTCAGGAACAACTCAACGTAACCTCCTTCAAGAGACCGTCTCTGATTTTGAGAAAAAGGGATATGTTCTCAGATCTAGGCAAGAGGGTGGTGAATGGGCAACTGTATTATCAGATAATATGTCGGTAGGTTTATTTGATGAAAACATATTAGTCGTGGTTGATTCTGCTGAACTTATGGGAGCCATGCCCGAAAAACTTTCCTCCTTGATAGAGGATAATTCTTCTGTAGTTATCATTCTGGTGTATGATTCCCTTCCAACAAAACTCATTCCAAAAGAAATTCTAAAAAAAATTCCTGTCATAAAGGCGATGGAAATTCCTCGCTGGCCCAACGAACGACAGATATGGTTATCGAGGCTTGTGAAAGAGATGAATATAAGCATGACCAGAGATGCCATTTCACTGATTGTGGAGATGATAGAGGACACTGAAGAAATAAAGAGGCAGCTACTTAGTCTTTCCATGCTCAAAAAACAGGGAGAAGTTACCTCCGAAGATGTAGAACTCCTCTGTTTTGATGACGGAAACAGAAATCTTTTAAAACTATTAGATGGCATTTGCGAAGGAGATACTCTATCTTCTCTAAAAAGTTTGCACAGCATATCAAAAAAAGGAGATCTCTTCCCTTTACTATCGGCACTTCACAATAGAATGCGCCTTGCTTGGTATGCAGCTTGTAACCCAGGGAAAGAAGATATGTTTGCAAATGTTTTAGAAGCTAGAAATTATGCGTGGCGAAAAGCAAGAGAGGCATCCAAAAGATATGGTAAAAAAAATATAACCGAGTTTGTAATGGGATTAATAAGATTGAATATGGAAGAAAAAAGTGGAATAGGTGCAGGTTGGAACTCTCTTGAAAGTTTAGTAATATCTCTTTTGGAAAATAAATAAAAAATAAAAACAACAACAACAAAAGCGGAGCATTAGCTCCGCAATAATTTTGTCAGAATAAATAGGTTGAGAAATCGTAAAGTAAATCCGCTTAATTATAAAGAAAGACTTTTTACTTTTTCAGCCATATTTGCCTTACGACGTGCTGCTGTATTTCGGTGGACGACGCCCTTTACTACCGCTTTATCCAGTACACCCTGAGCTTCGTTCAGCTTCTTAGTAGCAAGCTCGGTATCTTTCAATTCAACTGCTTCAAGAACTTTCTTTACTGCGTTTTTGCAGCGTGTTTTCCAAAAGCGATTGTAGATGCGGTTCTTCTCTGCAACCTGAACTCGTTTCTTTGCTGATTTCTTATTTGGCAATGCCGTCACCTCCTTCTTTAAATGCAGAAAGTATATTAGCACATATATGGGTAATTCCGCAAGTTCTCTTTGTGTTTTGTCTATCAATTAATATAAAATAAATAAGATTTTAGTAACACTTATTAAGAATTACCTTGCCCCATGGTGTACTCTGTGATATATTACTTTAGTTAGCAAATTAGCAATAAATTTGGTAATATTCTAATAGAGGGAAATAAACCACAGGAGGTGTAATCTGTGAAAAGAACATTTCAACCGCATAATACAAGCCGCAAACGTTCAATGGGCTTTTTGGTGCGCTCTGCCTCCCCAAGTGGACGTCGTATCTTAAGAAATCGCCGTCGCAAGGGAAGAGCACGTCTCGCCGTCTAAATAGTTGTGAAATTTGGTTTTTCATCCGCCAATCGGTTAAAAAGCGGGTGGCAGTTTGACATCGTATTCCGCACCGGACGTCGTGAAACAGGCGAACTGGTGCGGTTATTCTTTCTTGAGCAGCCTCTGGAATCAAAAATGATCGGGGTTGCTGTGGGAAAGAAGATGGCTAATGCGCCGCAAAGATCACGAGGACGTAGAATTCTAAGAGAATCCTTTAGAAGGCTTCTTCCGTGGATTAAGGATGGAGTTTGGATAGTGGGCTCACTGAGAGAAAAGGCCTTAGATGCCTCTGCAAAAGATATTTATATTGACATCTCCACAGTCTTAAAAAAAAGAAATTTAATGAAGGAAGATTGGCCCGGCATAAATTGGGATGTCGATAGCAAACAAAAAAATGAAAAAAATTGTTGCTTTTTTGATTAAACTTTATCAGCTTACGCTATCTCCACTTTTAGGTGGAGGTAAGTGTAGGTTTTACCCCAGCTGCTCACAGTATGTTTTAGAGGCTGTGGATAAGCATGGATTTATTGACGGAATAGTTCTTGGTATATCCAGGTTTTGTCGTTGTGGTCCCTGGAGTAAAGGTGGCTATGATCCGGTACCAGATAAGCTTTGTTTTGGATTAGGTTATCGGTTAAGTAGAATATTAGATAGAACTTCGAAAGGTTAGGTGTATATGGTGGGTGCAATTTGGAGTAGCGCAAGTCAACTTCTTCACATGATTCTTGAGTTTTTTTATCAAATTACACATTCATACGGTTTGGCAATCGTTCTTTTAACATTAATCATAAGGGTGGCTCTTTATCCGCTCAACCACAAACAATTGTTGAGTATGCAACAGATGCAAAAGATACAGCCTAGACTAAAAGTTATACAAGAAAAGTATGCGAATGATAAACAAAAACTAAATGAAGAGATGATGCGTCTTTACAGGGAAAATAACGTAAACCCTGCAGCAGGCTGTTTGCCTCTCTTAGTGCAACTTCCAATATTAATTCTTTTATTCAACGTGCTTCGTTCATATGACTTTGCGGGCACATCTTTTATAGGCGTTCTCCTCGGTTCTTCAACTATAGCAGGTCTTGCACAAGCCGTAGGAGCGGAAGCTGCTGCCAATGGTTCATATCAAATGTTGACGGTCTTTGGGAGCATTTTAAAAAACCCTGCAGGACTGGTAAATATAAATTATTATTTAGGCAACCTTATACTGCTTCTCGCCATTTCATTTTTAACCTGGGCTCAGCAAAAACTTTCAAGCGGCGATAACCCACAGATGGCAACAATGGGAACGGTCATGCCGTTTTTTATGGGCTTTATATGTTTATCCATGCCCGGAGGAGTAATGCTATATTGGGGGCTCTCGTCGTTAGTCGGAGTAGTACAGCAGTATTTTGTAATGAAAAAAGCAAAAGAAGAAATGGAAATAAAACCGAATCTTCACAAAAACAAACCCCTTCAAAACAGCGATGTTTATGAGGATGATGAAGAAGATGAGGATGAAGACGAATATGAATACGAAGACGACGAAGACGATGAAGAAGAGGAAGATTAAACATGATTCGTGAAAGAGATCAACAAGCACCGATACCTGAAATAGACAGTGCAGTTCTCGAATGTAACTCTGTTGAAGAGGCATGTGAGAGAGGAGCGGAAATGTGGGGTATCGAACCGGAAGATATAGAGGCTTCCATTTTAACGGAAGATAAAAAATTTTTCGGTCTCTTAGGGGCTAACTTGAGAGTTGAAGTCCGTCCATTTGCTCCGCTTTCTTATATAAAATCATGTCACTTACTAAACGACATTCTGGAAAGAATGGACTTGGATCTTGTCCCAGAACTCACAGATGATGGCATGATAAATTTGATAGGGGAAGATGCGGGAGTTGTGATAGGAAGATATGGAGAAACTCTTAAAGCCTTAGAATATCTCACTAATCTTATTTGTCATTTTGATATGTCAGCAAGACGAGTACGTCTTGACTGCGGAGGGTACAGGGACAAACGAGAGCAAACTTTGGCACGGCTTGCAGAATCAGTGGCACGTGAGGCCATTCGCAAAAGGACCTCTGTTAGCCTGGAGCCAATGTCAAGTTGGGAGCGCAGGCTTGTGCATATAGCTTTAAGGGACAACAAGGAAATAGAAACATATTCTGTCGGAGAAAATCCGGACAGGCGAGTCGTGGTCACTCCTATCTTCGCTGGTTCCCCCAAGAGAAAAGACTCAAAGAGAACAATATAAAACGAGAAAATAACGAACACTTTTAATAAAACATAGTTAAAGCCGGTAATGCTAAATGCAGCCGGCTTTAATTGTGTTTTATAAGTAAAATTAACAAAAAAACCTAAGTAAAATCCTAGATTGTGAGAAGGGATAATGGCGATATAATGACAGTCAAATGAATTATATTTATAAAATATTATATTAATTAAATTAAGAAGGTGAGGTTTTTTCATGGATCAAGGAATATTTAAAACCTTTAAGAGAGTTCTGGTCGCAGGCCTGGCAGGAGTGTTAATTTTTGCAGGCGGAGCGTTCGGCTCATATGTGGCAAGCGATACTATTACGGCTTTTTTCAAAAAGAGCGCTCCACGAACTGAAACAACTACACTACCGAAAGCAGAAGAAAAAACGCCATCAAAAACTAACACAAAAAATGTTTATAACGGAAATCCTATAGTTGACATTGCCAAAAGAAGCTCAAGTGCAGTTGTTAACATTGATGTTGAGACAATGGTAAAACAAAGAAGAGTCGCCTCTCCCTTTAGTGGTGATCCATTTTTTGAAGAGTTTTTTGGAGAAGGTTTTTTGAGAGAAAATCAGGAGAGAATGGTTCCTAGAAAAGGCAAAGGTTCTGGTTTTATAGTATCAAAAGAGGGATATATTCTTACAAATAACCACGTAGTTGAAGGAGCTGACAAGGTAAAGGTTACTCTTCTTGACGGACGCTCCTTTAATGCAAAAAAAATAGGACAAGATCCGACATTTGATTTGGCAGTAATTAAAATTGAAGCAAAAGATCTCCCTGTACTTCCTTTGGGAGATTCAGATTTAACAGAAGTGGGAGAATGGGTTGTTGCCATAGGCAATCCGTTGGGATTTGAAAACTCTGTAACAGCTGGAGTAATCTCTGCTAAAAACAGAACCCTCCAAGCTCCGGATATTAATTTTCAAGGATTTATGCAGACAGACGCAGCTATAAACCCTGGTAACAGCGGTGGTCCTCTTATAGATCTTAATGGGGATGTGGTCGGAATAAATACTGCTATAGTTCCTTATGCCCAAGGTATTGGTTTCGCGGTTCCAATAAATATGGCCAAGCAAATAATGGAAGATCTTATTAGACATGGCGAAGTGCGTCGTGGCTGGTTGGGAGTAACAGTCCAACCTCTATCAGCTTCACTTGTTGAATCATATAAAATTCCGGTAAAAGAAGGGTCCATAATTGCTGATATACAAAAAGGTTCTCCTGCACAAAAATATGGTCTTGCGCGGGGAGACGTAATTGTATCCATCGGAGGAGAAAAAGTTAAAAATAGTCAGGATGTAGTTTTCTTTGTACGCAACAAACTCTCCGGAGACAAAGTGGTTTTTGAAGTATATAGATCTGGTAAAAAGAAAACCATAGAAGTTGTACTGGGAGATATAGCAGGATCCAAAGCCTCAGAAATTTCTGGAAAACAGACACAACCTAATTCGACTTTACCTAATAAAGCAACGAAAATGGGGATAACTGTTGTTGAAAACAACGAAGAACTTTCAGAGCGCTACAAAACAAAAGAAACAGAAGGATTAGTCGTAATTGAAGTTACACCGGGTTCACCAGGGCATCAACTAGGTCTTCGGCAGGGAGATGTTATCCTTGAAGTAAATAGAAGGAAAATGACGTCAGTAAATGAATGGAAGAGAGCAATGGATGAGAAGAATAAAGCCTTAGGGCTATTAATTTCAAGAGGTGGACAGACTCTTTTTATCTCGGTTGAAATGTAAGATAAAAATAAAATGTTATAAGATACAGAATATATAAAAAGGAGATAAACTACCGTTTATCTCCTTTTTATATATGATAAAATTATAGTAGTCTTATCATTAGCTAGGCATGGTCAGAGGGGGAATTAAAATGACAGAAGTTAAAAAAAGAGACAACGGCGAAATTTCGCACGAATATTTAGGTAATGGAGAAGTAGATCCAAAACAAGAGTTAGAAGATCTGAAAAATGAAATTAGAGCTTTGAAAGAGCATATTGAGGGAAATGCTGTAAAAAAACTTGATTTTGATAAATTAAAAGAAAAGCTCGGTAGTGGTTCTGATTACGTATTAAACGCGATAAGACCTATCATTGAAAAGTATGAAAATCCTAGTAGGCAAATGGCGGAAAAGGTTGAGACAAAAGTAGCCGAGAATCCTTTTCTTTCTCTAGTAGTTGCTTTTGGTGCAGGAATAGTAATCGGGTCACTTTTGAATTTTTGCGGTAAACATATATCAAACGATTAATATAATTCAATTCACGTTAAATGAGGTGTTTAGTTGGGTATAATATCTAATATTATCATTAGTTTTATGGAGCTTTTGGAGGCAGAAGGTAGAGTAGCTAAGCACAATGCTAAGCAAATGATAAGAAGTTTTTTGTTCTTGTACTTCGGAGCGTTTTTTATTTTTTTAGGCACGTTAGTTGTTTTTTTATTGTTGTACGGTTATTTAAAACAGAATTATGGAGATGTTGTTGCAGGTTCTGCAATAGCCATTTCTCTTCTTATAGTAGGCTTTCTTTTAATGCTTAAAGGGTTCCCCAAAAAAAACAAGAGAAATAAACAGTCGGCGAAAAACAATGAGCTTTAGAACGTCTAGAAATAACGATGATATAGTTTTGAGAGACGCTAAAACAAAGTTTATTTCTGCTATGGAGCAGTTGGAACCTAAAAAAATAATTGGAAGAAACCCTGCTGTGTCTATTTTGAGTATAGTATTTGTTTTAGGTTTGACATATAAAATTTCAAGAAGACGGGTATTTAAGCTGTTGCCAATGGGAGCGATACTAACGTCTCTTTTTGCTAAACAGAAGTAATAAAAAACCCCTTGCTATGCAAGGGGTTAATTTTTCTTTGGAGGCGGCACCCCGATTCGAACGGGGGATAGAGGATTTGCAATCCACTGCCTTAGCCACTTGGCTATGCCGCCACGTGGGAAAGTATAACAATCTATCATAGGAGTGTCAAGACTATAAGGCTGTACAGAATAGTTTAAGTTGTGCAAAACTCCTCATGCGTTATAATAGGAAAATATTTTTATTTTTTATACAGAAAAATTAAAAATATTATTAAATGACATAAAAGCAAAGGTAGAGGAATTTGATGAAGATATTTGCAATCAATCCCGGCGCAACTAGCACAAAGATTGCGCTATATGATGGTGTTGTTGAATTGTGGACAGAGTGTATAACGCACACACGAGAAGAATTGCAACAGTTTAAACGGCCTGAAGATGAAGAAGATCTGAGATATCAAGCTGTTAAAACTGAGTTAAAAAAAAGAAATATTAATATGACAGAACTCGACGCACTTGTAGGCAGAGGTGGACTATTACATGCCTTGTCAGGCGGTGCTTGGATTATAAATGAAGCCATGATTGAAGATTTAAAATCTGCGAGATATGGATCTCACTCTTCTAATCTGGGAGCAGTTTTAGCACAAAGAATTGCTAAAGAAGCCGGAAATAAACCAGCTTACATTATAGACCCGGTATGTGTAGACGAAATGCTTCCAATTGCTCGGATTAGTGGTATGCCTAATATGCCGCGCAGAGCCATTTTTCACGCTTTGAACCAGCGTGCTGTGGCATATAGAGTTGCACGTCAAATGAACAAAAAAATGAGAGAATGTAAATTTATAATAGCCCATATGGGTGGCGGTGTTACGGTTGGGGCTCACTATTTAGGAAGGGTAATTGATGTAAACAATGCATTGGGTGGCTACGGCCCAATGACACCGGAAAGAGCTGGAACAGTACATGCAATGGACTTGATAGAAAAGTGTTTTTCAGGTAAATATACTGAGACAGAAATGAGAAGAAAGATTATAGGCGATGCCGGCTTATTCGCTCATTTGGGAAGCACAGATTTTAAATATATTTCAGAGAAATGTGCTTCAGGAGATCCAAAATTCAGATTAATTGTAGAGGCTTTTGCATATCAAGTTGCATGTGAAATAGGGAATAGATCTATGGCTATGAAGGGTGAAGTTGATGCTATCATTTTGACTGGTGGCCTGGCTTATGGCAATTATCTCTGCAAGTTGATAGAAGATAGGGTATCATGGTTAGCCAAAGTCATAGTTTCTCCGGGAGAAGACGAACAGAGAGCTCTCTGTGAAGGAGTATATAGAGTTATTTCCGGGCAGGAAGAGGCAAAGGTATATGAAAAAGAATGAATCATTTGAAAACAATATCAATATAGCAAGCAGCATAGACTGGAAACATGTTATTTCTGTTACAGGAGCTTTGGGTTCTGGTAAAACAGAATTTACAATAAGCCTTGCCCGCACCTTGGCCACTGGCAACAGAGATGTAGTTTTGGCAGATATGGATATAATTAACCCATATTTTTGCCTCAGAACCTTATCTCAATTTTCTAAACAAGAAAAGTTATCGCTGCTTCTCCCTCCAGGAGAAACAAAATGGGGGGACATGAGCTTTATAAATCCCAATATAAGAACAAAAATTTATGATAAAAATTCTCAACTAATTTTAGACGTAGGCGGAGATTCTCAAGGTGCTTTGGCACTAAAACAATTTGAGAGGGAAATAACATCCGAAGGGTACGATCTTATCTTTGTCATAAACCCATATAGGACTCATACGAGGAAGTTAAATGAGCTTTCAGAAATGAGAGCCCAGCTAGAAGAAATTTGTGGACTTGAGGTAACAGCAGTTGTTGCAAATCCGCATTTTATGGAAAAAACAACAGCCGAAGAGTCAGCAAAAGGTATAACAACAGTACTGTCTTTTGCCGACGAAATGAACATACCTATGCTATTTGGTATTGCAGAAAATTCAATATTTTCCGAAGTAAGGAAATATTTGCCAAAGGAAATATTGCTTTGGTCATTAGAAAGAGAAATATTGTTCCCTTGGGAAGAAAAGGAACATATATAAAGGAAAGAGGTGCTTAAGTTGGCAAAAGGCAGAGTTGAAATTCTTGAGGAATATTGCAAGAGCTGTTCTCTTTGCATAGAAGCATGTCCAAAAAATGTGCTTGCAATTTCAGAAACTATTAATCCAAAAGGCTATAGGCCAGTTACAGATGTAAACTCAGAAGATTGTATCGGGTGCGGAATGTGTGCTATGAGATGTCCCGAAGCAGCCATAAAAGTATTCAAAGAAAAATAAATTATCGGGAGGTAATCCAAACATGGGCAGAGTATTAATGAAGGGGACAGAAGCAATTGCTGAAGCCGCAATCCAAGCAGGCTGCAAGCATTTTTTTGGCTACCCCATAACACCTCAAAATGAGATTCCAGAATATATGTCAAAGAGACTTTTTGAAGTTGGAGGTGTGTACCTTCAAGCGGAAAGTGAAGTGGCAGCATCAAATATGATATTGGGTGGGGGTTCAACAGGTGAGCCTGTAATGACGAGTTCTTCAAGCCCCGGAGTTTCACTTATGGCTGAAGCTATAAGCTACATGGCCGGGCAGGAGACCCCGGTTGTGATTGTAAACGTAATGCGGGCAGGTCCGGGATTGGGCGGGATTCTTCCGGCACAAGGAGATTATAGCCAAGCAACCGGTGGAATGGCACACGGAGATTTTAAACTTATAGTATTAGCTCCCTCTACAGTACAGGAATCTGTAGACATGATGCAAAAAGCATTTAATTTGGCTCAAAAATATAGAAACCCGGTAGTCATGATTTGTGACGGAGTTATAGGCCAGATAATGGAAGCCGTTGAGATCCCCGAAGGGAACCCAGAAAATTTATCAAATCCTGTTGATTGGGCTTGTGGTTATATGAAGGAGAGGGGCAAAAGAACTATTTTACATAGTTTAATTCTCGATCCTGAAGAGTTAGAGAGCCATAACAAGCATCTTGAGGCAAAATGGAAACGTATTAAAGAAAAAGAAACGGATTGTGAAACATATAAAACAGAAGATGCAGAGGTTGTAATATCCGCATTTGGAACGGTAGCCCGTATCGCAAGAAGTGTCGTAGATAAGCTTCGTGCAGAAGGTTTTAAAGTAGGGCTTATTCGTCCTCTGTTGGTGAGTCCCTTCCCAGAAAAAGAGTTTGAAGGGTTAATTTCTACATGTAAACATATACTTGACGTTGAGATGAACTGGGGACAGATGAAGAAGGACGTCGAATCTGCTGTAAAATACAGGATTCCCGTAAGTTTCTTTGGTCATACCGGAGGAATCTGTCCCACTGTCAGCGAAATAGAACGAGAAGTTCGAAAAATATTTACGGAATTGGGATAGAGAGGGAAAAATAATGTCGGAAAAAATAGTATATGAAAGACCCAAAAGTTGGGTTAAAGATGTTCACACACACTACTGTCCCGGGTGTACACACGGAATAGTTCACAGAATTATATGTGAAACGATTGATGAACTTGGCATACAAGAAATAACAACAGGGATTGCCCCTGTTGGCTGTGCGGCCATGATGTATAACTATATTGATATAGATTATATTGAAGCACCTCACGGACGTGCTCCTGCAGTGGCTACAGGGTTTAAGCGTGTTCGTCCAGACCGATTAATCTTTACATATCAGGGAGACGGTGATCTTGCATCGATAGGAGCTGCTGAAATAGTACATGCCGCCAACCGCTCAGAAAATATTACCGTTATCTTTATAAACAATGCAATATACGGTATGACTGGTGGTCAGATGGCACCAACAACCTTAATAGGTCAAAAAACAACCACCACTAAAGATGGTCGCGATCCACAAAAAGCAGGATATCCTATGAGAATGTGTGAAATGTTAAAAACATTGGAAGGACCAGCTTATATAGAAAGAGTATCTGCAGCAAAGCCTGCTCATTTACCTTCGCTTAAGAGGGCAATTAAAAAGGCCTTTCAAAACCAAATAGACAACAAGGGTTTTTCATTGGTAGAGGTTTTATCAACATGTCCTACAAACTGGGGCATGTCACCTCTTAAGTCGTGTGATTGGGTCGTAGAATCGATGATACCTTATTATCCTCTAGGCCTATTTAAAGATTTCGAGTAGAGAGGTATTAAAGATGGGAAATTTTTTAAAGACACTTTTTTGTGCAGGCTTTGGAGGACAAGGCGTTATGGTGCTTGGTCAGTTGGTCGCATATGGAGGAATAGAAGAGGGGCGCTATGTTTCATGGCTTCCTTCATATGGACCTGAAATGCGCGGTGGGACAGCCAATTGTTCTGTTACCATCAGTGATACAGAGATAGGTTCTCCCTTCATATCGGCTTCTGATGTTGTCATAGCTCTCAATCAACCCTCTCTCGAGAAATATGAACAGACCGTCAAACAGGGTGGAATTTTAATATATAATGAAGATATTGCGACATATAATCCTACTCGCAATGACATTAAGGTCGTCCCCATTCATGCAACTCAAATAGCGGAGAGAGTAAATAATCCCCGTTCCGTAAATGTAGTGATGCTAGGAGCTCTCATTGCGGTTTCAGATTATATTACTGATGAGACAGCCAGAGCGACTATAGCTGCTAAACTGGGGGCAATTAAACCACAATTTCTAGAAAGCAATCTCAAAGCCTATGAGCTTGGACGAGAAGCAGTACTAGGTTAAATTCTTTTTTATAAAAAACGAGTAAGACATAAAAAGGTGGGCAGCTATTTCTAAATAGCAGCCCACCTTTTTATATCTCCATAAAATCCCCATATTTTAATCATAAAATCATCATATCTCTCTGTTATTGTTCTTTACAAGGGAACAGAACAACGAACAAAAGATTAAAATATGGAGGTATTAAATATGAAAAAATACATGTTGGCTTTAGCTCTTGTTTTTGTTTATGCAAGCGGTGCCACGGCTTATCAGAATTATGGAGGACCTGGTTTATCTTGTGGTCCTCGCGCTCATTTCAGGCACGAAAGACACGATTCAGCGGACATTTCCCCTGAAGTTAGAGCAAAACACGAAGAAGTAAGAAAATTCCATATTGAATTAAGAGATGAATTGACTAAAACTTCGCCGGATAAGTCAAAGGCCAGAGAGTTACATCAGAAAATTCAAAAATTGCAGCAAGAAATATCAGAAGAGCGTTTTGAAAAAAACTTAAAAAATCCAGCGTTCTATGGTAGACGCGATGAAAGATTCAATCTGACAAAAAAGGAAAAGGCTATTTTTGAAAAAATGAGAAAAGCAAGGGAAGATATGTCAAAAGAATATGATAAAGAAAAACCGAATGAGGCTAAACTTCGTACTTTACATAAGAAGCTAATCACCTTGAGAGCAGAATTTAGTGATATGAAATTTGAAGACAGACTAGAAAATCCCGGAAAATATGAACACAGAGAAGGTCCTAGAAGACATAGGAGATACTAGATTAAAAATAAGAACAACACTTCCCTAAAAAGCGGAGCAAAATTTTTTGCTCCGCTTGGAAATTAAAGAGTAGTGCAAACATAAAATCGGATGGATGAAAGAGGAAAACATTAGTAGTTTAAGTATAATAACCCTATCATAATGCATTATGATGTCTTAAAATTTTAATATACGAGGAGGGAAGTTGAATGAGGATTCTTATAATAGAAGACGAACCGGCAATAGCTGAAGTTGAAAAAGCTTACCTTACACGAGATGGATATGAAGTAGAAATAGCTACAGACGGACTAGAAGCTTTAGAGCTTTTTTACGCTAACCCGGCTTTTGATTTAGTTCTTCTTGATCTCATGCTTCCCGGAAAAAATGGAGTAGATGTTTGCAAAGAAATTCGTAAGAGCTCAAATGTTCCGATTATAATGCTTACGGCAAAAAGTGGAGAAAATGACGTGGTTTTGGGTCTTGATGCCGGTGCGAATGATTATATTGTAAAACCATTCAGCCCTAAAATACTTATGGCTCGCATAAGGGCCAACCTGAGAAGACCAGATGCAATAGAGTCGCAGTCGACACGAACAATAAATGTTGGTAGCACTTTAACTATAGACATGGATAATTTTACGGTAAAAAAAGAGGGAGAGACCATCCCGCTAACTCGAAATGAGTTTTTAATTTTCTCAAAAATAGCGGAACGTCCTAAGAAAACTTGGAGCCGGGACGAATTGATAAATTGTGCGCTCGGATATGAATATGTGGGGTTTGAGCGCTCAATAGACAGCTACATAAAAAATATCAGGAAAAAACTAAGCGACCCGAACCAAGAAGATGGATATATTCAGACTGTTCATGGTTTCGGTTATAAAATAACGGAGAACCAAAGATGATAAATAAAAAAATATCACTTCGCACTCAAATGCTACTTACATATGTGGGAATAGTTATTATATGCATGCTGGTGATTCCTGTCTCTATATCAAGACTCCTGGATTGGCAATTTAAACATTTTGTAGAAAATAAATTGTCAGAAGATAGACAAGAAGCGACTCTCTTTTTAGAAGCGATTTATAACCGCTGTGGTTTTTGGAATGACGAGGTTATCTCAAAAATTCACGGAGGTTTTTTACATTGGCCGATTATAGAAGCAACTGTATATGACAAAAATGGTGCTCATATAAGAACATTTTCAAAACAAAGTAGGCACCATGGCGGACGCATGAGAGCACCGTTAAACAGAAACAGATCGAATCTAAATGCAAGTAAACTTCTGACTTTTAGCAATAAGCTTACAAGCCAAGGACGCGAAATAGGGAGCGTTTCTTTTACAGTCATATCATTTAAAAACGGACCTGAAGAGGCGTTTCTCAAAAGATTTAATAAGATTTTATATATCTCTGTGGCTTTTATGATAATAATTTCGATTTTTATTGTTTTTTTAATGGCAGAGAAAATAAGTCGTCCTATATTGAGCATAGCAAAGCGAGCTTTAAATATCAGTAAGGGCAGCTATAACTTAGATTCTAAAATTAAAACAAATATAACGGAGATTCAGGTGCTGATTGAAAGCATTAGAAAGCTCGGCTTAGACTTGCAAGAACAAGAACTATTGCGTATAAGGCTAATGTCAGATATAGCTCACGAACTTCGTAGTCCAGTCGCAATAATAAAATCTCATTTAGAAGCTTTTGCGGATGGAGTTTGGGAAGCAACTGAAGAACGTTTAGATCTAACAGTAGAGGAAATAGATAGGCTATCCGCGCTCATTTCTGAAGTAGAAACTCTTTCTGCTTTAGAAGAAAGAGATGATAACCTTGAATTGTCTCTAACAAATTTGTCTGATGAATTAGAAAAATCCTTGCTTCTCTACGATCCCTTATTTCAAAATAAATCAGTAACCTTGCTGCGTGAGATTGAGCCGAACATAGTGGCAGTTGTAGATATCCAAAAAATAAACCAAGCTGTTGGGAATCTTCTATCGAATGCTCTTCGCTATACGGATGAGGAGAATACCGTTACTCTGTCCCTGAAAAATATAGGGAATGTGATTGAGTTGTCGGTTAAAGACAGTGGAATAGGGATTTCTGCACAAGACCTTCCCAATATTTTTGAACGCTTTTACAGGACTGACAAGTCCCGTTCCAGAGCGAGTGGAGGGATGGGTATTGGTTTGGCAATTGCGAAAGCCATCATCGAAGGTCACGGAGGAACGTTAAGTGTGGAAAGTACAGAGGGCGTAGGCTCTAAATTTACAATCAAAATACCTTTGAAAATAAATAAGGAGTTGTTTTAATTGAAAGCCTATTCATTTATAAAAAGAATTTTTGTGGCATCAGTGTTTCTTTTTGTTTCTGCAAGCTGTCTTTTTGCCTCGGAGGTTTTAACGCTAGAAGAGTGCGTTAATATCGCATTAAAAAATCATCCGGACCTTGAGGTTGCAAGCAGAAAAATTGAATCCAAAGAGGCGGCAATTATACAAAAAAAATCAACAGGAGTTCCTCAGCTTTCTGGATCGGTCGGTTACACACGAAAAGGAAGCTCAACTACAGTAGGAGATACTGGTTCCTACGGAACATCTGTTACCCTTGACCAATCAATATATGATTGGGACAGACGGAAGTTGAATGTAGAAAACGCAATTTTGGAAACAGAGGCGACAAAATATGATTACTTGGCCGCAAAGAACAAAGTGATATCTAACGTAAGAGCTGCATACTACTCTTTAAATAGTGCAATAAGGCGCAATAAAGTGGCAGAAATACGATACGAAAATTATCGTAAACGTCTTAATTGGGCTAAATCATTTTATGAAGCTGGGAAGAAACCAAAAATTGAGGTTACGAAAGCAGAGACAGATCTTGCCAATTCAAAGCTTGCACTTGTTCGTACAGAATCTGCTATAGAGCAGAGCAGAGTTCAGCTTGCTACGGAAATGGGAGATGCAAAATTAAAAATACAAAACGTAAAAGATGTTTTAGATATAAGTGATAGCAATGTTGCAGTAGAAGAAGCAGTCAACACGGCATTTATCAACAGACCGGACTTATCGGCAAAGAAAAAGAGAGTAGAATATGCAGAAACATCACTAGCCATAGAGAAGAAGGGACTATTGCCAAGTATCAATGCATCTGCAGGATATAGCTGGGCCGGCTCTTCCCCATTTGAAACAGATGGGTGGACTGCTAAGGTTTCTGTTAACTTGCCCATGTTGGACGGTGGTTTGACAAAGGGAAAGGTTTTAGCGGCAACAGCAGATTTACATTCGATAAATGCAGAAAAAAGAGGGCTTGAAAACTCAATAGTTCTTGAGGTAAAAAAAGCTTGGCAGTCTTTAGAAGAGGCCAAAGAAGCTCTTTCAGCTTCGAGGGAGGCTGAAAAACAAGCCCAGGAAACATACAAGTTGGCTGAGGGAAGGTATGAAGCTGGAGTAGGCAATAGTCTTGAAATGTCCGACGCCGTAGAGAGTTTTGCTTCAGCTCAAACTAATACCATATTGTCTCTTTATGATTATAAGGTTTCTCAATTAACGCTTGAAAAGGCGATGGGGGAGTTAAAAAATGAATAATAAAAGGAAGAATGTAAATAGGAACATAATACTGACGTTAATATTATTCTCTATAATCGCACTTGGCGGTTATTATTTTTTTAGCGGGAAAAAATCGGAAATACAGTATAAAACAGTTAAGGTCACAAAAACTGATTTACGCTCCGTCATAGAGGCCACTGGAACATTAGATGCAGTTGAAACAGTAGATGTGGGTACACAAATTTCGGGAACAGTAAAAAATGTTTTTATTGATTATAACAGCGTAGTAAGAAAAGGTGATTTGATAGCGGAGATAGATTCACAGACACAAGAAGCAGATGTATTACAGGCACAAGCCAACCTGATGTCCGCTAAAGCTGATTTGATGAATTACCAAGCCGTTCTGGAAAATGCTCAAAAAAATTACAAAAGGACTGAAATGCTCGCTCAAAAAGACCTTGTTGCAACGATTGATGTAGACGCAGATAAAAAAGCACTCCTCACAGCGGAAGCACAGGTAGCCGCAGTTAGAGCCAGAATACAGCAATATGAGGCTTCATTAGCCAAGAGCAAAATAATCTTGGGATACACAAAAATCTATTCACCTGTTGATGGTGTGGTAATTGCAAAAAATGTAGATTCAGGACAGACCGTGGCTGCCAGCTACCAGACTCCCAGCATAGCAGCAATAGCAAGAGACCTAAACCAGATGCAAGTTGAAGTAAATGTAGATGAAGCTGATATTGGAGGAGTCAAAGAAGGGCAAAAAGCTCAGTTTACGGTAGACACACATCCCACAGAAGTATTTGAGGGGAAAGTAACGCAAATTCGTCTTTCACCTACGACATCCAGTAATGTCGTGACATATACAGTAATTGTAAAAGTACAAAATAGAAACGGGATGCTAATGCCGGGCATGACTGCAAACGTATCTCTCATAGTACAAGAGGCCCAAGGAGTGTTAGTTGTTCCAAACAGCGCGTTTAGATTTAAACCTGTAGATCCTTCTGCCAAAGTAGACATGCCAATGGGACCGGGACGTGGTGCTGGTGGCGGCGGTCGAAGATTAAATGTGGCAAATAACACAGTCCCCACCGTATATCTGTTAGAGAAAAAAGCTCCAGTTCGTACAGAGGTTAAAAAAGGGATAACAGACGGACAGAGGACAGAAGTGCTATCAGGACTCTCCGAAGGAGATACTGTTATTACGGGAATAGTAGTATCAGCAGAGGGCAAATAAATGCCTCTGGTTGAGTTAAAGAACATAAGAAAAAGTTTCAAGTTGGGCAATCAAGAGGTCGAAATTTTGCATGGTGTCAATTTATCAGTAAAAGAGGGAGAATTTGTCGCAATGATGGGTCCCTCAGGGTCAGGCAAATCTACTACTATGAATATACTCGGTTGTTTGGATAAACCGACAGAAGGCACGTATCTGCTCAACGGTGAAGATATTAGTATGCTGGAGAGCGATCAATTGGCGACTATAAGAAATAAAATGATAGGCTTTGTATTTCAAGGCTTTAATTTGTTGCAAAAGACAAGTGCTTTGGAAAATGTAGAGCTCCCATTGCTGTATGCGGGCATAGAAAGAAAAGAACGTCATGATAGAGCCAAAGAATCCCTTATAGAGATGGGACTTTCGGATAGAATTTATCATGAGCCGACCCAGTTATCGGGAGGACAGCAACAGAGAGTGGCCATTGCACGTGGAATAGTAAATAAAGCACCGATTCTTTTAGCGGATGAACCCACGGGGAACTTGGATTCGAAGACAAGTGATGAAATCATGTCTCTCTTTTGTAGATTAAACACAGAAGAAGGGATAACAATAATCCTTGTAACACATGAACAAGACGTAGCAAAATATGCAAAGAGAATCCTCCATTTTAAGGATGGAATAATTACAGCAGATAAAATAAACAAGGACAGGAGGCCAATACAATGATCTCTTCAATTGAGATAGTAAGGACTGCTGTCTTAGCGCTTAAACGGAATAAAACAAGATCTATGCTGACGGCTCTAGGTATTATCATAGGTGTCGCAGCGGTTATTGCTGCTTTTGCAGTTGGAGCAGGAGCCAATAAGAGTATTGATGAACAAATATCATCATTCGGTAGCAATTTTATAATGGTATATCCCGATCGTTCTGCCCAACAAACAGGCAATACAATGAGATATCTGACTTATGATGATGCAAAAGCCATAGAAGATGAGGTTTCGGGTATAGAAGCCGTTGCCCCTATGATAAATACATCTGCGACTCTTATATATGGAAATACGAATTGGAGCACAGGGGTTATCGGCAGTACAGAAAAATATTCAGAAGTACAAGACAGAGAGATATTACAAGGCAGAAATATTAATGAGAGTGATATAAGACAAGCTGCAAAAATAGCTGTTATCGGGAGTACTATAGCTGAAAAAATGTTTTTCGGAGATAACCCTTTAGGCAACTCCATTAGAGTGAACAAAATTCCTTTCACGATAGTTGGTGTTTTTACTTCAAAAGGTCAGTCTCAAACAGGCAGCGATCAGGACGACTTTGTTTTGATTCCAATTACGGCAGCACAGAAGAGGCTTGTACGTTGGACCACCCCCGGACGGATAGGAAATATTTACATTAAGGGAGTCTCGATGAACGCTCTACAATATATTCAGAGTGAAACAGAGGCTTTATTGCGCGAACGTCACAGAATAAAGCCGGGAGAACCGGATGATTTCTCTGTCAGAAATATAAGCCAAATGTTGGAAGCTAGGCGTAAAACGACAACGATAATGTCTATGTTGCTAGGCTCAATCGCCTTTATATCACTAGTTGTTGGGGGGATAGGCATTATGAATATAATGCTTGTTTCTGTAACAGAAAGAACACGAGAAATAGGCGTGCGTATGGCAGTTGGAGCCAAAGCAATAGACATAAGAGCACAATTTTTAACAGAAGCTGTAATACTTTCAATGATTGGTGGAATATTGGGAATTATATTGGGTGTTTTTGCCGGACATAGTTTAGCTTCATTCACTCAAGCTCCTCCTATATTTACTGTGTCATCAATTTTATTGGCTTTTCTATTTTCAGGAATGGTCGGAATAGGCTTTGGATATTATCCTGCTTGGAAAGCCTCACTTTTAAATCCCATTGATGCACTTAAATATGAATAATACAGTTTCAGAAAGATAAGCAAAAAACACATGTCTTTTTTCTGTTGAGTACTTAATATATTAAAGTAACTTCGGCTTATAAGTAATATTAATTAGGAATGGAGAAATGAAAATGTATGACAGCAAATTGCTAGATGATATAGGTAAACAAATACTAAGAATTTTACAGGAAGAAGGCAGAATTTCATTTAACGAACTGGGGCGCAGAGTTGGATTGTCATCTCCTGCCGTGGCTGAGAGAGTTCGCAGAATGGAAGAGGCTGGAGTAATTTTAGGTTATAAAGCTGTGGTAAACTATCCGCTTATCGGATATCCGATAATGGCATATCTAAAATTAGTTGTTCCAGTCGGACAACTTGCTCAAGCCGACGAGATGGCAATTTCCATTCCTGAGGTGTTAGAATGTCATCACATCACCGGTAGAGATGTAATGATTCTTAAGGTGCTTGTGACGTCAGTCGGACATCTAGAAGAAGTTATTAGTCAGATGGGTGTCTTTGGAATGATAACAACAGCGGTTGTTTTATCTTCACCGATAGTTGGTCGTTCTTTGAATGTCCCGAAACAACCCGGGTTATAGAAAAAAGGACTTTATTCTTGATAGACAATACAAATCCAGCCATAGACAATATTCTCGCAAGACGAAGCATTCGTAGATTTAATGAAAAGCTGTCTATTAAGCAGGCGGAAATAGAATGTCTTTTGGAGTGTGCTAGTGCTGCTCCGAGCGCACACAATCTAAAGCCCTTTCATTTTGTTGTTCTTACAGATAAAGAAACGTTAAGTAATATCGCTGAAATGCATCCCTATGCCAAAATGCTTACAACAGCATCTCTTGCCATTGTCGTCTGTGGAGAGATGGAACGCAACGGAGAGAAATTAAGCTACTGGGAGCATGATTGTGCAGCGGCGATGGAAAATTTATTGCTTGCTGCAACTGCTTTGGGATTGGGCTCTGTATGGATAGGAGTAAGGCATTCTCAAAATAATTTAGAAGATAAAATTAAACAAGTCCTTGAGATTCCAAGCTATATAGGTGTGTTCTCAATTGCAGCTATAGGACATCCGTTAGAGACAAAAGACCCCCACAAAGGAATTATTCCAACATCACTACATCTAAATAAATGGTGAAACCTTTGCTTATTCGTGGTAAAATAACATAAGCTGTGAACTAAACGGCGGTTATCCGCCGTTTATTATTTGGTATAGTGTCGGAGGTTTTTTAATGGATAACAAGCAAGGAAATGTATTTGAAACAAACAAGATACAGCTTCTTCCGCTGGAGGAAGAAATAAAAACAAGTTATCTGAATTATGCAATGAGCGTTATCGTAGGCAGAGCTCTGCCTAATGCAAAAGATGGACTTAAGCCCGTCCAACGTAGAATTTTATATGATATGTTAGAACTTGGAATAAGGCATAATCAAGCTACGAGGAAGTCTGCTCGTATTGTGGGTGACACAATGGGTAAATATCACCCACATGGAGATTCATCAATTTACGATGCTATGGCAAGACTTTCACAAGATTTTAATATGAGATACCCACTTGTAGAAGGGCAGGGTAACTTTGGTTCAATAGATGGCGA
>Ga0255343_1001192_pt1 | contig 36124 bp, 53 predicted proteins | sample wastewater_treat_4_FD_192413 | JGI IMG/M metagenome (GOLD analysis project Ga0255343, IMG submission 192413) | Wastewater microbial communities from Lulu Island WWTP, Vancouver, Canada - plant16 | ecosystem: Engineered > WWTP > Wastewater > Unclassified | place: Canada: Vancouver, British... | reverse complement strand
TTGCACCGCTCCTTGATAACCGGGTAGAGTTTTCCTATATTCCGCTCAGAAATATAGTCTTGGATACGCAGATCAGATCGAGCGATGATGTTGAAGACAATCTGGACAGCCTGATTGAATCGATTAAAGAGAAAGGCGTAATAGTTCCAGTCCTTGTGGTTAAAGACGGCGACAAATATCGTTTAATTGCCGGCGAGCGCAGATACAAAGCCTCACTTGCTGCCGGTGCTCACAGCATCCCCGCGCGTATTATGGAGGACAACATCAGCGAACAGGACATGATGCTGATTCAGCTCATTGAAAACCTGCAACGAAAAGACCTGAACCCCATTGATGAAGCAAATGCTTATGTAAAATATTACGAAACCGCTGCGGGCAAAACTATAACGCTGCAGGAAATGATCAACACAATGATACTACACGGCAAAGAACCTTCAAGGCTGAAAAAAGAGGATGTACTAATAATTAGTACATTGATAAAAACATCAATGAAATCAATACCTACCATCGAAAATCAATTGAGCCTTTTGAAGCTCCCTTTGGAGGCTCAGGAACGGGTAAAAACCGGCAAATTGAACGTAACTAAAGGCTACATTTTTGCTGCGAACACAGATCACCCCTTGTTCTGGGATCTGTTCAACAGGGATGCAAAAAATCCATTCACAGTTGAAGGCCTGAAAAAGGCTTTTGCATCGAAAAAGCTTAAAAAAGCGAGCGCAATCGGATTTTATCAAAGAGCAACAAGGTTTTACAATGATATTGAAAAAAATGTGGACAGCATTAGCGTGGGGCAGGCAAAGAAACTCCATGAGATAATAAAAAAAATAGATGAAAAAATAACCAGCATATTAAAAGAGGAACAATAAGACATAATTGGATAGAAACCCTCACATTGGGATATCATCGGTCTGGGATCAGGGGTTGGCTGACCCGCATATTCCCTTTGCTATAGCATTCGTATAGCCTGTACACATTCCCAAATCACAGGCTTTTTTCAGATCACTGCAACCATGGCCGACATTCCCTATAATTAAATATGCATTTCCCTGGCCATTATAGGCCTCGGCATCGTTCGGATTTTGCTCAATAGCACGCTGATATTTGTGAAATGAAAAGTAGACCTTCATGAGATTTTTGTATCTGGTATTTTCGTTCAATATGGCGGATACCACCTCTCTCTTGAGTTCTAATGCTTTTACCATGTCTTTATTTGCCTTGCTCAACTCGTGCAGCTTATCATATGCGTCGCCTCGCCAGAAATATGCCATGCCAGAATCAGGCTCTAAACGCAAGACATTGGTATACGCCTCAACTGCTTTGGCATAGTCCCCTGACTGTTCTGCAATATATGCTCTATTGCTCCACTCGTTAGCCGACAATCCATTATACTTATACTTATCTGAATCGGAAAATAAATCGATATTTACCCCGTCCTTGAATTTTGACATTACTATACGGTCATTGCGCACTTTTCCATATTCTACACAGTTTTTGTAGATACCCTCATAAAATATTTCTTTTTTACTTTCCTTAATCGTGATTTTTTTTGTACCGCCCTGCTTGCACTTCTGAACCTTTCCGTTATTTTTTGCCCTGTCTTTACCGGTTCCAAGATCGTTTGTTAATTCCTGGATTATGTCCTGGTTGCTATTACCATATGCTGCCGTAAAAAACACAGCGAAAACCAAAATAACCGCTTGCAATATTGTCAACATATTCACCTTCCTTTCACTTCAAAACCGTGAGCATTTAACATCTTTTTTGCATTTGGACAGGTAATAATCTTTGCCAACAGTATCATTAAGAGAACATTTTACTATCACGTTGCTGCCGTTATAATGCTTGCAATGGTCACAATCCAGTGCTATTGTGGGACACCAAGACGGCTTACAGTATAAATTATGAATAGCTCTTGTCGTCGATGTAGTAGTTATTTTGTTGAACACCTTGAATACCTCCTCTTATAATGAATTTTGTGAAACTGAGTCACGCTTTGCTTTCCAGGAATGTGGTGAGTCGTAATCAGTATTGATTGGCAACGCATTCTTTAATACTGCCTCGATAGCAGCAGTTGGGCTCTCTTTCTTTTTATTGGATTTGCACAATTTAGTGCTGGTATTCTTATCATGGTGCTTATCCGCGGTATCATATGTTTCAACATTGCCATCTGCAAAGTCAGCAGAGATTGGTGCTGCAACAGAGTCTCCGACGACAGAAGCAAGCTGTCCCTGCGTCGCTGACATATCTTCTGTTTGTATCTGAACGGGCTGTTCGTCGTTTGTATCCGGAACAATATCCCTGCCGCAGAAACGGCAAATGATAGCCTTCTTCTTAATGGTTTCGTAACAAAATGGACATTCCCGCGTATCTGCGGCTGCATCTGCCTCATCCCGAAGGCCGATATGTTGCTTCGCTGTACCCATTGTGCGGTAAGCCTCTGCGGAACTCAGTATTGTTTCCCTGAGCAGTATCGGCTTTTCAACCTGTTTGATAACGGTTTCCCCCTGTGTTGCTGCCGTCTGGATAAGCACATTACCATAGCCGAGAACCCTGCCAAGAGGGTCCTGTGCAACATCAACATTGTTTATCTTGTCGAGCGGAGATTCCTTTGACTTATATGTGATTATTCCCCATTCGTCTATAAACCGCATATCTGTCACGACCCAAATATTTTTCTGCCGATCCAGAAAGACATACGCGATATAACATATAAGCGCGGCGTAGACATACATAAAATATTTACCGATGGAGGCATAGAGCTTACCCATTGTCCCACCCGCATCGCCAGCCATTGTAGTCTGCACATATATTGCGGCAACGAACATAAGCACTGGTTTTAGAAATACTATATAGTGTTTTTTTATTACCAATAATAGCTTCTCATTATATTTTAATTTTGTTCTCATATCGCTTACCTCAAAAATATAATGGCCGATACCCCTGCCATGCAAGAAATACCGGCCAATAAACTATTTGCCGTTGTTTTTTTCGTAGATGCCGCATCCTATAACAGTTTTATCATCCAACTTCTTGACATATGAGATTTTATGCCCCGGCTTGTTTGTCTTTGGGTTAGTCCACATGTAGTCAACTGTCGCCTCACCGTCTTTTAGCCCGCGATCAACCATTTCCTTGAAGAAATATTTGTTGTTCGAGTCTTTCAGGTTCCTCAAGTCTTTGCCGATCAGCTTTGCATTTGCACCGTGTGCTACTATCTGGTAATTATCTTCAAGAACAAAAATATACATCTCACCTTTTTTAAACTGCCCTGTCCCGTTGTTTGTAAACTCGCTGTAAGCCTTGGTTTTCCCGTTAGCCTTCACATAGTCAATCGCCTTGGTCACCAAAGCCCTTGCATCGTCAATCGGCGCAGCACATACAGCATGAACAATGCAAAATGAGAAGAACCCGAACAACATCATTACCACCATAAAAACCTTAAAACTCTTCATAACTACCTCCTTATATGAATTATTTGTTGCTACTGCACGCAAAAAGTAAAAAATTAGACTTGAGGCCGTTTAATGAGATTGTACGCCCCATTGTTAACAGACTTTGTGGAATACATGCAATGCTGTCTCGGCAGAACAGCCTTGAGTAGCGACTGGTCAACACCAAAGGCCTTGCTTACCGACCTGTGAATTACAGGTTCAACGGAAAAAATCATCTTTGTTGCGGTATTAAGCAGTATATCGCTGTTGAAGTTGAGCGGGTTCTGCGTTGCAAGAATAATCCCAAGTCCGAACTTGCGTCCTTCCTGCACTATTCGTGTAATAAGATGAGATATTTTCGGTATGTCGAGGAAAAAGCTTGCCTCATCAACGACAAGATAATGCCTGACATGAGCAGAATACCTTGCCTTCAAAAACACATCAAGCAACCTCTTCAATATGTAAAACGTTATTATCTTCTTCTGCTCGTCTTCCAGATTTTTAATTACGATCCTTACGTTTTTCAGTGAAATTTCATCTTTAACGAAAACGCCGCTGTTGTTGATGTTTTGTATCCTGTTCTTTACGGCGAGCAGTCCGCGAGGATTTGTGTATATCAGAAAATCCTTGTCGTTAAGAATGCCTTTCTTGAGGTAATCGCTATATTTTTCTACAAGCCCGGATATTGTAGCCTGTATCTTAACGTCAACATCCCCGCCTCGCGCCGCTTCCTTTTCGTACCTTATGAGCGCCTTTTTCATTTTATAAAGCTCATAAAGATAATCCATTTCCTTGTTGTCGTCCTTGCCGCCAACGAGCAGTTTTTTATACTTGTGCATTAAAAACCGCTGAAGATCTTTCAAGTCTGGGTATGTGTCCTGCTTCCAGGTATCAACATCTTCCTGTTTGATGCCATTTGCCCTATAGAGATTGATGATTGCGTTGTGCAGCATATTCTGCTGTTCCGGCCCAAGCCTGTGAACACCCGACAGTTCGTTGAGAAGACCGATAAAAGCAACCGTATTTGCCTCGGGACCACCGTAATCCTTGTCGGGTAAAAAAGACAAAGGGTTTATGCCCTTGCCAAGCCCGTAGCCGAAATTATAATCGCAGATGTTTTCAAGATTATCGATATCGCCATGTTTATCAATAATAGTAAATGTTATCCCCTGACCCGAAAAGACATTTATAATTTGCCTGATCGTGAAGGTTTTTCCTGCACCGCTTGAACCGCCGATAATAAGATGCGGGTTATGGCAGGCATTTGGTGACCACAGAACAGGAGATTCGCCGCCGTTTCTGCCTATTATATAACTGATGCCATTATCTGCCATTTATTGCAAAGCACGGTTGGCTCCCGTAGCTGAATACTCCTTATTTTATTAACGGGCACACAGAATAACGCCCGTTCATTATCCTTATATTACTTTTTTTTCTGGGCTGCCTTGTATATACGGAAACTATACAAATAAATATTGACAATTGTTCGTATGTATAGTTATTGTATATACCATGAAAGAAAACAGTAAAAGAAAAAACGGCAAAGACGTTATGCTGCCTTTGCGCCTTGGCAAAAAGACATATACAGTTCTCGAAAAAAAAGCCGCAAGAGCGGGACTATATAAATCGGTGTTTATAGCGCTTCTTATACACATAACACCCATTGAGGCCTTAACAGCGTGTCGATATAAAGAGGCGGCGGAGGCAAAAAACATACAGTTTCCAATAAGAATAGAAAGAGAAACATACAATATGCTTACTGAAAAAGCTGCGGCATGCGGGATGAACAATTCAATGTTTATAAGGTATTTAATACACATCGTCGATGTAAGTGCGGTGATAACAGCACACACAGCACTAACACAGCAAGGAGGGCAATTGTGATTAAAAAATTCTTTGAGCTTGACCCGACAGACAGCTTTAAAGCTAAAGGCACAATAAAGGTTGGCTGCCATGCTGTCCGCTGCAACTGTACTGAATGCAGCGGAAGGGTTATTGGCCTCAAAATGCCCGGCGACATATATATATGCAGCAGGTGCGGTAAAAATGTTGTCCCGATAAGCGGGGAAAAGGAATTCACGACATCCTTGCCTTATTTTATCGTACCAGATGATATAAAAGGCATAACAGGCGAAAAACCGGAAAGGCTTAAAATAATCCCCGCTTTCCGGTCCATAAGCAGGACCATACCGAACTCCTACGCAAGATACGCCCAAAATGGCGCTATCTTCTGCACCGGTGACGGAGAAACCGCAAAGAGATACGATCCGGCAACAAAAACAAGGAGCAAAACGGTAAGCTGTTCCGAAAACTGCCAGGACAGAAAGAGCGGGGCATGCAAGATATCCGGAACGTTCTACTTCTACCTGCCTGACGTAGACATGTTCAGCGGTTACAAGCTTGTAACAAGAAGCGAAAACTCGATAAGGAACATTATCTCTACTCTTAGGAAGTTATCAGACAAAGACGGCAACATATCGCGTATTGTGTATGAGCTTGCAATATCTGAGAAAAAAAGGGTATCGGACGGCAAAACATACAGAGTGCTGGAATTGCTGCCACCCACAATGAGCGTAAACGAGCTGATAGCGCTCAAGGGCAACGAACAGGATATATTTTGCATACCAAAAGCGTGTTGAAGTAATATATATTAAAATATATCACATAGGAGGGCAACATTGGCTAACAGCAAGACAATCGAGAAGGCAACCGAGGCAAAAAAAACATTCGAAGACAAGAAATTTTTGGCAGAACTGGAAAATATATACAAGGATCTGCGCTTCACAATAAAAAAGGTGCAGCATAAGAACGACAACATTACCGCGTATATGTATGAAACAGACTCACGCATTCTCAGCGTTGACAGCAGCGCTATGTGCCCTATTTACTGCGATGACAATACAATTGGTCGTGACACCATACCGTCAACGAAGAAACAATACGAGATGTTTAAAAAGGCGGTCAGGACAGTCTGCAATCATGGCCACGATATGTCTGCCGATTATGAGCTGGTGATGATGCCCGAAAGAGCGCAATGGCCGCTGTTCATGCAATGGTTTGCACACAAAGATACAACAATTATATATACGCTCGACAGAGACTACCTCATAGAAAACATAAAAAAGATCGCCGGCACTTTGTCTGTAGGCAATGGCGTAGTCGCAATTCCGGAAGCCACCGGAAACGAACTTAAAGCCAGTAACGGATAAGGAGAACATGTTTATGGAATATTTAATTGCTATTATACCTTTAGCTGCAATTGTAGTATTTCTTGTGTTGTTGATATGGGCATTGGTAGACGCCATTAAATCAGATAACGAACCTGTAATTAAGCTCATTTGGGTATTGGTTATATTGTTCATGCCTATTCTGGGCAGCCTGATATATCTGGTCGCTGGCAGAAAAAAACCAAAAACAGTTAAAAAAACTATGCAATAATAAAAGTATTGCCAAAAAAGGAGGGCATTGCCGAGAACAAAATCGAAGCAATAGAAAGGATGTCTCAGAGCGCAAACATTACAAAAGCTGCCGCAAAAAAAGCGCTTGAGGCACTGTTTGCCGGCATCACGGAGTCTCTTGTAAAAGGGCAAAGAACAACATTTGTAGGCTTCGGCACATTTTCAGTTTCGGCAAGAAAAGCAAAAAAAGGCAGAAACCCACAGACCGGTGAAGATATAACAATACCGGCAAGGGTTGTGCCAAAATTTACCCCGGGAGCGGAATTGAAGTCAGCAGTAGGAGGAACTACAAAAAAATAATATGTACAACAAGTTATGCGCTCTGGTCAGCGAAAACTTCATTGCTGTATCCTTTGTAGGCACAGCCATTTTTATAATAATCCTATATATCGTAGTCTCGATAAAAAAAGATAGGAAAAGATACAAAAACTGGCTGTCATATCCAACAGCAAACGAATACATGTCAATGTATCTCGGTAAAAACAAAAACAGGGGTATTGCATGCTACAACTGCGGTTCGCAAACGATCTGGAGATACAGGGTAGGCTTCGGCAAATACGGGTACGGTTACTACCACCAATGCCACAAATGCAGTAAATGGCTTTACCGCTCGAACGATTAAAGTTATAAGTCGCGTATTTCTTGACCTCATTAACGATTGTAAGGTAACTTTAGTAAAGCTGATGCTTCACAAAAAAACGAAAAGGAGAACAAATAAATATGCAAAACATAGATACAATACTCAACAGGATGGACAGACTGCTCAACAGTCCGGAAATCGAAAACGACCCGAACGGAATGGAAAAATTCATGGCACTCCACAAGGAACTGCTTAAAGAAAAAGGGTACGAGATAAAAGAAACCTTCTGCAAATGCTGCGGCGAAAAAGTTGACGAACCGAAACAAGAAGATGGCATAAGGCTTGCGCTTGAAGACAAGATGTTCAAAGTTAAGTATGTCTGCCCGATATGCAGCACAGAAACAGAAATGAGCACAGTCAGCAAGGCGTGTCCAACAGACAAGCCAATACTTAACTAAAAACCAAGCAGAAAAGCAAAAAAGGCGAGAAGGTTGCCCCTCTCGCCTTTTATTTTTCATTTCTACCTCGCCGCCAAGGACTTGGCTACAGTCCCGGCTAATCCCTTTCTTTCGAGCACGTTGAAGAAGGGCATCCCCTTCAAAGCTGCAAGAGCTGCAGCCTCTCTCTCTTTCTTTGTCGGTTCCGGCTTTGGCTCCGGTTTGAACCGGATTTTGTCGCCGTAACCTCTCCGCTCAAGCGCGTCGATCACCTTGCTGACAAAGGGTAACCTCACCGCCTCTCTTTGTGTCATGCTGTTTAAAACGGCTATGGCATCGGTCGCGCAGTCCTGCGCCTTTGCCAACAGCCTTTTCATCTCCTGGCGGTCTCCCGACAGGATCGTGTGGTATACCCTTGCTGCCCCCAGATTGGTTCCTGATAATTGCATAAATTCCTCCTCCATTAATATAGTATTATCCCCACTCCTGCCGATGTGGGGTGCTTATATAAACTTCCCCCTTGCAGGATGGGGTACTACAATAATAAAGGTATGTTATTCCTCAGTCACAAAAGTGAAAGAGGTATGTTTGGGTCTCCCGTGAGGGAGACAATGGTTCGGCCAGACGGCCTAAAAAAATTACTAACTATATATGTATTACTTTATTTTTTTGTTCAAAATGCAAATAGACAAAATATTTTTCATTAATTTATGAAAACGTGAAATTATTTTTACATATTCATAAAAAAAGTAATATTCATATCAGGAGGTAATCATGGCGATAAATAAAAAGATAGTTCGAGAGGTTCTTAATCTATTATCAAGGGAAGGAATAGGTTTCATGCACCACGGCCCAGAGGGAAAAGAGAGCGGTACCAAGGTTTTTCTCGATGTCGATGACGTTATGGTAAAAATATATGACCCTGACCAATTTTATATGTGGCTGTATGGTCTTTCAGACCCGAAAGATATAAAGACATATGAATCCTATTTTACCAGGGAGGCATTCATCGGCCTTCAGTGCTGCGCCCAAACCAAAACCGGCAAACGTTGCGGCAACCGCCTGCGCCCCGATACATTCGAGGAATTTAAGGACTATGAGAACGTATATTGCCGTATTCACAAGGGCGACAAGAATGTCCAAAAGTTTCCGAGAATAGACAAACCAGACTGGTTAAAATAAGAGGTAATGCACATGACGAAAACAACCAAAATGTTAAATATTGTTGCTACTATTATTCTCCACATTATTTTATTAACGGGGGTTTTACATGCACAAGACTTCGCGACCGTCATAAGGGTAATCGATGGCGACACTCTCAAAATCAATTACCAGGACAAAGAGCAATCAATAAGGCTGATAGGCATAGATACGCCGGAATCCAAAGCAAACAAAAAGGCAAATAAGGACGCAATGCGCTCAGGTCAGGATATTGCGACTATTACCGCAATGGGAAAACAGGCAACAGCGTTTGTAAAAAAACTCGTAAAGGCCGGCGACACGGTTACGTTGGAGTTCGATGTTCAAAAACATGACAAATATAATAGGCTGTTGGGGTATGTCTACCTTCCCGACGGCCGAATGCTCAACGAGGAAATAATAAAAAACGGCTATGCATCGGTAATGACAATCCCGCCAAATGTAAAATATCAGGTGAAGTTTGTAAACGCCTACAGGAACGCGAGGGAAAACGGCAGAGGTTTGTGGCGGTAGCCGTTACGCCACAGGACTTGCATCCGGTTCGGGCAGTTCCGCAGGGGAGCGTAATCTGCTATATTCTTGCCATAGTCCCACGAGGAGCAATGCAAAAAAACCACCCGCAAAAAATCCCGTTACCGCTGCTTGCTTCAAAAGCGCCAGCCTGACCTTATCGCCGTTGTTAAATCTGAGACTGATGTTTTTTGCAGTCAGTGGTTTAAGCACATTGCCATCAATAGAATAGATAGATTCGGTTCCAAGCTGTTTCTGCAATAGTCTATTATCGATGTATATTTCTATTCTGTTGCCTGCATCGCTCAGAGACACTTTCATGTCTTTGTTGGTCCACCATATATTATCCGTAACGGCTAACGCCTTGAAAACATCGCCAATATAAAACATGCCGACCGTAAAAAATCCCGCAAAACCTATCCATACCAATTTATTTTGAAAAAACCGCACCATTAATTTCAACATTTCGCCTCCATCACATTGAATATAAATATTATTACTTTAAAATAATTTGACTTACCCAATCGCTTAGGTTATAATAGACGCATAATTTGAATATACAAGAGGAGGTAATATTGGACGGAGTATTAAGGTTGATAAGAGACGACGAAGTTAAGATCACTCTCCCCGGTCCGTCTATAACAATCAAAAAAGACGGTACCGTATGGTATCAGGGATCGCCGATACTCGGCATCACCGACCCTGTAAAAAAGGCTGAAGCTGCAAAAGCTGTGAAGGCCAAAAAATTTGACAAAATTCCATCCGACGCTTTTTGCCGCATAGGGAAAAACCCCAACGGCCTTGAACTCGTGGATGATGCGGCATGGGCGACACATCCGCTCAAGGCAGCGCAAGAGGCAGAGGCGGCAAGGGAAGCCGAGATCGCACGTAAAACTGTAACCATCTACCTTTCCTCCCGCGGATGGGGCGATTACTCGCCCTGCGAATGGGTAGGTGATATTACCCGGCCCGACGATGAGATTTTGGCTGAGTGCCGGAAAGCCCTTGTCGAGGGGTGGGACGTGGATAACAAAAATCAAACAGATGACGAAATCCTCAAGAAAATCAGCACGGCAAGAGAAAAATACGAGAGTGAGCCCGCAAGAAAAGCGGCAAGAGAAAAAGCAGAAGCGGAGGCACTTCAGCGAATGATAGACAACGGCTACTGCTTTAATTGCGAAACCTATTGCCACGGAGATTGCGGCAATTACTCCAACGATCCGGCAGTTATGTACCGTCGGCGGCTGCGGGAATCGGCGCGGGAAGCTAACTACGGCATTGAGGAATAAAAATAACAAGGAGGAGAAAAAAATGGATCAGATCGAAAGAGCAAAGAACAAAGTTGTAGTAAGAGACGCGCTCAAGAACGCAATTATCGAGCAAATGGAAAAAGAACGTCCTACGTACAAAGCACTCCATCCGCGCCTGAATGAAATCACAGAAATCGCTGATGGCCTTGTGGCACTCATCGAGGAAAAGCCGTTTTGGAGGCAATAAAGGAGGAGGTAAAATGATATTGGAATACACCGATATTTTTGAACATGGAAAGACACGGAGAATCAAAGCCACAGTAACAACCACTCACAGCGCATCCTCATACGGGATGCCTGTGGTGGTGTTACCCGACGGCGGTACGCTTGATGCTACCTCGTGGGTGATGCTTGGGTATCGGATCGTGACCATCTCCAAGGCAGAGGCTCCGCTCATGGAACGGTGGCTCGGCAACCTGTACACAACGCTTGGGGTTGCCGTCAATCCCGCCGCTGTCCTTGGTCGCAAGGGCGGGCAGGCAAAAACCGAAAAGAAAGCCGTCGCAGCCCGCGAAAACGGCAAAAAGGGCGGAAGGCCAAAAATAAAAAAATAGGGGGCAACAATGTACAAACTGATATGCAATAGTGATCCAAAAAAACTTGGCATAGAAAACGAAGACGGGTCGTGGGATATGACAAAATTCAGGGAACACATACAAACATGCAAAAAATGTATGGAGCTGGTAAATGCTATAGGAGAATCAGTTGAGGATCAGCTTGGATTAAAACCCCAAAGAAAGAAACAAAGTAGAAAAACAAAATAAGTTGCGTATTTCTTGACAGCAAAAAAGTATAGTTATAGTATATACAACAAGTGCAACAAAACAAAAAAGGGAGGATAAATTGCCAACAGAAAAAGAGTTGTACACAATCAAAAAACTGAAAACATTCAAGGGCATGGAAGGCATGGGCGGCTTCAATCTCGACCTGTGCAGAAAAGGCAAAAAAATAGCCGAATGCATCAACGACGATACTGGCGGAGACACCATGTTTTATTTCATCAACAGGGACGAAGAAAAGATTTTTGATAATTATGTCAAATCGCTGCCCCCATATGAGTATGACGGCGAAACATACAGCACAGATTGGAACATATATGTCGAAAACCTTGTCAATGCAGCCCTTGAAGAACGCCTGTTCAAGCGTCTCTGCAAAAAGTATGTCTGTTATGAACTTCACGGTGACAAGCCAGGGCGGTACTATAGATATGGGACAGGCAAAAATTTAAAAGAAAATTACAATAGCTATGTGGCGACTCTAAAAAAGGAACACGGCGAGAAAATTGCAGTAATATACAATGAAAAATACAACATCAAGGGTTAAGGCTGATAAGGAGGAAGGGATGAGGGTAGTAATTGATTTCGACAACGATATAGGCAAAATACCGTTCCAAAAAATAGGTACGCTGAATCACGCAATATCGAGCTGGTTCTACGGCAGCTTCTTCCAGAACGGTGCTTACACCAAAAAAGTCCATGACGAAGGCAAGGTGATTGGCAACAGGCGTGTAAAACCGTTTGTATTCGCAGCCTATCAGGGCAAAACAGGCATGAGGGTCAAGCTGGCGTCTGTGGATGGAGAGTTTCTCGCCAACACCCTCGGTGCGTTAAACATGCAGGCGGCATTGGAATACGAGGGGAAAAAGTACAGGCCAAGATCGATACGCGTAGCGCCAAAACAGGCATTGCGGTTTGAAGCTGCCGGTACAGACGGCGAGCTTGCAAAAGCATCGCTTTTTTGCCTGTCGCCAATTGTACTGCGGACAAAGGACGGCAAATATGCGGTCATGGCTGAAGACGGTAACAATGAAGAAATAGACAGGATGATTATGGATAACGCAACGAGGAAATACGAAGCGGTGAGCGGGAAAAAGCTCGAAAAACCGTGGCTGAAGGTGTGGTTCCATCATCCAGTGACAGGGAAAACGCAGTTCAAGGGGTATAAAACAGAATTTACGATGTCCCGCATGACCGTCATAACAAATCCTGAATTACTCCATGTCATACACAACAATGGCATGGGCTGTAAAAACGGCATGGGATTCGGAATGGTAGAAATACAGAACAAGGTTAATTACAAAAAAATGAAAAAACAGGAGGCAACAGTATGAAAAACGTAACAGCAAGGGGGATTATCAAAACATTATCGCCATTATGCCAGATCGAGAAATCTGACAAAATCAACAACAAACTGATAGTTATACACCGCCGCGACAAATACCTGGTTCGGGACGCGGAAAACAACCTGAGAGCAATAAGCGTATTAGCGCCTTCATCGAATACGATTAGGGCAACTATCCGCGACTTGCTCTCCGCAGACATAACCGACGCGTTGCTCAAAAAAGATGTGAAACTCGGGTATAAGTCGCTGTTAACACTGTATGTCGGCGGTGGCGGGGTTGAGGGAGGAACAAAAAGATCGCTTGAGGACATTGAAAAACTCAAAGCGCAAAATGTGGTATTGTCGCTGCTTGGGGCATCGCCGGACAAAATCATTGCCGGCAAAACAATAGTGGGTATGCCTGTCCTTGTTTGTGAAGAAACAGTAACGGCAGGCCTTGTGCCTGCAAGATGGTACAACGATTTCGGCAGCCTGCCGCACTATACGGATGTGCTCGATGTCAAACAACTGGTGCGCCACGACGATCTTCAGGACTACGAGGTTGTAACGCGGTTATCAGAACAGGGATTTTTAGAAATGGAAGCATTTGATATGGCTCTGGCCACCAAAAAAGCTGGGAAGGGAGCAAAAAAGGATGGTGCCGAAGACGACAAGGCGGAGAAAAAATCAGAAACAAGCAGGCAGACGATATACAATGTCGAAACTGTAATACCCGGCGTTATATATTACCACTACATCACAATCCGCAATCCGCGCAACGTCGAAATCGGTGCATTGCTTGGGGCATTAAGGCGGTTTGCGACAGACCCCTACATTGGTGGCGGCTCAAGCAGAGGGTACGGCGAAATCTCGATTAATTACGACGTTGCCGTTGATGACGAAGTTATTGGCATGCTAAAGGTAAACGAGAACAGCAGCCGCAAATTCGAAATTGACGACCTGTCCGGCACAGTATTGTCCGATGCGCTTGCTGAATACGACGCGTACATCGCGAACATAACGGCAGAGCAGGTGGCAATCTAAGGGGGAGATATGCCTACAAGAACAAAAGTCACCATAAAGATAGCGGGTCCGGTCATCATGAACGGCCTGGCTCGCTACAGTACCCTCGATGCGCTACTGGCATGGGTCGCCGTAGAGCGCATGAAGGACAGCAAAAATCGCAACTATACTCAGGCAGACTGCGACGATGCGATTAATTCCCTGCCGATAAAGAAAATTAACGTCAAAGACGGCTACATATATTGCTGCTCAATCCCGCAATATGAGAACATACAGAATTACGCGGGCATGAAAAGCAGATACAGCGCCGATACAGATAACCAGGTTGTACTGCATAAAATGATTAACGCTACACGATTATGCAAATACATGCCTGCAGACTATGTAATACAAAAAATCGGGGACAATAGATTGGGAAGGTCTGGCGGCCCCTGGAAAACCGCGATGCCCACGTTTTACCCCCACCTCGCAACGGACATATCTTGGATATTTGAGGGGGATAGAGATGCGGTTGCAGACCTGCTGACAGATATTACCCACATTGGGAAAAAAACAGCAATTGGCTATGGCAGGGTTCTCGGCATTACGTTTGAGGATACGGATACTTCTATACAGCGCTTGCTCCCTGTATCAGATTACGATGTGGAACCAATGTTTTTTGCGCGGTTGATACCGCCGTTTTGGGCATCAACCGAAAAAGTGCTTATGGGTTTAGGCCAACTATAAAAGTTGTACCGCCCGCTCTTTGAAAACTGAATAGTGCGAACCCCAAGGTTATCATCAAAAACCGGGGGGTTCGCGGAATTACAACACCCTGAATACAAAGGGAATATTGTATGACCTCTTTCTCCCTATGCCCCGAAGCCCGTTCGACGGACAAAGGTTCGCGGACAGGGCAGAATATCGCAAACGATATTAAGGGCATAGGGAGAGGGAGTACAATAATTTTAAAAACCAAAAGTGGGATGAAAGTTGCTGACCTTCGGTCATACTGAATTTGCTTTTCTGGTACAATAATTTTAAAAACCAAAAGTGGGATGAAAGTTGCCCCCCGACTACGAGTCAGCGGCGGATCGAGCGTACAATAATTTTAAAAACCAAAAGTGGGATGAAAGATACATTAAAGTTTACAGCATATCAGGAGAGCTGCTGTACAATAATTTTAAAAACCAAAAGTGGGATGAAAGGCGGTTACGGCGTTTCACAATTCTTTTTCTAAAAGGTACAATAATTTTAAAAACCAAAAGTGGGATGAAAGTTGCTGACCTTCGGTCATACTGAATTTGCTTTTCTGGTACAATAATTTTAAAAACCAAAAGTGGGATGAAAGGTACATGTGGGCCGCGCGTGGGCTTGTGCCGCAGTACAATAATTTTAAAAACCAAAAGTGGGATGAAAGGACAAATCGCAAACCTCTTGCGCCTTCCGGTATGGTACAATAATTTTAAAAACCAAAAGTGGGATGAAAGGCAGGTATGTATCGAGGACCCTCGTCTAAGCTGGGTACAATAATTTTAAAAACCAAAAGTGGGATGAAAGTGCCTCTCGTTTGCAATATTAATACAAAAGCTTAATTGTACAATAATTTTACAAACCAATAGTGGGATGAAAGGGTAAAAACTGACTTGGTATCCGTGAGGCTTCCGGCGTACAATACTTTTAAAAACCAGGTATGGGATGAAAGCTTGCCCGCTCGCTCGGCATACATATTCATGGCATTGTACAATACTTTTAAAAACCAGAAGTGGGAAAATCAAAACACAAATAAGGAGGCTTTAATGCAACAATATCAGTATCCAACAGAAATGTTTTTTGATGTACATCACAAATCAAATCCGCAATCACATATAATAAAAAAAGGCGCAAGACAACAATATAATAATGATAATAACGATGCGTGCGCTATATGCGGCAGAAATGATTTCAAAGTAGGCTATCTGACACACTTCAATCGTAAATATGTGTCCGTCTTGTCAGAATCATACGGCGAACACAGCTCTCTCGCACATCCGGAAAACAGACTTACCTGTCCCTATTGCGAATCGGCAATACGGGACGAGTTCGTTTCGCTGAACGGGATTATAATGAACACTGAATTTGCAAAACTCATAATTGGTAAACAAAATAGCAAGCTCGGCACTAACAACAGTTACATAACGGCAAGAGACATTGCCGGATATTTGGCTGAACCACCGTCTCCACCTTTTCTAATGGCATTTAATAAAAACGCATCCGGCAATAAGGGCACACATTTTCTGCATAAAGCAGTCATAAACTATTCGCGTGACAACTATATTATCACAATGTACGATGAACAAATCCATGTAAGCAGAGATTTTGTAAAGCGCTATTTGGATTTTATTGCAAAAAACCCCGGTAAATACAACAGATTTACACCGCAAAACATATATAAATCTGTACTGGCAGCCAACATGGAAAACAAAACGGTAAAGTCGTTCCCCGCCCTCGCTGCTGATATGGGGTTTTTGACAGAATGCTGCACAAGCAATAATCTCAAAATAATATATCTCCTGCATCAAGGCAAGGGCGAAAGCAAAAAAACAAAAAAGGAGTAATCATGCAAAAAAAGATACAGACAATCTACAAGCAAATTGTCGCAAAACACAAGCTGACAGAACGCCCACAGCAGTCTGACATGCTCAACGACTGCTATAAGGCTATGTCGGAAGGGAAAATAGCACTGCTCGAAAGCGCGACCGGCACGGGGAAAACGTTATCGTTACTTCTGTCCGCAGCGGCAATGATTATTGAAAACAGAAAGAAAGGCACAAGTGAAAGGGTTACGATAGCAGCGCCACAAAAGAATTTGCAGAAACAGATGATAGAGGAATTCAACAAATACATAGCAACTGAAAAAGCATTTGCAGATATAAAAATCGCATTGCTCAAAGGTCGGAACAATTATATATCTGTAGCGGAAATCGAAAAACTCATAGAGCAGTACGAAGAGGACGAAGAGACAAAAGCAAGGATAGCTGATTTTGTAGAATATGTTGACCGCATGGGCGGCGACATCGACCTGATAGAAAATGAAGACCCCGATCAAATCCCTGATTTTGTCGATGTGCAGTCCCTTGCATTGCCAATTTCCGCATCGTCTGCAAAAAATGAGAAATACTACGAGCAGGCAAAGAAAGAAGCATCGGATGCGGATATAATTGTCACGAACCATCACATGCTGCTGTATAGCACATTGAATCCGCAATCGATTATAGCAAAAGACAACATTATTATAGACGAAGCGCATACGTTTATCAGCAATGCATACAGCTTCTTAAAAAAGACGGTAGCGTTTAGAAGCACCCAGTTCGCCCTTGACAAAATCCTATACGGATTGGAACGTGAACCGTTTAGGGGATCGAAAAAACTCGCGGAGGAAATAAAAGCAGTCCGTACAATGATAGGTACAATATCGGAAAGATTGACGAACAATGTCGGCAAAAAAATCAGTGGCAACTTGTTCTACATAAAACAATGCGGCGAAATGAACCCGATGCGGCAATTAGTTGATGTCACACAGGCAGTGGTACATGACCTGACTACCGCCCTTGCAGCAGTCAAAAAAAACATGGATAAATATAAACGTCAGTACGGCGATCATTCATTAAACGCATACGCCAAATTCGCTGATATTTGTGATGCGTGCAATCAATTCAAATACGCCTATAAGGAAACAGCAGATAGGGACTCGTATTATGTAATCACGTTTTCCGACACATTAGATTACCCGAGCCTGGCAAAAGTCACGCCGAAAGTTGCACATATATTGTATAACGGCCTGTGGAAAAACATGCGGTCCGCAATACTTGTCTCCGGCACGCTTGCGGATATTAGCAGTTCATATGAAACGATCACGAAAAACAGGTTGGCGGCGAGCTTCTGGCACATCAAAAACGAGCTCGGGTTAAACATTAAAAAAGACATGAGCTTCATCGAATACGCTTACAAAAAGCCGTTCGATTGGCAAAATGTGCATGTGTATCTCTATCCTGACGCGCCAAAATTCGAAATCGTTAAGAACGGCAACGGCGCGAACACTAAGATGAGGCAGGCGCTTGCTGATTACGCATCTGACAGAATCATTAAAAGCATAGCAAATGACGATCCGCTTGTTGAAGGCGGGGCTATGGCGTTGATGGCTGCATATGAAGACCTTAACATGCTGTCCGAAAAACTCAAAACAGGTCAGAAAGTAAGAAAAATAGTGGCGCAATCGGCAAATATATCTGTGTCAAAGTGCGTTGCAAAACTCAAGCGTGCGCCAAAGAAAACTATGTTGGTAATGGTTGGCGGTTGGGAGGGCGTCGATTTTCCGGGACAGCAATTAACAGATTTATTTATCATCCGCATACCACACGCCAATCCCGAAGACCCGCAGGTTATGTCGCGCAAAATGATGACTACAAAAAGGTTCAAAGATCAGGCAAATTACAGATCATTACGCGGAAAAGACTATGGCAGGCACATGCAATTTGCCAACAAAGCGGCATATTTAGGCATCCAAACGGAGGATTTCTGGAGGTTCCGGCAAGGCCTCGGCAGAGTTATAAGACACGAAAACGATAGAGGCAACATACATATATTCGACAGCCGTATATGCGACGATAGCAACGAGTATCATAAATATCTGCAGCGTGAGTTTAAAAAAATAGAATTGCGGTAAAGTTGCAGTGCTCTTTGAAAATTAAATAGTGCGAACCTCAAGGCATCATCATAATCCTTGGAGGTTCGCGGGATTGTATCCTCTTAAATTAAAAGGATGTATTTTACAAAATTCCCTTCCCATGTCCCAAAAACCGTTCGACGAACAAAGGTTCGCGGGCAGGGCAGAATATCGCAAACGATATTAAGGGCATAGGGAGAGGGGGTACAATACTTTTAAAAACCAGATATGGGATGAAAGCCTTGACATACGGAATACCGAGGACCTCGGCCATAGTACAATACTTTTAAAAACCAGATATGGGATGAAAGTATTGGTTGTGTTTAATGATTTTTGAATCCGCTTGGTACAATACTTTTAAAAACCAGATATGGGATAAAAGGAAGTGGTTCTAACAGAATCGAAAGGCACGGGCGTACAATAATTTTAAAAACCAGAAGTGGGATGAAAGGTTATGGGTTATTTAATACATCATTTTTTGCCTGGGTACAATACTTTTAAAAACCAATCGTGGGATGAAAGACTTAAACATGCGACAAACTCAACAGGTCAGCGGGCGTACAATAATTTTAAAAACCAGAAGTGGGATAGCAATAATCGCATCCATAGCCGCATCAAGTGCTTGGCGTCATTACCGACAGCGGGTTCTACCTGAATGAAGCAGTTTAATGCATTTTTTGGGATAATATAGTTCGTTTTTATTGACAATATGATTGTATATGTTATAATGATAACAATGATATAATATATAACAATTTTGGGGATAAATATGAAAAAAGAAAAAAGTACGCGTGCATTAATAAAAGAATATCTCATAGAAAATATGGGATATTGGAATTTCATGAAGGAAACTAACGGGAAATTTACTATCCACCGGGACGGGTGGGTGGAGTATTATGCGTATGGCGAAGACAGAACTATTCATGTAGATGAAATTCAAGAACAAATTAGGGGGAGGGCAAATGACTAAACAGCGCGATAAACAACACTATGTAAAAATGTTCAGCAAAAATCCCGGTACAACAATCGGGTTTAATCTCGCGGCACAGGCTGTATACGCAGCAACATACGGTGTGTTTGATTCAAATTATAATCACGAGGCATACAGGGCAATAGCAACAGAAATAAAACAGAAATACGGCGAATATCTGACGGTTGAGCAAGTACTGGCAGAAATGGAAACAGAGAAAGCCGCTACAACTACAATAATTGTACGCAAAATGCCGAAACAACTGCACCGCGAATTTAAGGCTTGCTGCGCCCAGGACGGTATCAGTCAACAGGACAAAATAATCGAGCTAATAAGAAATTATGCGACAAAATAAACAGAGCAACCAGCAAAAAAAAGATCCTTATGAAATTTGAGGCAATTTTAACCCCCGGCTATCACAGCGTGGGTTTTTTGTTTTACTCATCATGCCCCTTTTCAGGGGCTTTTTTATTTTGCCTACAATGTTCCTTCACCATCATGGTAAGTGCATATTAGAAATATGACTACTTATAACGTCCGTTAAAAATAGCCATGTTTTTTATACTGATAATAACTATATTTATTGACAAATAATGTTAAATAATATAGGTTCTGAATGTTATTAGTTGCATAGCAAAAAAGAGGGTAATAAAAGGATTAAGATGACACTTTTAAAGAACGCAGAAGCTCAAAAACAGTCAAAAAAGCAAAGCGTATTTGCTGCCGGCAGGGTAATCGCTTATCTGAGGGTAAGCACCGACAAACAGGACATTGACAACCAACGCCTTGAAATACTGACCTATGCAAACAAGCATAGCATGAAGATCGACGAGTTCATCGAGGTAGAAATATCGAGCAGAAAGGATTTGCTTAAACGCCGCATAAGCGAACTGCTTGCCAAAGTAGCGGCAGGCGACACGGTTATTGTTGCTGAACTGTCACGCATCGGCAGAAGCATAGTCGAGGTCATAAATATCGTAAATGAGCTTGTGCAGAAAAAGGTAAGGCTAATAGCGATCAAGCAGGGTCTTGACATACGGGACAATGGCGATATGCAGACAAAAATAATGATAACGATGTTTTCCTTATTTGCAGAAATAGAGCGCGACCTTATCTCTCAAAGGACAAAGACCGCACTTGCCGCAATTAAGGCAGGGGGAAAAAAGCTGGGCAAACCAAAGGGGACGGTAGGCAAAAGCAAGCTCGATCCTTATCGTGAGTTCATAATTGAGGAAAGAAAATATGCGTCGCCAAAGACGCTGATCGCAAGAAAGCTTGCAAAGATGATGGGAAGCTGCACACGGCAGAACCTTGCTAAATATATGAAACGCAGAAATATAAAATAGGAGGTGTACATGAACACTGCATATGACGAGGCTTATGAGGCACGCATCAGCAGAACAAACAGGGCAGACAACACAGCAGAATACAACCAGGCGACAGATGCGTACATTCAGGCGGTGAAAAACTATGAAAATGCTCTCGGCAACCCAACATGGGTTAAGATGGGCAGCAAACGGTACGGCAACGGCGAACCAGTTAGGGTTATGCTTATAGAGCATGAAAAAAACCCTGATTATTACATGGCATATTTTCTTACTTCTGCCGGATACATCTGCATGCACAGGCACATCTCGCTTGACTGCTGGGAAAATATGTGTTCTGAAAACCCTGCCCCTGCATGGTTCGTCGAAAATGCCGCAAAAACAAGGCTGCAAAGTAAATCAAAAATAATGCAGAATACTCAATTCGATGAAATAATGCAGAACGCGATTAGAAAAGCAGCCTGATGCCATTGTCAGGGAATGTTGCCCAAAAAGGGCAGGGCGGCAACACAAATAAAACACGAGGAGGTGTTGTCTAATGAGTCAAGTCAAACAGATTGTCAAAATAGAAAACGACGGGCAGAACATTATAAGCACAAACTACTTTGAAACAACCGCCGCAAAGCTGGGTTATGTGTTTCTTTCAATTAACGCCGGGGCTTTCCGTCTGCTCGTACCCGACGAAATGGCCAAGAAGCTTGTCAGCGAAATAGCAACGGCACAGGAAGTAATAGTTACAAGGGGGGCATGGGAGGCGCAAGGTGGTATAGATGCCTTTGAAATCATGTTTGAAGATAACAGCGACGAACCATACACCCTGTTTATATCGGCAAAACAGGCACACACGCTGCCACATAAATCGGATTGTGGAAAGCAGTGGCGCTTTACCGTTTGGAACAGCAAAGGAAAGATTGCAGACCTTCCAGGCTGGTACAGAATAGAAAGTCGGATACCATGTCTCAAGGCATACAAAAAAATTAATGGAGGCGAACACGCATGAGAGATCCAAAAACCATAAGAGATGCAATTATAATGGAACAGATTGAGATTATCGACGGCGATTTGTACGATATTCCCTCTCGCCACATTAACGACAATGTATTGGTTATTCATCTCAAAGGCGCTACCGAGACATATGCCCCTATTGTGCTTGCAACGCAGGACTGTGACGAAGAAGAAAAAGAAATACTTGCCTACAGGGTTGCAAAGGAAATGACAGAAGGGAAAGATTACAGGTATACTCCGCGAAAAGTAGATAAGAACTATTATGTTCTTGAATTGATACAGTGAACAATAAAAAACCAGAAAAAATAGACAGAATACACTACATCGACGCAAAGACCGGTAATTGGGTCAGCCGGGACGTACCGCCTGCATGCATACGCATGTTGTCCTGGGCAACCGATGTAACAGACTCAAAAGGCTGCGGTAATTGCAGGCTTTCCTTCTGTTGCCACCCCATGGTGCAGGACGATAAGAACGCATACCACAAGCTCTGCACAAAAACAGTCATTCGTGCAGGGCTGATAAAATCTGAAGATGTAGTCGTCAACTACATGGAAGAAAATAGCGACAGGGGGAAAAATGAAAAAAACTCAGTATAGAATAAAGATAGACTGCGATATTATGGCGACGACACCGGAGGCTGCATTGGTAAAGTTGGGCGAACTCCTCAAAGAAGGCAGTTTCCGCAAAGAGGCAAAACAAATACACAATCTATCAATCGAACCATACGACATGATCTGTTGTTACATATGCGGAAAATCCAGGCCGAGGCACGAATTAACCATAGTAGGCAACGATACTGGCAGATGTCCTACGCACACACAGGCCACGATCATTAAAAAAGCAAAAGAATTGAAAAAGGCTGAAAAAGCAAAAAAATTATTATTTAATATTAAAGAGGAGGGCAACGTTGCACATAGATCGTAACAGGCAAAAAAAAAGAGATCAGATTCTCATGGATGCTTTCATAAAAAATAAACCAGTTATTGAGCGTTGCATCGCCAGGTATGTTAATCGCAACCCAGTCAATTACGACATCCAAGACCTTTATCAGATATCCTTTGAAGTATTTATACTGGCAGTCATGGACTATAAAATCCAGCGGCAGAATCAAACGGGCACGTCTTTTTCCAAATTTCTATCGTTGAAACTTCGTGAGCATCTTATGAAAGAGATAATACCTGCAAGCCAAAAATATATACAAATAACCAATAAGGACGGGCAAGTAATAGCGGAGATAGGATACGAGACATACAAGAGAAGAAGAAAAAAATATTCTGCCCAAGGTTATAGTGTAATCAATAAAGAAAATACTTCTTATATAAGAGACGAAAAACCCGAACCAATATACACGATAAGCAACGATATTACTAACGATAACGATAAAGATATTGCCAGTAAAATAGAGTCAAGGCGACAACAATATCAGAGAAAAATCAATCTATTGGTCGAACAACAAGAACGATTTTAGAAAAAATACATCGAAGACATTGACCGCAGACAAAATGCTTGTATCTATAGTACATAATACCATATATGTGGTACTAATTGCCGTAACCATAGTGCTGCTTGCCGTAGGCGTTATCAATGCTTTAAACAAGCTGAACGCCCGCCTGCTTGTCAGGCTGACCGGAAGATACACCGCATTTATGTTTATGGGGTTAGGCACAATGTTGCACGAGCTGTCCCATGCGATATTCTGCATTGTCTTTAACCACAAAATTACCGAGGTCAATCTTCTCTCTTATGACCCGCAGGCAAAATCGCTTGGCTTCGTAAGCCACGAGTGGGATAAAGCGAGTTTTTACCAATCTGCAGGCAACTTTTTTATCGGCCTTGCGCCGTTGATTATCGGCTTCACTGTCTATTATCTCGGAAATGCACTATTTGGCAGCTTGGGCGTTGCCGTGCCGGAAACTGACTACGCCATGAGGTTGAATATTCCCGGAGACAGTTTATGGCATATGCTGCTGTCAATGCTCTTTGCTGTATGCGATGGAGCGTTGCAACTGTTTGCACCGGGCAATTTTACAAACATCTGGTTTTATCCTTATGTGATGTTTTCTATAGCGATAGCATTCGCTGTTGCCCCTTCCTTCTCCGATCTGCGCAGCGCGTTGCCCGGCAGCATTGCCCTTATCACCCTGATTGTGTTCGCCAATATAATAATGTATGCCTTCAATATGGATACCGCACTGCTGCTTAATCGCGTGTGGCTAAACACTCTCGCGGCAATAAATGCTATGGGAATGCTCATATCATGCAACACAGGCCTTATGATTATACTTGCTGTTTTCTACACCGTAAAAAAATATATAAGCAGCAAAAAGAAGAAGAAAGGGGAAAGCCCGACACAACTTTTCACAAGCGTACACAAAACTCTGTAACAGCAAAAAAATGCAAATAAAGTAATACCTATATAGAAAGTAATTTCTTTTAGGGCGTTCTGCCCGAATCACACCCCTGTACAGGGGAAAATAATACAAAAAAAGGAGAATTATTATGAAAAAGAACACTATTATTGCGTTTATCGTATTGCTGCTTGCCCTTACATTGGGAGGCTGTGCAAGCACCGCAAGGATAATGGAAAACGCTACCTTGACAACAAATGTGGTAATGCAAGACACGTTGTTCCTCGACAAGACAGCAAAAGAAAAGAAGGTATTTGTCGATGTGACAAATACATCAGAGGTAAAGGATATCCCCCTCGACAGATATTTGAGGGAAAAGTTTGCACAAAAAAACATTTGTGTAGTAGAAGACGCTGCCGATGCAACATGGATCGTCCAAGCCAACATCAGCAGGCTAACCTATAACAAGGTGGAAACGATGGGGGCTGACCTCGGACGGTACGGGGCAATAGCGGGTGGTGTAGTTGGATATGCCATGCCGGGAACAGTAAGGGACTCGTGGTTTGCATCGGCAGTAGGAGGCGTAGTGGGCAACATAGTGGGCGCTGCGGTAGGCTCGATTGTAAAGGTTGAAGCTTACGAGGGCAGTATCGATGTCCAAATCAAGGAAAAATCTGGCACTGTAAAGGAAACCAAGGTGTCCAGGATTAGCCAGGGCAGCGCGACAACTGTAACCACAGAAACGGAGGAGGTAAAGGATTACCAAACTTACCGCACATCACTATCGGTAATGGCTAAAAGGACAAACATAAACCTTGAGGAAGCCGTAACGGAGATAGCCGAAAAAGCATCGATGCAAATAGCAGCGCTATTTTAACAAAAAAAAAGGAGTGATGCTGTGAAAAAACCCAAATGCCCTTATTGCGGGAGCGATACAACGCTTTGTGATTCCTCAAGGGTTTACTTCGGTAAATCCTACGGCATGATCTATCTGTGCAACAACTACCCAAAGTGTGACGCTTATGTGGGCGTTCACAGAGGAACAACAAGGCCTCTCGGTCGCTTGGCGAACAAAGAACTGCGTGAGCTTAAAATGAAAGTCCATTCGCTGTTCGATAAATTGTGGATGAACAGAGGCATGAAGCGCTCTGAAGCCTATGCCCTGCTTGCAGGGCTTATGGGGCTCAAGAAAAGAAAATGCCACATTGCAATGTTTGACAATGATATGTGCAAAAAGGCATATAATGTGTTGCAAAATAAGTAAACAAAAAAATGCCCGGGTATTACGATCCGGGCATTTTTATTTAAAGTAATACCTATATAGAAAGTAATTTCTTTTAGGGCGTTCTGCCCGAATCACACCCTCATTCACGGGGGGAATATCACAGGAACATAAAAAAAAAGTAGCGGGTCATATATGTGTCCCCATGGACACAATCCGCAGGTATATGAACAGAGAGATATGTGAAAACGTCGGCTGCGAATATCTGTCCGGCGACTACTGCATGGACACCAGGACATTGGCTGCATCGGTAGAATACTGCGGCATTAGAGAAGAAGAACCCAAAAAAGTAGCGGTTAAGATAGAAATGGGATACTTCTCGACAGAAAGCAAATCAAAAGCAGACAGGTTTGTAGAAGAATTGGCTATGCTTGCAGAAAAATATTGCAGGGGCAACCACTGCTTCATATTTAGTTTTGAAACAGAGTAACCCCCCTTAACATCCCCTAAAAAATCATAACAAAAAAATGGAGGTAGTATAATGATCGATTTCAAAAAAATTGCAGAAATAGTGCCTGAAAACGGCAACCTTAGCATGATGTTTCAGAAGAGGAAGGACGGCAGACTCGTTGTCGTATATGCGCCAAACTACGGCAATACTGTCGCCACCAACAGCGAAGACGAAAAGAAAGCCCTCTCGCCGGCAACATTTGTTGACACCCCGGAAGGGTTCAACGCCTCGTTCGAGGAAAAGATCAAAGACCTTGCCAACGAGCAGAAAAAGCTTGTGGAGCTGTTAAAGGTCAATACCCGCGTTACCAACAAAAAGGCTGACGTAACAAAAGCTGCTGCGGCAAAAAGCACAAGTATCGCAAAAGCCCAAGCGAAAGAAGAAGGCAATAAGGCAGCCCCAAGCACGGACAAGGGGAAAACGCCTGCGCCCCTGCTGGACTTGTTTTCAGCTTCCACAAAAGCAACAACAGAAACGGCCAAGACAGAGGAAAAAAACACAGAAACAGAAGTCGAATACAATGAAAGCTGCGCTTGCGGCTAAGGAGGAATGATGGAAGCATTAGCAAGAACTTTCAGATACAACACAATTATCCTTGATGATCCCGATCCAGACATGACGCCTGAACAGGTGAAGGAGTTTTACGCTAACATCTATCCGGAATTGACACAGGCGAATATCGAGGGTCCTGAACTTGCAGAAAACGGGTTGAATTACAAATTTAACCGCAGTTACGGCACGAAAGGCGCAATTACGGTAAAAGACTTGCTTGCATTAAGCGCAGGCGAGAACAACGAAGACAATGCCAGTGATATGGAATTACACAAGTCGTTCGGCTATGCAGTAACAAACTACAACGAAGAGGAGGGCAACACGTCAGTGCCATCATCGGCGCTAACGCCGCTACCATGATACACGTCAGACAGGACTTAATCAAAAATGTGCCGGAAATCGGCAATACTGTCCTGTCCTCACACATAGAAAATACAAATGCAGTCCTCGCAGAAATGGCAAGGGTATACCTTGCCATTGGCGGGGACGAAAAACTGTCGTGGGACACGGACAGCAAAATAGAAATAGTGGTAGATTTGGAACAAAGAATAAACGCTCTGCTGCAGACGATAGAATACGATATGCACAGCAATGTGTATGTTGAGGTTGAGCATTGCTATGGGAGCAAAGAACAAAATGAGTACGGCACGGAACAAAGCATTTACGAGCTAAATATCAGCATAGCTGTAGATCACAATTTGTTCCTCTTTGCAGGTAACATACTCGCAAACTACAAACACGACAAACACCTATACAACCTGATAAAGCAAATACTGATCGTATTGGCAAACAACACAGCTTTGTCACCATATACGGCTACGCACCATCTAATGCAATATGAGGATTATTGGGATGCAGAAGATGATCCTGATAACGTGGAAAACATAGAGATAATGAAAGAGGAATGTCGTCTCTTTGAAGAAATGATGCCAAGTCGAAAAACAGTTCCAAGCAGAATAAGGAGGCTCAAAGAAATCTACCGAGCTATGCGGCAAGGAATGGATGCAGACGTCGCGGAATGGCTCGGCCGCATATTTGAGTATCTTGAGTTCGTGTCGTGCAACCCCGGCCTGCAGTCAGAAATTGAAATAGCAATAGACAATGCAATAAGCACAACCGGAGACGACATGTTCTCGCTGGAGTACATGTTTGTAATGCTGTGGCAAGAACGCACTGTACTCGTCGAAAACATATGCAACGACATGGATGATAGCTATAACAGCGGCACAATGTTACCAACCATAACAATAAACATTAAAGGAAAAGAAGACATAGAAAGGGCTCGCAGGATTATCACATTGCTGCGGCTTTTTTATAGCATAGCAGAAACAGCACCGGGAGGAGGTTAAATGCGCAACATAAGCGATATAAAAGACAGGTTCATGCCAGTCAACGCGCTAATAGTATACAAAAACATTGGCTCATCTTATGAGCAGCAGTTGAGTCAATACTTTATCATGAAACACACAATATTAGACAATGGTACTCTTGGCGCTGGCAAACCACTGACAAAGGATTTCATCTATAAAATCCTCAATGGTGGGAACAGGCAGAAGCCACAGTATATGCAGGAGCGGATAGTGATGCATTCAGATAACATAACGGTCTGGTGGAGACCGGAAAAGGCAAGCTATCTCAGTTTTTTGCCTGAATCCGGGATAGCATCAGGGATGTATCCGCTGCCTCCGATGCTGTTCGCGCTCCAAAAACAGGGCAGGGGTTATACCCTTTACAATTTCGCTCTCTGTCAAAATGAGCGCCCAAAACCAGAAACAGTGGTTTATCACTCACCTTTGTATAACGTTCACAACAACGGACAATGCTGCATGGGAAACGTCAGCTTGCCGGAAACAGGCGAGATAGACACATGGGAAAAGGTGTTTTTCGGGAGTACATGTGCTCCCGATCTAAAGCCAACGCTAAACGAAGACCCCGTTGCGATGTGGAACAGCATATTGAATAAAGAATCATTTCCTACATCGCGGCTTGTTCGATACGGTTTGCTCGAAGACATATGGTAGGGAGACAAAATGAACAGACTCGATCAGATAATCACAGAAAAAATGCCGACCGTAATGGTTCCTGCATATGAAAATCTTGCAGAAATCAAAACAGGGGCGACAAGGTTTTTAATGGCCAGAAACGGCCTTTATATAGAAGCAAAGACATCTTGGGGACATCTGCTGAAAAACCTCTGGCAATCGCCGAGGCCGCTTCCATACGGCAACGTAGAAGAAGTGGACACATTCAGGGATGTCCTACTCAAAAACAGAATGATATTGGAAGACATAACAGGTATGGCAGCAGAATATGCCCGCGAAGGCAGGGAATGGGCGGGCTTTATAGCCCATACCGACTGCGGTTTCCAGTATGTGCAGGTGGTACTTGACTCAACGGCAGCACAGGTCAAATACAAAATGCCCAAACTGCCCGAAGGGGCGACAATAGCCGTAGACATTCACAGTCACGGCAAAACACCCCCTTTTTTCTCTGACACAGACAACAAAGATGATGCCGGGGGCGTAAAGATCGCTGTAGTGCTTGGCAACTACAGGCACGAAAACGGTCACGATGCCTTTGATGCAGAAGCGCGTTACTGTGTCGAAGGAATTCACATTGACGTGAGGTGAGGTAAAAAACGATGAAAATGAGACATTATCTGCCCGCTGCCTTTGCAGGCACTAACAAACAAGATATACTGCTTGTCGGTGCTGGCGGAACGGGCAGTCAGATATTAACAGACCTGGCAAGAATGAACCAGGCCCTTATCTCCCTTGGGGGAAAGGGCATCAGAGTAACAACGATTGACCCTGACAATGTAACAGCAACAAACGTCGGGCGTCAGCTTTACTCGATGTCGGATATTGGCCTAAATAAGGCCATTGTATTAACTACAAGGGTAAATGCCTTCTTTGGAACCTCATGGGAGGCATACCCGGCAATGTTAACAAAAAAAACCGTTGTAACGAAAAACACCTACATCATGGTAATCACAGCGGTTGACAACGTTGATGCTCGTTTGGCAGCACATGGGGTCGCAGTAAAAGCGAACATCCCCTACTGGCTCGACACGGGCAATATGGCAAAAACAGGAAATGTGGTGTTGGGCAACACTAAAGGTATTTTTTCGAGACAACCAACAAAAAAAGGTTGTGTGGACAGGTTGCCAAACGCGATAGACTTGTACGACGACGTGCTAAAAAGTGCTTCAAACGAGGCTATGCAACCACCAAGCTGCTCTGTTGAGGCATCGTTGTCAAAGCAGGACATGTTCATAAACAAGGCGGTCTCCACATTTGCTATGCAAATCCTCTGGAGTTGTTTCAGAAAGGGGTATATCGAACAGCACGGGGCATTCATAAACCTTGAAACGCTGAATGTAAGGCCGCTTGATGTAAACCCCGAAACATGGAAGAGCATGGGGTGGGTGCAACCGCCCTGTCGCCGAAAATACGCTTAAAAAGGAGATAAAGATGAAAAAAGCCAAAGCCTGGTATGCACTTTTTCCTATGGATGCATACGCCTTGGGACCTTTCAGATTTGAAGAAGAAATGACAGAAACGGAATTTCGAAAATATCTCAGAGAATGGGAAGGCGTAAAACGTCTCCCGGAAAAAGTGCAGGTATGGCCGACAAAATAAAAACAAAAGGAGAATGCGCGATGAATGTAATTGAATTAAGAAAGCTGACAGAACTTCTTGAAAAAATCGAGTGGAGAACAATTAACACGATGGGTTACAGATGTATCTCGGGTGGTTTTGCGACAGCAGAAGTGAGAAAAATCAACAGAAAGATGGTAACCGTGATGCTAAAGCACGGCGTATCATCTGACTGTGAAAGACGTGTCTACAAAGATACGCTGTACATTGACAGAAAAACGATGAAAATAACAGCATAATAAGGAGGTATTATGTTCAGCAAAATATTTCCAGTGCTATTAACGGGTATCGCCTTAACGGGCGTAGTAACAAACATATACAAATTGCCCGTATGCTTCTACCTATGGACCATATCAAATGCTTCTTGGGCGGTTGTCAACTACACAGCCTACAGGAAGCACAAAGAACATAAATTCCTCTGGCAAGGCGTTTTATTCAGCATATATTTTTGTCTTGCAATATGGGGAATACTATCTTGGTAGCAAAAGGGTCGGCATAACAGCCGGCCCTTTTTTTTGCAAAATAAAATGTTGAAAACTCAAAATAAATACGTCTTTTTAAATGCAGAAATACGTCTTTTTAAATGCAGAAATACGTCTTTTTAAATGCAGAAATACGTCTTTTTAAATGCAGAAATACGTCTTTTTAAATGCAAATTGCTCTATAACTACATAATATTAAAGAACAATATGGATGTTAAATATAACGTTAAAATAGTTCTTAAATATTTAACGTTAAAAATAGAGCAAAAACGGTTTAAAGTAATATAAATCAGAACACAATGAATATTTCGAACGTAACAAGCAGGTACGACTTTAACCTTGTCGAATTTCCGATATTTGTATTTGCAAAAAAAGGGGAGGGCAAGCACATAAAGGAAATAGTCTACAGGGATACAATATCCGGTAAAAATGGCGAAACAGTTGAAAGGGTATGGACAGTTTTACCAGATTCAAAATACGGCTTTGGTTCTGAAACTACGCTGTCAACGCTGTACGATCTGTTCCAGATATGGAGCGCAGCAGATTTCGAGGATAAGAAAATAAAATTTGGCACGATCAACAACCTTTTAAAGATGAGAGGCATTGCCTATGCGGACAAGCAGGACTACCAGAGGGTGCTCAGAGATTTGTACTGCCTTCAGGGTATAAATATTGATACAAAAAACGCATTTTGGGACAATGATAAAAAAGCCTATGTAGATATAAGGCTGCATCTGTTTGTATCCCTGTATCTTTACAGGGCGGTAGGGCGAAGAAAGTATGGCAGTCCTTTTTCCTATATAGAGGCAAGCGATGAATTTTATGGAAGTGTACAGAAGAACGCGTTTATCCTTGATTTCGGCAGTGAGTTTTTTCATTCGCTCACACCAATCGAGCAAAGATTAGCGCTTTATCTGAGCAAGATATTCCGCTCACAAACACTTCATAGAAAATCTATAATTGAGCTTGCGCAGCAGATACCGCTTTATCAGAAGGAAACAAGGAACATAAAGCAAGAGTTAAAAATAGCCCTCGACGGATTGATAGCAAAAAAATTTGAAGCGCTTCTCAACTACAATTTTGAAAAAAACAGACGGGGCGACACAGAATACATAGTATTTAGAGGTAAGCCAAGAATTTTGCACGAACCTGCTGTTAACAAAAAAACTGCTGCGGAAAAAGATGCTTTTCTGGATTTGCTGGTAGCGGATATAATTGATATTTGCGGCGACGAAAACAGCAGGGGTTACTATATAAAGGTAGTACGAAACATGGACGAACAAACCATCCGGCGGGCATTATCCGAAGTAAAAGAGATTAGAGACACAGGAACAATCATAAAAAGCAAAGGCGCTCTTTTTACAAGCATTATCAAAAAATACGCTGCCGAACAGGGCAAACTTTTTTAAAAAATAAAGTAATATATTAATGTAGCACAAAGTTATTTTTCTTTTTCTTAAACCAATCAATACTACAACTAAAAAAGGAGGGCATCGCTATGGTGCTAAAATTGCATTTAACTAATGGCAACAATATATGGGCAGACCAGGAAAACACAAAAAGGCTTCAAAAAAATGGCAAAGTATGCTGCATTCTTAAAGAATACGAAGAAAATACAACAGTCAGGGCTATTCAAAAACGTCCAAACGAAAAAAAGCACGAAATACAATGGCTCTAAACAACACATTGCATTCGGGGGGCATATAAAACCATTGGCAGGGCAACAAATTTGCAATACAGGACAAATATACGGAATGTCCCTGGAACGGTCAATAAATACAAGGAGGCATAGCATGATCTACACAGATGGCGAATTGTTGGTATCGGATACGTCACTTAATGAGCTGCATTTGTTTGCAAACGTCATAGGATTGAAAAAAAATGGTTCCGTAACAAATTTATCGACGGTGCCGTAAAACCCCGTCGTTCTGGGCGGGGATATAAGGCACGATTTTGGTTTTAAGACCGTTGCTGTTCGATATACTGTTTGATGATTTCCAATGGTGCGCCACCACAGGAAGCTGCAAAATATGAAGGGCTCCAAAGTATGTTCTTCCAGTACCTTTTTTCGATGTCGGGGCGCTGTTTTCTAAGAAGCCTTGAAGAAACCCCTTTGAGGCTGTTTACTAAGGTCGAGATGGCTACCTTTGGAGGGTATTCAACCAGCAGATGCACATGATCGTCTTCGCCGTTCATTTCAACAAGGGCAGCCTCAAAATCATCGCAAACATCCGCGAAGATATTTCGCAGGCGATCAAGAGCATCCCTGTCAAATACACTTTTTCGATACTTGGCAACAAAGACAAGATGAACATGCACCTTAAAAACGCAGTGTCTTCCATGTCGAATTTCCTTGCCCATATCCATAGGCCAAAGTATAATATATGCATGATTCGTTTGCAAGCATATAAATACAGGCTAAAGACCAATGAAGCACAAGAGGGACAGTTAAAACGGTTTGCCGGATGCTGCCGTTTTGTCTGGAACAAAGCACTAACATTGCAGAAACAACTCCTCGATAATAAGGAAAAGCGGCTGACATACAACAAGATAGCCCTGCTCTTGCCCCAATGGAAGCAGGAACATGTATTTCTTAAAGAAGTCCACTCACAGATATTGCAGCAGTCCCTCATGAACCTCGACAGGGCAATCAAGGATGCCTTCAACAAAAGCAGTCCTAAGCGCTTTCCAAAATTCAAGAAGAAAGGCATACATGATTCATTCAGATATCCTCAGGGTTTTAAATTGAACGACAACGTTGTATATCTTCCAAAAGTCGGTTGGATACCCTTCTATAAAAGCCGGGGCATAGTGGGTACAATCAGGAATGTTACCGTTTCAAGAAACGGTAAACACTGGTTTGTTTCAATTCAAACAGAACAAGAGGTCTCTGATCCTGTTCATGCATCGGATTCAGCAGTCGGTATAGACATGGGGGTAAAAAGATTTGCCACACTCTCTGATGGTACAATCTATGAACCGTTGAAAAGTTTTAAGAAACTGGAAAAGAAGCTTGCCCGTGAGCAAAGAAAACTTTCCCGGAAGGTCAAGAGATCGAGCAACTGGAAAAAGCAAAAACAAAAGATAGCCTGTATTCATAAACGTATCGCAGACACAAGAAATGATTACCTTCACAAAACCAGCACAGCCATAAGCAAAAACCACGCCCTGGTTGTGCTTGAGGATCTAAAGGTAGTCAATATGAGTGCATCGGCAAAGGGGACCGTGAACAACCCCGGCAGGAACGTAAGGGCAAAGTCGGGATTGAATAAAGCGATCCTCGATCAGGGATGGTCAGGGTTCAGAAGGATGCTGGAATATAAGATGATATGGGCAGGTGGGCGGATAATTGTTGTACCGCCTCAATATACTTCGCAGGAATGTCCCCTGTGTCACAACATCAGTCCTGACAACAGGAAAACTCAGGAAACATTCAAATGTATCTCGTGCAGTTACACAAATAATGCCGACCTTGTGGCGGCAATAAACATTCTGGCGGCAGGGCTTGCCGTGTCAGCCTGTGGAGAGGCAGTGCATCAAGACTTCTCAAGGAAGCAGGAACCAGCCTGGGCGGTTGCATAATGTTCGGCAACTATCCAGGAATCGCCGTCCTTCAGGGCGGGGAGGATGTCAAATGGTAACCGGTGGCATTATGGTTGCGCTCTATATAGATGATAGCGAACTTGAAAATATTAGCGAAGAAGATATAGCAATCGACTTTGCCGATTATGGTTTGAATATAATGGTGGGCGACATTATTGTGCCAATACCGGAAGTAATGTTTGACTATATTACAGAAAATAGAAATATCACAATATACGCTGTTAATTCTGATAATTATTTTTTCAAGCCAACACTTCACCTTGAACTGCCAAAAGAATCGATAATCGAGGCTAAGGGTGCTTATCGTTTTTGGATTGCACAGAGATATCCCGTTGAAAACCAAGCATAATTAATCATCATCTTTCTTGTGCCACACGTTAATACTAAAAAATCTATACATAGGATTGAATACCATGTTGTTAAGGCTCAGATAGTCCTCACGGTTAACGGGTTCGCTATCATAGTACAGCCCTTTTTGCACCTCTTCGCAATAGTTTGCAAAACCCGCAGTCAAACCATACAAGAAACCCCCTAATATACTCACAATAGATACACAAAGAACCCAATCTACGTTTGAAAAACGAAATAAAAGAAAAAACATTAAAAACAGTATGGCAATATATACGAACATTATGGTGATAATCTTTGGCGTAACACCTCGATCCGGTGGCAGAGGCGCCGGCCAGTAAAGATTAACGACCACCCACCAAATCAGCGATGCATCTATAAATAACACGCTTACGAGGTGAGCTATAACAAAAGCATTGCTGGCGGCAAAAAACAGCTTGAGAACAAAAAATAATATACCGTAAGAAAAGGCCATGCTGCCAAACAAGAAACAGTAAAACATAATTGTTCTTTTTCTGTAATCGTCGTACCCGTCGAGGCAAGCCACAACCATGTTTTGCCCTTTGAATGAATCCTTTGTGTACTTATTCATAAAACCAATCCTCCCTGTTTTTATAGAAACAAATATGGCCGTAATTGTCAACAAATCCAGCAATTACAGCAATAAACGCGATGTTTTTGCAAAAAAAAGGACAGGCTGTTAGACCTGTCCTCACATATTAAAGGTAGACGCTGTTGCAGCAGTCTTCGTAATGAGCGCGGGCAAAATCGCCCGTCTTCCAGAAATAGCTCCAGTAGAGCTTTTTTGCCTCGGTCAAGTCGATGTTGGGGATAACGACAACGTGACCGCGGTGTTTAATCACGAGTTTACCCATGAACACCTCTTTTGCTTGTTCAATCTGCCGACAATATTCCGGACATATTCGGCAACAACACGTGCAGAAAAAGCAAATCCGCTGCATACGTCACGGAAATGCTCTTCCATTCGCGGTAACACGCCGCGTTCGACATCAATGCGAAGGAAGCGTTTGCCTGTTCTGTGGTTGAATATCGCGAACTCAAAGCGTGTCATACGCCTTACGGCGCTTGTTCCCTGTACCTTGAACACAAAACCGCCAAGGACTATATCCGTAGGTATTTTCATGTTGCTGTCGTCGTAGGCAAGGTCAATCTCTTTTTGAGAGAGAAACACTTTAACATTCAACATCATGTTTCCCCCCCTTCATTTTTTTTGCTTTCTTTTATGAGCATTGCGAGCCACGCCCGCGCAGCTTCCAGATTCTTCCCTTTCAACATAATTCCTCCATCGATGGTATATTATCCCCACTCCTGCCGATGTGGGGTGCTTATATAAACATCCCCC
>Ga0255343_1001190_pt1 | contig 36144 bp, 32 predicted proteins | sample wastewater_treat_4_FD_192413 | JGI IMG/M metagenome (GOLD analysis project Ga0255343, IMG submission 192413) | Wastewater microbial communities from Lulu Island WWTP, Vancouver, Canada - plant16 | ecosystem: Engineered > WWTP > Wastewater > Unclassified | place: Canada: Vancouver, British... | reverse complement strand
TGCTATTCTTCATGTGTAGCCCTCCTTGACGGTATTTTGTTTGTGTCTTTGAACAACCAAACTTTTACCGGATTGAGGGCTACTTCACTACGCTTCAAAATGTGCGAAAAATATTATACGTTATCTAACCAGCCACTGCAGCCGACGCGCTTCGCGGCTCCGGCTTAGCTTTTCGTTATAACGCGAAAAAAATTGGAATAGTTTTGCTGATTGCCGATTTCATGCATCATTGGCTAACAAGATGAGTTTATTTCAGGGGTTTTCCGCACTCCTTGCAACGGCCATCCGGGCCAATGACGCCGATGCAGGCCTCGTCCGAACATAGAACGCGCTTGTCCCAGTCATCGCCGGAATCTTCCGCGTCAGTTTCAATGACCGCAGGTTCTTGCTCCTGCGCCTCTGCTGGCTGACTGGTTCCCTCACCGTGCCTTGCGGGTAGTTCCCCTTCATAAACTTTGCCGCATTCCTTGCAACGGCCGTCCGGGCCGATTGTGCCGATACAGGATTCGTCGGAACATAAAATCCGTTTTCCCCAGTCTTCGTTTTCGTCAAAGATGATTTCATCCATTATTTGCTCCGATAATTATTCGGGAAGTTACTTACAACAGCCTGAAAAAAATTTCCAGCATTATAGAGATTGCTTCACTGCGTTTGCAATTACAGGGATACTGGATCCTCGTGTCGGCCCCGGCATTCGCCGGGCCTGCGGCGCCAATATTAATATTCAATAAGATGTGGCAGCTAGCCTTTAATACAAGCAACAGACTTCAGCCGGGCAACCTTTTTTGCGATTCCCGCGTCATGCACCACCTGCACGACATCCTGCAGATTCTTATAAGCTTCCGGTATTTCTTCCTTCAACGTCCCTTTGCTGCTGGCCATGACCAAAACACCCTGCTCGGCAAGTTCCCGGACAATGGTGCGCCCAAGGCTGGCTTTTGTGGCCTGCTTGCGACTCATCACGCGTCCGGCGCCGTGGCACGCAGAACCGAAAGTTTCTTCCATGGCTTTTTGCTGCCCCACCAGAACAAATGATCCTGTGCCCATATCACCGGGAATCAGCACCGGTTGGCCGACACTTTTGTAACGCGCCGGCAGGGCGTCATGTCCCGCGGGATAAGAACGCGTCGCGCCTTTTCTGTGCACGCATAATTTTTTTGTTTTACCGTCAATATCAAACGACTCCATCTTGGCAATGTTGTGGCATACATCGTAAACCAGACGCATGGCTAAATCGCGCGGGGAAATCTGCAGCGTTTTTTCAAAAACCCCCCGCGTCAGATGCATCAGAATCTGACGGTTGGCCCAGGCGTAATTTGCCGCGCAGGCCATCGCCGCGAGATATCGCCGCCCGCGCTCGGATTGTATGCAAGCGCAGGCAAGCTGCCTGTCGGGAAGGTCTATGCCTGTTTCCGCCGCGTGTTTGACCATCAACGCCAGATAATCGTCGCAAACCTGATAGCCCAGACCCCGCGAGCCGCTGTGAATCATCACCGCAATCCGGCCTTTGTACAGTCCAAAAGCTTCCGCCGCCTGTTTATCGAAAATTTCCTGTACTACTTCAATTTCTAGAAAGTGATTTCCTGAACCGAGAGTCCCCAACTGTTCCTTCCCGCGCTCAAGAGCCCGCGCCGAAACCTGTTCAGGGTCCGCTCCCGGCATCACGCCATTATCTTCCGTCGTCTCCAAATCCTCGGACAGACCGAAGCCGTTTCTTACCGCCCAGGCAGAGCCTTCCTGAAAAACTTTCTTCTGGTCTTTTCCGGACAGCTTAACCTCGCCGGTGGAGCCGACACCAGAGGGAATGCCTTGATAAAGCGCCGTCGTCAGCGCGTCAAGTTTATCCTTAATATCGTCAATCGTCAGGTTTGCGGCCAGCAGACGGCAGCCACAGTTGATATCGTATCCCACTCCGCCCGGCGAAATAATTCCTTTATCCAGGTCAAAGGCCGCCACACCGCCGATAGGAAAACCATACCCCCAGTGCACGTCCGGCATGGCCAGCGAATATTTCATAATGCCGGGCAGACAGGCGACATTGGCCACCTGTCTGGCGCTTTCATCTGTTGTCAAAAGCCTGAAAATTTTATCATTGGCATACACAATTCCCGGCACGCGCATTTTGCCCGTTTGAGGTATCAGCACGCGATTTTCGTCAATTCTTTCCATTTTAATTTCAAACATCGAAAATCACCCTGGCCTGCCAGCCGCTATCACTACGTTTAATTTTTGCCGTATGATATGTTACCGCTTTTATTTCCATTTTCAACTGGTGCTTTCGGGCGTCATATCTTTCGCCGCCCAAACGCGCCATAGCTTTGCGGGAAGCCAACTCCATTATCTCACATTTCTTACACAGCCACGCCTGAGAATGAAAAAGATAAAGGGCCTCGCGCATCAAATTAATCAGCACGTCTTCCGCATCCGCGCCTTTCACCGCGATTTGTTTTTCCTCAACTACATGAACCGTTTTTTGCTCCACCATTAAATCAAACATCGCCTCCACCATTCCGGCCAGCGTCTCTTTTTTTGTCCTGCCGGTCACCGCGATACCGATATCGGCGGTATGATCAATAATGGTGTATCTCTTCATGTGGCAACTATAATTAATTTGCCGCCTAAAAACAAGTTTTGCCCCAACAAAAAAACTCCCCACCGTTCTAAGTTAAGGAGCTTTTCTGACACCATTGAAAAGATGTTCTATTTATTCCGAACCATTATCCTCCGCGCCATTGTCGCCATTTTCGCCACTTTCTTCATCCTCGCTCGCGCTTTCCGCCGTTGTTCGGGCGATACCAACGAGCTTTTCTTCCGGTTCCAAATCAATCAGCTTAACCCCCTGGGTGGCACGGTGATTAACCGGAATGTCGGCTACTTTGATGCGGATGACTTTTCCGCTGTTACTAATCAGCATGACATGCTCATCGCCCGCAACCTGCAGAACACCGGATACGTCGCCCACTTTAGGTACGGTCTTTAAATTAATTGTCCCCTTGCCCCCGCGACTCTGCAGACGATATTCCTCAATCGGCGTGCATTTGCCGAAACCTTTTTCGGCAACCGTCAGTACAAACGTGTTTTGCGCCGGGATATCCACGCCGACAACCTCATCGTCTTTGACCAGCCTGATGCCCCGGACACCTTTTGCCGTGCGCCCCATATCACGCACGTCATCTTCCTTGAAACGAATCGCCATGCCGCGTCTTGTCGCCAAAAAGATATCCTGCTTGCCCGTGGTTAATTTAACATCAACAAGCTCGTCTCCGTTTTCAATGGATATGGCAATAATGCCACCGGAACGGGGATTGGAATAAGCGGCAAGTTCGGTTTTTTTGATGGTTCCCTGCTTGGTCACCATCACAACATATTTGTCTTCACCAAATTCACGCACCGGTAAAATGGCGCTGAGACGTTCCCCCTGCCCCAAATTAATCATATTCACTATCGCCTTGCCCTTAGCCGCTCTTCCCGCCTGAGGAATCTGATATACCTTGAGCCAGTGCACCCGTCCGCGGTTTGTAAAAATAAGCAAATAGTGATGCGTTGAAGCGATAAAAATTCTTTCGACAAAATCCTCTTCTTTCGTGCCCATGCCCACTTTGCCCCGGCCGCCCCTGCGCTGGCTGCGGTACAGGCTTACGGGATTTCGTTTGATATATCCCGCATGAGAAATTGTGACCACCATGTCTTCTTCCACAATCATATCTTCGATATCGATATCGCCGCTGCTGGCAACAATTTCCGTGCGACGCTCGTCGCCGTAGCGTTCCTTGATTTCGTTGAGCTCGTCGATAATCACCTGAAGAACTTTCTGCGGGTCCGCAAGAATTCCTTCCAGCATGGCCATCAGCTTTTTCACTTCTTTATAGTCCTCATCGATTTTCGCCCGTTCCAGACCGGTCAGACGCTGGAGTCTCATCTCCAGTATGGCTTTGGCCTGAATTTCAGACAGCCCGAATTTAGCGCAGAGCTTATCAGAAGCCTCTTGCGGATTCTTTGCCGCTTTAATCAGAGCAACGATAGCGTCAATATTGTTCAGCGCGACAATCAAACCTTCCAAAATGTGCGCCCGCTCTTTGGCACGCGCCAGGTCAAACTCGGTGCGCCGCACAACCACTTCCCGCCGGAACACGACAAACTTTTCGATTATTTCCTTGAGATTTAAAACCTGCGGTCGTCCCTCTGTTATCGCCAGCATGATAATGCCGAACGACGATTCCATCGGCGTCAATTTATACAACTGATTCAGAATGACGGGGGAGTTTTCATCTTTTTTTAAATCAATAACAATGCGAATACCTTCCCGGTCAGATTCGTCACGCAAATCGCTTATACCATTAATTTTCTTATCGCGAACAAGGTCTGATATTTTTTCAATCAGCGCCGCTTTGTTCACCTGGTACGGTATTTCCGTAATGACGATTGTTTCCTTATCGTTGCGGGAATTCTTTTCAATAATCGCGCGCGCCCTCATCTTGATGATGCCACGGCCCGTTTTATAGGCGGCAATAATGCCCTCGCGACCGTTGATAAAACCCGCCGTCGGAAAATCTGGCCCCTGTATATGCTTCATCAGCTTGTCCACGGTAATGTCCGGATTGTTAATATAAGCGATGGTGCCATTAACTACTTCCGTCAGGTTGTGCGGAGGAATATTGGTAGCCATGCCCACGGCGATACCCGATGACCCGTTGAGCAAAAGCAGTGGAATACGCGCCGCCAGCAATGAAGGCTCGAACAGGGATTCGTCATAGTTGGGCACAAAATCAACGGTTTCCTTTTCCAGATCAGCCAGAACCTCTTCCGCTATGCGCGCGAGCCGGACTTCCGTATAGCGCATGGCCGCGGGCGGATCCCCGTCAATGGAACCGAAGTTGCCCTGCCCGTCTACCAACGGATAGCGCATGGAAAAATCCTGCGCTAAACGCACAATTGTGTCGTAAACCGCGACATCGCCATGCGGATGATATTTACCGATAATATCACCGACAATCCTGGCGGATTTTTTGTAAGGCTTGTTGTACCGGTTGCCCATTTCATACATGGAATACAAAGCGCGGCGGTGCACCGGTTTCAAACCATCACGGACATCAGGAATGGCCCTGCCGATGATGACGCTCATGGCGTAATCCATGTAAGATTTTTTCATTTCATCTTCTATGTTCACCGGAGTCGGCTTTTGGTGAAGATTCTTTTCCATTCTACATCATCCTCTCTAGAGAGAAGCGCTCTTTGGCGCGTCGTTAGCGCACATATTGTTTTTTTCTCGGATTTAAATATCGAGGTTGGAAACATCCAGTGCGTTTTTATAAATAAAGTCGCGGCGCGGCTCCACCTCATCACCCATCAGCGTGGTAAAAATTTCATCAGCCAGAACAGCGTCATCCACCGTAACCTGCAACAGCGTCCGCTTTTCCGGGTTCATGGTTGTTCCCCATAATTGTTCGGGGTTCATTTCACCCAGACCTTTGTAGCGCTGGACGGTAATACCTTTCTTACCGACACTTAAAATGTAGTCTATCAACGATTTGGAGCTTTCCAGGATAACCGGATTTTTTACATCTTCCGATACGCCACGGTAGGGCGGTTCACCCAGAATGGAGACCTGCTCCAGCAGGGCTCTTATTTCCGTAAACTGCGGCGAACGAAAAGTTTCGCTATCCATGCACGTCGTCACGGTATGACCGTTTTTTTTCAGGTCAAAAACTATTTTGAAACCCCCATGATCCAAATCCTGCTCCAACTTAAAATCGGTTACGCTTTCCTTAAGGGCTTTAATCGCCCGTTTGGCGACGGCCTGCAGATTCTTTTCGTTTTTAAAACTGCTCTCTTTCAGCGCCGGATCGCCTGCCAGTACCCTCAGAACGTTCCTGTCACGTCGCTCTTTTTCAAAACGATCCAACAAGTCCTCAATGCGCATCATCTTTTTTATCAGGTTCAATAATTTATTCCCGCTGGCCGGAAAACGGCTGCCGTCATCCATCATCAGGCTGACCTTATTAACGCCGTTTTCCAGAATATAGTTTCTCATTTGCTCTTCGTTATGAATATAGAGTTCCGTCTTCTTATCCACCACCTTAAACAGCGGCGGTTGAGCGATATACAAATGACCCCTTTCGATCAATGCACGCATCTGCCGGAAAAAGAAAGTTAAAAGCAATGTCCGAATGTGAGACCCGTCAACATCGGCATCTGTCATGATTATTACTTTGTGATACCGGAGTTTACTGACATCGTATTCCTCCGTTCCAATGCCCGTTCCCAAAGCGGTAACGATCAATTTAATTTCCTCGTTTTGCAGCATTTTATCAAAGCGGGCTTTTTCCACATTCAATACTTTACCGCGCAGAGGTAAAATAGCCTGATTTTTTCTGTCACGGCCCTGCTTCGCCGAACCACCCGCCGAATCACCCTCCACCAGGTAAAGCTCACTAAGTGCCGGATCTTTTTCCTGGCAATCAGCCAGTTTGCCCGGCAGTGAGCCGACTTCCAGCGCGCTTTTGCGCCTCGTCAGCTCCCTGGCGCGTCTGGCGGCTTCCCTGGCACGGGCAGCGTCCAGACACTTGTTAAGAATTTGTTTGGCGATAGAAGGATTTTCCTCAAGGAAGGCACCGATTTTTTCATAGACAATGCCTTCTACTAAACCGCGCACTTCGCTGTTACCCAGCTTGGTTTTGGTTTGTCCTTCAAACTGCGGATTTTGCACTTTGACGCTGATGACACAGGCCAATCCTTCGCGTAAATCTTCGCCGCGCAGTGTCTCCTTGCCTTCCTTAATCAGCTTGTTGTTTATCGCATAATTATTAAAAACACGCGTTAAGGCGGAGCGGAAACCTATCAAGTGAGTGCCGCCCTCTGTGGTATTAATACTGTTGGCAAAGGCAAAAATATTTTCCAGATATGTTTCGTTATACTGGAGGGCAACCTCTACGAAACAATCTTCTTTTTCACCGGAAATATAAATGGGATGCTTGTGTAATACCTTCTTATTGCGATTTATATATTCGACAAAGGAAACTATGCCGCCCTTATAAAAAAACTCGTTGCCTTTGTCCGTGCGCTCGTCCACGATGTTAATTTTTACGCCGGAATTCAAAAAGGCAAGTTCGCGCAAACGATTAGAGACAACATCAAAACTAAATTCCGTATCTTCAAAAATTTGGTCATCCGGCAAAAAGGTTACCTTGGTGCCATGCCCTTTGGTTTTTCCGATAACCTCCAACGGCGCCACCGGCACACCGTATTTGTAAGTCTGCCTGTACACATGTCCGTCACGACGGACTTCAAGCTCACACATTTTAGACAACGCGTTGACTACCGAAACACCCACGCCATGAAGACCACCCGATATTTTATAAGAATCGTGGGTGAATTTACCTCCGGCGTGCAGTTTAGTCATAACCACTTCCGCCGCCGAGACTTTTTCCGTTTTGTGCATTCCTACCGGGATACCGCGACCGTTATCTTCCACAACCACGCTGTTATCCACTCTGATTTTTACCAAAATGGTATCGCAATATCCGGCAGAAGCCTCATCAATGCTGTTATCCACAACTTCATATATCAGATGATGCAAACCATCTTTACCGGTCGAACCAATGTACATCGCCGGCCTTCTGCGCACGGCTTCCAGACCCTCGAGAACTTTAATGCTATCAGCATCATATTTATGCGGCATAAATTATTTACAACTCCCTTACGGTTATTTCTATATTTTTAACGGCATAACAATGCATAGATAATCATCGCCTTCTGTCTGTTTAATAACAGAAGGTTTTATACCTAATCCTACTTCCATTAATATTTTTTCCCTGTCAATTACAGAAATAGCGTCAATTAAATAATTAACATTAAATCCTACATCCACTTCTTCACCGCTATAGGAAACATCTATTTCTTCCGTAGCTTCACCAACGTCCAAATTGGTGGAATTAAGCGTTAATTTACCTTCCGAAAAAGATAAAATAACTCCACCGTATCTTTCTGATGAAACCACATTCATCCTTTTTAAAGCGTGCAAAAAAGATTCCTTATCCAGAACAATACTGACGCCTTTCTCCGTTGGTATAACTCTTTTATAATCCGGATAATCGGCGTCTACCAAACTAACCTTCAAAACAGTATTTTCAGTTTTTACGACAAACATATTTTTACTCAAACCTATCTTCACGTTTTCTTCTTCGTCGACCAATTTTTTTATTTCCATCAGACCCTTACGGGGAATAATAATCCCCTTTCCGGTATCCAACAAAGGTTCTTTAAAAACACTTTTGGTGAGCGCCAGCCTGTGGCCGTCTGTCGCCACCATCTTTAATATATTTTCTGTGCCATCAGAAAAACTTTCCAATAACACACCGTTTAAATTCTTTCTCATTTCATCCATGGCCATGGCAAAGTATGTTTTACTGATTAAATCTTTCATTACCGAACCTTTGACGTTATAAAATTGAATATTGCGCTCGTCTGTTACATCGGGAAAATCCTCAGCCGGCAGCCCCGGTATTTTGTACATCGCCCTCTGACAGGAAATTTTCGTTATGTTATTACTGCAAACAATATTAACTATTTCCCCCTGAATTTCGCGGACCATCTCATAGAGCTTTTTTGCCGCAATAGTAATTTCACCACTTTCTTTTATATCCGCTTCATAATCAGAGATTAAACTAATCTCTCTGTCGGTAGCAATTATCTTGAGTTTGTTTTTTCCTGTTTTTAACAGAACGTTATTCAAAATAGGTAAAGTAGTCTTTTTTTCAACTATTCCTAAGGTTTTTTGAATACCGTCTAATAAGATACTTCTATTTATATTTATTTGCATAAAATTCCCCCTCTTTAATAATTATTTATATTTTTATAAATAATTATATTAGTAATAGTAGTAATAGCTGTGGATATGTTGAAATAAATCATTTTATTAGTTAAATAAATATGTTAAAAAAATTTTTATGTTGATAGTTACCATCATGGAAAATTTATATTTTGTTGATTAAATTATCTTCTATATCCTTAACCAGTAATTTTAATTTTTGGTCCGTCTCAATTTTCTGAGAAATTTTATTGGTGGCGTAAATTACTGTGGAATGATCACGACCGCCTATTTTATGTCCTATATCCGGAAAGGAGGCATGAGTCAGTTTTCTGGATAGATACATAGCTATTTGACGAGCAAAAACCAGGTTTTTGTTTTTATTGTGGGCTTTAATATCCGATATCTTTATGTTCAGTTTTGACGCTACGGCTTTGATAATTTCATCAATGCTTACTTCATGGTTTTCGTTGCGTTGAATTAATTTTTTTAAAACTTCTTTGACCAGATCCAAATCGATTTCTCTGCCGGTTAGCGAGGAATAGGCACTAATTCTGACGAGAAATCCCTCTAGCTCGCGAATATTTGATTCGGCATAAGAAGCAATGTGATGAGTGACATTACTGGGAAGAGTGATATGGTTTTCCTGCATTTTTTTTTCAATAATGGCTATTTTTGTTTCAATATCCGGCGGTTGAATGTCGGCAATAAGACCCCACTCAAAGCGTGAACGGAGTCTTCCTTCCAAATTTGGAATATCTTTGGGGAATTTATCGCTTGTCACAACAATTTGTTTTCCGGAATCGTGGAGAGAATTGAAAGTGTGAAAAAATTCTTCCTGGGTTCTTTCTTTACCCGCCAGAAAGTGAATATCATCGATTAATAAGCAGCCGATGTTACGGTATTTCTCGCGGAACTTGGGCATTCTGTCGTAGCGGATAGAGTTGATCATTTCGTTCATAAATTCTTCCGCGGAAACATACATTACATTGAGTTCGGGGTGAGTTGCCGCCGTCAACAGTCCCGTCGCATTCAAGAGGTGTGTTTTTCCCAGCCCGGAACCGCCGAAGATAAACAACGGATTATAGTTTTTTGCCGGTTGTTTGGCTACAGAAACAGATGCAGCGTGCGCAAATTGATTACAAGGACCGACGACAAACCGTTCAAAAGTGTAATTACTGTTAAGCGATAAATTATCTTTTACTTTTGTGGTCGTAACAGAATCGGTTGATGTTTTCTGTTGTCGGACAGTAACTGACGCCTGCCCAGGAGCAGACTTTTGAGTTTTTGATAAAACAAAATCGACGTCAACCTCCAACCCGACGACATTTTTCAAAGATTGTTTGATGGTCGAAACGTAATTGTCCATCAGCCAATCTTTGAAAAATTTATTGGGAACAACAAGCCTGACGCATTTGTCTTCCAGCTCGGCAATTTTGATTGGTTTAATCCAGGTATCAAAGTTTTGTTTACTTATTTTTTCCTGAATAATTTTAGTAGTTTTGTCCCAAACAGTATCCATTTAGCAACCCTTTATCAACAGCTTTATCAACATATGTTGACAAAGTATATCAGATAAATTATTTTAAATCATCTAGAATCAGACCAGAAAGCCTATTTAGTTCGTCCATACTGTTATACCTGATCTCAATAGAGCCTTTTTGAGGCGTACCTTTAATTTGCACTTTGGCCATCAATTGTCTGCTCATGGCTTTTTCTAAATCGCCTAGAAATCGATCTTTTGTCGGATGTTTTGTGCTCCCGGGGCGCCGTTTCAGACTTTGCACCAGGCGCTCGGTGGCGCGCACATTTAAATCTTTTTTTATGATTGCTTCCAGCGCAGTCAATTGTTCATCCGTGGTAGAACAAGCCAACAGACAGCGCGCATGACCGGCAGAAATCTTTTTGGATATTAAGGCAGATTTGACCCTGGCCGGCAACTTCAACAAGCGTATCGTGTTGGCTATCGTGGAGCGGTCTTTGCCTACGCGCGTGGAAATTTCCTCTTGTGAGAGGAAAAATTTTTCTGTCAATGTCACGTAAGCATCCGCTTCTTCCAAAGGATTTAGCTCTTCACGTTGAAGATTCTCGATTAATGACATTTCGGCCACATCTCTGTCTGTGGCTTCACGAATAACAATGGGCACGTCTTTTAACCCCGCCGCCTGCGCCGCGCGCCAACGCCTTTCTCCGGCGATTATTTCATAACCTTTCTCTTTTTTGCGAACAATGAGCGGCTGGATTATGCCGGTCGTTTTTATGGAAGCAACCAGTTTTTTCTGTTCTTCATCATTAAAGGTTTTCCGCGGCTGAAAACGGTTTGGCCGTAATTCTTCTATGCCGCATGTTGAAGAGGGAGCTTTTTGATCCAGATTATTTAACAAGTCCGGGAAAATGGCACCAAGTCCTTTGCCCAGAGCATTTTTTTGCGCCATGGTTTATAGACCCCCTTCAATGATTTCCTGCGCCAAGGCCATATAGGCCGTGGCGCCGCGTGATTTTATATCGTAAAGAATAATCGGCAAGCCGTGACTGGGGCTTTCCGAAAGCCGCACGTTCCGCGGAATTATCGTTTTGAACACTTTGTTGCCGAAGTGTCTTTTTACTTCTTCAGTGACACTATGTGAAAGCAAGTTTCGCGAATCGAACATCGTCAATAAAATACCACCTAAAGTCAATTCGGGATTGAGTTTTGCTTTAACTAGCCTAACGGTATTGAGCAGAGCCCCTAATCCCTCCAAGGCAAAATATTCACACTGTAACGGCACAATTAAAAATTCTGCCGCGACGAGAGCGTTGATAGTCATAATCCCCAAGGACGGGGGACAATCAATGATAATAAAATCGTAGGGCGCCTTCAAAGTTTTTAATAAATACCGTAGGCGCTTTTCTCTTTCGTTAACCTGTATGAATTCTACTTCCACGCCGATTAAATCTTGGTTTGCAGTAATTATATCCAGATTCGGTACAGCTGTTGGATGGATAGTATCTTCCAATGGTACTTTACCGATCAAGGCGTGATATAAATTAGTTCCATTATTGGTCATCCCCATGCCGCTGGTGGCGTTACCCTGAGAATCTCCGTCAATGAGCAAAGTTTTTTTTTCCGCAGCGGCTAAGGACGAGGCCAGGTTAATCGCTGTGGTTGTTTTACCTACCCCACCTTTTTGATTGGCTATACATATAATTTTATTCATTATTTAGTGTAGCCTTTTCCTGAAAATTCTTTGGGAAAAACTGCTGAAAAATGTAACATAAAACGGATATTTTTAGAAGATTTTTTTCTCTTTTTTTAGTTTTTTCCCCACGACAATTTTACGGCGTTTTTCCGTGAAGTATTCGACCGTATCGTATTGAAATAACTCGAATAAGACAGACACATTTTTATCCTTGGCGCACAAGACAAACTCACTTTCGCTGTTATCCCCCTTGAGGGCGATAAACTTCCCGCCTTCAGCAAGAAAAAAGACGCTAAAAGAGATAAATTCCGACAAGCGAAAAGCGGCGCGGGAGATGACGATGTCAAAGTATTCATGCCAGTTGTTTTGTTTGAGTATATCTTCCGCGCGGCAATGGCTCACGATGGTTTTCTCCAGTTGCATTTTTCTGATTATATGCTTCAGGAATGATACTTTTTTTCTATTGCTTTCCATAAGGTAAAGCTCCAGTGTGGGCCGGGCGATTTTTAAAGGAAGTCCGGGAAATCCTGCGCCGCTGCCGATATCGAGAACGCGGGCATTTTTCTTGTCGATGAAACGTAAAGCGGTTAAGGAATCAAGAAAATGCCTGGAATCAACTTCCTGGGCTGATTTCTCGGAAATCAAATTTATTTTGGTATTCCACACGAGCAATTCTTGTCGATAGATTTTAAATTGTTCCATCTGTTCATTGCTGAGAGAAATGCCCATTGTTAGCGCGTTATGTTTGAAAAAACTTTCATCCATGGATATTTGGATACCAGAAAGAGAAACCGGCGGCAAACAAAAACAATGAGTCCCTGCCTCATATATGGTAAAAAGGGTTTAGAGGGGGAGTCAGCAATGGATGCGCAGATACATACTCAGAACATAAGCGTTATCTTGCACAGGCCTAAGTACGCGGGGAATATTGGTGCGGTGGCGCGTGCGATAAAAAACATGGGTATCAGCAATATCATTGTAGTAGGTGCAGAGGTATATGATTCGGAAGAAATGAAAACACGCTCCACACATCTCGCGGCGGATGTCGTGGAAAAAATACAATACGCTGAAAATATCAACAATGCTTTAGGTAAATTTAATTATATCGTGGGCACAACCGCCAGACGTGGCGCCGCCCGGGGGCCTTTTTTTACGCCGCGGGAAATGGCGGAAAAAATAGCGGTGATTTCTAAAAACAACAAGGTTGCGCTGCTTTTCGGTCCGGAAGATACGGGGTTAACCAACGAGGAGCTGCGTTACTGCCATGCGGTGGTGACAATTCCCGCCTCGCGCAAATTTCCGTCCATTAACCTTTCACACGCGGTGATGATTTTTTGTTACGAAATCTTTGTTTCATTACTGCCGGCGGGCCTGGAAGCACCGCCCAAACTGGCGCATTCGTCGGAACTGGAGGGTATGTATGGGCAGATTAAAACTCTTTTAACGCAGGTGGGGTTTCTGAACCCGCAAAATCCGGATTATTGGATGACGCATATAAGACGTTTTTTTAACCGCACCTCGCTTTTGGCGCGCGACGTGAAAATCATCAGGGGCATTTGCCGGCAAATCCAATGGTATATAAACCAGAAAAACACTTGACTTTAGATGCCCTATCTCATAGGGAATTGCCTACAAAGAGCACGCAACGCGGATTTATTTTTTATAATCAAAACGGCAAAATAGCGGAGGGTGGATAATGCAGAAAATTTTTTCTTTTACAGGAGCGAAAAAAATTGTTTTCGGCAGCGGAGCGCTGGGGCAGTTAGCTGAGCACGCGAGAGAATTAAACGCGAAAAATCCTCTGGTAGTCATAGATAAAAACCTGTCCGCTGTTTTTCAGGAGAAAATAGAAAAAATTCTCACGCCCGCGGGCATTAAATTCAGCATCTACGATAAAGCGGAACCGGAACCGCCAATTGAATTGGCCGATGAAGGCGCCGCGCAGGCGCTGAAAAATAAAAGTGACGCGGTTATCGGAATCGGCGGCGGCAGCGCCATGGATGTGGCTAAAGCCATTGCCGTGATCGCTGCCAATAACGCGAAAGCGACGGATTTTCTGGGACTGGGTAAAGTCCCGAAACCTGGCTTGCCCAAAATCATGATTCCCACCACGGCGGGCACCGGCAGCGAAGTTACCTTTACCGCTGTTTTTATCCGCAAAGATTTAAAAAAGAAAGAAGGGATGAACAGCGTGCACCTTTATCCGGAGCTGGCGCTTCTGGATCCTGAATTAACGATTAGTTTACCGTCCGCGCCCACCGCGCAGACAGGCTTGGATGCCTTGTGTCACGCTATTGAATCTTACACGTCGATAAATTCATCGCCCATGAGCGAGCTTGTTTCGCTGCAGGCGATTGCTTTGATTGCCCAGAATCTGCGCACCTGCGTGCATGACGGAAAGAATCTGGCCGCGCGCGAAAAAATGCTTTTGGGCAGCCTGTACGCGGGATTGGGATTGGCCAATGCCGGTGTCACGGCGGTTCATTCTCTTTCCTATCCGCTGGGCGGAAAATACGGCATCGGGCACGGGCTAGCCAACACGATGATGCTGATGGCAGTGCTGAATTTCAATCTGCCTGCCGCGCTGGATAAATTCGCGGACATTGCCGAGGCGATGGGTGAAAATACGGATGGACTGCCCGTCCGCGAGGCCGCATACCTGGCGCTCGAGGCTGTGGAAGCGCTGATTGAGGATTGTGGCATTCACGCGTCACTGGCGGATTTCGGCATTACGGAAAAAGATTTTCCCCAGCTCGCCGATGTCGCCCTCACCGTGGCGCGGCCGCTGGAAAATAATCCGCGCAAAGTAACCAAAGACGATGCAATCGCGATGTATGCGCAGGCATTGTGAAATAAGAATAATTTATTTAGTGATACTCAGGAGGACAAAATGGCTGGTGCGGAATTAATCGGTCAGGAAGAAATAAAAGAAGTAGTGGAAATATTGGAAACAGGCGTGCTGATGCGCTATGGTTTCGACGCTCAGCGCAAGGGCATGTTCAAAGTACGTGAATTTGAAGAAGCCTTTGCCAAATACTGTGGCACTAATTACGCGCTTGGTGTAACTTCTGGCTCCGCCGCATTGAAGGTAGCCCTTACTGCTCTGGATATAGGACCGGGCGACGATGTTTTGGTTCCAGCCTTTACGTTTTTGGCGACTTACGAGGCAGTTATGGAAGTGGGCGCGATCCCCATCATGGTGGATATTGACGAGACACTCAATTTGGATCCGAAAGAAATAGCAAAGAAAAAAACTCCCTATACTAAAGCCATTATCCCCGTGCATATGTGCGGGTCCGCCGCTTGTATCGATACAATATTGGAGGAAGCGCGCAAACATAAACTTTTGGTGCTGGAGGACAACGCGCAGGGCTGCGGCGCGAAATTTAAAGGAAAAAAACTCGGTTCTTTCGGCGATATGGGCTGTTTCAGTTTCGATTACGTCAAGACAGTGACCACCGGCGAGGGCGGCATGGTCATCACCAATAACAAAGATTTATATCACCGCGCCGAGTGGTATCACGACCACGGCCATGATCATAACCCGAAAGTCAGCCGCGCGTTGGAAGGCAGAACCATTCTGGGGTTCAATTACCGTATGAATGAACTGCAGGGTGCTTTAGGCCTGGCGCAGCTGAGAAAACTTGATTACATCTGCTCCGAGCAGAGGAAAAACAAAAAAGTTATCAAAGACACGCTGGCGGAGGTGTCGGGCGTGAAATTCCGCAAGCTGCCGGATCCGGAAGGCGATTCCGCCACGTTTTTAGCGTTTAATCTGCCGGAAGAAGCACAGGCGCTGAAATTTCAGAAACTTTTAGCCGCCCAAGGCGTGGATACGGTTTGCTACAAAAATAATCTCTGGCACTATGTGCCCAACTGGGAACATTTTCTGGCGCGCTCCACGGCCATCTCTAAAAAATATCCGTTTACCGATCCTTCCTATAAGGGAAAAATAGAATATTCGCGCGCGAGCATTCCTTACGCCGAAGATATTCTGGGGCGCACACTGGTAATACAAATCATGGTTAAAATGGGTCAGGAAAAACTTGATTCCATAAGGCAGGCTATCGAAAAAGCCGCTAAAAAAATGTAAAAATATTGCAATAGAAAACGTAAAAAGCCGCGCCGAAAACGCGCGGCTTTTTATTTGTTTACAGCAATATTGGGCTTGGGTATAATTCAAAAAAACATATGAAGCCGAAACTGGTGATAGTAAACGACAAAATGCAGAAAAGGTACCGTTATTATCTGACGGAGCCTATCGGGAAAAATTTTGACCCGGAATTCAAACCGCAGTTGACGCCCAAACAAATGCTGGAAGCGGGCATTTTCGGCGGCAAATACATGACGGATTGCCGCCAAGAATTTTCAGCTTCGTGGTTTACCAGAGCAAAACTCTGCGCCGAGCGACACGACGCGAAACTGAATTGTTTCGGCGTGAATGCCTCCAAGCCGCTTTCTTACTGGAGGCAAAAGGGTTGGATTTATCACGAAGACCCGCGCGGCTGGTTTCAGTGGTATTGCCGCTATTATATGGGCAGGCGCTGCCTCGATGACGCGCGCCAAATAAAAAGATGGAAAGCGATGCACCGGCACATCGCGCAGCTAAAAAAACATTGCCCCGCGGGTGATCACCACTGCCGGCGCAAACAGCGCCAGGCGCTTTTGCACTGGGCTTATGACAGCCGTAAAATGTGATAAGAATCAATCCATGTGCTCGAAGGATAATGTTGCCGGTTGCTTTCCCAAAAGCACCATGCCGAAGTGTTCATATTTTTCACCGGTTTTCGGATGCATATCGTGCCACCGAGCGAGAAACTCCCGTTCGCGGAGCCATGTGCGCCGGATGGAGGCAGGATCCTCAAAAAGAAGCATGTCCTTGTTCAGGCCGATGATGATTGCGTAATGGCCATTGTCCCAGTCGCGTCGCCACTCGTCGAGCGTCATTTGACGGTCTGCCCACGCCTGCAAGAGAACAATAACCGGTGTTCCTTCGTCCACGTACTGTTTAACCTGCTTGAGCGACCAGTTCGTGCCGGATTTCACCGTAAAACCGTATTGTTTGGCTACCCTAATCATCTCTTCCGGAGGCGTGCCGTCTTCAGTCGTGCCGAGCGCTTCGATAAGTTCATTACTGTCGACATCTTCGCCGTAATAATGCATGACTGTTTGCAACGCTTTGGGGCCACAATCGTAGTTATAGAATTGTTTGCCGGAATGCAGATTGATTATTTTTATTTTGCGGGATTCATCAAGAGACTGAAGGGTTTGATGGAGGGATTCGGCAAAGACGCGGCGGAGCCGGTTAATCTGCGCGACATTAGGAGTGCCGTCGGCATTTTTATAGAGTCGTTCATTTGTTTCCTGAATGAACGCGGGAGCACGGGTTCCGATTCTTTTTAGTGCGTTGACGCTGTGGGCGGCGCACACGTGGCCGTGAACTTTAAAAAAATCAGACGCATTCACGGTGACCATAACATTGGGCAGGCGACTGCGCAGTTCTTCCGCGTATGTTTCCACAATCACATCTGGACAGTAATGAAGAGGTTTTTCGTCTTTTTCCGTCTGCTGGAAGTTCATCAGTTCAATTTGGTTTTCGGCTACGCCGCGCGCCGTCACCGTGGAATGACCGTCAAAAATAAAACCCGCTCCGGAGGAAATGATTTCTTCAATCCGGCGGTGAAAAGGCTTGAGATATTTTTCAGACCAGGCTTTCCGCATGGATTCCGTTGGTTCGAAACCAGGGCGGTAAATTGGGCGGCCGTGAACATCCAACAGCGGGACACAATCTTCAATGTCTGCAGGATTGCGGTTTGCCTCGAGCAGAATGCTGCAAAAGGGAAACACGAGTCGCCGGTTGCCCAGAATATCACCAAAATCGTACAGCCACTGGGTGTACCAGTCGATATTTTTGAGCAGAGACGGGAAATCATCGGAGAGATCCTCCAGGGCGATTTCTGGTGGGATAATGACTCCGCTGTGCGGGATAACTACCAAAATGTCCGATCCGGTCATAACATGCAAACCTCAATAATGAACGGGAAAGACACTTAGCCTTTGCCGTGTACAGGTGTATTTTACGCCTTTTTTATGTTTTTTGAAAATCTAAAACCCGCGGGGAGAGAAAAGCAAAGCAAGCATACGATATAATTGAATTATTTAATTATAGATTACAAAAGTGATGGTCTGGATAGGAGAAACCAAAAGGACGCAAATGCGTCCTTTTGGTTTCCTGTGCTGCCGCCGGCTTATTTGTTTATTGCGTTTTTAATAGCACGATACTTGCCTGTCAAGGCTTTGCCGCCTGCGCCATTACCGCCTGCATTCTTGGCTACTCAAGAGTGTTTCTTCCGCGACGGGTAAGAATGCCTAAAAGGGTCGCAGCTGTCTGTCGCCCCTGCCGCCGATAATAACGGCGTTTGTCTTTTGCGGCGACACATCTGCGAACATTCGTTTTATTGCGCAAGCTGCGGTTATTTTTTTCTTTTTTGCTGTCGCTTTTTCCGCCTTGCTTTTGCGTTTTATGTCCATGGCGTGAGCGCGCTTATATGTCTGGATATCCACAAAGCGCCCTTTAGCATCACGTACAGCGTATAATTTTGTTCCCGCGACACTGTAGTGAGTTGTCCTTTTTCTTTTAGTAGCCATTGAATCCTCCTTGTATAAATGTTTTTATATCACACGCCAGGCATTTGTGGATACTGCGCCACAACACAAGGCATTCCGCCAGCGCTAGAAGTGAAAATATTTTGCTTGAAGCAAATTTCGTGGATATAAATATTGTTTTCAGCTACGAGAAAAAACGCTGAAGATAAGAAGAGAGAAACAAAGTACATTAGAACAACATTCATAATTGCCCTTTGTTTTTTAAAAATATAAAAGAATTATCGTTAAGTGTCAAGGCAAGAAAGCTGTCTACGTCATGAAACTGTTGATGTGCGGCGTCGTGATTACTCCATATGCTTGACACAACGGGGCATACCTCATATATTACGGATTGTCTGCAATGCATTGCGGCACGGAGCTGTATTGTATGGAAAACGCTGTTTTGGTGCTGTTTTTTGTTTTGTTTGCCGCCCGGTTTTTCTGGCGCTATATTTTGGAACGCGTTAATATAAACCATGTAAAAGAACACGGCAAAGAAATACCGCCGGTTTTCCTTCAGACGATAGAGCAGGACACGCTCAATACGATGGTGGATTATACACTCGAGCATTCCCGCCTGGATTCCAAAGAAAACCTGATGGACGATATCATTACCTTGATTATCGTGTTTATTTTCCTGCCCGCTATTGTCGATTCAGTTGCAGCGTTAAACGTGCATTTTATCATGCAGGCGCTTGTCTTTTTCGGCTTTTTCGCCGTTGTGGGCGGGATGGTTGGAATACCCTTCGATTTGTATGACACCTTTGTATTGGAGAAAAAGTACGGCTTTTCCACTATTACCTGGCGGATATGGCTTGCGGATCTTTTTAAATCTGTGATTGTTTCCGCTATTCTGTTTTCTGTTGTTGTTTGTGCGCTTATGGCGTTTATCCTTTATTTGCCAAACTCGTGGTGGTGCTGGGGATGGGTGTTTTTCACTTTATTTCAAATTATGATGCTGTGGCTTTACCCGGTTCTCATCGCGCCTCTTTTCAATAAATACGAGCCCATCAAGGATGAAGAGTTAAGAAACAAAATTATCGCACTGATGGAAAAGGCGGGCCTCAAAACAAAAGGAATATTCCAGGTAGACGAAGGCAAACGCTCCAAACATACAAATGCGTACTTCACCGGCATCGGGAAAACGAAGCGTATAGTTTTATATGATACTTTACTGGCTTCGCATTCACATGAGGAAATATTGTCGATCCTGGCGCATGAAATTGGTCACTGGAAGAAAAAGCATATTCTGAAGCAACTGGTGTTCATGAGTGCGGCCTCCTTGCCTTTGCTTTATGGAATATATCTGTTTGTGAACTGGCCGCCTCTGTATGCCGCGTTCGGCTTGCCGGATGCGCCGATGTATGCGGGACTGTTTTTAGTCTCGTTGTATCTGGGCACGGCCGGCTTTTTTTTAAACCCCGTTGGTGCGGCGATTTCCCGCCGGTACGAACGGGAAGCAGACTTTATGGCGTGGCAATTAACGGAAACAGCAGCACCGATGATTGACGCGCTGCGGCGGTTGGCAAAGGATAACCTTGCCAATCTGCATCCGCATCCCTGGTATGTCTGGTTTTACTATTCCCATCCTCCCCTTGTGCAGAGGATTGAGTTTTTGCAGGCATTGGATTATCAAAACCCAGAGAAAGAGGGGCGCTGAAAATGCCCATTTACGAATTTTACTGTAAGCGTTGCAACATCCTTTATAATTTTTTTTCCATCAAAGTGAATACCAGCAAGATTCCTTTGTGCCCCAGGTGCAAGAATGTGCGCCTTGCCCGGCAGATGTCCGTTTTTGCCGCCCTAACCGGCGCGGAAAACGAGCAGGATAGCCGTCCTTTTAACGGATTGGGCGAGACAAGGATGACGGAGAAGCTGGCCGGCATTGTTGCCGATGCGGAAAAAATAGGCGGAGATGATCCCCGTGCGGCGGCTCAATTGATGCGTAAATTCACTGAATCAACCGGCATGAAAATGGGGGATAGTTTCCACGAAGCGCTGAGGAGAATCGAAAGAGGCGAAGAGCCGGAGAAGGTGGAAGAAGACATGGCCGATGCTTTGATGCAGGAAGAACCGTTTGCCGATAAGAAAAAAACGAGAAAATCCTCCGTCGCTAAAATGATTATTGATGAAACATTATATGAATTGTAAAATTTGAGGTATCGGTTCTGTGATGAATTAATTTGTGGCAATCCATAGATATTATGATATGAAATATTCATTCTGAGGAAATTCTTTATGGTTGATAAAACAAAGGTGGGATTTGAATTTCCCGCGTATACCATGCGGGTGGAAGAAGCGAAAATCGCCGAGTTTGCTGCTGCCGTTGCGCTCAAAGACAACACCAACGAAATAAATCCTATTTATTGCGATGCCGAAGCGGCGAAAAAGGCCGGTTACAGAGGCATTCCCGTTCCGCCGACTTTCATGACCAGTTTCTTTTTTTTAACAGACGGATTGAAAGAAATCATAAGAACATTGAATATAGATTTGGGCAGACTGTTGCATAGCGAAGAGGAGTATGAATACTTAGGGCAAATTTACGCGGGGGATGTGATTACCCGTAAAATGCGCGTTGTGGATATATACGAGAGAGGGAAAAAAGACCGTGGGGGCAGATTTGTTAATGTTACTGTGCTGGAAACAGAAGTTATAAATCAGCAAGGGAAATTGGTGGGGAAGGTCCGTTCAACAATGGTGGAAAGATGAGGATGCAAAAATGTCTTTAATCTTTGAGGAAATCAATATTGGCGATGTTCTGCCTGAATACACCGCCGGACCCTTGACAAGAACTCATTTTGTTCGTTATGCCGGGGCATCAGGTGATTTTAATCCTCTCCACCATGATGAAACTTTTGCCAGAACAGTTGGTTTGGATAGGGTCATAGCGCACGGCATGCTGATTATGGGTATTGTCGGTGAAGCCATCTCTTCTTGGATTACACAAAAAAATTTGAGAAAGTTTCATGCACGCTTTATGAGTATGACGGAGCCGATTGATTGGGATGACTTGGACGGCACCGCCAAAAGAGCGACAATTGTTGCTACCGGGAAAGTGGTTAACAAGTTCGAAGAAAAAGGCGAAAAGCTGATTCGTTGTGATATTGTTGTCAAAGACCTGTTAGGCAGCAGGAAGCTTGACGGCTATTTTATCGCCGCCTTTCCCTGAATCTAGTTTTGATGACACGAAAGTGCGTCCGATATTGTTCCAGTCAAAAATCTTTTCCAGCAAGCCGTTTTAAGCGGCGATATGAACGGCAATGAAGGTAAAGAAACAATGCCTGTGTGCCTCCGAAGCGCAGCAGTATGCGCGCGGATTGACGCACATCTTTTTGTTGAAAAACTTTCTCGTCGGAAAGATAAATGCTTAAAAGGCCGCGGATGGTCAGGCGGTGAAAACTTCGGTGTGGCAAAAGGGAAACACTCCGCATTGCTTTTATGTAGAACGTTGTCAGTCTATTAATCATGACGATCTCGTTGGGATAAAACGCGCAGAAGTTCAAATCCTGGCCGATGCGGTCTTCTTCCTGGTCGATGAAATAATCCAGCAGAATATGCAGCCCCTGAACCCAGGGGAAATAAGCTTTTTTAATTTTTGATAAAAGCCCATCAGTTATTTGCGGCTGTAACAAAGAAGAAATAAGGCAGAAGATGCCGAGAGTGGAGCCGGTACAGGCGGCAAATTCATACCAGGCCATTTTTTCGTGCAAGCTTTTCTTTTTGGATTCAGACCATTGACGCAGTTTTTGTACTCGCTCTTCTTTGCACACGTGTTTATTTATCTGTAATTCACAGTAACAGGACGCCAGGTCATGAAGGTGAGTTGATGCAAGATAGTAGTTGGACAGGCGTTGCAGAACTTTCTGGCATGTTGTCACCAGTGCCGCCAGATAACCGCCGTCATCCTGTTCCTTGCGGAAACGATAATAGGAAGAAAGCTGCGCGTCTGGCGTCAAGGCATGGAGCATTGCTTCGTGCAGCGCTTGGAAATCATTTGGATCAGATGAAGTGCTGCGGTCGCAAAGATTGTCGAGGTAGTCGCTGATGGTTTGGTAAGCGACAATGAATTTAATTGCTTCCTTATAATTTTTTTCAGCCAAAAGCCCGTAGACGGCGCCTCCCTCGCAATGAAAAGCTTTTGTCTGGATGCTTGCGAGCGCTTGGCGGCGCAATTCCGCATCGGGAATTCTTGAGGCCAGTGTTTTCCATCCAGTAAGGCGGTTGTGAACCGCTGGCTGAACACGGCAGAGCATGCTGGTGGTGAGCGATAACAGGTTGCCGGGAACGGACAAGAACATCCCTCCTTGTTTGGGGTATTGTTGGGGAAATAGCATAAGCGCATCAGGATGACAAGATATACGGGAGACGCATGAATTGACTCGGCATATAATTTCATGTAGTTCATTGTTATGCGTGGGGCAAAAATGGATGCGGATATCATTGTAGTTGGCGCCGGCGCTTCCGGCTTGATGGCGGCAGGGCGTGCCGCGGAGTGCGGCGCGCGGGTTTTGATTTTGGAAAAGACTGACGCTTTAGGCCAGAAGCTTTTGGTAAGCGGCAAAACACGCTGCAACATTACTAATATCGCCGAACTACCACAATTCATAGATATGTACGGAACAAACGGCCGCTTTCTGTATGGAGCGTTTCACCGTTTTTTTCGACCCGAACTGCTTGCTTTTTTTAAGCGCTATGGGCTGAACACAAAGGCGGAGCGGGGTGGCAGGATTTTCCCCGTATCGGACGACGCCCGTGATGTTATAGAGGTTTTTCGAAAATATCTTGATGCGCATAAAGTGCGGGCCGTTTTTGACGCTCAGGTAACGGCTATCCATTGTGCTCGGCATCCGTTTTTCACTGTGACAACACCGCGGCATAAATATTTGTCAAGCGGCGTAATTTTGGCGGCGGGCGGTTCTTCCTGGCCGGCAACTGGCTCCGCGGGCGACGGCTGTAAAATTGCAGCGAAGATGGGCCATACCATTATCAATCTGCGGCCGGCATTGGTGCCGCTCGTGGTGCGAGAACAAAGGCTTGCCCAATCCATGCAGGGTGTCAGCCTGCGCAATGTGCGCGCCGCCGCATTTCAGGGAAGAGCGGAGGAAATTGACGCGGCGCTTATGCCCAGGGAAGATTACGGACGCGGTGAAGCGAAAAAAACGAAGCCGCCACTCATCGAAAGCCGCTTTGGCGAAATGCTCTTTACTCATTTTGGCCTGGGCGGTCCGATTATCTTATTGATGAGTTTGTCTGTTGTTGACGCGTTGCAAAACGGCCCCGTATCGATATTAATTGATTTAAAACCGGCTTTGAGCGCAGAACAATTAACCAATCGCCTGCAGAGGGATTTGAACACGCACGGCAAGAAAAAAGTTGCCGGTATCATGAAAGAATATTTGCCGGCGAAAATGATTGACCCTGTTATTGCGCTTGCCGGCATTCAGGGAGACACACCGGCACATCAGGTTGCGGCCACGCAGCGCTCGAAAATTGTTGAGACGCTGAAAGCGCTACGCTTCAACATCAAATCTCCTCTGCCGTTAGCGAGGGCCATAGTGACGGCGGGCGGTGTTTCACTAGGCGAAATAGATCCTCACACAATGGCTTCCCAAAAAGTTCCGGGCTTGTTTTTTTGCGGGGAGGTTATGGATATAGACGCGGATACGGGAGGATATAATCTTCAAGCAGCTTTTTCTACCGGTTATGTCGCGGGCCAAAGCGCGGCGGAGTTTGTCAATTCTCTTGATGTAAACCGGTGAATCTGTGTTTGCTTTTTTTCACTTTTTATAACCGTTGGATTTTTGCTAAGGCGTATATTTCTTGCTTGATACGTTTTCTTTTTCTGGCGCGCCCCGGAGAGTCTCTGTAACCAGCGTGCTGGCGATGAATGAGCCGAAAAGGAATATTAGCCCAATTTTAAATACCGCGGAATATGCATCCACGCTGTAAGAAGTGCCTCCGGAGCCGAAGTGGTCCAGAAATAGCCCCATCAAAGGTTGGCCGAGCGCCGCGCCGGCAAAAGGAAAAATGTTAATCAGTCCGGTGGCTGTGCCGGCAATCTCCAGAGGGAAATATTCTTTGATGGAGGGATATCCGACAACAACAGCACCCGATAGGAAAAAACTGTAAACAAAGCACCAAACATAGAGCAGTGGCTTGTTGAAATCGCCGGTAAAGAAGGCGAGAAAAATAAACAGGCAAAAAGCCGAAAGTTGATTGAACATGAGTAGCTTTTTACGCGAATGAAACACTTTTTCCGACAGCCAGCCCATTGTGGGAGAGCCGAACATCAATCCCAGGGCCATCATCGAGAGTATGCCGCCGGCCTCAGTTTTGGACATCCCGTAGACGTGCATTAAAAACGGTCCGCCCCACAAGCCGGTAAAGCTTAAATTGACCGCCGCACCGAGAAAAAATACCATTGCCCACGGCCAAAAGCGCGGTTCTTGAACAATTAGGCGAATGCCCCGCCATATCGAAATTTTTTTTGCGACTGAATTTCGTGAGGTGTTATTGTTTACAAAATGGAAACCCATCTCCTGTGGCGTGTCGCGCACTATGAACCATATAGCCAAGGCGATGCACAGCGTCAGAAAGCCGATGACGATCATGGAGCCACGCCAGCCGATTACCGCGCTAAGCAAGCCCAGAGGCGCTGCCGCCGTGTATCCGCCAAGGCCACCCATACCCATAAGGAAGCCGGTCATGCGGACGTATTTTTCAGGCTCAAACCAGCTGGTCAGAATTTTCATCGTTGGCACAAAAACCATTGCCACGCCAAGTCCAACAATGGTACGCGCGAATATTGCTGCACGCGCATTATAGGCAAAGCCTAAAATAATGGCGCCGGCGGCGGCGAAAGCGAAAAAGAAAGTTATGGAACGACGTGCCCCCCAAGAGTCGGCTAAAAGCCCGGCGGGAAGTTGCATCAACGCGTAAGGATAAAAATAAGCCGAGGCCAAAATGCCCATCAGGGCGCCACTTGTGTGTAAATCACGCATCATATCGACGGCAACAACAGCCGGTGCGAGACGGTGGAAAAAAACCAAAATGTAAGCGGTGCCTAGAAGACCGAATATGAAGTAGCGGTATTTAAAACCCATGTTGTGCTTATTCCTTCGGAGCAGAAATCATGTAGCTTAACCGCCGGAATTTAATTGCGCCAGTTTTTAACATAATAATGCTATAATTTCATGATAAATAAAAAATCAAGTATCTGTACGCAAACTATTTATGCGGCGATAAAGCTGATGCTTGTAATATTACAAACCATGTGATAGGGACTTGCAGTCAAGAGTCACGGTAAAAACTGTTAAGTATCAGATATTATTAAATAAATACCAAATAAATATTTAATAGCTTTTGAACTATCTTATGGAGGAAGCAAATTGGAATTAATTGACAAGGCGAAAGCACAAGGCAGAAAAACGCTGACGGAAGCGGAGGCGAAACAAGTTTTAAAGAGGTACGGTGTTCCGGTGGTGGAAGAAAAAACTGCCGCAACATTTGCTGATGTTCACAAGATGGCGGAGCAAATCGGTTATCCGGTGGTGCTCAAAGGCTTGGGCGCTCATTTGACACACAAGACGGAAAGAGGTTTGGTCAAGCTCAATTTAGTAAACGCAGATGAAGTAAATAAGGCGGCGCTTGCTATCGAGAAATCGGCAGGAAAAGATTTGGAAGGTTTTTTAGTTCAGCCTATGTTGTTCGGCCGCAGAGAATTTGTTGCCGGGCTTTTTCATGACGCACAGTTTGGCCCCACCGTGATGTTTGGCGTCGGCGGAATATTTACCGAAGCAATTGAAGACGTCGTTTTTGCGCTGGCGCCGCTGGATAAAAAAGACGCGCGCAAAATGATCGAACAAATAAAAGCGCAGAAACTTCTTGGTGCGTTTCGGGGAGAAAAAGAGCCGGATATGAAAGCGCTCATCAACGCGCTGGTTGCCTTATCCAAAATAGGAATGGAGATACCGGAAATAAGGGAAATTGATATCAACCCATTGTTGGTAACGGCAACAGGGAAAGTTACCGCAGTTGATGCGCTTATTGTGTTAGGAGATGCGCTGGACAAGGAAATAACTCATGTGCCTGTCGCCCCCAGGGATATGGGCCGCTTTTTTTATCCCAAATCTATTGCCTTTGTCGGCGCTTCCTCTACAATCAATAAATGGGGACAGTTGATGTTTAGTAATGTCCTTGTCGGAAATTATCAGGGGGAAATTTATTTGGTTAATGCCAAAGGCGGGGAAATTGTCGGCCGGCACGTTTATAAATCGGTAACGGAAATTCCGGGGCAGATTGATTTGGCAGTTGTTACAGTTCCCGCAGAAAAAGTTTTGGCATTAATACCTGAATTTAAAGAGAAAAAAATAAAAAATGTCCTGTTGATATCTTCCGGTTTTGCTGAAACCGGAGAGGAAGGAAAACGCTTGGAAAGGGAGCTGGTAAAACAGGCGCGTGAGGCGGGAATATTATTGTTGGGACCGAACACGATGGGCATATGTAATCCGTATATATCTTTATATTGTACGGGCGCACATGTACGCCCAAAGCCGGGTGGAACAATGTTATTTACTCAATCGGGGAACCTGGGAACGCAACTGCTCGCTTTTGCCGAAAAAGAGGGCATCGGTATACGCGCATTCGGTGGTTCAGGTAATGAAGCGATGATTACCATTGAAGATGCTATGGAAGGATTTGAAGTTGATGAATTAACAAAAACAGTTGTTTTATACATTGAAAGCATCAAAAATGGTCGGCGATTTTATGAAGCGGCTAAACGTGTCGGCAGAAAAAAACCGATTATCGCGTTAAAGGGGGGACGCACTAAGGCGGGCGCGCGCGCCGCCGCCAGCCATACGGGAGCAATGGCTTCCAATGTTAAAGTGTTTCAGGCCGCATGCAGGCAGTCAGGCATTATTCTGGTAGAAAATCCCATGGATCTGCTCGATCTTTCCGCGGCTTTTTCATCTTTGCCTTTACCTAAGGGCAAAAAGGTGGGTATCGCAACTTTAGGGGGTGGATGGGGTGTGGTCGCCTCGGATTTATGCATGGAAAATGGATTGGAAGTACCGCCTCTATCAGAAAAAGTAATAGACAATATCAATAAAGTACTTCCCCTTTTTTGGAGTCATGCCAATCCAATAGATATCGTCGGAGAAATGAATCCAGAGATATACATGACGGTTCTTGAAGAACTGCTTCTGTGGCCTGAATGCGACGCAGTGCTTTATATGGGCATAATCGGCAGAAAAGTAATGATTAAAGGCGTGCTGGAATCTACAATGAAATTGGACATAAAGCGCTACGGAAATAACTTTGTAAACGATTTTTTGTTGCTTCTTGAGACCTACGAAAAACAATTTATTGAACGTTCCGTTCGACTGATAGAGCAATATGAGAAGCCGGTGGTGGGAGTTTATTTGCTGCCCGATGAAACATCGCGTACCGTTACAGAAGTGGAAGGATGTAAATATAAAGGCATAAAATTTACTACCCCGGAAAGAGCCGTGAAAGCGTTGGCGCACATGTACCAGTATTCACAATGGCTCAAAGAATAAAAAAATTTACTCGTCGGTAAATAAATTCGTATTTAACAAACAAAAATCGGATTAGAAAAAATCCACGGACGAAGCTTTCCGTAAGCTTTCCGCAAAATTTCAACACGATAAATTCCTGGTTCGGAAATTTGTCTTGAAAATTCTGAGGCAATGTCCTTAGTCCATAGCGAACCATTGCGTATAACGCGCACGAACGCTTTGGCCGGTAAAAGAACGTGTAGGCGCGCATCTTTCAGTTTCAAAGAATCACCCATTTGATAGCTTAAGCCCTTTTGTTCAATGAAAAAATTAAAGCCGGATGCTTTATGAAAATATTCCAGCGCAAAATAGGCGCGTCCGTGCACAAGAGCATTAATAATATTTGCAATATCTTTTTGCTTATCTTTGCAGAGCGGCTTGTTGGTTAAAACATGTGTGCGGATGAATTTGAACGCGCGGTCAAACGGAAAGGCAACAAAGGTAATTCCCAGCACCCTTTTTTTGGTGGCATGATTGTCCAGTTCACCAAAGCCGATAATTTTTTTCTCCTGATTTAATTTGTCCCATCTTTGCAGAGTAGCCACATGAGGCCCGCGCAGAAACCAGGCCGGAAACATAAAGTTCAGAATGCTGATAAAATAGCCGCGCAGACTGCTTTGCCAGTCAGTCATAAAATCCCAGACACTCATGCCTTTGTAACCATTGACCGTCCAGTCGTTCCAGGGATAATGTTTCACGTGAAACATTTTTGCTCCTTCATGGTCGGGGTGAGCGATAAACCCGCATCCCCCCTGGTCATTGACCGCATTGATGTATTTTTGCGGCTTTTTTCCTTCCGGGTCATCGTCGGTGGATATGGGTTCATTGGTATTGAAAGCTAAATAGTGGTTGAAGCGAGGAGAAATTTCTTGTCCGACAATGAGTAAGGTGTTGTTATTCCAACCTTCCCAACCATCGGAGCGTGCCGCGAGACAATCGTGATCTGTCAGCATCAGGAAATCTATATTATGTTTATTTGCCGCTCGCAGTATTTCTTCCGGTGGAACATGTCCGTCAAACGAAAATGAGGAATGCAGGTGAATGACACCAGTATAATCAAATAGTTTCATATTGAGGTGTATTAAATCTTTTGAATAAATTTGTCTATAGGGATGCGAACAATAAAAAAGGCAGACCTTGCGGCCTGCCTTTTCCGCCGGGAACAATTTTTTATTCAATACTCATTGTCACAAAGAAACTGGCATTGCCGCGTCTGATTAAGAGCATCACATTTTTCTTTTGAGCTGCTTTGGCAATTTCCTGGTTATATTCTCTCAGTGAACTTACTTTTACCCTATTGACTTGTACAATGATATCTTGCGGTTGAATGCCCACTTCGTCTGCCGGACTGCCGGGCTCTATATCCGTAATAATTACACCTGCATTAGAGGGAATACCCATCTGTCGCGATATTTCCGGCGTAATATCTTGTGCTGAAATACCGAAATACCCTGCAGAGCCTTTTTTAGCTACCACTTCCGCAGTATCTTTGCGCTCGGCGACCACAATGCGGAAAGTCATCTCTTTACCGTCGCGCAGCACTTTTATAGATGCTTTTTCGCCGACCTGCATTGCCGCAATGGTCAGGAGTAAAGTGTGCGTGTCTTTTATGGCTTTTCCGTTAATTTCTATAATAATATCGCCAACTTTAATTCCTGCCTTATCGGCCGGATCGCCTTTGAATACATCAGACACCAATGCGCCGTTGCGGTTTTTGAGGTTCATATTTTTCGCAATATCTTCCGTAATATCCTGAACAGAAATGCCCAACCAGCCCCTAGTCACCCTGCCTTTGGTTTTTAAATCATCCAAAATTCCTTTAGCCATGTTGATTGGAATGGCAAAGCCGATGCCCTGTCCCTGAGCGACAATCGCCGTGTTAATGCCGATGACTTTTCCTTCCATATTGAATAACGGGCCGCCGCTGTTGCCAGGATTTATGGAAGCGTCGGTTTGAATGAAGTTATCGTAAGGACCTGCACCGATGACGCGGCCTTTGGCGCTGACAATACCCGCCGTAACTGTTGCTTCCAAGCCAAAAGGATTGCCGATGGCGATCACCCACTCGCCGACTTTGACCTGATCTGAGTCCCCGATATCCACTACCGGCAAGCTGTTGCGTGGTTTAATTTTGATTAAAGCTATGTCTGTCTTGGGGTCAGTGCCGATTATTTTCGCTTCGTACTCGCGCTCGTCGGATACTTTAACCGCTATTTTATCCGCTTTTTCCACTACATGATTGTTGGTAAAAATATAGCCGTCATTGCTGATGATAAATCCGGAACCGAGACTGCGCTGCTTGAATTCGCGTTGCGGGATGTCGCCGAAAAACCGGTCAAAAAAATCATCTCCGAATGGTCCGCCAAAAGGGGAGCCGCCAAAAGGGGAGGCAAAGCCTTTGGTTGTTTTTGTCGTGCTGATGTTTACTACCGCGGGTTTGACGCGTTCAGCTAAATCGGAGAAAGAGAGAGGCACTTTACCTGTTTCGGAAGGAGAGGAAAAAGGAGAAGTCGCCGAAGCGGTGGGAATGTCCGGTATGGTTGAAGACGTGAACAAAGATGAACGTAAAATTTCCACCAGAGAAACAATAAAAAAAGCAACAAGAAACGCCAGTAAAAACATAAAAAAAGTTTTGCGGTTTTGGTTTTTCATTTTTTCCTCCGATCTTTTGTGCCGTGCATGAAAATGCGTGTTTTAAATTTCGAGGGTCAATATAACGATTACAGCGTTTTTGTCAATGGGAATCGGGTTTAAGTGGCTTGAAGTTGGCCAGAGCTTGAGTTAATTTTTTATTAATTAACCAACGAAGGAATCAAAATATTTCACGCTGGAAGATAAATTCGCTAAACGGTTTGTAACGATGCGGGAAGCTAATTCCCCGCGTATAACAACAATAATTTAATATTATTAGATGGTTACGTGTATGAAGCAAAATGCATTTAGTGTCGGGGTGGCAAAAGCACTAAGAATTGTGGGAATAATCGGCATTGGTTTAGGTTTGACAACTGTTTTGTGTCTCTTTGTTTGTATGCCGGTTTAAACCAGTTTTCTTGTTTTGAAACATATTTGAGCGACATAGGCAATAAACCCGGCTGGGCGCAGGTGGTGTTCAATTCCGGAATGCTTTTGAGCGCGCCCATGCGTTATTTGTTTCTAGCGCTGCTGGTTATGCGGCTCATCGCCAGCGTCAACGCGCAACGGGAAATCGCGGATATTGAATTTCATCAAAGCACATGGGAAAATAGCGCCGCAGCAGTAAAAAGTTAAATGTCATTGAAGGCGGATTAATGATGGAGCCAAAGAGCATACCGCAAGGGCGCCTTTATAAGGACCTCGCTTATTTATTTCCACTGGTCACGCCGCGTGAAGATTACGCCGAGGAAGCGGCGCAGTGGCTGACGATACTGCGCGAAAAGCTTGTCCCCGCAAAAAACAAAATTCTGGAGCTGGGCGTGGGCGCGGGGCATAATCTTTCTTACCTGACCGGCGAATTCGCAGCCACGGCCGTGGATACATCACCCGAGATGCTCCAGCTTTGTAAAAAGCTAAATCCTGGCGTTGAGCTACACCAGGGTGATATGCGCGATATCCGTTTGGGACGCAAGTTTGACGCTGTCCTGATTCATGACGCCATCGTTTATGCTTTCCGAAGATGACCTCATACGCACGTTTGCCACCGCCGCGGCGCATCTGGAAGATGGTGGAATATTCATAACCGGTCCTGATTATTATCTTGATAATTTTTCCGGCCCGCGCGTGGAGTATTGCACCCGTTCCGAAGGCGCGCTTGAGCTGACTTATGTTGAATACGCCTACGATCCTGATCCTTCCGATACCATCATGGAGATTATTTTTTCCTTTTTTATTCGCGAACAAGGGCGGCTGCGCATCGAGCATGACCGGCATATAACGGGCTTGTTTCGCCGGGCGTCTTGGGTTAAGCTGATGAAGAAAGCGGGCTTTAGAGTCGAGCCACGAATGATTACTGCCGGCGGCGTGTCCCACGAGTTGCTGGTGGGTACACTCTCCAAAGCGCCGTGAGAATAGTTTTCCGCGAAAAAAATTTTTATTGTTTAATCCAAAATTTTTAGTAACGAAAAGAAAGGAGGCAGGAATGAGACTGAAAACAAAAGACGGAGGGTGGAATCCCTATTTTGCCGGCGCGCTGGTCGGCATTCTGGCGATTCTCTCGGTTTACGCCACAACCGCGCTCATGGGCAAAACCAATTACCTCGGCGCGTCCACCACTTTTGTCCGCGCCGTGGGTTTTGTGGAGCAGGTTTTCGCATCGAAGCATGTGGCGCAAAACGCCTATTTCGCGGCCACCAAAATAAAGGTCGATTGGCAATTCATGCTCGTGATTGGCATTTTTCTGGGCGCGCTGATTTCTTCTCTTACCGACAAGAGTTTTAAGATAGAAAAAGTGCCGCCCATCTGGCAGGAGCGCTTCGGCTCGTCCGTGACCAAAAGAGCCGTGGGCGCTTTTTTAGGCGGCATTGCGGCAATGGTGGGCGCGCGCCTGGCGGACGGCTGTCCCAGCGGGCACGGCCTAAGCGGCATGATGCAGCTATCGGTAAGTTCCTTTGTGGCGTTGGTGTTGTTTTTTGCCGCCGGCGCTCTGACCGCGGCGATTGTTTACAAAAGGAGGGCATCATGAGCATCGAGCAAATTTTAGGTTTAATAACCGGTGTGGTGTTCGGATTTTTGCTGCAGAAAGGGCGGGTGATTCGTTTTGAAAAACAGATTGGCGCGCTTTTGATTAAAGATATGACGATATTCAAATTCATGCTCTCGGCCATTATGGTCGGCATGGTGGGTATATTTATTCTCTCCGATATGGGCGTCACCACCTTGAGCCACAAACCGATGAATGTCGGCGCGGTAGTGATCGGAGGCATTCTTTTCGGCATCGGTTGGGCGGTGATGGGATTTTGCCCCGGCACGTCTTCGGCCGCTTTGGGTGAAGGCCGCCTGCATGCCATCTTCGCCATTTTGGGGATGCTTGTTGGCGCGGCAATATTTGCCGAGCTTTATCCTTTTTTCAGCTCCACCGTGATGGCGTGGAAAGACTTCGGCAAAATAGGCCTGCAAGACGCTTTAGGGGTTTCTCACTGGGTACTCGTGCCGATTTTCTGGGCGGCCGTGATTGGTTTGTTCTTCCTGTTTGAGAAGAAAGGATTGTAGTTTCATTTTTCTTATCCCAATCCACCGGTGAAGTCCGATGGATTGGGACTGACCTTATACCTTAAGGAAAGAGACGTATTTTATAGCAGCATGCGGGGGAATTGAACATTTATTCAGCTTGTATAGTGGCTTGATGTCAGCCCATTCACATGACACGTTCTCCGAGATGAACAGCCACACAATTGTCAGTAGTGCTATTTTACGACTATGAGATAAGTGTAATGTCCCCTGAATTCTTAGAATTCAGCATTCTTCCCGAAAGTACGCCCTCATGATATTATGTTTTATGTCCATAGTAGACTACAACAAGAAATAATATATAAATAAAATAGTTGAATTGCTTAGCCATTAGTGCAATTTAATACTTAATAAATCATGAGCGCAGAATAATTATTTTAGGAGGATGTAAAATGAAAAATATATTTATAATGCTTGGAATTATTTTTCTTTTTCTTTTCATTAAATTCATTTGGGATACATATTTGACAGACAATACGGAAAAAAGATGGCGTAAATTCAGGGAAGAAAATCCTGATGAAGATCATGCTGATGTTGACGTGGCAGTTCTAAACATCCCTGCTAGCAAGCAGAGAATAAAGATAATTGCTCGAATGATTACTTGGATAGGTTTAGCTGTGTTGGTTGCGGCGATAGCTGCACGTATTTCCGGGATTCCATTATCCGATTTTTTAGTTCTTGCGCTTGCCATAGCGCCGCTTGCACTCTTGTGGTTTCAACTACGCAATCCACAGAATGGATCGATTATTTTCTCTCGTTATAGGACAATATTTAAGCTGGTATATATACTGTGCTTGATAGCATTGTTAATCGGACTAATAATCTATGGATTAAATAATGGTTTCTGGAAAACAGTCATTTATTTTTTAATTTGTATGCTTATTCAAGGCCCTTATTACGGGTGTCTGAAAGTAACTCTTCGGAGTGATATATATGTAATTGTTTTTTTAATCGCTGGAATACTAGCGTTCTTTTATATCGCCGTATTCTAAGAGCCTGATCTCCAAAGTAAGATCATTGGCGCTAGCCAGCTAAAGACTGTTGATAATCTTGAACTAGTGCAAATCCTATTATTTTAGGCTTTTGAGAAAGAGCATGTCAAACCAAAAGAAGAAAGAGATTGAAATATTCTATGCAGAAAAAACAAGTCAATTGCTTGGTGAATCGTGGAGAATAGTAGTTGCAGATAATGAAAACGATTGGCCTGATCTCATAGTTTCAACAGAATTACAGAAATTTGGATTAGAGGTCAGAGAAATTTATTTCGATGAAACAAAAACAGGTTCACCAAGAAAAGCAAAGGAAAAAAATAATTTAAAAGCAATTAACGATTTAGCTGATGCCTATTACAAACGCACATTACCTCCAATAAGAGTATCTTTTTTGTGTGATATAATTATTAGTGATTTATTATTGCAGGCTATCATAAATGCAGCAGGACAATTATCGGAAAGGCAACAAATGGAAATTGAACCATATAACGGTTGCCGCATTATCATATTGAGATTGCCAGACAGCATGGAAACATACAAAAGATGGGAATACATAAATGATAGAATTGGTTGGGTGCGCAACGTTGATAAAGGCATTATTGAAAAGTTCATTTTCGAAAAAGCACAGAAGCTAACAAAATATAATACATTCATTTCCGATGTAAGATTATTGCTCGTAAGCAACAGAATGTTCAGCTCTGGTAAGGCAGAATTAGCAGAACATAACTTGTTCATCAACACATACGGCTTCAACGAAGTGTATTATCTTTCCTATCCAGACGCTGCTTTCAAATTAAGACGCTTTGTTTAGGTAGTAATTCCGGGGGCAGGATACTTTATTAGAGCTTAGGGCCGCCTGCACGCTATCTTCGCCATTCTGGGGATGCTTGTCGGCGCGGCAATATTTGCCGAGCTTTATCCTTTTTTCAGCTCCACCGTTATGGCGTGGAAAGACTTCGGCAAAATCGGCCTGCAAGACGCTTTAGGTGTTTCTCACTGGGTACTCGTGCCGATTTTCTGGGCGGCCGTGATTGGTTTGTTCTTCCTGTTTGAGAAGAAAGGATTGTAAATGTATTTCCATAGTTCCAATCCACCAGTTTGTAGCTGGTGGATTGGGAATTACTGTGTACTGCTTATAAAGTGAATCTGTAGAAATAGTATTTTTGAAGCATCATTTTTTTAAGGAGAGAGATTATGTCAAAGCCATTACCAGAAGATCTTTTGTTAGAAGAGTATAAAAACGCATATGAGCATATACGGTATGTAGAAACCAAGCGAGATCGATATGTTCCTGCCATTGTTACAGCATCAGGTGTTGTTCTTCTTCTAATGGCTAAACTCTTGAGTGATAATGAGTTTATTATTTGTAAAACAAGTTATGGGTTTTTTATTGTTGCCATTGTTCTTAGCATATCTCTTGGCCTTCTTAGTGTGTTTTCATGCATGGCGTACAAACGCTTTTCTAATGTAATGCGACATTACGAAAATGTAATTGCTGTTGCCAGAAAGAAAATTTTTGGCGATAAAGAACAAGAATTGATCGACGTAAACGGTCAGAAAAAAACGCTTATTACATGGATTGATACACGCAAAAACCAAGAACTTGAAAAGCGTTCGATAACGTATAATATTTTTCGCACATTTTGAAGCGTAGTGAAGTAGCCCTCAATCCGGTAAAAGTTTGGTTGTTCAAAGACACAAACAAAATACCGTCAAGGAGGGCTACACATGAAGAATAGCAA
>Ga0255343_1001156_pt1 | contig 36686 bp, 27 predicted proteins | sample wastewater_treat_4_FD_192413 | JGI IMG/M metagenome (GOLD analysis project Ga0255343, IMG submission 192413) | Wastewater microbial communities from Lulu Island WWTP, Vancouver, Canada - plant16 | ecosystem: Engineered > WWTP > Wastewater > Unclassified | place: Canada: Vancouver, British... | reverse complement strand
TCTGCGTTATTAAGTCCGATGCCCGATTTTACCCTTCATACCTATAAAAAACTCCTTGAAACTTTTCTTTCAAAAAACTACTCGTTCCAGACTTTTTCACAATACCTGAAGGAAGCAGCTCACAGATCCGTGATCCTGCGTCATGATGTTGATGCAAGAAAAATGAATTCATTGGAGACAGCCCGTCTGGAATATCAGATGGGTATCGCCGGGACATATTATTTTCGGATGGTCCCGGAGAGCTTTGATGAGGATGTCATCAGGAAGACCCATGAGATGGGACATGAGATAGGGTATCATTATGAAGACCTCAGTACTTGTGCTGCCTGCAGGGCGCAGGGCAGAAAGGAATCACAGGATCAGTTAATAGCTGATGCCATTAAGAGTTTTCGGAATAACCTTGAAATCCTTCGCCGGATAGTTCCCGTCAAAACGATATGCATGCATGGCAGTCCGCTGAGCCGATGGGATAACCGCCTCCTGTGGCAGTACCATGATTATCGCGATTTCGGCATATCAGGTGAACCCTATTTCGACCTTGACTTTGATAGTATTCTTTATCTGACAGATACCGGCCGTCGCTGGGACGGCGAATCAGTATCTGTCAGAGATAAGGCCTTGAGTAGACAAAGGGACGAAGAGACTGAGGGACTGATAGACTCAGGGATGGAGGAACACAAAGACGAAAAACAGCGTACAACGGTTTACCGTTTCAGGTCAACATTTGACATAATCAATTCAGCTGAAACCAACTCCCTGCCTGATAAAATCATGCTGACCATCCATCCCCAGCGCTGGACGAATAAGCCGCTTCCATGGCTTTGGGAGTTGATATGGCAGAATGTAAAGAATATCGGAAAGGCTGTTATTGTTGTAGGTGCTAAAGAACGGCGAGCGGCATGCGGCTAGCGGCGCAGGGCACAGGTCTTGCAAGTCTTGCAGGTCTCATACAATGAGGCATTGACTACCCTTAGCATTGACTTACGTGAACGTTAAACCTTAAACGCTTAACCCTGAGCACTTAACGAAGTATCTCAACTTTGAACCTTGAACCCCGAACTTCGAACCTTTTCCTTTTTCCCGCTTTATTTGCAAACAATCTTTATAAAAAGATTTGTTTTTTCCCAACATCGAGTAAATTTGTTACTCAATAACTGAACCTGATGCTCGACAGTCTAGTCACATCCCGGACCCGCATAAAGCTGTTGAAGAAGTTTTTTCTTAACAGCAGTACCAGGGCTCACCTTAGGGGCTTGGAATCGGAGTTCGGGGAGTCATCCAATGCTATACGTGTTGAATTGAACCGCTTTGAAGGTGCCGGATTGTTAAATTCCTATACCGACGGAAACAAAAAGGTTTATCAGGCTAATTGCAGTCATCCCCTTTTCCAGGATATTCACAGCATTATATTAAAGGAGACAGGCATTGACCGTGTGATAGAGAAAGTCATACACCGACTTGGCAATCTCGATTGTGTTTATCTTACCGGCGATTTCGCCCGGGGAAAGGACAGTCCAGTGATAGAGCTGATTCTTGTAGGGGCTGATATCGACCGTGAATATCTTGTCCGTAAAATTGTGCAGGCTGAAGAGATGGTTGGACGGAAGGTTAGTTATATTGTGCTCGAACCTCATGAGGCAAAAGACCACCTGGCGCATTTCCAGCCGGAGGAGCTTTTGCCCCTGTGGAAATGTGACGGAGAGCAGTAGCAGGAGGAGAATGGGAGAGAAGAAGAGAATGGGAGAATGGGGAAAGGGTGGAGGAGAGAGAAGAGGTAAAGAGGGAAAATCGAGGTATTTGAACCTTGAACTTTAAATTTTAAACTTTGAACTTCAGCTAGTTAGCCAGACAGTGCTCTGTGACTGACGGGGCGAAAGCATCTTAAAATCCGGAATAAGTCTTAAAATCGCGTTGTCTTAACGTCCTACGGGTTGTCTTCAGGTAGACCCCAAGACAGAGATCAAAGGGAGCAAGACGGCAAAACCGAAGGACTGCAGGACTGCAAGACAACGAACTATAAAAACCAAAAAACCAGAAAAAATGAAAAACCCCTTAATAGCAATATCTCTGCTTGTGATATTATTGTACGGCTGTACCAGCCAACGTGACCTCGCCTATTTCACCAACCTCCCTGAAACGGGCGGCGAACAGTTTTTTCCGATGGATATTCCCGACTACAAGATACAGCACCGCGATATACTTTATATCACAATCAAAGCCATGACACCCGATGGGATAATTCAGGATTTTTTGGCTGAAGTTGGTGGCCGAACAGGAACATCTTATTACGCTACCAGCGAAGCCGGACAGTACCTTTATGGTTATGATGTCAGTCCCGATGGTGAGATACTTGTACCGGTACTTGGAACAATAAAAGTAGGAGGCAGCACTCTTGAGGAAGCACGAAAAACAATTCAGGATGTTACCGACAGGCATTTCAACAATGCAACAGTCGAATGCAAGCTGTTGAGTTTTAAATTTACAGTGATAGGGGAGGTGCGAGCACCCGGAACTTATATCAACTACAACAATTACCTTACCGCTCTTGAGGCAGTTGGCCGGGCAGGAGGCATAGGCGACTACGGCCGCCGCGATCAGCTCCTTGTAGTCCGTCCCGTGGAAGGTGGAACAAAAACCTATACCCTTAATCTTCAGGACAAAGCAATACTCTCGAACGAAGCATATTTCCTTTTGCCTAACGACGTCGTAATAGTCCAGCCGCAGGATAAGAAGATCTTTAATCTCAACTTCCCAACCTTCGCATCCATATTGTCGGTTACTACTTCTTTGATTACAACAACGTTATTGCTGATAAATTATTTTGGGAATAAATAAACAGTTTGAAGTTCGAAGTTCCAGGTTCCAGGTTTGAAGTTTAAAATTATGATTGAATTATGACAATTGAGAGATTTGAGGATTTGGAGATCTGGAAGGAGGCAAGGGAGCTTTGTAAAGTGGTTATCAGGCTTACTGAAGAAGAGCCTTTTTGCAGGGATTTTAAACTTAGAGATCAGATCAAAACTTCATCGGGATCGGTTATGGACAACATTGCTGAAGGTTTTGAACGAGGTGGAAATAAGGAATTTATCCATTTTTTAGGTATTTCCAAGGGATCCTGTGGGGAGTGCCGCTCTCAGGCGTATCGTTCGTTTGATTGCCAATATATAAACCAGGAAACTTTGGAAGATCTTATATCCCGGACACTTCAATTAAGCAAAAAAATATCTTCCTTTATAACCTATTTAAAAAGAAGCGACTTCAAAGGCCCAAAATATCACATTTCAGAGCCCGACATTCAATCTTTCGATGAACCTTGAACCTTGAACTCCGAACCTCGAACATTAAATCCTATGAACTCAAACCCCTCAAATAGCTACTACACCTTGCCTGAAGACGAAAGCATCGACTTCAAAAGATACATCTCGTTGTTTATAAGTAACTGGTACTGGTTCGCCATCGCTCTCTTCCTATCCCTGAGCATTGCTTATGGGATCAACCGCTGGTCGGAAGAGGTGTACACAGTATCTTCAACCATGTTAATAAAGGATGATCAGTTCGGTGGCGGTACAGCAGATCTCTCCAATATTTTCCCGGGTAGCAGTGCATTCAGAAGCGAACAGAACCTTAAGAACGAAATAGGAATCCTCAGGTCCTTTAGTTTGAATTACAGGGTAATGCAGGAATTGTCCGATTTTCATATAGTATATGTTGGAGTGGGGAAGAGAGGAATTGCGGAATCCAGAATGTATAACAATGCTCCTTTCAGAGTGCTATATGATTCTCTTCAGCACCAGAGGATCGGATTGCCTGTTACTGTTAAGATTTTGTCAACGAACAATTATCAGTTTGAAATTAACGGAGATCTTAAGTTCAGTAAGACTCTCGCTTTTGGAGAAAGGTTTAATGAAATGGGTTTTGATTTTTCTATAGTCCCTGCCTCCGGATCATTTACTTATGATCCTGATGCATCCAACAGGTACTACTTTTATTTTGCGAGTCCCGTAGGATTAGCTAATCAGTATCGTGACAAACTCAGTGTTTCACCAATAGAAGAGGATGCAACGCTTGTTACACTATCTGTAAACGGTTTTGTTCCCGGGCAGGAGGCTGATTATCTTAACAAGCTGATGGAGGTTTATATACTGCAGGGTCTGGAGGTAAAGAACCAGACTGCGGAAAGGACCATTGAATTCATTGACGCTCAGATCGGAACTATTTCTGATTCATTAAAAATTGTGGAAAACAATCTTGAGAATTTCAGACTTTCCAATAAGCTTGTTGATTTGAGTCGTGAAGGTAATTACATACAAAACAGGCTGGAGAGTTACGAGAATGAACGCAGTTCCCTTTTGCTTCAGAAAAAATACTACGAATATCTAAAGGAATATGTTGATTCCAGGAATGAGACCGGTGATATAGTCTCACCGGGTGCAATGGGTGTTACCAATGCTCCCCTTGAAAGGATGGTTACCGAACTTGCAACAATGCAGCAGCAAAAGAACAAGCTGAAGTTGAATATATCAGAAGACCTTCCGGTAGTGACTTCTTTCGACAACAGTATTATGAATGTAAAGGCTCTTATTGCTGAGAACATAAGCAGCAGTATGGTTAACCTGGATAATGCTATAAAAGAGGCAGATCACAGGATCTCATTGGTGGAGGAAGAACTTAACAGGCTTCCGGGTACGGAAAGAAGGCTTATAAATATTCAAAGGAAATTTGACCTTAATAATACTGTTTACAACTATTTACTTGAAAAGAAAGCTGAAGCGGGCATTGCAAGAGCATCTACGGTTTCCGATAACAGAATAATAGATTATGCCCAGACCTTCAACTCATCACGCATTAGTCCAAAGCCAAGACAGAATTATTCCATGGCATTGATATTAGGATTACTGATACCGGCAATTCTGATATTGCTAATTGATTATCTGAACAATAAGGTTATTGATAAGAAGGACATTGAAAAAGGCACGAAAGCACCTGTTTTGGGGTATATAAGTCATAACAGCCTTCAGAACGAGATCCCTGTTGTTGAAAAGCCCGGATCGACTCTTGCCGAATCGTTCCGATCGGTCCGCACAAACCTGAAGTTTTTTATAAAGGATACAAAAAATCCTGTCATATCAGTTAGTTCTACTATCAGTTCCGAAGGAAAGACATTCATTTCAATTAACCTTGCAGCAATAATAGCATCGAACAATAATAAGGTTCTCCTGATCGGACTAGACCTGAGAAAACCCCGAATCCACAAGATATTTGGAATCGATAATGATAATGGGATTAGTAATTATCTTATTGGACAGGAGAAATATGAAAGCATTATTTTTGAAACCGGAATAGAGAACCTCTGGTATACACCATCGGGCCCGGTTCCTCCAAACCCGGCGGAGTTAATAGACTCTCCGGTTATGAATGACTTTATTGACCGGGCAAAAAACCAATTTGATTATATAATTATTGATACTCCCCCAGTAGCTTTAGTAACAGATGCATTGCTTCTTTCGCCCCTTACAGATTTATATGTTTTTGTTGTTCGGCAAAGATTTACGTCTAAAAATACACTTGCTTTGATTGAAGAGCTTTACAGGAACGATAATATTAAAAGTATAGGAGTAGTAATGAATGATATAAGCCTTTACGGCCATTATGGATATGGATTAAGATATGGTTATACAGCAGGATATGGTTATTCGTATGGATATAGCTATTATGGAGATTATACATATTCAAGGTATGGGTATTCTGAGAAAAACAAAGAATACTATAGGGACTGAAATAATGAGATACTGTTACTGACCTGATTATCATTGGCACAATAGTATCTCATAATTTCATTAAATATATTTTCCACTATTAACCTGTTATTAAATGAAAACAATTATCCTTTGTGGCGGCATGGGTACTCGTCTGCGTGAAGAAACAGAGTATAAACCCAAGCCTATGGTTGAAATAGGAGGAAAGCCCATCCTATGGCATATTATGAAACATTATGCCCATTATGGTTTTAAGGAATTCATTCTGGCGCTTGGATATAAGGGGAATATAATTCGCGATTACTTTTTGAATTACTATTCATATAATTCCGATATTACTGTCAGTTTGCAGGACGTAGGTAAAGTAACTTACCACAATACCTCTATTAAGGATGATTGGAATGTGACACTTGTTGAAACAGGTTCTGAATCGATGACGGGTTACAGGGTTAAACTGGCAGGTAAATATATAACTGAAGATAATTTTATGGTAACCTATGGTGATGCTGTTTCAGATGTAAATCTGGAGGAATTACTAAAGTGTCATGTTGCCCATGGCATGATAGGAACCGTGACAGGTGTTTATCCTCCTTCGCGTTTTGGTGATCTTGAAACTAATGGTAATAATGTTATAAAATTTTATGAGAAAGTAAAAGATCCCGACCGGCAGGAACCTATTAACGGAGGTTATTTTGTATTTAAACGAGAATTCCTTGATTTAATACCTAAAGATCCTTCAGTTGATCTTGAGCGTTTACCAATGAAAAAGCTTACTGATAAGTCGCAACTTGCAATTTTCAGGCATAAAGGATTCTGGCAGTGTATGGATACCTATCGTGACAACCAGTTGCTCGAAAAAATGTGGAAAGAGAATCCGGTTTGGAAGATTTGGGATTGAAGGAAAGATTGAATGATTGAATGATTGATTGGAACACGGATGACACAGATCAGACGGATTTTCACGGATTTAAATTTGTGTGAGTCCGTAGTATCCGTGTCATCAGTGGACTAAATAATAATTATGCAAGATCTGAAAGATTTCTATAAAAACAAGAAAGTCTTGGTTACCGGCCATACCGGTTTCAAGGGCTCATGGTTAACTATCTGGTTAAAGAGATTGGGAGCAGAAGTTGTTGGAATTGCCCTTGATCCCTTAACTGACAGAGATTTATTTCTTCTTGCAAGACTTTCAGATAAAATCATAGATTACAGAGAGGATATCAGAAACCTTGACAAAATTCAGGAAATACTCACTCATGAAAAACCTGAAATTGTTTTTCATCTGGCCGCTCAGGCACTGGTTCTGCCCAGTTACCAAAATCCTGTTTCGACATTCGAAACCAACATAATAGGTACTGTCAATATACTTGAAGCCTGCAGACATACACCTTCGGTTAAGCAAATAGTCATTGTTACAACTGACAAGGTGTATGAGAATAGAGAAACCATGACCGGCTACAAGGAAACCGATCCGCTTGGCGGCTATGATCCGTACAGCGCAAGCAAAGCCGCCGCAGAAATTATAGCCCAATCCTACCGCCTTTCCTTCACCCAATCACCTATTCTCCCGATCAATCAATCAATATCCACTGCCCGTGCCGGCAATGTCATTGGTGGTGGCGATTGGTCACAATACAGACTGGTCCCGGATTGTATAAGATCGTTGGAAACAAATGAACCGATAATTATCAGGAATCCTTGTGCAGTAAGGCCCTGGCAGCACGTTTTGGAGCCTCTTGGCGGATATCTTCTTCTTGCTCTTAGAATGTCGGAAGATTCATTTAAATATTCCGGAGCATGGAACTTTGGACCTGAAGAAAAGGATATTAAAAGTGTTAAGGATGTTGTTGATTTGCTTATTTCCCTTTGGGGCTCGGGGGGATGGGAGACTAATAATAAAGACAGAAAGTCACATGAAGCAGGTTTGCTTATGCTTAACATCTGTAAGTCAAAGGATGTACTTGGATGGAAACCGGTTTTGGATTTCAAAGAAACTGTTCAGTGGACAGTAGAATGGTATAAAGATTATAAAGAATGCAATGTATATCAGCTTTGTGTTGATCAGATAGAGAGATATATGAATAAATGGAATTCAAAGAGTTAGATATAGACGGATTGTTTGAGATTAATCTTAAGCCTCATGTTGATGAGCGAGGATTCTTTATGCGGACATTTGATAATAATGAATTTAAAAATAATGAATTACAAAGAGACTGGGTCCAGGAGAATCATTCCCGTTCTGAGAAAAAGGGAATAATCAGGGGTCTGCATTTTCAGGTAGAGCCATATTCCGAAACAAAACTGGTAAGATGTATCAGGGGTAAAATATTTGATGTTGCTGTTGATCTGAGGAAAGGATCAAAAACATTCGGTAAATGGCATGGGGTATTTTTGTCAGAAGAGAATAAAAAAATGTTTTTTATCCCACGTGGCTTTGCTCATGGATTTTGCACTTTGACTGACATCAGTGAGGTCGTTTACAAAGTTGATAATTTTTATTCTCCTGAGCATGAAAGAGGATTGCTCTGGAACGATCCTGATATAGCGATTGAATGGCCAGTAACAAATCCGATTCTCTCTATCAAAGATCAAAAGAACATGACTTTTAAATCATTTATAGAACACGGATGACGCAGATCAAACGGATGATCACAAATTTAGATCTGTGTAAATCCGTCAAATCTGTGTCATCAGTGTTCTAAAAAGTAATTAAGATGAATATCAGATTATTTAAACCATCTCTGGGGAAAGAAGAGTTACAGGCTATTAAAGAGGCTTTTGACAGATCATGGGTAGGTTTAGGTCCTAAAGTAGCAGAATTTGAAGAAGAATGGAGGAAATTTATCGGCTGCGAAATTGCTGTTGGAGTAAACTCAGCAACAGCTGCCCTTCATCTTGCCCTTGCATGTTTCACGTTCCCTGAAGGCAAAAAAGTTCTGGTTCCTTCTCTAACATTTTCCTCGACTGCATCAGCAGTCCTTTACAACAGGCTTATTCCTGTTTTTGTTGATTCGGATCCGGTAACACTTGGGATGGATCTGGAAGACCTTGAAAAGAAATATGACAAAGATTGTGTTGCGGTAATCCCGGTTCATTATGCAGGGCATCCTGTTCCAATGGAGGCTCTTGTTTCCTGGTCACGATCAAAAAGATTAAAGATAGTTGAGGATTGTGCACATACTGCAGGAGGTATTTATAATGGCAAAGCTCTTGGTACATGGGGAGATATCGGATGCTTCAGCTTTGAGGAGAAGAAATGTATGACCACTGGTGACGGGGGCATGATGGTTACTGATGAGCCTGAACTATTCAGGGATGTTAAAGCAATGAGATGGGTAGGCATTGACAAAGATAACTGGAAGACTGCCCAACTGTATACTAAAGCTAATCGTGATGCAATGCACTGGTTTTATGAGCTGAATGTACTTGGGTATAAGTACAACATGAATGATCTTGCCGCTTCAATTGGGTTAGTACAGTTGAAGAAATTACCAGAATTTAATAAGAAGAGATCCGATATTATCAGGCAATATTTAAACGGTTTGGAAAGTCTGAATAGGATTAAACCAATACTACCGTTTGAACCAGAGAATTATCCTTATCAGATGTTTGGGATCAGGGCTGATAAAAGAGATGAATTGATAATCCATTTGAAATCTAAAGGGATTGCAACAGGCTGCCATTACACTCCTTTAACTCTCCAGCCATTTTTCAAACCTTATAAAAGTCCATGTCCAGTTGCTGAAAGAGCGTATTACAAAATGATAACATTACCATTGCATGTTGATTTAACCGAATATGAGGTTGATTACATAATTGCCGCTATTAAAGATTTTTTAATGGAATAGTTTATGGGTTTTGGCATTGCTAAATTTTTAAGAAGAATTCAGGTATTATGGAATGTGAATGAGTTTAGCATTCGCAAGAAAGTATTGGGCTTTGATAATGCTAATACTTTCTTGCATAGATTGGATAAAAACTCAATGAGTTCTGTTTTGAGGGAAAATGGTGCTATAATTGGTTTAAATTGCAGTATCGAAGGGTCCCTTATTTTTCATAATTGCAAAGATTATTCCAATTTAATAGTTGGTAATAATTGCCATATTGGGAAAAGCTGCTTTTTCGATTTAAGGAGTAAAGTGAGAATTGAGGATAATGTAGTGATTTCAATGCAAACGACATTTATTACCCATCTGGATCTAAATAATTCTGAATTAAGAAAAATTTATCATGCTTCCACAGCAGACATACATATATGTAAGAATTGTTATATTGGTACAGGTGTAATCATTCTTCAAGGTGTTCAACTTGGTAAGTCCTCAATTATAGCCGCAGGGTCCGTCGTAACTAATAATGTTGATCCCTATACAATGGTTGGCGGAGTTCCAGCAAAAGTGATAAAAAAATTACAAATCTTTGATGGAGGATAAAGGGCAAAATACAGAAAAATGGGCTGATTTTTGGGAAGGACATACACCTGAGTCTGAAATATTAATGTGGGATTTTTTCGGGCTTCGCCCTTGGATATTGAAATATACACCACGTTACGGCAAAGTATGTGAAGCAGGATGCGGTCTTGGAAGATATGTATTCTACCTTAATAAACTCGGAATTGATATCGAAGGGTTAGATTTTGAGCAAGAGACCATTGATTTCTTAAATATCTGGAAGACACAAAATGGTTTTGAAAAAATTCCTTTCATTCAAGGGGATGTTACTAAGCTCCCTTATAAGGATGGTTCATTAAGCGGTTACATTTCGCTTGGTGTTGTTGAACATTTTATTGAAGGACCTCACTTGCCTTTATCAGAAGGATATAGAGTATTACGACCCGGAGGTATAGCTATTATTTCTACACCATCTGTTTCTTGGTATATTATTTATCGCGATTATATTAAGAAGGGCCTTAAAAATTTAATTAAAACATTAATAGGCAGAAAAATCATTAAACCAATGTTTTTTCAATATTGGTACAGACCAAAAAACTTAAAAAATTCATAGAAGAATCAGGCTTATGGGTCTCAAGAGCTGAAGGGACAGATTTATTGTATTCATTCATAGAAGCTAATAAGTTCAGAATTGAGTATTGGAATGAAAGATCGTTGCCAATAATAATTTCCAATAGATTTGAAGGTTCCTTGTTTTCGTCATTGGGAGCTCAGTCTGTTACAATATCAGTTAAGCTGGCAGAAGAGATGCATTGTTTTTTTTTGTGGTGAGTTAAAAGCAAAAAAAGCATCCTTGTCGAAATTTGATGTTCCGGTTTGTGATGTATGTAGTAAAGATGAAATAACTAAATATTACGTTAAGGGGGAGAAAGTTAAATTTCATGCACCTTACAAAGTATTTCCTCCCTTAGAGCCAATAAGAGAGAGAATATGTGAAATTTCTGGAGATATGTATTATTCTGACAGAATATTTGAAGATTATGGTTTTACAAAATTGATAAGTCCAAAACATATAAGAAAACCTGAGAACAATATTAAGCTATCAAACACATCAATTCAACCAATATTTAGGGATAGAAGAAAGTTACAATGATGATCTTAAGAAAACTTAGCAAAACCAAATCGGTCTTTACTTATGATCATTCAGCACTTAAGTTTTTATCCATGCCATTAATAATATATAGGAAAAATGGACTATGGTAACCCAGATCTAGAGCATTATTGTCATAATTCTTTATAGAATCCGAGGATATATGCAGAATTTAACCACTGGTGTTTTCACAAAGCATTCTAAAGCATCTTTTTTTCAAACAGATGTGAGCAGGATCATTATTCTTTTTTTGTTCTCAGCTTTTGTTATTTATTTTCTTCAGCCATTTTTAGCAAGAGTCTATTTTATTTTATTAGTATTTGGGTTTTGGTATTCAAAAAAGGATTACTTCTGGTTTGCATTTATTTTTTTATTAATAGAACAGCCTGCAGGTTTTTTTTCCGGGGGAACTGCGAGCGATTTGCAACGCTTGCCATTATATACCGTAGCTAGCGGTGTCTCTTTTGCTTTTTACGAGATATTCATTCTTGTAGCTTTCCTCAAAGCTTTGGTAAAAGGTAAAAAGACAAAACTGTTTTTTGACAAACCTTTGAAGTGGTTATTTATATATCTAATATTACTTCTGGTTTTTTCATTTTTGTTTGGGATGAATGAGGAAGGGATTGTCAGAACATCCAGGATCCTCGTTTTTTGGACGTTATTTATCTCATTTCCATATTTATTGAAAAGTACAGATGAATTGTTGCGGTTCTGCACTCTTTTGTTTCCTTTTATTTTTCTTGTTTTTGCTGGACAGATCTACGAGCTTATAAACGGAGTCCCTATAATAGGTCTTTTTAAATCTGTTGAACCTGATAAGGTTGGTTATTCACTTAAGGAAACAGAGAACATTTTTTCTGTTGCCAGATTCATTTCTGCACCATTTTTAAATCTTTTCTGTTTCATTTCTTCCCTTTTTATTATTAATTCAAGAATTAATATTAGTCTACATAAGTTCTATTTGTATGCTGTTTCTACAATATGTTACTTATCTGTTTTGTTTTCTGCTACCCGTGGATGGTTTTTAGCTTATACGATAACCGCATTTCTCTTTTTCATTACAAGTTCTGTTAATCCTGTAAGAATCGCTACACGGATTTTGGTACCTCTCTTAATATTTTTCGCTTTATATAGCTTTATGCCGGCCTTCAAAATACAGATAAATAATGCAATGGTGCGTATAAATACATTGGAAGGCTTTATTCATGGAGATATTACTTTAGGAGATACTCAGAAAAGGACTACGGTAAGAAGCGTACAGGTTATGAATGCTTTTTATAAAAATCCTTTGACAGGATGGGGCTTTTCTTATAATGGAAATCACGATGGACATGTTGGAAATCAAAACCTGCTTCAGTCAACAGGACTTATTGGCTTTTTTTTATTTTTCTATTTTTGGTTGTTTTATATATACGGTCTTCTAAAAGTTAAACGAAGGATTAAGCAGAGCAATCCTTATAAGAATTCTTTGTTGGTTTTAATATATGGATTTGTTGGGATTTTTGTAATTCATTCCACTTCCACTCAGATGTTTGGTTATGATCCCCAGTTTACAGCGATAAATAAGATTTTATTTTTAGTTGTGTTTTTTGTGTTCAGCGATATATTTATGAAAGAAGCTATGAATATTGATATTCGTGGAAGTAAAATACATTAATCTGATTTCATTGAAAGGAATTCAAATGAATAGCATTTTATTCTTTATAAATTCATAGTGCTTAAACAAAAGCTAAAAACTAGTTTTCTTTCTAAGCTATTTGTTCAATTATTTCAATTGGGAGCTACAATTGTTGTTGCACGAATAGCTGGTCCCACTGTTTTAGGAACAATTGCTTTTGGCCTTGCATTTGTAAATATGTTTGCTTTTATAGGAAGTCTGGGCCTTGGCAGCGCACATGTGAAAATAATCCATGAAGAGGAAGATAAAGCTAAATGTGCCGGAACATATGCAATTCTTCATATTGCATCCAAACTCATGTTCTTTTTTATAGTTATAATTTATTTCGTCATACAAAAATATGTTTTGCATTTTCCTTTTGAGAGCAGAGATCATGAAATAGTAATAATGATATTTATGGGAATGATCCTGGTTAATACCTTATCAGAAATTCCACAGGCAAATTTCGCTGCAAACATGGAGCAGGCAAAACAAGACATCCCGGAAATCATAAGAAATTTATTTTTACAACCAGCCAGAATCATCACAGTTTTGCTGGGGGGCGTCGCCATTTCACTCGCTTTTGTTAACCTGGTCTCTGCAATAATTGTTATTCCTGTATATTGGTATCTGTCAAGAAATATAAAATATGGGAAATTTGATTTCAATCTTTCTAAAAGATATTTTAAATACGGGATCCCATTAGTTGTCCTGGCTCTGGCTTCTTCACTCGGTAATACAATTGACAAAGTTATTCTTCAATATTTCACAAATTCAGAAACTGTAGGGTATTATACAGCGGGTTTCAAGATTGGAGGATATTTTTTAATAATAGGTCAATCCGCCGGGATGTTATTTTATCCTTACTTTTCAAAAGTAATAAGTAACAATGAAGAATTTCGTATCGAAGAGAAAATTTCACAATATGAGAATTTTCTTTTTCTTTTTGTAATGCCCGTTATGATTTTTTTGTCTATCTATTCACATACCCTGGTAATGGCTGTATTAGGGAAACAATATATTCCTTCAATCCCGGTATTAACCATTATTACTCTTGCACAGTTTATTTTCCTCCTGAATATACCGTATGGCAATCTTTTGTCCGGAATGGGATATTTTAAACTTGTAGCTATTGTTAATATAGTTTTTATAATCGTATTTACTTTACTTTTAGTCTGTTTTGTACATCCGCAGATTTTTAATTTATCAGCAAAAGGAGCGGCATATGCTTTTTTCCTCTCAAAGACTTTTCTTGCTGCTATGTATGTTTTCTTTGGTAGTAGAAAAATGGCGGTGTTTAACGTTAAACGGTATTTTAAATTTTTATCTTTTGGGCTGATCACATTCTTATTGTTTTACTTTATTTATATCAAATGTGTCATTGGAAATACAGGTTTAACAATAATATTTCCAGGTATGTTTTTTTTGTTTTCTTATATTAGTTACTATTTATTTGGTTGGATGAAGAATGATGATTGGAATTTGCTTTTATCGGCTTTACATCTAAAACCTATGCTGATTTATATTAAACAGGAATTATTTAAAAAGTAAGTTCTTATTGATTATTTTTCCAAATGAATGACTATCCTCTTGTATATGTATTAATCCTAAATTTTAATCAACCACAACTGACTATTGGTTGTGTTGAGTCAATTATGGCTTCTGATTATCCAAATTTCAAAATTATCGTAGTTGATAATGGTTCAGATTACAACAATTATATATCATTAGAAAGAATAATTGATAATAATAAAATAAGTATTTATCGTCTTGATAAAAATATTGGTTATGTCGGAGGAATGAATTATGCTTTGAAAGAAGCATCTACAAAAAATCCAGATTATTATCTTGTTTTAAATAATGATGCCGTAATAGAAAAAACAGCAATAACTCACTTGGTTAATTGTGCTCAAAGATCATCAAATAATTGTATTGTGTCTGGTAAGGTTTACCACTATGACAGGCCTGATGTTATCCAGTATATTGGTTCCGAGTTAATAGATGCTGAATATCTTACATTCAAACACATAGGTGTAAATGAGATTGATAATGGTCAGTTTGAAAAAGAAGAAAAAAGGGACTTAATCGATGACATTTACTGGTTGTTACCTGGTACAGTTTATTCAAAAATAGGTGGTTATAATGAATTATTTTATTTCAATGGAGAATCTGCTGATTATTGTCTGAGAGCTAAAAACGAAGGATTCCTTTTATTGTATTGCCCCTTGGCAAAGCTGTGGCATAAGGGCGGAGCAAGTATTGGTGGAAGGAATAACAACTCATTTTTAGAGTATTATCAAATTAAAAGCACTCTTTTATTGCGATTTTTGTACTTAAAGCGTATAAATTTTACGGTTTTTTATTGTAAAATCTTCTTTAAAGCATTGAAAAAGATGATTAAAGGCATTTTTAAGGTTTGGTTAAAAGATAATGCAAACTGGGAATATTCTCTTGCTGAAATGAAAGGTTGGATGTCTTTTTCAAATGACATGTTATTTGGCAGGTTAAAACGGAAACAAGATGCACTTTAGTTTAATATATACACTTTGGTATTCCTATAATTTTAAAAAGAAATTCAAACAATCTTTTTGGAAGTTAAATCGACTATTATCCGAAAGCCAATATTGGAATAAGGATAAAATGAAAGAGTATCATGACGCAAAATTAGCTGAATTACAGAATATAAGTGCAAGTACGATATTTTATTCTCAAAACTATAAGAAATCACGACTACAAAAATTAACTACTGATAATTTAACTGAACTTAAGCCTCTCACAAAAGAAATAATAAAGAAAAATCCGGAAATATTGTACAACCTGGCTGTTAATGATTATAATGTTCATTCAACAAGCGGTAGCAGCGGTGACCCTGTCAAGGTCAGGGTTAGTTTTAATGCCGAAGCTTATCGACGTGCAGGTAGAATGAGGTATTATGAATGGTGGGGTATTAAACCTTCTGACAGAAATGTGTTAATATGGGGGCGAAGTATTCATATTAATAGAGATTATTCTTTTTTAGGGAGGATTAAAAAATTATTAAATAAGCGAAACCTTAACATTAGTGTTTTTGATCTTTCTTCAGAGAGTTTCCCTTCATTATTTAAAACAATTACCCGCTTTAAACCCAGATTTTTTAGAGGATATACTTCAGCTATTGAGCAATTTGCAGATTTATGTATTGACATTAAAGTTAATTTGAAGAATCTAAAACTGAAGGGAGTAATAGTTACTTCTGAAGTTCTTTTTGAGGATCAAAGGAAGAAAATAGAGTCAGTATTTGGTTGTCCCGTCATAAATGAGTATGGAGCTGCTGATGGTGGCTTAATCGCTTTTGAATGTCCTCACGGTAATATGCATATTTTCGAAGAAGCAATACTTGTTAATACAACATTTGACAAGGATATCCTTTTAACAGATCTTCATAATTATGCTATGCCATTGATAAACTATGAACTTGGTGATCGCGTTCACATTGCAGAAGGGAAACAATGTCGTTGTGGCCGGAGCTTAAAAATTATTGATAAAATTGAAGGAAGACAAGGAGACTACATTCATAAAAGTAATGGGCAGTGGTTGAGTCAGTATTTTTTCTATTACCTGTTTAAAGATCTTGATAATGAGGGATTCCCTGATAATATTATTAAATATAAAGTAATTCAAATAGATAATATTTTTAATTTGTATTATATTAAGGGAAGTTCATTTTCTGAAGAAGTAATTTCACATATTAGAAAAAAAATGTATAAAAAAATTGGTGATAAAATAGAAGTTAATTTTATTCCCGTGACAATTATTGAACGAGAAAAGAGTGGTAAAATTCGCTTTTTTCATAGAATAGAAAATAAGTCGTAGTATTATTCCCTACGTAATTACTTGAAAAACCATTACTATAGAAAGGATGAATAGAATAATTCGATTTTATATATCGCATGAAATATCATATGGAGTAGCAGCATCCCAAATATTCAATTGGTCATCTTTGCTTTATGAGAAGGGTATAGATACACAGCATTTGATTTTTTACACAAATAGAACCAAGTTACTTAGCATGATTAATGGTTCAGATCAAAAAATCAGATGTATTCGTTCTTCAACCAGGATACTTTTTAGAGACATTATTTTTTTCGTAACCTTGTTTAAGGTTATTTTGAAAAGCAATAAGCAATATGAGAAAATAATTTTACAGACAAGAAACAATGGAATTACTTTAGCATTAAGTGTATTAAAAGCATTTTTTGATTTTAAAATTATTTACGAAATCAGAGGATTTGGAGAGAACAATTTACCCAATACTTTTTTAGCAAAGTTAAAAACTAACATTAGAAAGAATCGAGATCAAAACTTAATTAGACTTGCTGATAGAGTATTTTGTGTTTCGAATGAAATGAAAAGAGTTGTAATCAACTCCTATTCTATTTCTGAATTGGAGAATAAATTTGTTGTATTTCCTGGCGCAGCAAGTTTAAGGGTATTCTATTTAGATGAAACACTTAGAAGAGTTATTCGACATGAACATAATATTGGAGATAGAACAATAGTCATTCTATATTCTGGTAATCTGGATAAACCTTGGCAAGTGCCAGATCAGATATTTCGGTTCTTTAAATATATTGAAGAATTTATAGACGCCAGATTATTTGTACTAACTCCCAATCTGGATTTAGTGCAACACTATCTAAAAAAGTATAATATTCAGGAAGGGATAGTATTTTCCAGGAATTGTTTATTTAATGAGCTTAATAAATTCTATAATGTTGCTGATTACGGAATTTTGATGCGGGAGAATAAGCTTTTAAACAATGTAGCTTCTCCAACAAAATTTTCGGAATATATTTTAAGTGGGTTGCCCGTGATTATTACTGATAGCATAGTTGATTATTCAGAGTTTGTCAAGAAGAATAAAATAGGGTTTGTTCTAAGCAGCAAAGTACTTGAAATTGATGATATTCAGGAATATAATGATTTTTTAAGTAATGAATTAAAACCACAGGATCTTATAATTTCGAATAATCTTTTAAGGTCTCAAATTAGTAGCATAGGAAAATTAAAATTATCAAAGGAATCATTTATTGATTATCTGAGTGATATTTTAAGAGCCATCTGATTAGATAGGAATAAAAAGAAATAGTCTTTGAAGATAATTTTTAGTACTGACACTATTCAACGAGGAGGAAAGGAAAGACAACTGTTTTTGCTGACAAGGGCTTTGCTTGAAAAAGGTGAAAAGATTCTCATTATTACAAAAAAAATTTCAAATGACAATTATTTGTCTGAATATGGTCTTAATGGAATAATTGTCAAGCTTACTAATGGAAAATCTAGGTTTTTTAGAAGATATCAACGCTTTAAAGGAATAATTTCAAAAGAGCAACCAGATTTACTTGTAACTTGGGATTTACAATCATCTCTTTTTGCTCTTTTATTAATAAGGGCATATGATTTTCACTTCATTAATGCTTCAATTCAGCATGGGATACGGTTATTTAGACTATCACATTTTTTAAGGAGCATAGTCTGCTTCCTATCGACTTATGTTATTGCTAATTCTAATGCTGGATTAAAAGCGAATAATCTTAGACTGGGGGAAGGTAGATTTGTCTTATATAATGGCATTGAAACCAAATTCAAGAACAATTTATATCCTGAAGAAAAAGAAGATCTAAAGAAGAAACTGATTCCGGGCTATAACAAGAATCCGGGTTTTGTTTATATCTCGGTTGCCAATTTTGTTCCATACAAAGACTATTTTACCGTTCTCAGGACTTTATCGAAACTTAAAGAGACGCAACATTTCTATTATTTTGTTCTGGGAGATGGTTCGATGAGACCAACTATAGAAGCACAGATCACGGAATTTAATCTTCAGGAGAATGTTATTCTGGTAGGAAGAACAGAAAATGTAAATGAATATCTCTTTGCCAGCGATCTGATGATACATTCATCACGTGGGGAAGGCATCTCCAATGCTATACTGGAAGCAATGTATGCGGGATTGCCGGTTATTGCTACTAATGTCGGTGGAGTACCGGAAACAGTCTATCCGGCTTCATCAATGTTGTTCCCGTATAAGGATCATGAAACTCTGTACACTTGCCTGTTGAAATCTAAAGAGCTAAAGGAATCGTTCGACCCTGGCTCGAAAGAATATCAGGCACATTTGAAAAAGTTTTCAGTTGATACAATGGTAAGGAGATTTGAAGAAATTGTTAATACGGTAATCAATAATCAGTAACTGATATTCGGTATGATAAGACTGAATACTTCCTTCAATATGAGAATATATTCACGCATAAGGTCATGTTTGTCGGATAAGAATAAGGGAACCCTAACCAGATTCCTGATAGAAGCCGGACTTAAACCAAAGGTAAATCGAAAAGTAAACTCACCGTTTAAGAAAGGGATTATTATATTCTCTGCAGATTTAGAAATGGCCTGGGCTTTCAGGTATTCGAAAACCAGAAAAAATGAAACGGTTAAGAAAGGACTTGAAGAGAGAGAAAATATACCAGTATTACTCGATCTTTTTCAAAAATATAATATCCCTGTAACCTGGGCCACTGTAGGGCATTTATTTTTGAGTGATTGCAGTAAAGGCCCTGATGGATTGGCTCACTCTGCCTTGCCCCGTCCCGGTTATTTTGAAAACCGTAACTGGAACTTTTCTTTCGGAGATTGGTATCAGCATGATCCATGCACCAATGTTTTTAATGATCCTGCCTGGTATGCATCTGATCTGATTGAAAAAATCATTAGCTCGGATGTAAAACATGAAATAGGTTGTCATACATTTTCTCATACTGATTTTACATATAAGAACTGCCCGAAATCACTTGCAGATGCAGAATTGGATGAGTGTATTAAGCATGCTGAAAACCTGAATATAAGTCTGAGAAGTATGGTTTTCCCCGGCGGCACATCTGGAAATTATGAAAGCCTTGTTGAAAGAGGATTTGCCAGCTATCGAAAGCCAATGAAAAATCATATTGATCTGCCCTCAATTGATAAATATGGTTTGGTGGTTATCCCGAGCTCGATCGGTCTTGATAGGGACCGGTATGGATGGACGAGGGAATTTCATTTAAAAATGATACGGTCATATATTGAGGAAGCAGCTAAAAGAAGATTGGTTTGTCATTTCTGGTTTCATCCCTCAATGGATCGCTGGTATCTGGAGAATGTAATGCCTGAGGTATTAAAAATGGTTGATGATTATGTAGAATCTTCCAAAATTGAGGTTAAAACCATGGGAGAGTTGGCTGAAGGGTATAAAGATTTAACAGCGGTGAAGAGAAAATAAGATGTGAACCATGAGTTATGAGATGTGAGAAAAGTGAATGATAAAATTTATTCTGGAAATACCATTTAAAGAAAAGATTACAGATCTTCAGAAGAGGTTTCTGATTATGTAGTTAATAAACTTTGTGAGCATTATTATTACATCTTGCGGAATAAAAAACACAATGATTTATATTGACAGCTCCATGTTCAGTATTTTATCTCTTTTATTATTCTGAGATAGAAGAAAATTGATTCCGTTCAATAAAGCATTTTATCTGAGTAGGTTTGAGGGTCTGAAAAAATATTCTCGCCGCTTTATTCTTGAAATGATGTTACTTAACCATCCTCTTTTTAATGAAAGTATCATTGAAAATATTATGTTACTGCCTGCCAATTCTTTTATTAAGGTAAGTTCTACAATCTGGCAAATTCAAAAATATACTAGAATAGAAGATTATTATTCCCCGAATCCAAAACCATAGCAAAAACCTATTATCATTCGATGAGTTCAGATATGGGAGTGCCTACCATAGACGCCAGGATAGTAAAAGAGGGTCAGATATTAGCAAATTCAGGGATGGAGGGATTTTTTCAGTTCCAATTTTTTGGGAATAGTGCTGATAAAGGAAATCAAAGAAAAAAACATGTAAAATAGAGAGAATCAAATGATTATCGATTCGAAGGTCAAACATGAAATTGGGTCACATATTTTTTCGCATAATGACTTTTACTATTACTATATATCGTCCTCAGATGGCGACATTTGATGAAATTACAGCATACATTGATGCTGCCAGTAATCTTGAATCAATGGTTTTCCTGGCGGCACATGGGGAAATATTGAAGTGTTAAAGGAAGGTTTAATAAAAATTTATCGTAAAGGAGATGAATATAAAATAGCTTATCCTTACAGAGATAAATATGGCTTATTGGTCAGTCCCAGTTCCTGCTGTCTTGAATATGATTTACGATATGGCTGGTCAATAGAGTATGTTCTCGAAAAGCTAAAAAATATATCCTTAAAGCGATAAATACCGATACAATAGTGCCCCTTTGGTTCCATTCCTCACTTGAACCTTATATTCTGAATAATATTTCCCCGAAATTGTTGCCTTCTGTAGCAAACGAACGAGGAAAAAGCAACCAGTGGATTGGGACAATGAAAGAAATAGCAAAACACATAAATAATAAGCAGATTGTATGATATGGCCGGTATAATTGGAATAGTTCATAAGGATAGTTCTTATGCCAGCCATGTGCCGGAAAAAGCTTTTGAGCTGGCAATCGACAAACTCTGTTATACCAGCTCTCAAATAAAAGGAGAATTTAAATCTTCGATAATCCAAGCTGGTTGTGTAATTCCGATATGTGAAGCTCAAAATAATTGTCTCCAAGTCGACCGGCAACTGGGCATTTACATGGTAATTGAAGGTCTTGTCTTTATTGACGCTTCGGAAAAACTGAAAATAAGTAAAAGATATGGTGAACAGAGTTTCAGCCATGATTACCAATGGCTGCCTCTGATGCTTCACTGCTATGCTAGTGATTTCGTTAATCACATAAGTGGCTGGTATAACATATGTGGTTACAATGAAAAACACAACGAGGTAATATTGGTAAACGATGAACTTGGATATTTACCTCTATATTATTATGAAAACGCTTCTTTTTTTATGTTTTCTTCCAAAGTGGAGTCCCTTTTAGCCAGCGGACTGATGGATAAAACAGAATTTGATATTACAACTTTTGCCGAACACTTTTTCTTCAATTATCCTTTAACTGATAATACTTATATCAAGAAGATAAAAACCGTGCCTAATGCCACTATTATAAGAATAAAAAATAAAAAAGTTTGCTTTGAGAAATACTGGGATTTAGGTCGTTTTTTTAATAAGATGTATTATAACAAAAAAAGTTCGATAGAATTAATAAATGAGGGCTTACGATTTGCTGTTTCCAAATTAACATCTCATACAGCAAATGAAAAGATCAGCATCTCATTAACAGGCGGTTGGGACAGCAGAGTGGTACTTTCTTTAATAATACAGGAGCACCGAAATAATATTTATGCATATTCCTTTGGAGCGCCCCAAGCACCTGATATTCTAATACCACAATACATCTGTGAAAAGGAAGGATTGGAGTATGTACCTTTTGTTCTTGATCAGAAGTATCTCGACATGCATTTTATGATCAATGCAAAGGAGACTATTGAACTTTCAAATGGAACAAGAAGCTACAAAAGAGCACACTATCTTTATTCCATTAAAGATATTGCATGCATAACACCATGGCTGATGACAGGCATTTTCGGCGATGAAGTGCTAAAAATTGCCCAGATTAGTGGAGGTACAGTACTTGCACAAAACACTATTGATTTTCTCGAATCGGGGTTGGATATCAATAGAACGCTCAATAATTTTGTTGGTCAGTCAATCCCGGAATGGTTTACTTCTTCATCAAAAGATATTATTAACGAATTTGGCGAGAGACTGGAATCTATTAAAACGATACTAAGTGCTTATGATTCGCTCAGCGAGAAATATTACATACTGCGTTTTGAGTATAACCTAAGGAAATACTTCGGTAATGAAGCAAGCAGTTATAACGACTTCATATATGGATTTTCACCTTTCATAGATATGGATTTTTTGCGGGAGTTTTCACGGACATATTTTTTCGGTACACGCTTCCCATTCAATTCCAACAGCATAAAATTGAAAAAAATGTCAACTCAACTTTACTATGATATTACACAAACAAACTACAAACCACTTACAAGATATTACAGTTCAAGAGGGTACAGTATGGCTGATGTAAAAACTATTTCAGGTATGCTAAAGATATTTCATAAGAAATACCTAATCGGGAAAGAAAGGATAGATGCTTTTAATACAGGGAAAACAGACCTTTTATTTATTAAAGCCAGACAATCCTGTACATACCATGATAATGAAGTATTTAATCACTCAAAAATACAGAAGAGTAGTTCTTTTGACAGCTTGCAATCACTAGATTATTGGACTGGGCGAATTAAAGATCAATATTTTTATTAGGCATTTATATTTTTTACACTTAATGAAGGTTCTGTTTGTCGTTAGCGGGAATATGGGTCTTTACCTGGGACGGTTGCTTGCAAAAAAGGATCATTTACTATTGAGGAATATTGCAAAGGCCCTATTGATTGGCTTTTTTTTTAAAACTTTTTGGTATTTATTTTAAAAAAACGTTATCCTTCAACATTCTCTTATGGAACTGACTACAAGGATGTTCTTATTGAAAGATTACATCTTCTAAGGGCTGATGACAAAAGTCCTTTAAATAGTATATAATCGGTTGGTGCTGCTTTAAGCAACTTTGAAGATTCAAACACTTTTACTTTAGAGCATCAACTCCATAGATAGATACTCAAATCTTGTTATGTTTTATTGAAAAAGCTATTGAAGATGAAAATTAGAGTGGCAATTTTCAAGAATGAATCTTTTGATGATCATAGCCTATGGCTAAAAGCATGCGACATAAGAAATGAAGAGATAGATTATAAGGTAATTGACATTACAAAGGCTGAATGGCTAACTAATTTCATGGCGGAAAAATTTGATCTTATACTTTTAAGGCCACCGGGACGTACTGAAAAATTCAAGCGATTATACGATGAGCGGTCATTAATTCTTAACAATTATTCTGGAATCAGGATTTATCCATCATTAACGGAAATATTAATATATGAGAATAAAAGGTTTTTGAGTGATTGGTTAAGAGCAAATTCCATCCCCTCCCCAGAAACGAAAGTATTTTATTCAAAAAAAGAAGCTTTTGAATTCCTTGAACGGAATAAATCATATCCAATTGTTGCAAAAGCAAATATTGGCGGCTCTGGAAATGGCGTGAGTTTTTTACACAAAAAACAAATGGCTATTAATTATGTTAATAAAGCATTCAAGCATGGAGTATTTACCAAAACGGGACCTAAATTAAAAAAAGGTTCTTTATTAAGAAAAGTAATTAAAGGTATAAAAGACAGGCAATTCTTAATTAAAAGACTTTCAGAATATAAAGATACAATCATTAATCCGCAGAAAGGTTTTGTAATTTTTCAGGAATTTATACCCCATAAATTTGAGTGGAGGTGTGTTAGGATAGGGGATTCATATTTTGCGCATAAAAAAATTGCAAGAAATAATAAATCGAGCGGGACTTTAATAAAAGGTTATGATGCTGTCCCTTTGAAACTGCTGGATTTTATATTTGATATTACCACAAGGACTAACCTGACTTCTGTAGCCATAGATTTATTTGAAAAAGATGAGAAATATCTGGTTAATGAAATACAATGCTATTTTGGACAATCTGATCCTTATCAAATGCTTGTTGACTCGCGCCCTGGAAGGTATCGCAGGGTGAAAGGAGAATGGATATTTGAGGAGGGTGATTTTGCTTCAAATGAGTGTTACGATTTAAGGTTGAGCCATGCTCTGTCACTTTTAGATAATGTAAAACGTGAAAGTTCTTTTTGTATGTAGTGGTAATTCACCAAATGTAATAGGTGCTGTCGTGGCTAATCAAGCTGAAGCACTTACCAGTCATGGTGTTAAAGTTGCTTTTTATCCTATTAAAGGGAAAGGTTTCATGGGTTACATTAGGCATTCTTTCCTTCTTAGAAAACACCTTCTAACGAATTCTTATGATATAATTCATGCGCATTATATTTTATCTGCCCTTGTTGCAACTCTTTCCGGAAGTAAGCCATTGGTAGTATCTCTAATGGGGAGTGATTTAAATATTGGAAAGCTTGTTTTGAAATTTGTAAGTTTTTTAAATAAAAATAGATGGAAGAATATAATTGTGAAATCAGATTCCATGCAAAAAATTGTAAATCTAAGAAATGTGCAAATTATTCCGAACGGAGTAAATCTCTCCTTGTTTTATCCTGCTGATGGACATCCTCTTAAATCTAAATTTGGTTTTTCAGAAGAAAAAAAGACACTGCTTTTTATAGCTGATCCATTACGCGAAGTAAAGAATTTTAGTTTGGCAGAAAAGGCATATAGATTACTTCCAAAAGGAAAATTTGAACTTCAGGTAAAGTATAATTTACCCAGGCATATTATTCCCCAAATATTGAACGCTGCAGATATAATCCTATTGACATCATGCTGGGAGGGTTCTCCGAATATTATAAAAGAAGCAATGGCATGTAACAAACCGATTGTGGCTACGGATGTTGGTGATATTGCCTGGTTGTTCGGTAATGAGCCGGGGCATTTTCTTACTAGTTTTGATCCCAGTGATATTGCTGAAAAAATTATTTTAGCGTATAATTATTTATGCATGTTTGGGCAAACGACGGGTCGTGAGCGAATTTTAGAGATAGGGTTGGATTCCTCAACTATCTCACAAAGGATAATTGCATTGTATAAATCAGTTTTGGCTTAACATGCAAACTATATCGGGTGCAATTATTATAGAAGGACATATTCAGGGGTTATCTAATCTTAGATCACTGGGTGAGATGGGAATACCTGTCTATGTTGTGGATAGAAATAATTGCTTAGCTAGATATTCTAAGTACTGTAAAAAATTTTTTAGATGTCCGGATTTTATTGAGGATTCATTTGCGGATTTTCTATTGGATCTGGCTGAAAGAGAGGATTTAAAAGGTTGGATATTGATGCCATCAAATGATCATGCAGTATTGACAATTTCAAAACATAAAACAAGGCTTGAGGAGTATTATAAAGTTATAACTCCTTCACTTGATATTATTCAAAATATATATGACAAATCCCGTCTTTTGAAAAAAGCCGAAGAAATCAAAGTTCCAGTTCCGAAGACGTTTTATTTTCGATCGATTAATTGTTCCTTTTCAGAGGATTTGCCATATCCTGTTATTACAAAAGGGCGTAACGGGCTAACATTTTATAAAGCTGTGGGAAAGAAGGCTTTCATTGCCAGGGATGATGAAGAATTAAAAAAGCAATTAAAGAGACTCTCAGAAAAACTTGATATTGAAAATACTTTTACGCAGGAAGTTATACCGTCGAGAGGTTCTAATCAAACATTATCTTTTACAGCCTTTTGTGTTGATGGTTTTATTAAGACATACTGGATAGGAGCTAAATTACGAGAACATCCTTTACGATTTGGAACTGCTACTTTCTGCAGAAGTGTTTTATGTGAAGAACTAGTTGAACCTTCTGCAAAGCTTGTTAAAGCATTAAATTATACAGGTGTATGTGAAATTGAATATCTGAAAGATCCCCGGGATGAATTATATAAATTAATTGAAATTAATGCCAGAACGTGGCTTTGGGTTGGCCTGGCAAAAGCTTGTGGGGTTAATTACCCACTGTTAATTTACAATTTTTTAAACGGCAAAACCGTAGCTTGGCCTGATACCTATACAAATAATATTTATTGGATTAATTATCTGACAGATATACCATATAGTTTGATGGCTATTTTAAAAGGGAAACTCAATTTGCTTTCCTATATCAGAACCTTCAAAGAATTCAGAGTAAATGCTCTGTGGTATAAGAGTGATATTAAACCTTTTTTTGCTTATTTATTGCTAACTTCTATTTTTATAAAGAATCGTTAGCATTTCCCAAATACTTATTTTTTCACTTGTTAATTATTGCCGTGTTTTATCAAAAATGTAAAATGTTATTCTGAGAATGAATATTGCTTTTTATTTCGCTCATCCTTCTCAATATTATGTATTTAAACATATAATCAAGTTACTTAAGCAGAAAAACTATGAGATATTTATTTTCATTAAATCCAAAGATATTCTTGAGGATCTTCTTATTTGCGATGGATTAGATTATACAAATCTCAATCCAGAAGAAAAAAAACAAGGAATTGCTGGCCTATTTTCAAGTGTTATTAAGAGAAATACACTTCTTTGTAGTTACATTAAAACTAAGGGAATAGAGCTTTTAGTTACTGCAGCTTCTGATAGTTCTCAGGCAAGTTTTATATCGGGAATACCTTCAATTATTCTTAATGATGATGATGCTCAGGTAATAAGAAAATCTTTCTTTTTTGGCTGGCCTTTTTCGTCTGTTATACTTGCTCCATCGGCTTGTAACATGGGTTGGTTTAGTAGGAAAACAATTTTTTATTATGGATATCAAAAACTAGGTTATTTACATCCAAAATATTTTAAGCCTGATCATAACATAATTAAAAAGTATGGTTTGGCTGAAGTCAGGTATTTTTTGTTGCGCATTGTAAATCTTACAGCACATCATGATAAAAAAATCAGAGGGTTAAATATTGATTTAGTAGAAAGACTTGTTAATTACTTATCTCAACACGGGAAAGTGCTAATATCTAGTGAAAAAGAATTACCAGCGAATTTGCAGCAATATAGACTAATTATAAATCCTTTAGATATACATCATGTATTATATTATTCTTCTCTATTGGTAGGTGATAGTCAAAGTATGGCACATGAAGCTGCCCTACTTGGCACACCTTCTGTTCGTTTTAATGATTTTGTAGGACGCATAGGGGTTCTAAATGAGTTGGAAAATAAATACAAATTAACATTTGGCATATCCCCGGATAATCCGGGTTTATTAATGCGGAAAGTCAAAGAATTAATGACTTACAGTGACAATGCTATTTTTAAAGTCAGAGCTAGTGAAATGATGGCTGAAATGATTGATTTACCATATTTCGTTACCTGGTTCATAGAGAATTATCCGGAAAGTAAAAAAATTATGATGGAGAATCCAGATATTCAATTTAATTTTAAATAGTCAGTCTTTTAAAAATCAGGTTTAGTAATAATTTATGTAAATCTGATATTTCCGGATAAATTTTTTGAATAGTTCATTAAGGGCATGAAACTATAAATAATTGTGTAAACTGGTAACTATCAGCTTTAAATAACGCTGCATCTGTACCCAAATTTAATTGTTTATATTATTCTGCTTACAGAAAATTTCTGGCTCCCTTCGGTCGCTGTCTTGCAGTCTTTAGACTTCGCTGTCCTACTCCCTGGCCTCTTAACCCTACCTTTTTGTATTTGTCAGAAATCAAGTGCAAGCTCCTACCTGACATAGTCGTATGGCAGCCAGCCATATCTTTCCTTTTCCCCAGCCTGATCCCCGGGAGACGCGGATCAGAAAAGCTTACTTGCAGATAATTAAAATATGTTACTAATATTAAATGCTAATAATCAGTATGTTAAGTACTTTATAGGGCTCGACTTTTTAACATCCTTTTGTTTTGAGATTTTTAAGTAAAATTTCAGAATATTGAACTGGTAGGCTTAATTTTAAACCATTTTTACTAAATACTGGGAATGATGTTAAAGAACTATACAAACAAAGATAGTCTTCAAAGATAGTACTATCCTCAAACCTATAATTGGAATTTCTTATTACAAAACAACCTCCTAATTTCAATAGAGAATCAAGTTTAATCAAAATTTGGTTAAAATCATTGAAAGGAAATATTTTTGAGATATTAGTTAAAATTCTGCCTTCGGGTTCTCTACATAAGACGGAAATGACAAAAATCAAATCAAATCTTTCAAATTTAATCAAATCAATGTTAGAAACGAATCTTATTTTATTGTCCCTATTATTACGCTCAGCTGTTTTTAAGGAAGACCTATTTACATCGAATCCTATAATAGTAGCATATGGGAAGTATTCTCGTAGACTAAAACATTCTTCTCCTGTCGAACATCCAAATGACAGTATATTTATTTGAGAATATTTTCCTTTTATATCGCAGCATTTAGTAAATAAGTCAGGATGCCTATTCATACGGGTAGTATTTGCTAGTTGAATTATTTTCTCATCATAAATCCCTAGATTTATATACAATTGTCGTTTGACCTGACTATATTTTACATAAATCTTGCTTTTTTTAAAATTATTAAAATACCTCATTTGAATTGGTTATTTTAAAATCATTATTCCTAATGACCTTAATTAATCGATCCTTAAATATACGATTTTGTTCTGGACAAAAATCATGTCAATTACAGCATCATTTTATGCACAAGTGTAAATAAGAAAAAGAAATACAGTGAATTCATTTATGCTGAAATGAAAAAGCTATCAGGGATTATAATAAAACTCTTATTGATGTTGCTGATAGTTACTGTTACTCTTGAATCATGTTCCAGACGCAGTTTTGGCTGTTATCACGGTCCCAACAGGATGCTTAGCAAGCCTCCCAAAAGATGGAAAAAACCAAAAACCAAATACAGGGAACCTGGTACAAGCAGGAAAAAACATACTGCCCTTCTTTTCCCTTCTGTACCAAATCACTTGTCTTATATTCCCGCACGCCTTAACGCTGAGCCCCTTAACGCGCTCCACGCTGAACCCTCCACCTTCCCCGCTTTAAACTTTGAACCTCGAACCCCAAATGAACCCCGAATGGTGAACCCCGAACTTTAAACCTTCCTTCGCAAGTAATATTCCGCCCCTAATACCGTTTATATCTAACTTAACTTAAGGATGCCTATAGAGTAAAACTTTACCAACAAAACAATGAATTTTCAGTCCCGGAGAAAACTCCGTGGACATTAATTATTATAGGCAACCTTAATGAACCTGACATGGAAGTTCAACATAGCTCCTTAAGTTTTAAAAGCGGCTTTCGGGTATTTTTAAGAGTATTGGCTCTTGTTGTATTTATTTTTGCGTCAACTTATTATCTGGCAGCACAGCCTCAGCTGATTCCGGTAAATACTGCCAGTAACCAGTATCCGATAACATTTACTGATCCGGCCCAAAGGGTTATTACGATCAGATTTAATGAGGAAATTACGAATTTGGGCAATACTTCAGGGTGGTCAATTACAGTAGGGGGTTCAGCGGCTACATTTACCGGACCCATATTCGATCCCGGGGATCATTCAATAATTCAGTTACAGTTATCAACAGCTATTACTTATGCAAATAGGAATAGTGTCAGAGTGACGTATAACAGGGCTTCATCTACAGCAAGCCCAAAGTTGGGAGGAGCCAGTGGTGAGGTAAATTCATTCGGACCTGTCACAGCTGTCAATAACCTGGTTATAAATTGTGACGCATTTGACCTTAGTAAATATACCTATGACCTTCATCTGACAGAAATTTGTGCCCCTGTTGATGTAAGTTATACTACTGCCTATTATATTCTGACTCACTATGTAAACAGCATTCATTATGATCCCAAAAAAATAACAATAAGAACATGGTGGGGAGATGGTTCAAATGATGAAAAATACAATGCCGAGCTTTCACCAGGTGTATTTCAATGGACCTTTAATCATACATATCCCGACAATCCATCGGTTTGTTACTGGAATTCATACATGGCCCCGGGCATTGCAAATGTAGGCTATTGTGTAGGAGGAGGATTACGCAAAACTTTTGACTATCAAAACCATGCCGAAGATGACGAAGGGGATGGCAGGATAGGATTCAATACTGATACAGTGTTTGTATGTATCGGACACGATTTTTCAGAGATTTTTTCAGATGCTACATATTTTAATTGTAATCCTCTTACCGAACCCAACTTTCCTAATGACGGCAGAAGAGATATCCGTTTTACATACGGAACCAATCATGCTCCCGGCGACAGGATACAGAATGTCCTTATCGACGGGAATGTGGTGTCTTTTCCTTATCAGACAGGCGTTATTACTTACGATTCAATAAGAGCAAACGGTGTGCCCGCTCCTTCAGGGTATGCATCAACATTACCGGTAAGTCACATTGCAGCTGTTGGCCCCGATGCAGTAGGACAGATTTTTGAGATAATGATAGAGAACTGGAATCCCTGTAATCCCTACGACATCTTTGAGACTAACACTCCTAATTATGGCTATGTATATATTAAGATTGTTGATGGTCCGCTAGCCAATGCAGGACCAGATGATTCAGTATGTGCCGGTGAGCCCTATAATATGAATGGTTCGGTCAATAATGCAATTTCATCGAACTGGACCACTCTTGGAGATGGTACTTTTTCCAATGCAACAAGTCCTTCCACTGCTGTTTACAATGCAGGAACTGCCGATCTGGCTGCCGGTTATGTTGACCTTGTCTTACATGCATACGGAACTGGAATGTGCCCCGAACATACTGATACGATGCGGCTGACATTCGATCCCCTGCCAGCAGTGCCAACTATCAGTATTTCAGCCGGGAGTAACGGTTTTTGTGATAATGATTCACAATCCGTCACACTCAGTTCCACTGTATCTCCAAACGGAACATATCTCTGGTTGAGAAATGGTATTTCAACCGGAGTAACCACCCAGACCATTACACTTAATGATTATACACAGTCAGGGAATTACACAGTAACTGTTTTCGGGAATACTACCAATCAATGCCCTAGGAGCTCAGCGTCTTTTACAGTAACCATATATCAGCCTGCAACAACAACCAACCCTGAAAACCAAACTGTTTGTCAGGGTTCAAATACATCATTTTCCATTACTCCAGGTGGAGGGGCAAGATCAATAAGATGGCAGAGAAGCAACAACGGAGGATCGACCTGGACTAATATTACTTCTTCCACAGCACCCAACGATGGTTGTACCTATAGTGGTTACACATCAGGCACTCTTACCATTTCAAGTGCATCGTTTGCCATGAATAACTACCAATACAGGGCCAGACTTACAACTACAACCGGTGGTTGCGTAACAGAAAGTGAAGCAGCTACGCTAACTGTCAATCCAACAGCAAGTATATCCAGTCAGCCTGGCAATTCTGGAATATGTGAATTAGGTAATACATCTTTTTCAGTATCTGCAAGTATCCCTGCTACTTATAATATTACAGGATACCAGTGGCAGCGCAGAAAAACAAGCGGCTCATTTGAAAATATCACAGCTGCGATGGACGAGGGGATTTATTCCAATTTTACCAGTGCTACACTTAATCTGTCAACCGTACCTAGATCTGTAAACAATTACAGATACCGCGTTGTTATTTATTCAACCGGCGATTGTTCAATAACCTCCGCTTATGGTATCCTTTCTGTTCATCCTCTTGCTGATATAACTTCACATCCGCAAAACAGATCTGTTTGTGCGGAATCAGGTACCACCTTTACAGTTGCTGATGACGGATATCCATCGGTAACCGCGCGCCAATGGCAGGTAAGCACAAACGGTGGTTCAACATGGAGTAATCTTTCAAATGGCGGTGTATACAGCGGAGTAACTACCTCAACTCTAACTCTTACAAATATTCCGGCAAGCTATAATTCATACAGATATCGCTGCCGCCTCACTACATATGGGCCTTGTGAGATTTTTTCAAATGCTGGTATTCTTACAGTTCATACGCTTCCCCAAAACAGGACAGTTAATGCTACCGACAGCTGGTTATGTTATAATACCGGAACACAGATCAATCTTGTGTCATCCGAAAATTCAATTGTTTACCAGCTAAGGACAGGCTCAACAAATATTGGATCCACACAGACAGGAAACGGATCAACTCTTGCGTTCCCAACCGGTAACCTCACAGCCACTACCACCTATAATATTTATGCGGCAAAGACAACTACAATCGGGTCATCGACACGTACATGCTATCTCCAGATGTCGAACACACCTACTGTTAATGTCAATCCTAATATTACCATAATTGATCTTAACCACCCGGACATCTGTTTTGACGAATTAATAGACCTTCCTTCAGCTGCTGCTTCGGGCGGTACGAATAATTTTACTTATGCATGGACAGGGACGGGGGGATATACCAGCAATGTTCAGAATCCCGCTCCTTTCAGTCCTTCGGCAACAGGATCTCATTCATATACTGTTGTCGCTACTGATAATGGTTTCAGGACAGCCTCCGCAGACAATACCGTGTGTACGGTATCCGATAATATCACGTTTACCGTTAATCCTCTGCCTGCAATCAATATGAGCCTGTCGGATCCTTCAATATGTCTTGGACAGACAGCAACAATTACCCTTGCCAATTCCGTTTCAGGCACAAGGTATCAGCTAAGACTCGACAGCGATAACAGTAATGTGGGTTCACCGGTCAATGGAACCGGAGGAAATATTGTTTTCAATGTAGCCCCGACCGCTACAACTACGTACAATGTACTGGCAACAATAACCGCCACCGGATGTAATAACGAAGTCACAGACAAATCGACTGTAACAGTCAATCCTCTTCCCGAACCTGATATCTCCGGCGCTAACAATGTCTGCCAGACTGACGAGGAAATATATACAACTCCTTACGTTGCCGGCCATACCTATAACTGGTCAGCAAATCTCGGCACGATAGTCAGCACAAATGCCAACTCGGTGACCATCAGATGGAACACTGTCGGAAACGGAAGCGTTACGGTAACCGAGACGATCACAGCCACGGGTTGCGTGAAAACAAGCACTCCCTATGCCGTTACAGTCAACCCGGGACCGCCTACCGCGGCTCCGACGTTTGTGTCGGGCGCAACAAACATCTGCCGCAACGGAAGCCTTGTGATCGATGTGTCAGATGTTGCCACGGCAGTAGAATATATATGGGATTTCTCGTGGATACCGGGTACCAGCAATGCGGTAACAGCAACAAGCCAGATAACAATAGACCTCGCCGGTATTGATCCGGGAAGCTATACCGTAACCGTTGCCGGTTCAAACGGCTGCGGAACCGGTCCGTGGATGAATCCGGCCCACGCGTTTAACATTAATGACATACCCCAGCTTTCAACACTCAGCAATACTGTTTGTAGTGATTATCCTTCAGCTATAACTTTCTCAATATCCAATGCCGGTTCGACGATAACAGGACTTACCTATAATATTACATCTATTAATATGAATTCTCTGCCGGCGTCGGCAGGTGCGCCGACGACAGGTACTGGATTCGCGGCAAATGTTATCGCGGATGATGCATATACAAACAAGACCTCCGCGAATGTTAACGTGATTTACAGGGTGGTTCCTGTAAGCCAGGAGGGTTGCACAGGAAATCCGGCGGACGTAAACCTGACGGTTATGCCTGAACCCGTCCTTGCCCAGCTGAGCACATCGAAATGCAGCGATGCAGCCCTTGGATTTGACCTTGCTGTTGCTGCAGGAAGTTCACCGGCAGCATCCTACAATATTACAGCTATTAATTCCAATGGCCTTACGGCTTCCGCGGGTGCCCCTGCCACCGGTACAGGTCTTGCGGCCAATGTGATCGCTGATGATGCCTGGAGAAATACTACCAATGCTCCCGTAAATGTTGTTTATTCAATAGTTCCTGTTGGAACAAACTTATGTACGGGTGATACCTATACCATGACCATAACCGTCAATCCCGAGCCGGTTTCGTCAGACATAACTGCCATAAGGTGCAGCGACAATCCTCTGAACCTCAACTTTGCAGTTGTTTCAGGCAGCGTTGCGGCGGCATCATATAATATTACTTCAATCAATTCAAACGGATTGACTGCTTCGGCAGGCAACCCTGCCACCGGTACGGGTTTTGCTGCCAACGCGATCGCTGATGATGCCTGGACCAATACCACCAACGCTCCGGTCAGCGTGGTCTACACCGTGGTACCTGTCAGCGCTGCCGATTGCCAGGGCGAGCCCTTCACTGTAAGCATAACCGTCAACCCCGAACCTTCGCTTGCCAGTCTTTCAAATGAGGTGTGCAGTGATGATCCTTCGGGAATAACACTTGCTGTTGCAGTATCAAGCATTCCGGCTGCCACTTACAATATAACCAATATTAACGACGGCGGTCTGATAGCTTCAGCAGGCTCACCCGCTGTTGGCAACGGACAACTTGCAGACGTGATAGCCGATGATGCCTGGACCAACAAGACCAACAGCAACGTGAATGTTGTTTACACAGTTGTTCCTGTCAGCAGCGACGGCTGTCCTGGCAATCCGGTCGATGTAACACTTACCGTTAAGCCTGAACCTGTTCTTGCTAACCTTAACAGAAGTATTTGCAGCGATGCAGCCTTCGGATTCAACCTGAGCCTTGCACTGGGAAGTTCTCCTGCTGCCAGTTATAATATAACAGCAATCAATTCCAACGGGTTGACTGCATCCGCAGGCAATCCCTCCACGGGCAACAATCTGCCTGCCGATGTCATCGCGGATGATGCCTGGACCAACACCACCAACGCTCCCGTGAACGTTGTTTATTCCATCGTTCCGGTTGGTGTAAACGGCTGTTCAGGTGATACCTACACCATGACAATCACAATCAATCCTGAGCCTGTTCTTGCAAACCTTAATACTACAAAGTGCAGCGATGATGCCTTTGGATTCAGCCTTGCAACTGCAGCCGGAAGCGTTGCTGCTGCCAGGTATAATATTACTGAAATAAATTCCAACGGGTTAAGTGCATCTGCAGGTTTCCCTGCCACCGGTGACGGGCTCGCGGCCAATGTCATAGCAAACGACGCATGGACAAACACCACTTCCGCTCCGGTCGATGTAGTCTACACGGTTGTACCGGTGAGTGCATCCAATTGTCCCGGCAAGCCGATGACTGTCACGGTAACCATCAATCCCGAGCCTGTTCTTGCAGACCTCAATACTGCACTATGCAGCGATGCCGCTCTGAACTTCAATCTTGCAACTGCAGCCGGTAGCGTTCCGGCGGCAACATATAATATTATTTCCATCAATTCAAACGGATTGACAGCTTCAGCGGGTGCCCCTGCAGCCGGCAACGGACTCCCTGCCAATGTCATCGCGGATGATGCCTGGAGGAATACAACAGCTGTTCCGGTTAATGTCATTTATACAGTCGTTCCGGTGAGTGCAGCGAATTGTGAGGGTAATTCTGCGACAGTAACCATTCAGGTCAATCCGGAGCCTGTTATGGCTACTCCGGGAACTACGGTATGTAGCCGCGGAGCGACCGGCATAACACTTGCCGTCAATTCAAGTGGTGTTGCAGCGGCAACATACACGATAACAGCCATTAATTCCAATGGGCTTACAGCTTCCGCGGGTGCCCCTGCTACCGGTACGGGTCTTGCAGCCAATGTGATCGCTGATGATGCCTGGATCAACACCACTTCAGCGAACGTCAATGTGGTATACACAGTGGTTCCGGTAAGCGCAGAGGACTGCGAGGGCAACCCTGCCGACATCACCATTGTTGTGAAGCCGGAGCCGGTAATAACCCCGGGTCAGACCACTAACGCATGTTCGGGCAATGCCCTTGATTTCGGAATAGGGCTTGATAATTTCACCAATCCTGCCGCCGGTGTTACCTTCACATGGAGCGCCCCGGTGCTTAATCCCTCCGATCCCGCATTCACGGGCGGAACGGCACGCGGTGTAGCTTCATCGGCAAACATTACCGATACCTTTATCAACACCCTCGGTCAGGTCGGCACAGCAACCTATACCATAACTCCTTACTACAACGGATGCACGGGTCAGCCTGTCGATGTTGTGATTTATGTCGGCTCCGAACCTGTCCTCGATCCGAACCTCGGCG
>Ga0255343_1001153_pt1 | contig 36730 bp, 28 predicted proteins | sample wastewater_treat_4_FD_192413 | JGI IMG/M metagenome (GOLD analysis project Ga0255343, IMG submission 192413) | Wastewater microbial communities from Lulu Island WWTP, Vancouver, Canada - plant16 | ecosystem: Engineered > WWTP > Wastewater > Unclassified | place: Canada: Vancouver, British... | reverse complement strand
TATTTCTCATCAAATAAATGTATTTACAAGAGAAAGAAATAATTTGGTAAGTAAGATTTTAACTATATTGCATAAAAAAGTAATAAAAAAATATGATGCTTGCTGGGTACCAGATAATTCAAAATCGGAACTTACAGGAAGAATGTCTGAAAATGTAAATAATTTGAATTTGAATTATATAGGAATTCTTTCTCGATTTCAAAATATGGAAAATTTTACTGCTCAACAAGATTTAAAAACTTATGAAATTGTTGCAATAGTTTCGGGACCAGAAACTCAAAGAAGTATTTTTGAAAAAATTATTTTTGAAAAATTACTTGAGGAAAATCGTAAGTCGTTAATTATTCGGGGATTACCTAAAGATTCAAAATGTGTTGAAAATAAAGATAATATTGACTTTTTAAATCATTGTAGCGACAGTGAGTTTTTTCATTATATAAGCAATGCAAAACTTATTATTTGTCGAAGTGGCTATAGCTCAATTATGGATATGTTGGTATTTAATAAAAATGTAATAATTATTCCCACACCAGGACAGCCAGAGCAAGAATATTTAGCAAAAAGATTGAATAACAAATATAATTTTGTAAGTTTACAGCAAGAAGACTTGAAAAATATATGTCTATCGCAAATTGATTTTCAAACTAAACAAAGTTTTGAGAATTGTACGAATGAATTATACGAATTTTTAAATTTACATTTATGAAAGTTTGTGGATTTACATTTATAAGAAATGCAATAAAATACGATTATCCTGTAGTTGAAGCTATTACTTCGATTTTACCTATTTGCGATAAGTTTGTTGTGGCAGTAGGGAAGTCAGAAGATGATACTTTAAATTTGATAAAAAATATTTCGCCTCAAAAAATAGAAATTATCGAAACAGTTTGGGACGATAGTTTGCGTGAAGGAGGACGTGTTTTAGCAGTAGAAACAGACAAAGCTTTTCAGCATATTACAATAGATTATGATTGGTGTTTTTATATTCAAGGCGATGAAGTTGTTCACGAAAAATATTTGCCAACAATAAAAGAAGCAATGGAAGAGCATCTCTACGATGAGAGAATAGACGGGCTATTATTCAAATATTTGCATTTTTATGGTTCTTACGACTACGTAGGCGAATCTTTTAAGTGGTATAGAAACGAAATTAGGATTGTGAGAAATGATAAAAATATTTACTCTTATCGAGATGCTCAAGGTTTTAGAAAAGATGATAATAAAAAATTACATGTTGTGAGCATTGACGCTTATATTTATCATTATGGTTGGGTAAAAGACCCTAGAACAATGCAAAAAAAACAAGAAGATTTTAATAAACTATGGCATGACGATCAATGGGTTGATAAAAATGTTATAAAAGCCGACGAATTTGATTATTCAAATATAGATGTGCTTAAAAAATTTACAGGCACTCACCCAAAAGTTATGCAGGATAGAATTGAAAAAATAAATTGGAAATTTGACTACGATTTATCTTGTAATAAAATGAAATTTAAAGATAAACTAAAATTGTTTTTTTCAAAATTAGGTTGCGATATTGGTCAGTATAAAAACTATAAGCTAATAAAGTAAAAATCTAAAAAATCACTCACTTGGACTTCTACGCTAAATCAAGATCATTCGGATTTTCCCTTTCAACTTCGCTCGCTCGGATTTGTAATCCGAGCGAGCAGAGTGAGCGAAGCGAACTCTGCGAAGCAATAGACGCGTCAGCCTCTTTCAACTTTACCTTCGGTGAGCTCGCAAGCTCGGTTCAACACTTCAACTACGTTCAGTGCATCGCTTTTAACTTTTAACTGATTGTAGCAGTTGGACACTTATAAAACATCGAAAAAAATAAAAAAGTCGGAACTTATATAGCCCCGACTTTTTCATTGAATTTATTTGTTATTTTTATGCTTATTTCACAACATTGATTTTGAAAACTTCACCATCAACTTTTACAAAATAAGTTCCGTTAGCTAATTTGCTAATATCAATATTTTGATTTGAAGAAGCATTGTTAACATTTGCAACAACTTCACCAAGCATATTTACAATAACTATATTAGCATTTTCTGCATTAGCAACAGTTACAAAATCGTTAGCTGGGTTTGGATAAACTGAAATGTTTGAAGCAATGTTAGAATTTACTGCTGTACCTTGCTCAACTTTAAAATTATCAATAAATAGTATAAATTGATCAGCATCAGAAACTACCTTTATACCAATATAAACTTCTTGACCAACATAAGCAGAAAGATCTAGTGTTTGAGTTGCAGGTGTTGAGTTATTTACACTTTGAGTTGGAAGGATAATTGTTCCAGTAGCATAATTACTAGGTGCACCAGTAATTACATATGCCTCAAATTTTTCTGTTAAAGGATCGCCACCGTTTGCTGGAACCCAATAATCAAAGCTTGCAGTAGGATTGCTAGGAATTAAAATTTTTGGAGATACTAGCCAATCTTCAGCATTATTAGTAGTACTATACTGATAAATATAGGCAACATCAGTCTGAGCTTGATCTATGTAATATGCACCCCAAGTTTTACCATCGTTATTTGCATCGAAAACTTTCCAACATGCAGAATTTTCTGAAGTAAAATCTTCAATATAAGGAGCTGAAATAGTCCCTGTACAATCAATAGTATATCCTGTTAAGTTGATGCTTACGTTTGTAGCTCCAGTACTAGTTAATGTAATTACATCGTCATTCATTGCTTCGCTAGTACCTACATTATATTTAACATATAGAGTACCACCAGTCATTGGAATAGTTGCTGTTGCTCCAAAGGTAACATTATCAGAAGAAATTTCAAATGATGAAGGAGAATATGTAAGAGTTGCAGTAATATCTTGTGTTAAGCCAACAGCTTGAATAGTTGCTTGTTTTACTGGATTACCTTCACCAACATATCCTATAAATGTCATTTCTAGTGGAGCAGCACTAATTGCAACAGTACCTGCTTCAGAATCAACAATAGCTTTAATTAAATTGTTGTAGGTTAAATCTGGGCTTAATGCATCTAAGTGTCCCCATCCTTCACCTACAGCTTGTGAGTTGATCCAGTTAGCTTTAGCAATTGCAGGTCCTTCATCAAATCCCATTGGAAATCCACCAGTTACTGTAACTTCATAACCAATAAAAATCTCATTTGCTGTAATTTGATAAGGAGTAGTCAAAAGAACTTGATTCCAACCATCAGTAAAAGTTACTGCTTGTTCGTAAGCAACTACTGGAGCAGTGGGAATACCAGTCCAAATCATAATTTTGCCAGAGGTAATAACTGAGGCATCGGCAATACCAACATGAATTTCGGTAATATAATTACCTGCATAAGGCGATAAATCTGCAGCTTCAAATTGAGCAGCACCTTGTAATACGTCTGCTGCATTAACACCAATACCTGTAGGTACATCAGTAATATCAGCACACCATTGTAAGGTTGTTACATAGGCTTTTGCATTGTTTTGAACCTGAGAATTCATTACAGGTTTTAATGAATTTGATTTTGGGTTAGCCTGAAAAGTTTGTGCAAACATTGTACTTGTTACAAGTATTGCTACGATAAAAAAGTAAAATTTTTTCATAATTTTTAAAATTTTAGTTAATAATTAATTTTAATTTAATTTTTCAAAGATAGTAATAATAATTTAATAATTCAAAATTTTTTTTCATTTTTTTTAAGCTAAATATTTCTTTTTATTAAAAATACTTTGCAGTTTCATTTTTATAACTCCAAAAATAGCTTCTCCTACAATGCTTCCACTCATTTTAGATTGTCCTTTTTGTCTATCTGTAAAAACAATATTTACTTCAGCTATTTTAAAATTATGTAGCCAAGCTTTAAATTTCATTTCTATTTGGAAAGCATAACCTATCATCTTAATACTGTCTAAGTTTATTGTTTCTAAAACTTTTCGGTGGTAACAAACAAAACCAGCAGTAGTGTCTGTAAATTTCATTCTTGTAATTAATCTTACGTATTTTGATGCAAAATACGAAAGTAAAACTCGTTTTAGGGGCCAATTGACAACATTTACACCTACTTTATAACGCGAACCAACCGACATGTCAGCACCATCTAAACATGCCTTGTGCAATCTAATTAAATCGTCAGGATTGTGTGAAAAGTCAGCGTCCATTTCATATATATAGGTATAGCCATTTTTGAGACACCACTTAAAACCTGTTATATATGCTGTGCCAAGTCCTAGTTTCCCACTACGTTCTATAATAAAAAGCCTATCAGGGAACTCTTGTATTAAAGTTTTTACAATTTTACCAGTACCATCAGGCGAACCGTCATCAACTATTAAAATATTAAAATGCTCAGGCAAATTAAAAACATAACGAATAATATTTTCTACGTTTTCTTTTTCGTTATAAGTTGGTATTATTACAATATTTTCTTTCACAAGTTTCTTTTTTTGAAACTGCGAATATACTTTAATTTTATTTAATATTCATTTAAAACTAATAAAATTATTGAAAATTATTTTTTTTGAAGAAGTTGTTGGTTTCTAAAAGCTTGTTGTACAGGCTTTTGTAAGTAAAATGATAAAATTTTAAAAAAAAATCAAAAAAAGTTTTGGTGGTAATAAAAAAGACTTTATTTTTGCAGTCCCAAAACGATAAAAAAATATTTATAGTTTTTTGGTTTAAAAAAGTTCTTTGATTTAATAGTGAGTAGCAAAAATAAAACAGGTATAAATTAGGTATTTCTTAATGTATATTATAATATTATTTTTAACCTAGATTCATTTGATACAGGATTTACAAAAGACATAATAAAAAAATTATATTACAACGAAGAGTTTGATCCTGGCTCAGGATGAACGCTAGCGGGAGGCTTAACACATGCAAGTCGAGGGGTAACAGGGGTAGCAATACCTGCTGACGACCGGCGTACGGGTGAGTAACGCGTATGCAACCTGCCCTATACAGGAGGATAGCCCGGAGAAATTCGGATTAATACTCCATGTAGCATTTTTTTCGCATGAATTAGATGTTAAAGATTTATCGGTATAGGATGGGCATGCGTCCCATTAGCTAGTTGGTGAGGTAACGGCTCACCAAGGCATCGATGGGTATGGGGTCTTAAAGGATGGTCCCACACACTGGCACTGAGACACGGGCCAGACTCCTACGGGAGGCAGCAGTGAGGAATATTGGTCAATGGGTGAGAGCCTGAACCAGCCATCCCGCGTGCAGGATGACGGTCCTAGTGATTGTAAACTGCTTTTCTATGAGATGAATAAGAATTACGTGTAGTTCGATGACCGTATTATAGGAATAAGCATCGGCTAACTCCGTGCCAGCAGCCGCGGTAATACGGAGGATGCAAGCGTTATCCGGATTTATTAGGTTTAAAGGGTGCGTAGGTGGGCGTTTAAGTCAGTGGTTAAAGCCATTAGCTTAACTAATGTATGCCATTGATACTGGATGTCTTGAATGTGGTAGAGGTAGGCGGAATGTGTTGTGTAGCGGTGAAATGCTTAGATATAACACAGAACACCGATTGCGAAGGCAGCTTACTATTCCATTATTGACGCTGATGCACGAAAGCGTGGGGATCAAACAGGATTAGATACCCTGGTAGTCCACGCTGTAAACTATGATCACTCGTTTTTGGCGATATATAGTCAGAGACTGAGCGAAAGCATTAAGTGATCCACCTGGGGAGTACGTTCGCAAGAATGAAACTCAAAGGAATTGACGGGGGCCCGCACAAGCGGAGGAACATGTGGTTTAATTCGATGATACGCGAGGAACCTTACCTGGGCTTAAATGTATAGTGCATAATGTGGAAACACATTTTTCCTTCGGGACTCTTTACAAGGTGCTGCATGGTTGTCGTCAGCTCGTGCCGTGAGGTGTCGGGTTAAGTCCCATAACGAGCGCAACCCTCATCGTTAGTTGCCAACACGTGAAGGTGGGGACTCTAGCGAGACTGCCGGTGTAAACCGTGAGGAAGGTGGGGATGACGTCAAATCAGCACGGCCCTTATGTCCAGGGCTACACACGTGTTACAATGGCCAATACAAAGGGCAGCCACCTGGTGACAGGGCGCTAATCCTCAAAGTTGGTCTTAGTTCGGATCGGAGTCTGCAACTCGACTCCGTGAAGCTGGATTCGCTAGTAATCGTAGATCAGCCATGCTACGGTGAATACGTTCCCGGGCCTTGTACACACCGCCCGTCAAGCCATGGAAGTTGGGGGTACCTGAAGTCCGTAACCGCGAGGAGCGGCCTAGGGTAAAACCGATGACTGGGGCTAAGTCGTAACAAGGTAGCCGTACCGGAAGGTGTGGCTGGAACACCTCCTTTCTGGAGTAAAACTGTATCAAAACTGTTTTATTTACTACTCACTTTAAAATATTTAAGTCCCTTAGCTCAGTTGGTTAGAGCGCTACACTGATAATGTAGAGGTCCGCAGTTCAACTCTGCGAGGGACTACCTAGACGGGGAATTAGCTCAGTTGGCTAGAGCGCCTGCCTTGCACGCAGGAGGTCAAGGGTTCGACTCCCTTATTCTCCACTTTATTAGGATTTATCCTAATTCACGATCTTTGACATATTGAGACTAAAACGATAGAAATCAAGAGCATACAAATAATATACGAGTTTATTATATAGTTTAAAAGCAAATAAGGACGTACGGTGGATGCCTTGGCTCCTAGAGGCGAAGAAGGACGTGACAAGCTGCGATAAGCTACGGGTAGGTGCAAATAACTTATAATCCGTAGATTTCCGAATGGGGCAACCCATCTTATTTAATAAGATATTCTTTTTAAGAAGGCTAACCTGGTGAACTGAAACATCTTAGTAGCCAGAGGAACAGAAAACAATAGTGATTCCCTTAGTAGTGGCGAGCGAACGGGGATTAGCCCAAACCGGAGATGTTTTGGCATTTTCGGGGTTATAGGACTGCGACATTTGGTTATAAAAAGAATTGGAAGTTAACTGGAAAGTTACACGATACAAGGTGAAAGTCCTGTACAAGTAATTTTTATAATTGATAGCAGTATCCTGAGTAGCGCGGGACACGAGGAACCCTGTGTGAATTTGGCGGGACCATCCGCTAAGGCTAAATACTCCTAGGAGACCGATAGTGAACAAGTACCGTGAGGGAAAGGTGAAAAGAACCCCTAGCAGGGGAGTGAAATAGATCCTAAAACCGTTCGTTTACAAACTGTCGGAGCATATTTATATGTGACGGCGTGCCTTTTGCATAATGAGCCTACGAGTTAGTCGTCTCTAGCGAGGATAAGGGCTTCAGGTCTGTATTCGAAGCGAAAGCGAGTCTTAATAGGGCGATGTTAGTTAGAGGCGCTAGACGCGAAACCTAAGTGATCTACCCATGGCCAGGTTGAAGTTGCGGTAATGCGCAATGGAGGACCGAACCAATAGATGTTGAAAAATCTTTGGATGAGTTGTGGGTAGGGGTGAAAGGCTAATCAAACTGGGAAATAGCTCGTACTCCCCGAAATGCATTTAGGTGCAGCCTTGGATTAAGTGTTACAGAGGTAGAGCTACTGATAGGGTTAGGGGACTTCACCGTCTACCGCCCCCTGACAAACTCCGAATGCTGTAACATGGTTTCCAGGAGTGAGGGCATGGGTGCTAAGGTCCGTGTCCGAGAGGGAAATAACCCAGACCATCAGCTAAGGTCCCCAAATATACGCTAAGTTGACCAAACGTAGTGCGACTGCATAGACAGCTAGGATGTTGGCTTGGAAGCAGCCATTCATTTAAAGAGTGCGTAACAGCTCACTAGTCGAGCGGTTGTGCGTGGATGATACTCGGGCATTAAGTGTATTACCGAAGCTATGGCATAGTAATTTATTATTATGGGTAGGGGAGCATTCCATATTCGTTGAAGCTGTAGCGTGAGCTATAGTGGAGGTTATGGAAGAGAAAATGTAGGCATGAGTAACGATAAAACGGGTAAGAAACCCGTTCACCGATAGACTAAGGTTTCCACGGCCATGCTAATCAGCCGTGGGTTAGTCGGGTCCTAAGGAAAACCCAAAGGGGGTATCCGATGGCAAATTGGTTAATATTCCAATACCTATATTAACTGCGATGGGGTGACGAAGTAGTGGCATATCCGCGTACTGACGGAATAGTACGTTAAAGGGTGTAGATTATGATTTAGTTAATAGCTAGATTTTTCGAACCTGACAGTACCATGATCCTTCGGGTGATTGGATAGTGATAGTAATCATACTTCCTAGAAAAACCTCTAAGCTTCAGGTTAATATAGCCCGTACCTCAAACCGACACAGGTAGTCAAGGAGAGAATCCTGAGGTGCTCGAGTTAGTCGTGGCTAAGGAACTAGGCAAATTTACCCCGTAACTTCGGGATAAGGGGTCCCTACGCGAGTAGGGCGCAGAGAAATGGCCCATGCGACTGTTTAACAAAAACATATGGCTTTGCAAAATTGAAAGATGAAGTATAAGGCCTGACACCTGCCCGGTGCCGGAAGGTTAAAAGGGGATGTTATCAGCGATGAGAAGCATTGAATTGAAGCCCCGGTAAACGGCGGCCGTAACTATAACGGTCCTAAGGTAGCGAAATTCCTTGTCGGGTAAGTTCCGACCTGCACGAATGGTGTAACGATGTGGGCACTGTCTCAGCCACGCGCTCGGTGAAATTGTAGTTCCGGTGAAGATGCCGGATACCCGCGACGGGACGAAAAGACCCCGTGCACCTTTACTATAACTTCATATTGATTCTGGTTAAGTGATGTGTAGGATAGGACGGAGACTATGAGGCATGTTCGCTAGGGCATGTGGAGTCATCCTTGAAATACGTCCCTTTACTTAATTGGAACCTAATCCCTTCGGGGAGACAGTGTGTGGTGGGTAGTTTGACTGGGGTGGTCGCCTCCAAAATCGTAACGGAGGCTTTCAAAGGTACCCTCAGCACGCTTGGTAACCGTGCGTAGAGTGTAATGGCATAAGGGTGCTTGACTGTGAGACCGACGGGTCGATCAGGTAGGAAACTAGGACATAGTGATCCGGTGGTTCCGCATGGAAGGGCCATCGCTCAAAGGATAAAAGGTACGCCGGGGATAACAGGCTGATCGCTCCCAAGAGCTCACATCGACGGAGCGGTTTGGCACCTCGATGTCGGCTCGTCACATCCTGGGGCTGGAGAAGGTCCCAAGGGTTGGGCTGTTCGCCCATTAAAGTGGCACGCGAGCTGGGTTCAGAACGTCGTGAGACAGTTCGGTCCCTATCTGTCGTGGGCGTAGGAAACTTGAGAGGACCTGACATTAGTACGAGAGGACCGTGTTGGACAAACCTCTAGTGTACCTGTTGTGGCGCCAGCTGCATCGCAGGGTAGCTACGTTTGGACGAGATAAGTGCTGAAAGCATCTAAGCACGAAGCTCCCCTCAAGATGAGGTTTCCATTAAGGGTCGTTATAGACTATGACGTTGATAGGCTGCAGGTGTAAAGGCAGTAATGTCAAAGCCGAGCAGTACTAATTACCCAATAGCTTTTAACGTAAGTTGTATTTTATTTGTATGCTTTTAGTCTTGATATGTAAACTTATTGATAATCTTTAGGTGGCTATAGCGATGAGGAAACACCCGAACCCATTCCGAACTCGGCAGTTAAGCTCATCAGCGCCGATGGTACTGCATTTGTGGAAGAGTAGGTCGCTGCCAATTTTTTAAAAAAGGACAGAGTAAATTTTTACTATGTCCTTTTTTTTTAATATACTTTGAAATATCATATTATTTTCATAATTTTAACAAAAATCAATTTTTTAGTTTATGAAAAATCTTGTTTTTATTCTAATATCATTTAGCTTATTCTTTATCTTATCTTGTTGCAATAAGAATGTAAGTAAAGTTAAAAATGAAGATTTAAAAGTTTATCAAATCGAAGATGTAAAATTAGTATCTTTCCCCTTAGATAGTACGAAAAACGGCAAACCACTAGATGCTGAAATGTTTTTTAATAGAGTTTTTGACTATTGCTATATTGATAATATTGAAACTTTAATAATTCCAATAAATAGAGATAGACTAGCATTTTATGATATAAATTCACAGAAAGAATATCATAGCATTAAGATCGCAAAAAATAGAGATATTATAAACTTTAGTTTTGTAAATAAAGATAGCATTTTTGTTTTTTATGATATTGATATCCTTAACTATGATAGATATGAACCCGTTTATATGCATTTGATAGATTATGATGGAAACGGAAAAGTTTGTGAGTACTATCTTGATACTTTAAATTTTGAGGAAAATACTGATTTGAGACTGCCATTTGTAGTTGATACCGATTTGCAACCAACAATTATTAATGGTAATGTTTTCTTTACAACTCAGATTTCAAATATTGGCACTATAGGCTCAAGTGATTATCTAAAAAAGCATTTTCCTTTATTTGCATATTATAATCCGAAAACTGAAAATATTAAATTTTCTAAATCCATTAATTTTCCACATATAAAGGAAAATGTATTTTACAATACTTATTTCAGAAAGATTAGGTATTGTTTATCATCAAACAACCTGCCTTTGCTACGTTTCTTTTATTCTAGCACATTATATGAATGGGATTATATAAATGACAAAGTTTCTAGTCATACTTTAAACTCTAGAGTAATTGATTCAATTAAACCATTACCTAATGAAAACTCTCTACCACAATCGCTTGAAGCTGTTTATGGCTCGATATTGTATGACAAGTATAATGAAATGTATTATTCATTTGTGCATTTAAACGAAGTAGTTTATGGTAATTATTACACATTACTGATTTTGGCTGATAAAGATTTTAATTATTTAGGAGAGATGTTAAATCCAAATTTGGGTGGAAATTTTGAATTTTATGAGGACAATATAATTTCATACTATTATTCAAATGATTCTATTCATGTTAGTTATCAAACTTTGAAAAAAACAGACAAGCCTTTACAACCATATCTTGATTCTATTAAAGGAGTGTTAGACAATCAAATAGAAAAAATAAAAAGTAATATGCCTAGAATAGATAAAAGTGGTAATGAAAATATTTTACACGCTTATATAAAATCCAAGTTTCCCAACATTGAAAAAGATTATGTCTTACTTACCTTGTATACAAATGGCAGCTGTCCTTCATGTTTAATAAATAAAAACAAACGCTTAATCAAAATTATGAAGTTTTAGCAGATTTGCCTTTCTATTTAATATATTCAGGAACAACAAGCGAAATTGAACAAGAAATTTTCAATTATGAGAATTTAGAAAAAATTAAAATAGTTAAGGACTCTCTAGGGATTGTAAAAAATATGTCAATGATTGAAAATAAGTTTAGTTCTTTAGATCCACGTGTTACTGTAATAGAGAACAATGTTGTTATTATTGACACTGTATATAATTGGTTAAATCAATCTAAAATAATTCCTACAATTATGGAAAATTTAGGGCTTAAACAGACTTCTCAAAAATTGATAGAACTTTAAATCTAAATTTAGCAAATATCTCTAGCTCAAATCCGAGCGAGCGAGTCAATATCCAACGCCATTGTTTGTTTACCAAAAAAACGATACCACTTTTATTTGCCAAATCAAATAAAATTTCCGAAATTTGTTCTTGCGTAAATTTATTACACATATTTTTAGGACAGTGTCGGTTATTAGAAAAAGATAGTCTCTTTCTTATTATTTTATTATGAGCAGAATTGTTTGTTTTTTAGTTTTAATTTTTTGGTTTCATTTTTCATTTTCACAGGACTATCTAAAGTATAATTCATTTTTGAATAAATACAGCACTAACGCTCTATCTGATTTTGATCGAAAAAAGATAGAATTGCAATATCTTGACAGTGCTTTTAATTGTGTAAATGGCAATGGTTTTATAGATGATTATATTAGAGCTTTGTTCCTTTCAATTGAAATTAATAATATAGAAAAAGCTAAGGAATATTATATAGAAGCATTAAAAAAAGGAGCTACAAAATGGTATATTAAGAATGATTTATTAGAAAAAGATTTCAAAGTTTTCAAAAATACAAACCAATATAAAGATGCTAATAAATATTATAGGGCAAATAAAAATGAATGGAAAATAAAAAAGAATAAGAAATTATGCAGAGAAATTAGGAAAATAATGTATCGGGACCAGACTCCTAGACATTTTAAGAATTTGGAAAAAACTAAGAAAAATGATAGTATAAATATTGCAACATTGAAGCAAATATATTATGATATTGGTCGTTTGCCAAACCTTAATGATATTGGGATGATTTATGTTCTTAAATTACAAATTCCACTATTACATTATCAGCCTGAAGATGTTTGTTTTTTTGCAAATATTTTACTCGAAATGTATTTAAAAGGGGATTACAACGATTTAGATTTTATTTTTGAGATGATAGACCAAGCATCTACAAGGTATGGAGCAAATTTTGGATTTGAAAACAACAAATTTTTGATAAAAGAAACTGTTCTAAACTCAATTAACGAACTCGGTTATCATAAACAATCGTTTGGGTTTATTGCCTATGATATTAGAGAACAAAATGGCTATTGGTACAAATATTATCTGCCTGTTTATGATAAGGACTATGCAAACGAAATAAGACAACATTTTGGATATGTTTCACTTGAGGATATGTCTAAATATAATAAATATCATATTTATGATGAGCAATTATTTATTGAAAAATGGGGTGATTTTGTAGAAAGAAGTCCCAAGATGAAAGAATGATTATAATCCTTTCACTCCACCAATATCCAACGCCATTGTTTGTTTACCAAAAAACGATACCACTTTTATTTGCCAAATCAAATAAAATTTCCGAAATTTGTTCTTATGTAAAGTTCATTTTTTGTTATTTTTTAAGTTTAATTTCAATATAATAAAAATTTACTTTACACACTTTTTTAGGACAGTATCACACACTTTTTTGGACACTACCATGAAAACCACAAAGAAAATATAAGCACTCACAAAAAAACATTTGCTTTTAATGTTATTGTATGTTTTTTTTACTATGTTTGCAATGTGATTGGTAAAATTAGACGAAGTGCATTAAAGTATATATATATAATGCAATATATGGTAAAAAATAGGTGTTTGTATAAAATTAAAGGTTATGGAGAAAAGAAAGTTCATTACATAAAAAACTGGGAGGAATACATTTAGAAAATTTGACTTTGACGACATATTGGTTATCAAAGCTGATGGGGCATATTTTGACGTTTTTTGCAGTAAAGACAAATTTACAGTATCTGGTAAAACTTTCGAAAAATTGGAGGAAGAATTAAAAGATACAGAATTGGTTCGAATTAATCGTAGTTGCATAGTAAATAGCCAAAAATGTATAGAGTTAAAAGACGGCACTTGTCCTGCACTAAAATTAATAAACAAAGAAATTATAAAGCCTATTACAATGAATTTGCTAAAACTAAAAGAACTTTTTAACATAAAAGACTGATTAATTTCAAATAAAATAACACAATTATAGAATTTAAAACTTGTAAACTTGGGTTTTATGCTTCAAATTATGTGATTCGTAAAACAAACTTAGAAATTTACAAAAGGAATTGTTTTTTTAGTTTTTTGTATTGATTTATTTTGTAAATTGCAAATGTGATTTTTTATAATATTCTATTTTAAAACTGCAAAATGATTAATAATAAATTAATGTTAGAACATATTGATTATTTAATTAGAATAAAATCAACTGGCAGACCTTGCAATTTTGCAAAAAAGATAGGCGTTTCCGAGAGGCAGTTGTATAGAATATTAGATTGTTTAAAAGAATTGGGCTGTCCTATTGTGTATGATAGATATGCACATACTTATAAATATGAAGTTGAAGGTAATTTTAAAATGTGTTTTCAAAAAAAACATAATAGCCCAAACTCTGATACAATAATGGATAAGAAGAATTTAAACAACACAAAAGGAGGCTTTTGTGAAAATAATTTACACACTGACGGCTGGTGGCAGTATTGCAACCTAAATTTGTTACGTGGTATTTAAAAAATGTTTAATTAAAATTTATGAATTATGAAATTAGAAAGTTTAAAAGAATTTCAATTAAAAAATGGAATGACAGATATCTGTGGAGGAAGTCCACAAGTTACTACTATAGGCCCAGTAAAGGGTAGGTGGACTCAATTTAAAGATGAATTTTATTTTGATTCTGTTATGGTAGAGGCAAATTGTCGTGATTTTGTAGGAACATTATTTGGTAAATATGATTTTTTTTGGAAAGACGGTGATTGTTGGCCTCAAGGATAATTTTTTTTGAAACTAGAGAAAGAGTTCTTGTTGTATCCCTAATTTTTATTTACGCCTTTAACACAGTTAAGGTTTGGTGTTGAATAGTATTTAGGTTTGTATATTGATCTCTTTCTTTTTATTTTGATTTTTTCTCCTTAAACATTAAATAATTGACCAGCAAAAAATAAAAGTTACATAATATAAATAAAACAAATGAAAAAAAACATATTGATTTTGCTACTGGTATTTCCAATTTTTACATATTCTCAAGAAAGTTTGAAAGAATATGTTCACAATGAATTTAACTTTAGGCATCTGATTGATTTTTCTAATAAAGGAAATGTTGATAGCACAAATTTTTATGCTTTGAAAATTATAAATTCAAAAGACAAAACATTTTTGCCAGAAACCTATTATAGGCTTGCTATATTGCATAATAACAAAGTAAAAGCTTGCGCAAATTTATTGGTTTTACCCGCTACCTCAAATTTGGGTAATTATTTTGAATGTAAACATGAACATAAAAACAAAAGTCTTAACTATCTTGACAAAGCTGTAAGATTTGGCTTAGTTTTTTCTGATATAAAATTAGAATACGATTCGCTAAGATATGAAAAAAATAGAAAATTTTATGAAAGTACTTATTATAATAAAGAGTTAATTGATTTGTTGAGTTTATTATCGGTATCTGATCAAAATAATAGGGTAAAATATAATAAAAGGAAAATTTCATGGGACGTTGTTGCAAAGCAAGACTCTATAAATTGTAGCAAACTAAAAGATTGGGTAAACAATAATGGTTGGCCCAAGTTTTTGTCGCAACGAGATATTTCTATGATAGACTATGATTATGAAAGTTCTTCAGTATCTGAATTTATAAGTCATTTTGGACGAGAAAATCTTCTGTTTTTTTTAGACAAGGCATATGAATCTGCTAAAATTTGGGAAAGTTCTTGGAATCAGGTTTATGAAATACTGATGTATCAATATTGGAAATTTCCAGAACAGAGACTTATTCTTGATGAGGATAAAAGATTTTATGTCTCTTTATCACCACTAAATTATATTTATGTAGATGAGCTTACAGGAATAATTGATGTCGAAAATTCAATGTTTGAAATACTCGGAATAGCAGAATGTGCACAATATGATAAAGTTTTAATCTTGCCTACAAAAAAATATTACTCAACACATAGAAAAAACGCTTTTAGAGAATTATTTAGAATTAATAATATTTGTTCGAAATTTGGAGTTAGTGCATTTTATTTTCCAATATTTCAATCAGGCTGGCAAGAAAAAATAAAACAAATTATAGAAGCAGAAAACTATGAATCAGAGTTTTATATAATCTTATTTCCTTCAAAATCTTCTGCATATTTTATCGACAGAATATGTCCCACAATATTAAATAAGTCAAAAATTACCGAGTATGATTTTGATTCTATCTTCAAAAAATGATTTAATTACATTTTCTGTGTGTGAGTGGTTAAATTTTTATAATCATAGATTTACAATTATATATGACGATGAAACTCTTTCATTGGAACTTTTGGATAGCAATGGTTTTGTTTTAAGTTATGGAAATGAAATTATAGAATTAAATAAAATTTCATGTTTTTGGCATAGAACATCTTTTCATAATTTTAATTCAAACTATTATTCTTTTAATTGTTTAAATGAGAAATTTTGTAAAAGTGAGTTATCTCAAATTCTGGCACAATGGTTACATATTGAACATGTTAAATTATTACAGACGACTTATCATCATCTTATGACTATTCCTCATTTATCAAATCCTAGCACTTATGATATTAATAGAATAAGCGTTTTGTTAGCTGCAAAAAATATGGGGCTAAAAACTCCCAAATGGATTATTACTACTGCAAAATCAAAACTATTAAAGTTTGTAACAAAAAATCATAGAGTTATAACAAAACCAATTGGTTGGAATGTTTTTTTTAATGCAGATAATTATAATTATACTCTTTATACAACCGAAATTTGTTTAAAACATATAAATGATTTCCCAGAAAAGTTCGCACCATCTTTTTTTCAGCAATTAATTCAAAAAAAAATTGAACTTCGTGTTTTTTATTTGGATGGTGAATTTTATACAATGGCGTTTTATCCTTTATTGAATAAAACTAGTGTTGATATTAGAGAAAATGCTACTGATTTATCTCATAGAAAATTACCATTTATGCTTCCTTTTAGAATTAAGCAAAAATTGATTAAATTAATGAATCTTTATAAATTAAAAACAGCTTCAATTGATATGATTTATGGAACGGATAAAAATTTTTATTTTTTAGAAATAAATCCAACAGGGCAATTTGAGTATTTAAACGATATGTGCAATTTTTCACTTGATAAGAAAATTGCAAACTTTTTATGTAAAAAATATGACTGAAAATAATTTATTAGAACTGTTAGAAGTTCTTCCTATTTCTTATCGTTACATTAAGCAACGTAAAATAAATAGTGCAAAACAAATATTAAAAGTTGAAGAAAGTTGTACATATTCGAGTTTTTTTAAAACGGATTATTACCACATTTATCGTTGCCCAAAATTAATTTCACTTTTTATAGATTATGACTAACAAAATTTTAAAACTATTTGCAAATTGCAAAACTGTAAGCGGGTATAAGAGAAGTATTTTAATAGATTTCCACTTTAAATGTTATTATTTTTTACCAAATCAAATAAACAATATAATTAGTCAAAAGTATATTGACTTGCAAAATATTTCTGCAGTTTATAAGGAAAAAGATGTTAAACACGTTGCTGAATATATTGATTATTTAAAAAGTAAACAAACTTTGTTTGAATGTGATATTGATGAAGTAGACTTTTTTATAGATATTCCTATGGATGTAAATATTCCATATCTTTTGCATAATATTATAATAGAGATAAATGATAACTATATTAATGAATATATTGACAATATAAATACCATATCTTGTAAACATATTCAACTTAAGTGGTATAAACATGTAAGTATAGAAAAAATAAAATTTTTTTTAAATAAAATTAATAATTCTTTTATTAAATCAGTTGATGTTGTGTTTCCTTTAACAAAAGAGTTTGATTTCTCAATTGTAGAAAAAATGTTGTACGCTTACAAACGGATTTTTAAAATATACATAACTGATTGTGAACAAAACAAAGACTTGTTAAAAATACCTAAGGAATATTCTAAAAATAATATTATTCTAGTTAATCATAAAGTTAGTTCAAATCAATGTTGTGGCTTTATCAATAAAAAAAACTTTATTATTGATTTGCCTTTTTTTAATGAATCTTTGCAGTTTAATACTTGCCTTAACCGTAAAATTTGTATTGATTCTGAAGGTTATATAAAAAATTGTCCTTCGATGCAACATCATTATGGACATATATCTGATACAACGCTTGCCGAAGCCATTGATAAACCAGGTTTTAAAGATTGTTGGTTTATAAAGAAAGACGATATTGATGTGTGTCAAGATTGCGAATTTCGACATATTTGTACAGATTGCAGAGCTTTTATAAAAGATTCTAACAATATTTATTCACAACCTGCAAAGTGTGGATATAATCCATACATTGCAAAATGGCAAAACGAAGAAGGCTGGATAAGTGTTGAACAGTGGAGAAAAGAAAATCCAGAGTGGGAAAAACAAGCAATCGAATTGCGAGAGTTACACAAAAAGTATATTGCTATTAATGAGTAAATTCCCTCATTATCGCCAACTCGATGCTATGGATTGCGGAGCAACCTGCTTACGCATGATTGCTAAATATTATGGGCGATTATATACGGCACAAACTCTTAGGCAACGTTCAAGTATTACTCGTGAGGGAGTTTCGTTGTTGGGTATTAGCGATGCTGCCGAAAGTATTGGTATGCGAACAATGGGAGTGAAAACTACGCTTGAAAATTTAGAAAAAGAGAAAGTTACACCATTTATCGCACACTGGAACCAAAACCATTTTGTTGTTGTTTATAAAATTGATAAAAATAAAGTTTATGTTGCAGACCCAGGTGCTTCAAAAATAACTTACACAAAACAAGAATTTATAAAACATTGGGCAAGTACAGAAAAAGATGGCAATAAACAAGGTATTGCATTATTGCTCGAACCTACACCTGCTTTTTACGAAAATCAAGATGAGAAGCAAAGTCGCACAAGTTTTAAATTCTTACTCAATTATTTAAAGCCTCATAAAAAGCTTATTGGGCAATTGATTTTAAGTTTGATTTTTGGTTCTCTTATACAATTGATATTCCCATTCTTAACACAAAGTATTGTTGATTTTGGTATCGCAAATAATAACCTTTCGTTTATCACTCTTGTGCTTATTGCTCAAATGGTTTTGTTTGTAAGTCGAATGTCGGTCGATTTTATACGTTCATGGATAATGTTGCATATTAGTACAAGAATTAATATTTCTCTAATATCTGATTTTCTTATTAAATTAATGAAGCTACCAATAGGTTTTTTCGACACAAAAATGACAGGAGACTTGTTGCAACGCATAGGAGACCATAATCGTATAGAAAGTTTTTTAACAGGACAAAGTTTAGCTACATTATTTTCGTTTGTAAATCTGATAATTTTTGGAATTGTTTTAGTCTATTATTCTTTTACAATATTTCTAGTTTTTTTAATAGGTTCTGCTTTATATATTGGTTGGATTTATCTTTTTATGAAAAAACGGCGTGAACTTGATCATAAGCGATTTAGAGAAGCATCTGCTGAGCAAAGTAACAAAATACAGCTAATACAAGCCATGCAAGAAATTAAGTTGCAAAATGCCGAAAAACAAATGCGTTGGGAATGGGAAAGAATACAAGTGCGTTTGTTCAAAGTAAGTATAAAAGGGCTTGCTTTAAGTCAATATCAAAGTTTAGGAACAGTTTTTATCAACGAAAGCAAAAATCTTATAATTACCTTTCTGTCAGCATATTTTGTTGTAAAAGGTAATTTAACTTTGGGTATGATGTTGGCAATTCAATATATTATTGGGCAGTTAAATTCTCCTGTTTCGCAAATTATTGGCTTTGTACAGTCTTGGCAAGATGCAAAAATAAGTATGGAGCGTTTAGGCGAAATTCACAATAAGGAAGATGAAGAAAATCCTAACGAACAAAAAATCAATATATTACCAACAGATAAGTCATTAAAAATAGAGAATATCGAATTTCAATATACACCGCCTCATAGCGAAATTGTTTTAAAAGATGTTAGCCTTTTAATTCCCGAAAACAAAGTAACGGCAATTGTTGGTACAAGCGGAAGTGGAAAGACAACACTTGTAAAATTGTTGTTGGGATTTTATAACCACTATAAAGGCAATATTTTACTTGGCGACAATCAACTAAAAAATTATTCGCAGGCTTGGTGGCGAAGTCAAGTTGGTGCAGTAATGCAAGATGGTTTTATTTTTAATGATACAATTGCTAGAAATATTGCAGTTGGTCAGGAAAGCATTGATAATCAAAGACTTGTAGAGGCCGTTAAAGTAGCAAATATTCGAGAATTTATCGAAACGTTACCTCTTGTTTACAATACAAAAATCGGAAGCGAAGGAAACGGATTAAGTCAAGGACAAAAGCAACGAATACTTATTGCCAGAGCCGTTTATAAAAACCCTCAATATTTATTTTTCGACGAAGCTACAAATGCCCTCGATGCCAACAACGAGAAAATAATTATGGACAACCTTAATAGATTTTTCAAAGGAAGAACAGTTGTTATTGTTGCTCATAGACTTAGTACAGTAAAAAATGCCGATCAAATTGTTGTTATTGAAAAAGGCGAAATTGTAGAAGTAGGAACTCACGAACATTTAACAAATTTACGGGGTGTATATTTTGAATTAGTAAAAAATCAATTAGAGTTGGGAAATTAATTTAAGAAGCTAGATATTGTTTATGATAGAATTCGAAGAAGTAAATAAAATAGAAATTCGTAGTGAAGAATATCAAGAAGTTCTTGGAGCAACTCCTAATTGGATATTACGTTCAGGCATAACAATTATTTTACTTGTTATTATTATATTGTTAATTGGTTCGTGGTTTTTTAAATATCCCGATGTGCTTAATTCACGAGTGGTAATACTAACAGAAAATCCACCTGTACAGTTAAAAGCTTATGCAAGTGGCAAACTTACACATATATTTTATTCCGAAAATCAAGATGTTCAGCAAGATTCTGTTGTTGCAGTTATTGAAAATACAGCAAATTTAAACGATATTTTTCTTATTAGCATAATGCTAGATACATTATCAGATATTAGATATTTTCCTGAAAATATTGATTTAAAACTTGGAGAGCTTCAGCAAACTTGGTCTGGATTGGTAAGAATAATTTCTTCTTATAGAAATTTTATCGAAATTGATTATTATGAACAGAAAAACAAATCGTTGACAAGCCAGATTAATTATTATAATAAGTATTATTCAGGTTTGCTTAACCAAGTAAAGATAATGGACAAAGAAAACTCTCTTGCACTTGTACAATTCGAAAGAGATAAGTCTTTGTATAATGACAATGTAATCGCTAAAATAGACTTTGAAAAATCAGAACAAACATATTTACAGCAAAAACGTAATTACGAAAGTTCAAAAACATCTTTGATTAATACACAAATGCAAATAAATCAATTGTATCAGCAAATACTTGATAATAACATTCAGAAAACCAATGAGTTAAATACTTATGAAATACAGATAGAAGATGCTTTGCAAGGTTTTAAAAGTCAACTTGCAAAATGGAAACAGTCATACTTAATAATTTCACCTATTGATGGACGAGTTAGTTTTAATAAGGTTTGGTTTGAGAATCAGTCAGTTTCGGCAGGTGATCTTATAGTTACAATTATTCCCAAAAATGAAATGCGTATAATTGGGAAAGCAGATATACCTTCAACTGGAGTTGGCAAAGTAAAGCCTGGACAAACTGTTAACATAAAATTAGACAATTATCCATATATGGAGTTTGGAATGCTAAAAGCAAAAGTTAAAAATATTAGTTTAGTACCAATAACAACAGAACAAGGAATTTTTTACAGTGCAGAAATAGAGCTTAATGATTCTATTCTTAAAACTAATTACAATAAAATTATCCCATTTTCCCAAAACATGGCAGGAACAGCAGAAATAATTACCGACGATCTTCGCTTATTAGAAAGATTTTTAAACCCATTGCGGTCGATTTGGAAGAAAAGTGTGGAGTGAAATATTTGAAAATTTAATCCATTTACTCCACCAATATCCAACGCCATTGTTTGTTTGCCCAAAATTCACCAGCATAATCAATTCCAATTCTTGTTGATGTTTTAAGTTTTATTTTTTTTGAATCATCTTCAACCCATAAGTTTGGACAAGTTGCAATGTTTTGTTTGTTAAAGTTTTTATCAATTTTAAGTGCTTTTGTTAATTTTCCTGGACCATTATAATCGCCAGCAGCTCTTATTAAAACAGCTTGAGGAACATCTTCTTTGGAAGTAACAAAATTCAACATATAATACATTCCATAAATTAAATAAATGTATATTGTACCAGCCTCTAGGTACATTGTTTCTGTACGAGGAGTTTTTCCTTTTGAAGCATGACAAGCCTTATCTTCTTCTCCTTTGTATGCTTCAGTTTCTTTTATTTTTAGTCTTAATTCACTGCCGTCATCAAATTTGCGAACAAGAATTTTACCTATTAAATCAGGAGCTACTTCTAATACATCACGATTAAAAAATTCTGCTTTAAGAATATTAGCCATTATGATTTTTGTAAAAAGCTTTTAATATTCTGTTTTTGTTTGTGAATTTTCCCATTTTCTAAAAGCTTCAAGAGCATCTTCTCTCATAAAATTTTCAGTTTTTAAGTCTCTTTCGCTTACTTTTTTCTCAAATTCATCGTAAATAAACTTGTCGCTAAATCCAATTTTGTCGGCATCTACTTTTGTATTGGCAAAATATAATTTGTCAATTCTAGCCCAGTATATTGCACCTAAACACATTGGACAAGGTTCGCAAGATGCATAAATTTCGCAACCACTTAGGTCGAAATTACCCAAAACCTTTGCAGCTTTTCTTATTGCATTTACTTCTGCATGTGCAGTAGGGTCTAAATCATTTGTAACACTATTTCCAGATGCAGCAATAACTTTATTATCTTTAACGATTACAGCACCAAAAGGTCCGCCACCTTTATCTATATTTTCAATTGATAAATCAATTGCTAATTTCATAAAATCTTTTTTGGTCATATTTTTAGTTTTTTTCTTTAACTTGTTCTATACCCCATAAAAATAAAGAGTAGAAAAATGAAATAAATACTACAGCCGAAGATGTCTCCAACATGTCGTCTGCAAACATAGAAAAACTCGCAATTAAGAAAAATAATATAAAATACGGAGATCTTGATCTAAAATTGGTAAAAATTGGATAAAACCACGCCAACATACAAAAACTAGCTCCAATAATACCAAAAGTTATGTAAAAAGTAAGAAATTGGTTATGTGCTCTATGTCTGTTTTGTATGTTTATTTTAGAATCAAATTCTTCATAAATTGCTTTATATTCATCATCTAAATCGCCAGTGCCAGTGCCTAATAATAAATTTCGCTTGGCTAAGATTAAACCATACTTTTGAAATTCAAATCTTTGAGTTATGGAATGTCCATCAGGAGGAACACCTTTTAAATAAACATCAATCTGCCAAATTATATTATAAACTCTTTGACTTATTCCTCTTTTATCAACAAAACGATAGTTGGTATGTCCTGCTTCAATATTTACAATGTCTTTATCCGTTAGCTCTTTAAATCCTTCAGCATCTTTGTCCAAACCTTTTGAAGCCATATATCTTACTATAGTATGCAATAATAACTGTCCTTTAGCGTCATAACCATCAAAATTCATTAAGCTTCTATTGTTCCAAGCTACTCTTAATTCCTTTTCGCAAACATTATAGTAAATAAAATTTCCATTTTCTAATAAATAAACTGTGGTGTCAGATACATAAGGATTGCCATAAACAGTATATTCTTTTAATTGAATATCAGGGTTGGAAGGCGTGTAAAAATCTTTAATTTGAACACTTAGATATATAGCTATACTGCCTATTAAAAGAATAAGAACAGAGAAACTCAAAATTTTAATTTTCTTGTTTTTGTGAGTAAACATTTTGTAAGCTAAAACACATATACTCGTTACAATTAAAACTCCAAGTCCTGTAAAACCTTGAATAAGAGCAAAAAAGAGCATTAGCCAAAAAATTATTGCTATTGCAATTAGATAATAAATTAATTTTGAGAATTTCCTTTTTATAATAAAATATGTCAATAATAAAATTGCGAGGCTCATCATAACAGATAATGTTATATGGCTTATAAACACCGAATAGTGTCTAACATTATCAGATTTCAGTTCGAAATAAATTCCCAAATATGCCAATAAACCTGCTAATGTGCTAGTTAACACTCCAGCTATAAATAAAAAAACAATGGTTTTAAATTGTTTATTTGTTAGTGCTTTTGAACTTGCTATTATTATTGGTAGAGCTAAAAGTGGAAGTCTAATTTTAATGTCGCGGAGAGCAAACTCCATGTTTTGAGAATTGAAAAACCAAATTAAAGGAATAAAAAATAAAAGTAAAAAAAATAGTAGTTCTTTATTTTTTGAAATAGTTTTTATCTTTTGTTTAAAATTTGCTTCAATTAAATAATTAGTTGAAAGCATTATAATACAAGCATTGGTAAGAAATTCGGAAATAGGCATAAAGAAAGCAATAACGCCTAATCCGAATATATATATATATATATGAATTTTCTCTCTCACTAGCCCTAAAACTTAGTTTTACATTTCCATAGAAGCGCTAGATCTAATTTTCTTATAGCCAAATGTCATATTACAACCCATTCTAATATTGAAATTTTTAGCTTTTTGAGGAAACATCATGTTGGTAAAACTGTCTGTTACTATATACCAATTAAAGATAGCAGCTCTTACATTTAGTCCGAATCCAATATTATTTATAGAATTGTTGGCATAAGACCAAGTTAAATATGCAGCTAACCAGTTGGTTATATTAGAACTAGCTCCAATAGTAAGTGATTGTAAATATGATTTTCTGTAAAACTCTCCTCTATAAAGTACATTAAAGTGTAGTTTCTCATGGAACTTATATTTTCCACCAAGATATAGATTAGAAGGCAACCAAGTTATATAGCTTGTTTCAAGTAAATCAAATTTAAAAGTATTAATTAATGTGTCCATAAGATTATCAACAGATTCATCAAATTTATTTTCATTCTTGTCAAAAATCTTAAATTCTATACCTCTAAAATCGTATTCTCCTTCGCTCATAAAATTATGTGGATTGTTGCTCCAGTTTATGAAACCAAAATCATTTAATGAACCGTAAACTTCTATTTCTGGATTTATTTTGTAATTTGCTCCTAAGTCAAAGCCTATACCAATATTTTTCATATTTAACAAAAATGCTGAAGCCATCGCACCTGCACCTTGATTTTGTAGTTTATCAAATTCTTCTTCGTCAATACCCAAATGAATTGAGTCAGGTGTCATTATATATTCATAGTTTAAAGGCGATGAAGTTTGGATTTTCATATCTGTTACCCAGGTCATCATATAATTTTCTGGATCAGTATGAATAGATAGTTTTTTAATATCTGTATTAAAATTAGATTGACCAAATAAAATTTTCATGCGTCCTCCCAATCTTAATTCCTCATTTGCCTTCATCGACATTCCTACAGCAAATTCTTTATAATGTGTAAAATTTAAACCAAATCCTTTAAAATCATGTGGTTTACCTTCTTTCATGTATGGAATGTTACCATTAATCGCAAACTCAAATAAATCGTAAGGTAGCGAAAATCCATATTTAAGTTTTTCTGTTAGAGAAATAGTTAAATACATATTTTGTAAACTTATACCTAAGTTTAAAAGTTCAAATTGAGTATCAAATCTAAAATGAGTTGTTTTATTTAACTTTTTCATCATTAGTGGAAGGTCTAAAACCAAACTGTCGGCTTTGCTACCTTCTCCTTTGTGAAAAATATGATTATAATAAATCGAGTTGTTGGCATAATTGAAATACATTGCTGGTGGCATTTCTCCAAATAAAGGAAGTATAAGTCCGCCCATTTGAAATTTATAGTCTATCTCAGCTGCAGGGTTTACAAATTGTGATTGCATAACTCTGTCCATATTATAAAAAGTGAGAGCCTGTTGAGCGTTTACAGAACTAAATAGACTAACAAATGCTAATATGATTAAATGTTTTTTCATTTTCATTCTTTTTTAAATTTAAACTTATTTACCAATAGAGTCTATAGGTCCATCGTATTTAACATCAACCTCAAATCCTATATCAAATTTGATTTGGTAATCGGTATATATTTTTACAACTTTATCGATTGCAGCATCAGTGGTATAACCATGAACACGAAGTATTATATATTTTCCTCCTCTAACTTTTTCTAATCTATCGAGGTCGTATTCTATTTTTGTTATTTTTTGAGTAAAATCTGTAACTTTTCCATTTGCATCAACTTTGGCAGGACCAATAAGTTGCTCAGGACCTGCTGTGAACACTGAATCTAAAATATTATAATATTTGTCTGTAATATAAATTTGACTTATAGCTTCTACAGGGAATCCATTATTAAATTCTGTTCTTAAAAGAGCTCTTGTTATAGGGTTGTCTTCACTAAACAAGTCTGTTAAATCAATATCTAAAGTGTCTCTGAGGTCAAAATTATAAATATATCCCCAAAGTGGGAATTCCATAACTACTTCAACATCAATTTTTGAATTGTCGGCAACAAAGTTATTATGACTATTTCCTGCAGGATTAGTAGTAGCTTTAGCTTTAAACTGTATCCACTTAGGTCTTTTGTTAACAATATCGTTTATGTTTGAATTGTTGCGGCTTAGTTTTAAAGAATCAATCATAACATCTCCATAATTGGTAGAATAAGAAATATCATAAGGGTTTGATTCTCCAATAGGAAGTCCAACGCCATAGTCGATAATACTATATTCAGTTCCGTCAACAGCCGAAGCCGCCATCATGTGGGTAAAATAAAATTGTGAAGGTACACCATAAGAATTTGTGTAGAAAACTTCTAATTTTGGATCTTCAAATCTATATCTCTCAATTGTCCAATCGTCAGTGTTAAATAACGATATGTTAATGGTATCACTTTCAAAAAATAAAGTATTTAATCCAAAATAACCATGCATAGTTTTATACGTCATGTCTTTCATGTCTATTGAAAAGTCTATGCTTCCTGTGTTTGGAACGCCATTTCCCGAAAAGAATAAGGTTAGTTTAAGTTCTATAGGAATTTCATTAAAATTAGCAGCAGTTTGAGTTAAATCAATTTTATATCCGGCAAAGTCATTTCCTAAGCTATGCACAGATCCACCTCCTGGAACATAAGTAAATGTTCTAGTAAAAGCCTGTCCGTTTTTTGTTATACTTGGGAAAGTAACATATAATTTTGCAGAATGCCCATAAGTAGATGTGGTTCTAATGTCCACAATACCAGATTTTAATAAAATAGAATCTATTTCTGCTTCTGGATTAAACATAGTAAATGGCACATTTTGACTAATCGTATGACTAATGGTGTCTCCAAATTGGTCAAACCCACTAAAATTAAATATTACACTAGGTATGCTTCCACTAGCTGTTTGGTCGTTTAAGTAAATAATTTCTTGCACAGCAGCTGAGCTAACTCTAGTTTTATACTGCATTGAAACATAACCTTCGTCGTTTTTTATTAATAAGCCCGTTGAGTCAAATCTTTCTAAGGCATCAGTAAAACTTAGGTTACCCCAAACAGCAGGAGCTGCAAATCCTGCCTCATAATTAATTTCTTTATCCCATTTGTCAAAATCAAAATTATCTTTTATACACGAAGAAAAAGATAAAAATAGAATAAAGAATATGAGCAAATAACAAATTCTAGTTTTCATATTTTTAGCGTTTAATTAATTTGTAATTATACAATAAATTTTCCAAACCACCAACAGTTAAAGACATTTTTTCATCATTAGCATTAAAAAAACCTATACTAAAAGGACTTTTTCCTATCAAAGGAAACCCCTCAAAAATGCTGCCATTCTCGTTTATTAAATAAATCTTTTCACTTTCTCTACAAACTATTCCAATTTTTATTTGATTATTAGAAAATTTATAAATACTAGGTTCGAAAGATATTTTATCATTAAAATTTAACTCAAATAAAAGTTTTTTATTGTAATTATATACTTCTAATTTAGTGCTATCTGCAAAAATATAGTCAGAGTTTCCATCATAATCTATGTCTGCTACTACAAAATAGTGGTTTTCACTAAATTCTTTTATAAATAGTGAATCTTGTTGCCCTTGTGGTGAAAAATATCTAACATTGCCTTTAGCATCGGTGCATACGAACTGAGATTTGCCTTTGTTTTTATCCAAATAAACTTTGTTGTTTTTTGAAAATTTAAAATTTGTAAAATATGTATTTCTTGGTTCGCCTCGTCTGTTTAAACTATAGAATTTAAAATCATCATGAAATACTAAGTAATCTTTATTGTCGATAGTATAATGTGATATTTCAGAACTAACAAGGTTTTCGCTGTTATTAAAATTCCAGCCTTTGACAATTTTTCCAGTCTCGTCGTATAAATATATTTTTTTATCCTCACAAGCAATAGCTATTCTATAGTTTCGATTGTTTTCATAGTCGAAAACCGAAAGAGGAGAACTGGCTTTTGACCTAAGATTAATAGGAAAATTCTTAACATTATTGCCCAGCCTGTCTATTAGGTAAATCTTTGATTTTGTAGAAAATAAATATTGGAGTTTCCCATTTTTAAAAGCATCTATTTGATAAACGTTACCAAAAATACTTTCGTCAAGTTGTATTTTCCAAATTTCTAAACCACTGCAGTTAATCAAATATAAATTATTGTTTTCATCTTGGACTAAAATTTCTGTACTATTATCATCATGGTTAGTTACAATAAAAGGTTTGGTGCTTACAGGAGCATCAATTCTGCTTTCCCACGAAGTTTTTGGTTTTTCTGAAATATTGTCGGCATATTGTAAAATCATATTGTTGTATAGCCTGTCGCTAGCATTGTTAATTTGGTAAGCCCAAAAACTAAACTTTTGTAGCTCAGTAAATTTACTTTGAGCTAAGTTTTGCAAATCTGAGTTTAAGTAATCTTTGATTAGAGGAAAGCCATTTGTTAATGAAAAATATGTAAAGAGAAGCGATTTGTTTGAAAAGTTTTCTAAAAACTTGTTGTGTTCTATATTGGTTGTCATTGTTTTATTTAAAAATGCAGTTTTTGCAAAATTTCTCAAACCTTCTTTGGTTTCAGCAAATACCATAAAGTTTTTAATAAAACAAACATAACTAGAATTGGATTTTGTAAAAAGTGGACCAAAAAGTATTAAAGGTAAATTGTCAGCAGGAAGTTTATAGCATGCTAAGTTTGTATGCTCATCAACTTTTAGGTCTGATTTAAAATCCTTTATATTTTTATTGAGTTTGCTAGCATAATTTTGAATAATGTTCTCCAGCTCAAATATGCCAACAGATTGTGAGTTCAAATTTAAAATAGTATAAAAATCAAGTTTGTTGTTTTCTACTATAGCCGAAATACAAATTTCATTTTCAATTAATTTGTAAAAATCTTTAAATTCAATGTTGTAGGTTGTTTTAAGTTCATTAATAGCTTCTTCTCTTTTATCAAGTTCGCCAATTGATTTTAAATAACTGTTTAAACTATTGTTATAATTTTCAGAATCAGTAAATGCTAAAATTGTGTAGTAACACGCATTGTCTGGTAAAATGTCTAAACAGCTTTGATAACAAGGCGATTGTTGCTTTAATATATTTGATAATGCTGGTAAGCTATCTTTGTTTTCAATAAAACCATTCATGCTAAGTTTGCCTGTATTTATGTTTAAATCCATTTCTATCCAGTTGGCAAACTCATGTTTTGAATCAAAATCTTCGGCTAAGTTTTGTTTTAAAATCGATTTTAGTTGTGGTAAATTTATATAAACATTGGCTAGTTCTTTTTTGCCTGCAGATTCATACAATGCTGCAAATTCACTATCTCTTTTGATAATAGAATTGTTGCTAGCTAAAGCATCAATAGACTTTTCGACTACTACAGCAGAATTGGAAATTATAAGAATGTGATTGCTAATCGAATAAAAAAACTTTTTGCCATTTTGTAAACTACAATCAAAGATTTTATTGCCGTTATAATCTCTTTCGTTAATATTTGAAAATTGTTTAAGTTCGTTGTTTAGGTTTGTTTGAAATTGTTTGGTTTTTGCTTTTTCATCAATCTCAACATATAAAGTTTGAGATAAGCTACTTAATGAATTGTCAATTAAAAACAAACTTTTTCTATTTTTAACTTCTTTAAAAAAATCTGATTTACTAATGCTATCAAAACAATGGGCAAGAGAGTTTGATGAATTGACTTGAAAAAACTTTTGAATTTCATATGAGATTACATAATCCAAAGATAATTTTTCAAAAAATGAATTAAAACTATTTGTTTCTATTATCAAGGCTGGATTGCCAGGAACAGCATCAAGTGCTTTTGAAGTTTTTTCTGAAGATTTTAAGAAAAATAATACAGCAAACACTAAAAGTCCGCATAAAACAACAATGATAGAAATTATTAAAACTCTTTTTTTCATAGTAAAACTAATTACTCGGTAAAAATAATATAATGCCACCATTAAAACAACCTCATAAATGAAAACAAATTAACATACTGAGGTTAAAAAAACTATTATTTCAAATTGTTTTATTAAATTTTTTGTGTGATATTAGCAAAAAAAATATTATTCGTAATATAGTTTAAAATTTTATGGCAAAAATTATCATTTTTGTTAGTTTATTTATTTTTAGCAAGGCTTTATTTTGCAATATAGACGGTGATGGAGCAAGTCGTGTGAGTGCTTGTGAATCAGTTAGTTATATTGATAGAGTAAATAGTTCCTTATCATCTTTTTATGATTCAACAAACATTTGGTGGGCTAGTCAATCTGTTATTTCTGATAGTTTGCGAAAAGTAAATTGCCCATATTATCCAGAATATGTTTACAATAGTAGAATTGCAGATTTAGATGAAAAAACGCCAATTAAGTTAGAGTATAACGAACATGTTTTGAAATATATTGAGGCTTATGGTGTTAAAAATCGTCCCAAATTACAATCTATAATTTCTAAATCGGCATATTATTTTCCAATTTTCGAAGAATATTTAGATAAATATGGCTTACCTTTAGAGTTAAAATATCTTGCAGCTGTAGAATCAGCACTTGATGCTAGAGCAGTTTCAAAATCTGGAGCAGTAGGTTTATGGCAGTTTATGAAACCAACATCAGATTTATTGGACGTTAAAGTTACTTCATATATTGATGAGCGTAGAGATGTATATAAATCAACAGATGCAGCGTGTAGGTATCTTAAATATTTATACGAAACTTTTGGAGATTGGCAACTTGCACTTGCTGCTTATAATGGTGGTCCTGGAACTGTAAAAAAAGCAATAGCACAAAGTGGTGGAAAAACAAATTATTGGGATTTGCGTCCTTATTTTACCGAGCAAATGAGAAATTATGTGCCTGCGTTTATTGCAATGAACTATTTAATGGAATATCATGCCGAACACAATATTTTTCCAAACGATGTTTTTATCGAAAGTGTAAAAACTGATACTTTGTATGTTAACGGATATGTACATTTAAAAAATATTGCAGAACTTGTTGGAACAGACTATGAATTGCTCAAAAATTTAAATCCAGTTTATACTTATGCTTATATTCCAATGGATGGAGACAAGCATTGTTTGGTTTTACCTTTTGATGTTGTTCATAAATATTATCAAAAAGAGCAAGAAATTGTTGCTTTGAAAAATAATGTTAAAAACGACACTGTATTAACTCAACCACCGTTTATGCAAAAACCTGTACGCGAAAATATTATCTATCATAATGTAGAACGTGGAGATAATTTATTTAGAATATCTCAAAGATATGCTTGTACTATTCCTGAAATCTATCAGTGGAATAATCTAGACGACAATTATATCTTGCGAGTTGGAGACAGTTTGAAAATTATGATAGAATAAAATTATATATTATAAATCTTTGAAACAAATAGTTTTGAAGAAAAAGATATTTATATTATATTTATAAAAAAAAAATTTTGCATATGTTTAAATTTTTACGAAAAGAAAACACAATAGCCGGTCCTAAATTTAATCGTTGGTTAGTTCCGCCAGCGGCTTTGGCTATTCATTTGAGCATTGGAATGGCATATGGATTCTCTGTTTTTTGGCTACCATTATCAAAATCTATAGGCATAACCGAAGCAGTTTTAGCTCCTGAAGGGATTAGTTTTATTGAAAGAGTTTTTTCTACTGCTTATGATTGGCCCATCTCAATGCTTGGGTGGTTATATACTTTGTTTTTTGTGTTTTTGGGTTTGTCGGCAGCCATGTGGGGCGGTTGGTTAGAAAAAGTAGGTCCTCGTAAAGTAGGATTTATTTCTGCAATATTATGGTCGGGCGGACTGCTAATATCAGCTCTTGGAGTTGTCTTACACCAAATTTGGATGCTATGGCTAGGCTCAGGAGTTATTGGTGGAATAGGATTGGGCTTAGGATATATTTCGCCAGTTTCTACTTTAGTAAAATGGTTTCCCGACAAAAGAGGAATGGCTACTGGAATGGCAATAATGGGATTTGGAGGAGGAGCAATGATAGGAGCTCCTTTAGCACAAAAACTTATGAACTTCTACGCCACTGATACTAGTGTAGGAGTATGGGAAACATTTGTAACCTTAGCAATAATTTATTTTATTTATATGATAATTGGAGCTTTGTCTTATAGAATACCTCCAACAGGTTGGCAACCAAAAGGATGGAAACCTAAAGAAAAAAAGCGAAAATCTCTGATTACACAACATCATGTGCATGTAAATAAAGCTTGGAAAACTCCTCAGTTTTGGATGTTGTGGCTAGTGCTATGTTTAAATGTTTCGGCAGGTATTGGAGTAATTGGAATGGCTTCACCACTACTGCAAGAAGTCTTTGGAGGAAAGTTAATAGGAATAGATAAAGTGTTTTCAGAATTAAATGAAGCAGAATTAGCAAAAATTGCATTGGTAGCAGCTGGTTTTACTGGGTTATTATCTTTATTTAATATTGGAGGACGTTTCGTCTGGGCATCACTTTCAGATGTAATAGGAAGAAAAACTACTTTCGCAATATTTTTTATTCTCGGATTTATTTTATATGTCTTAGCACCTCACCTCGGACTAGCTGGTACTGTAGCTCTTTTCGTAGTCGCATTTTGTATCATAATTTCAATGTATGGAGGAGGCTTCGCAACAATTCCTGCATATCTTGCAGATTTGTTTGGCACACAAATGGTTGGAGCAATTCACGGAAGACTTTTAACTGCTTGGTCAACTGCTGGTATCTTAGGACCTGTTTTGGTTAATTACATTAGAGAATTCCAATTAAATAGAGGAGTGCCTGTTCAACAAGTTTATAATACCACTTTTTATATTTTAGCAGGACTTTTGATAATAGGCATGATAGCAAACTTCCTCGTTAGACCAGTAAATAAAAAATACCATATGAGCGAAGAAGAACTAGCAAAACTTAGACTTGCAACAACTAAAGAAGAAAAAAACGGAAACACTAATGTGGACTTGAGTGAAGTGGGTTCAGCAAAAGCTACATGGAAACTTATATTTGCCTGGACAGCAGTAGGAATCCCTTTGCTATACGGAATATATTCAACTGTGCTTGATGCTCTACCTTTATTTTTGAGATAGTGATTTTTGTTAATACTATGTTTGAAAACTCTTTGCTTTATGTTTTAGATTATTAAAATCATTATTGTATTTTTGTGAAAAAATAAATTTAATATTATGGCAAATAGAAGAGAATTAAAAAAAGACATTAATTGGCTTACCGAAGAAGTCGTTTCTGATTGTTTAATTTATTGGGAATTTAACAAAAACAAAAACAAAGAACATGTAGTAGATATAATTAATTCTGTAATAACTAAAAGAAATGAACTTATATCAAGAATTAATAAACCTACTTCAAAAATGACTCGCCACGAAGTTAAGTCTGCTTATAATCAAGTAGTTAAGGAGATGTTTGAAGTAACAAATGAAAGTTTAGAAAAACTAAGTGAATTAGCTAAGAAAAATGCAAAGGCTAATTAATATTCCCGAAATTGGAAATATTGTTGTAACAAAAAAAACTAATGCAAAAAACTATAGATTAAGAGTACATCCTCAAAAGGGTGTACTTCTTACTATTCCTAGATTTGGTAATTTTAAAGAAGGAGAAAACTTTGTCTTAAAAAATATAGATTGGATAAAGTCAAAACTAAAAGAAAGAGAAATTCGTCAACAAAACTTAAAAATATTTAAACCTGGAGAAGAATTTATCACACGTAATTTAAGTTTAGAATTTTTTGAAGGAAACTTTCAAAATATGCTTTCGGCATATTTTGAAAATAAAAAAATAAAAATTTTATACCAAACTGGATTTAACGATTTTGAAGCAGATGATGTTCAAGAGTTTATTAAAAAATTCATATTAAAATGCTTGCAGCAAGAAGCAAATATTTATTTAATTCCAAGATTAAACGAATTGTCTCAAAAAACAGGATTAAAATTTAAAAATTGTAAAATAGGAACAGCAAGCACGCGATTAGGCTCTTGCGATTCAAAAAACAATATTATTCTGTCAGCATATTTAATGCTTTTGCCCGATAGACTTATAGATTATATTATTTTACACGAACTTTGTCATATTTTACATAAAAATCATGGAGAAAAATTCCACAATCTTTTAAATTTATTGACAAATGGAAAATCTAAAGAATTAAATAAAGAACTAAAATCGTTTAGAACCTCTATAGAACCCGGAAATTACAAGTTTTAATTTATTTTGCTCTTTCTACGTACTCTTTGGTTCTTGTGTCAACTTTAATTTTTTCGCCAATGTTTATAAAAAGAGGAACCATAATTGATGCGCCAGTATCAATAGTTGCAGGTTTTAAAGCATTGGTTGTAGTATCGCCTTTTAATCCTGGTTCAGTATAAGTAACTTCGCTAATAATAAAAGCTGGCAATTCGCAAGTTAAAGCAGCCTCATTCTCAGCGTGGAAAATAACTTCAACTTCTTGTCCTTCTTTCAAAAATTCAATACCTTCAATCAAGTCTTCGGATAAACAAACTTGTTCAAAAGTTTCTAAGTGCATAAAATGGTAACCTAAATCATCATTATATAAAAATTGATAAGGACGGCGTTCAATTCTAATTATATCAATTTTTGCACCTGAAGGAAAAGTGTTTTCTATTACTCTGCCGTTTTCTAAACTTTTCATTTTAGTACGTACAAAAGCTGCTCCTTTGCCAGGTTTAACGTGTTGAAAATATGTAATTTGATAAGGTTTGCCATTAAACTCAATGGTTAATCCATTTTTAATATCTGCTGTTGTTGCCATAATTTTATTTTTTTTTACAAAAGTAATAATATCATTTGCTTTACAAAATTTTTTTTTAAATAAATTGATTTTTTAGCCCATAACATCACATTTAGCAAGGCTAGATAAAAAATATTTATTAAAATTAGAAAATTTAAGCAAAAATATTTATATTCGTGGAAAATTAAAACACTATTGATATGAAGAAAATTTTAATGTTAACTTTTATTGCTTTTATTGCATTTGCTTGTAAAAATTCAGCTCAACCCGAAACACAAGAACAACAAAAAAAAGAAGAAATAAAATTTGAGTGGGCAAGTTATGAAAACTCTAGGTTCGACTTTTCAGTGTCTTATCCCGATTTTCTAATTCCGCAAGGAGAATCTGGAAATGGAGATGGACAAAGATTTATTTCAGAAGATGAAAAATTTCAATTTTGGGCTTATGTTGATTTTAAAATGAATGCAACTTTTGACGATGCTCCAAGTTTTGATGAGGCTTACGAGCAAGACGTAAATCAAGAAAATGTTGAGTACAATGAAAAAAGACAAGATAATTATTATGTGAGTGGACATATTGATAAAAATACTCTTTTTTCAAAATACACATATTTCCGCAATATGAATTATTATGTATTGTATTTCCAATTTCCAGATGCAGAGGCAAGGTTCTTTTCTCCAATTGTAGATACAATAGTCGCTTCGTTTGATTGTGATGGAGGTGAAAATCATGATGTCGAAAATTTTATTAATGGATTTTTAAAAGATTGTTGGATAGGGAAAAATTTTGACGCTTTACTTAGAGATAATTCAGCAATTTTAAACAAATATATAGACAAAGATTTAGGAATAGCTCGACTTCATGCGCCCGGAACAATTCCAAGATTTGCAAAAAGAAACGAAAATTTTGGTTATGATAACTATACCGACTTTGAAACTACATTTAAAGGTAAATATACTCTTACTATGTGCAAAGAAAATTACGATTTGCCATGTAATTTTGACTTTGAAGACAAAAATGGAAAAATTGTATGTTATGATTTTGTAAGTGATTTACCAAATCTTGTTGACCCAGAAACTTTCGAAATATCATCACTTACGCCAATGTATCCAAGCTCAAAAATTATGCTTGTTTATTTACCAAATAAATATAATAGTCCGCGTGCATTTTATTTTATTTTAGTAAACAAAAATTGGAAACTAATAATTGTTGACGACACACTTTGTTCGGCATAAATCTTGAAATATATTTATAAAAATATATAGTTAAAAAAAATAATGTTTTGAATTAAATTATTTTTAATATATTTGTTGAAATTTTAAGTCCTTAGATATGAAAAAACTAGCATTTATTTTAGTCTTGTTAAGTATTGGTGTATATGGTTTTGCTCAACAAGAAAATATCTCTGAAGATATTGAGACTTTGAAAGAAATGGTTAAACAAGGAAGCCATGAGGCAATGGGAAAATTAGGATATTGTTATCTTACTGGAACCAATGTTGAAAAAAACGACAAAGAAGCTTTCAAATTACTGAATAATGCTTCAAAATCTGGCGATGCTTTCTCAAATTTTTATGTGGGAAAATGTCATTACGAAGGTATCGGAACTCCAAAAAAATATTCTAAAGCTTTTGACCATATGTCAGTTGCTGGTCAACAAAATTATGAGCAAGCATATAAATATCTTGGCAGAATGTATTACTTTGGAGAAGGTGTAACAAAAAATAAAAAGGAAGCTGTTAAATGGTTGAAAAAAGCTATAGAAGATGAAAAAGACGTAGAGTCATTATATTTACTAGCAACTTGTTATGATACTGGCGAAGGTATTTTGAAAAACGAAGCCAAATCACTTGAATATTTTGAAAAAGCAGCCGAAAAAGGACATGTACAAGCTAGAATAGCACAAGCAAATGCTTATAAAGTTGGAAAAGGAGTTGCA
>Ga0255343_1001147_pt1 | contig 36816 bp, 25 predicted proteins | sample wastewater_treat_4_FD_192413 | JGI IMG/M metagenome (GOLD analysis project Ga0255343, IMG submission 192413) | Wastewater microbial communities from Lulu Island WWTP, Vancouver, Canada - plant16 | ecosystem: Engineered > WWTP > Wastewater > Unclassified | place: Canada: Vancouver, British... | reverse complement strand
AGAACGAATATTGTAAATCAAATAGGCATATTCGGCTGGCCGAGCAACTATATAACGATGGGCGTAACCTTCGAGTATTTACTCGATTTTTGGCGTCCTCCAAACAATGACTAAGGAAGGTGACGCCATTGCGACCATACTGATGACGTTAAATCAGACGATGTACGGATATAATCTTTGCTGAAGGATGCGTGAGCATCACACAAAAAAGCGATGGTTAAGGAGATGCGAAATGAGTAAACTGCTGATGTTGATGAGTCTAGTGAAGAAGGTATTGAAGTTGAACGGGATACTGGAGAGTCAGACGACGAAGGATCAGGCGAAGATAGCATTTCCTCTTGCCATTCTATTTCTTCTTTTTGGTTTTGTTATCCCGGAATGGGGTGATCCGGCAATGGCTGGAGCGGCTGCTGTGGCATTCGCCCCTGCGATAGCCCGGTTCCTCCTCTGGCGAAAGGGGGAGGATTCTGATGAGGTGTCAATTAAACTGCCTGACGTTGAAATATTCCGAGCGAAACATGCTGGCGATATTGCCTGGTACACGTGTATTGGTACATTATACGATGCCCGTGAGGAAGGGTATGACCTTGCTACGGACACAAATGGGCGTGAATGGGACGTACACACTGGAGAGCCCACTGGCATAACATATCGGCTTCCGAACCCTGCCCCTGAAGGGATGGTTCGTGACTTTGTCGAAAGGCTGAAGAAGGGTAATTCAGATGCTTGAGAATCATGCGGTCATTATTGGAACTGTCGTAAATCTAATTGGCTTATTAACAATTTTATATAGAGTGGGGTTGTGGGTGGGCAATCTTAATTCAATAGTGCGTGTATTGGATGAATCAGTCCGCGGCATTCGCAACGACATGGAAGTGTTAAAATCAGAGATTAAGCCAAGGATGAACGATCTTATCCGTCTTGAGCAGGCATTGGAAGCGACGGTTAATGCGGTCAACAATCTTCAGGATATAATCCGCGGCACTTTTGCCGACCGTCTAACCAAGTGCGAGAAGGACATTGTTGAACTGAAGACAACGTGCAGGGAATGCAATGATAGAATTAAACGAAACCAATAAAGAATCGTCTTCTGTAAGTGTAACATCGGATGTTGCGGCTGATGCGTTTGTTGATGATGCTGCCCGTGCATCATTTTTCAAGACCATTTCACAGATGAAGAAAACCGTGAATTCGGTGCGTAATCTTGCGCAACATGCTGAGGACTTCTTCTGGCAGGCACGTGCCGAATCATTCAATTCTGCAAATCTGTCCTCCATGTCTCCGGATACGGACTTTGACACGACCGGTGTTGTTTTGTCCATTATTGGATCCACAAAAATATGCATGGCTGCTTATCCCATGCTGAACGAGATTCTTGAGAAGTTTTCGTTGATCTGCTCTCTTGAACATATCCCCCTTGGCACCGAAATTGGGCAAACCCCATGGTTGGACGGTGACAAGATTCACGCGGATGCGACTGGCACGTTTTTTATTGATACTGTAATTGGTATATGCGATGAGATTGACGGGATGCTGGAAAGGATACGGGAATGGAACCGGAACGCGGACGGATTTGATTCGATTTCCAGTATTCAGAAGCATTATATTAGCGCATTGATCCAGATGCGCAACAGAGTGAACAGACTACTGAACAATATCGGTCCGTTCTGGCCTCCAACGATATGCCCATTTTCTCCGTATGTAAGGGTGACGAAGTCTGTAACCGGGTCCGGGAATACGGTATACCCGACTCATTTTTCGGCGACATATGATGATACTCAGACATTGCGTATTACCCTGTACCATAACGCTGAAATTATCCCGTTCAGTGAAGCGTTCCGCATTGCGGCGTGCGAATTGGTACACAATGGGGAATTGATTAATGGTGCATATGATGCGTCTGACTGGGGTGCCGCATATACTGTCATGAGCAATGGGGATAAGGTATACCGTGCTGAGGGCGGGCTTGTCCTTGTTGAGGTTGGGGCGGATGTCAATGTTGACTCCGGCATCTATGAGGTGCTTGAGATTGGCGATGAACTTTTGTTACGCAATAAGTTGTTGCGTTCCCATTCTTCAGTTGCGAAAAAGAGCAGCGGATTAAACGACGTGACTTTTTTATTCAGGTTTTTAAGGAAACGTCGTGAGTTTTATGTTGGTGCCGGCAGTCCCTACGAGATGGTTTCGAATGTTCAATACAAGGCTGATGCGAGTCTGTTTCATGGCAACAATTTTGCTATGAACCAGCGCATGAATTTCGTGTTTACAAATGCTGTAAACGAGCACAAAGCCCCTGTTATATCACCGGTTATCAATGAGGACAGTGAAGAGGAAGATTTTGTCTCTTACTCTTGGGTTGGCGTAACGAATGACGGCACTGTTCCGCCCGTGGTACCGGGTAGTTATATCAATAATCTGAGTAAGGATACTCTGTTCAATCTAGTCAAGAGCGAAAATTCCAGTATGAAGGGGCGCATTACCGACGCTATCAGTTTAGGTACGCATATCCTGTTTTGTGGCGAATTTACCGGTCTCTCTGGTGATCAGGCGAGCCTGATGCTGTTGAACCTTGCCACAAACCGATTTGAGCCTTTCCCGATTCAAGGTGTCGAACACGGTTCAGCAAAATCGTTATCTGGTTTACGCCGAAACGCCCCTTACGACAATTACATTTTTGGAATGTTTTTTGTGAACAATACCTGGACAAACATTATCCAATTCGATCGATCTGATTATTCCGTAGTATGGACAGCCCCATATCGATTCATAGACGTTCAAGATAAGGACGTCATAGGCGATTATCATTCTTGCAATCCTTTTCACTACTTCACTATTCCGGGCGTGGGTCATTTTGGTACAAACAGAGAAATTTTAGATTCAATGGCTGTCTCAAGTAATTGGCATGTTATGCTGAACAAGCATAGTTTGATTTACCGAAATAATGTTATTTGCCCTGTTGCGCATGAGATTTTAGGAAATAGTCTGCACGAGATTTACACTTATGACGATTCGAATAATTATTGTAAAATACTAGATGCTCTAGGGAATTTTCTAGGGACACTGAACAAGCCTGGGAAACCTAAGGTGTTGAGGAATCATGAAGAGGCGAGGCTTTTATACGGGAATGAGGTGTGGCACGTAATTGTGAATAACGTACCTACGAAGGTTGCTTCCGTGGATGGTGCTGATGAGATTAATGCGTCTGTTTCTGCCACCGTTGGTGGTGTTTCATCTGAGATTGTGTTTGGGAAAAATATTACAGTGAGCAGCGAGACGGGCATTGGTTATGTGTACGGACTGAACCGGTTTATAGGGACAGGATTGGACTAATGCAGATAGTAAGCTACAAGAGCGCATTGATTTCGGGGCACTCATCGCAGATGCTTGAGTCGGCTGATATGATCTACAGGATTGCGATGGAGGCTGAGAATGCGTTTTGGGACATGCTGAAACAGCAGTGTGATGCACGTATATATACGGCACCACCGGACCTTATGGCGCAGGATATTCTGAATACGCTTCCCTATCATTTGAACTATTTCATGGAGCGCTTTGCTCTGATTGTTGACGAGACATTTGTTCCAATCGCCGATTTTTCAAGCGGGACATACCCGTTTTATGTGCGCCGTGGTTTTGTCCCTGATTCGGCGGATCCAATTGAAGAGGGTGTTCCGACGATATTTCCGATCAAGGGCTATATGAGTTATGTTCCTTTTGGTGAGGCGTTCATTCGTTTGCTGTTCGGGGTTACCCATTTAATCCACAGATGGTTACAGGATCATGATGAGCGCGCATCGCTCCCGTTTGTTCGCGGGACTTCCATGAAAACGATGTACAATCAGATACACTCTCTTCTGGAAAATCATGTGAGCACGAATTTTGCCGGCGTGGCAACACCAAGGTATATCAGTCAGTACAATGATAACCCTGCATTCCTTCCTGGATTCATGGCTGAGGAGGTTCCGTATTATTGCCGTATCTGTGAGTTCAAACTTAAAGATGGCTTTTACGAGGCGGATTTGTATGTGAATCAGGCGGAGGATATGTTGGATAGCATATTCAATGATAACTGGGTATTCATAGAGAATCTGGACTCTAAGGATGAACACAGTGAGTTTTTAAAAGGGTCTGTGTTTTCTGCTGATGCGGCGGACGGGCTGAGCGGAACAACGATAAAACTTCGTCCCGCCCTGACCGACACTGACCTTGAATTTTTTGAGTTTTTCACGAATCATTTGAAGCCGGGTACGGTCATGCATACCAATGTGACACGTATCCCCGGGAACGGATATATATTGAGGGACATTGGCAAAGTGACATTACTGGATAAAGGAGAGCCCGTTGAATAAGTTTGAAATAACTGAAGAGGAATATGTTGATGCAATGGCAAGCCGAGCCGGACTGGAGAAATTACTCCTTCGTGTGTATGCTGACGTACGCATTGCATTCTGGGAAGAATCGTCCAGAGTTATTGCATGGATGGCTTGGGAATCAATCCCGTTTCTGAAGGCGATTGATACGTTTCTGGTGTCTAAGCCCGAATTGAATAACGCCGATTTTGTTGCCATTGCGTTCATGATTAAGGGGCGTGTACCTAACATGCCGTTAATGGAAATACTGAAGGTGGCTGAAGTGGCTTATAACAAACAGAAAGAAAAGAAATCTGATGGCAAGGCTGGCGAAGCGGGATAATCTCCCCATAATCCGCTTTGATGTGGATGGTGAGATGATTATCCATACCGATGACCAGAAACTGCATGACATGCTCTGGGACTTCCGGTATGGTGATAATGCTCTGGAAAACTTTGCAAAGTTTTTCTTTAATAGCATTGATTCCAGAGGTCGTGTTCGTGGTTCATTTACGAAGCCGTTTAATAGTCACAGGAAAGCGTTTGCACAGCGGATTAGCGATGTGCAACTCCCCTATATCTGGGGTGTAGCAAACCGGTCATTTGGTAAAACAACGCTTATCTGGGCGGAAATTATCCGGCGTATAGTGTTCCGGATAAGTCCGTTTGTGCTCTATGTAAGCTCTGAATTGAAGTTGGCTGAGCAACGCACGGAGAGTATCCGGCTTGCTCTGCTCACCAATCCATTGATCACGGAAGTATTTGGAACAATGGTTCCTCAGTATGTTGATGGCGTCCGTGAGGTTTGGGGCAAGAAAGCATGGAAACTCGTTGATCCGATTACCGGTCAATCGTTCTGTGTTGTTGTGCCTAAGTCAGACAATGCCGTTGTGAACGGACTTGTTGACTTCATCGAGGGACGCCAGCAACGTCCTTCATTGATCCTGTGTGACGATATCACGGACCGACGCAGGGTAATGGATGAGGCTTACAGAGAAGAGCATATCGACTGGTTGTGGGGTACTTTGTTCCCCTGCGTTGAAACTGAGATTCAGCCAGACCCACGCACCCATAAATGGAGTGAAATCAAACCCGGGCACCGACCGCCGTGGCAGATTATGATTATTGACACGTGCAAACACTCACAGGCTGCTGTGGAAGTGGCAGCACAACAACCAGACTGGTTTGGTGACAGATATGCAACGGCAAGAGAAACGGAGCCGGGTAGTCAAGTATTTGTATCCATTGTTGATTATTTGACTGATGAGCAGGTTCAGGAGCAGTTTGAGAAGTATAAGCGGATAGGAAAGGAAAACAGATTTTTTAAGGAATATCTGTGTACTGCCGGCGCATCAAACGACAACAAGTTTCCTACTGAATTTCAGTATTATACAGAAGACTTGTCGTTGAACGACAATAAGGACGTAGTACGTTTTATTATCGTTGACCCGGCACGCACAGCCAATCCGAGAAGCGCATTTACGGCTATGCTGTCTGTTGCAGTGGATTGCAAAAATGCGAATGTGTATTTGCGTGATATGATCCATGAGCGCCTGAATTATGAAGATATCGGGTTCAGGCTGTGCGCTTTTGCATCAAGGCATAACTGCGATATACTTGCCGTTGAAGATGCAGGGCTTCACGACGCTATCCGTGGTCCACTTGAGAAGTTTGCTCAGAAGATGGGTATTAACGCATCATGGATATGGTTACCCGCCGCCCGCAAGTACATTGAGTCTGAGGACGGTGAACGGCGTACAATCAAGGAAGCGCGTGCATCATCGGCGCTCTGGTTATACCGCCCCTTTGAGCCAACCCATCCAAAGGGGCATGTCTGGCATTCCGAAAGTATAAAGCACGGACCATTAGAACAGCAGATGATTTCGTTCCCGGACTGCCGTGGCTGGGACGCAATTGACACGCTTGGCTATGTTGATTATGTCATGCGTAATATTGGCTTGTATTTTGATAAGCAGGTGGAGCACCCTGATGAAAAGAATCGTATTCCTGTGAAGCAATATGATCCTTGGGATGATATTTTGAATGAATCCTACGAGGAATTGTTTGTATGATATTTGAGAAAAAACATGATTACGAATATCCAAAGGGAATCAATCTTGATCCCAACAGTGAAACGCACAAGAATTTACTTCAGGCTTTGAATGACCGGATTCGCAGGGGGTATCGGACGGGTCAAACAATGCGTGACTCTTGGCGCAAGTTGGATCATTTGCAGACGGCTTACGTTCCTCCTGATGCGCATACTTCACTTGACATGCAGCGTGACCCGAAGGCTCCTGTTCGTGTCGTTGTCCCTGTGTCAAGGGCAAGTTTGGATACTATGGTTGCATATGCGGCTGGTGTTTTCTTTGGCGATCCTACGGGTATGTATCCATTGACGGCAAGATCGTCTAAGGAGGCTATTGTTCGGGCGGCAAAGATGGATCGGCTCTTGAACACTCAGGCACAATGGTTTCAACACAAGTTGTCTCATTTCACGTCGTTGCGCGACACATTTTTGTATGGAGTTTCGGCGAAGGCACCTGTCTGGCGCAAGCATATAAGAAAAGAGCCTGTCCCAACAGAGGTGACCGATGTTTTGTTTACCTTGATCCGTGAAGAGATGCCGGAACTGAAGATTGGCGACGTGATTCGTGTTCTTGAAGAGCGCGTTTATCATGAGGGGTCATACATAGAGAACATTGATGTATATTCATTGATCCTTGATCCTCATGCGGGCTTGAATCGGTATCAGGAGTCTGAATTTATCGGATATTGGAAACGCTCCAATGCCATGCTGTTGCTTCGTGATGAGGCGGACGATGAGATGCGTTTGTTCAACTGCAAGTACGTTTATGACCTGACCAAGTCTGACAACGCAAGAAGCACTACAGCGAATTGGCTGCAGGAAAGCGGTCGCCACGAAATGACTGATGCCGGATCTTCCGATATGGTACCGGGCAGTCAGGAATCACAAACGACGAATGAGGTGGATATCGCTTACCTTTTCTGGCGCATGATTCCCAGTGAATGGGGGATTGGCGATACGGATCATCCTGAACTTTGGGCATTTGCCGTGGCTGGTGAGCAGGTCATCATTCAAGCGTATCCACTGGACTATGATCATGGCATGATCCCAATGGTCATGGACGGACCGCAGACTTGCGGATATGACATGCTTCCTGTGTCCAGTCTGGCGGCTACCTATGGACTCCACCAATTCATTGACTGGAAAGTGCGGATGCACTACTGGAATGCGTCTCGGGTACACAATTCCATGTTTGTCATTGATGGCAGCATGATCAATTCTGAAGATTTTCGGAAAGGCGGTCCGCGTCAGATTATCCGATTGCAACGTCCTCTCTATGGTGATGGGAACATTGACAAGTTTATCAAACAACTTCAATTTCACGATATGACCAACGATTACCCGAATCATGTTCAGGCGTTGATGCAGTTCAGTGATTATTGTGTCGGCACTCATGCGATTACGCAAGGCGATATGTCTGGTATGCCCGAGCGTCCTACACAATGGGGTCTACAGGCGGCTCAGCAGGCAGCACTGAGCAGACTTGCTAAAGATTGTCAGGTAATCACAGAGCAGAGCTATTACACTTTAATCCGTCAGATGTGTCATAACAATGTCCAGTTTCTGGATAATGATATGATAGTGCAAATATTGGGTAGCAGATACGAAAATCAACTGCGTGAAGAAATGGGGTTGCCGCCAGGCGTCGATGATATGGTTGTGTCTCCATGGGACCTTGACATGAGCTCATTCGAAATTGAGCCTTTGAACAGAATGCAGAAAGAGACGGACATGCAGGCAATGAGCCAGATGGTAGATAGGATGCTATCCATTCCTGAGGTAGCCATGGACGCATTTGGCAATATGGATGTGGGGCGCATGTTTCTGTCTATAATCCGTAAAATGGGATTTGAAAATGTGCATGAATTCAGGAAAGAGGGCGGTCAGATGCCCGGCATGGAAGCGCAAATTCTACCTGACGAGCAGGTCATGGCAATGCAACAGGCAGGGGACATAATTCCTGCTGGGATGATGTAGTATGAGACATGACACAAAGAAAGCGATTAGAGCAATTGCTGAAGCAAAACAACCGCGCATGAACCAAGAGGTTTATGACGCATTTTTCAACAGCCCATGCTGGATAGCCTTGAAGCAGGCTGCAATTCAGGGGCTTGATTCCGCTGCTGACATAGTGTTTGCAAGTAATGATATAATAGAGATACAGCGGATGCGTGGTGTCATGCAAGGGCTGATGTTTATAATTGACAGTAGAGAAAACCTGACCCGATTGATCAGCGATAATATGGATGTTGTTGCTGAGGTCAGTAGCTGCCTTAAAACGGCAATAACTGAATTGGAGAAAGAAAATGGACGGAACAAACCCAACGACTGATGGACCCATTGATTTGCCGCCTCTTGATGCTGGTGCTAATGAGAATTATAGCCCGTATCAGGATATCCCTGATGAAGAAGATATTCCTACTCAGGAAGAAGATCGGTCGAATAAAGCCGAAGAGACTGAGGAATCGAATGAAGTTGCGGATGCTCTGAAAAAGCAGATGGCTTCTGAATCCGGCGAGGATGATTCGGTTAAAGAGGATTCCAAAGAGGATCGTGAAGAAAAGCCAAAAGAAGAAAAGAAGCCTGCTGAGCCGGCTGATTTTGACATTACGGACGATGACCTTGACCGTGCATTGGATTCTATTGATAATTTCCGATCCTTGGTCGGCAAGGTGGAAGCGCGTGTCCAGCGCAATTTTAATGAACGTCTCTATCAATTTGCTGGAGATATCAGTACGCATGTTGAGAAAATGATTTATTTGAATGAAGCAACAAAAGAGTGCCCTGAAATACTTGTGTATCAGGACGCATTTCGGGTAGCATATAATAAAGCCTGTAAGGATGCAAAAGACGGAGACCTTCGTGCTCCGGTCTTTAAGGCAGTTGAAATATTGAGAAGTGAGATAGGCAAGCTTGACGCATTGAAATCTGGCAATAAAATTGATGTCAGATCGAAAAAAGCCCCCAAGCAGCCGTCTGGTGCCGGTCGTCAGGCGCAAGCCGCACGCAAGAGTGACGATCACGACGGTATCTCGTTTCTTGAAACATTGCTGTAGGAGGTACTATGAAGCCTAAAGCACCTAAAAAGATGATACCATACCCATTCAGACATTTCGTATATTGGTTCGGCACCCAGTACGGTGTTTGCCTTACTGGCTCTGTTCCGGACTTTAGGAAAGGGCTGAAGATCGGTGAGGTTGAAATAACTCCTGATAAGGCGGCGGCGTTACTGGAATTACTTGACGGGAAGCCCTCGGGGAAATCACGACGCCAAAAGAAGGAGGCAGTTGAGGAACCCTTAATCGAAGAACAAGAAGATAAGGAAGAACGATCATGAGTTACATGGAATTTGGCAATCTGGTACAAGATGTTGTGTCCAGTCATGGGACGAATGCGGATCAGCGCATTCAGGAGCGGCGCGCGAAGCTGTATCGGCAGACGCCCAATAAGAACATGATGGACACCCCTTTGACGAAAATGGTCATGAGCAATCTTGGTTCGGGCAAGGAAGCTCCTGAATTCAAGTGGAGCATGCAAAGCCACGACCCTCGATTTGTTCATGTGACCGCTGGTGGAGTGCATAAGGTGGACACGCTGAACTCTGCCGTCGGTGCTACTGAACAGATGGATGCTGATGCGAGTGTTTACCTGAAGATGACGGCAAACGACGCAAGACAGGTTATGAAGCATGAAGAAGTAATGCTGACGCTGCTTGCCGACGATGACAGTCATTCCGATCATGGTGCATCTGTGCATGGCGAAGTTGTTGGTCGTGTTATTAACGGCAACAACTCTTATGCACAGGTGAAACTGTTCAAGAAAGACACTGGCGGCGGTGGCGTTAACGGGAATGTTCTCGGGCAATTCAATCAGGGCAATGCGCGTTTGATCGTAAGTCCTATTTCTCCGGCTATGCCTGAGGGATCGAAGCTGCCTTGGACTCGATTCCGCGAACCTACGGAGAAAGAGAACTATATTCAGACGTTCATGGCAGGTCTTGGGCTGACCGGCGAAGAACTCTCGAATGCACAGATTTTCACTGAATCCACGTACAAGCGATACTGGTTGCAGCTTTGGAAGCAGTTCAACACGTATATTGAGCGCGCGATCATCTTTGGTACGAAGCGCAAAGCGACTGTTGACGACAATTTGACTGGAGAAATTCAGACATTGTCTCAGTATCGTATGGGCGGGATATTATGGATGCTTATGGACCCGAACTTCGGGAACGGCGCGAACGTGTTTGACATCCGCAAGACCGGAATGTTTATGGACACGGACTTCATCGGTGCCACTTGGGAGACGGGCGCTTATGATTTCTTGAAGCTGGTTTTGATCAAACTGTCCATGTTCAGCTCTGGGCGCAAGAAAATGTATACCAGCGCTATTGCGAAGCAGGAGATCATCAACCTGTTCGAGCGCATGTCTCATGTAACTGTAGATACGAAGCACAAAGACGCTTGGGGCTTTGAGGTTACTCGGATCGATGGGCTGAACTGCTCTCTTGAAATTTCGCAGCATACCGATTTCAGTAACAACCCGGCTCTGGAGCGTGATGCGATCATCGTGGAGCCCGAACTGATTTCTGGAGTGCACAAGAAAGGGCGCGGTCTTGCCGTAATCAAGAGTATCAAAGAAATGAAGAGTCGTCAGGTTGAAGATGGATTTGGATGGCGCGACGCTATTCATGAAGGCATCTTCACGACGCTTGGAATTGAAGTCGATAATCTTGATGCGATGTGCTACATCAAAAACCTTGGGCGCGACTTTGCTTCTTGAGTTGTCTGTTTCTTCATATAACCCCCGTGGGTGCGTCTTGCCGCGTGTCGGGCGCACCCCACCCTTAAAAGGAGTTTTAAGATGGGTATTAAACCTAAAAGTAGCAAAAAGAAGGTCATTCCCGACATTGATTTTGTTGGCAAGTTTGAGGTGGACGGGAGGTCCTTACATGATGTAGTTGAAGACATTGTTAACGGTCTTCCCCTTGATACACCCAAAGATTGGAGCACAGAGATTAATGCTGTTGAGACTCTGGTTAACCTCCGCACTCTTGGTCACCTTTTTGTCGTTGATGGTGACACAGAAGATAACGAAGGCGTCTATCAAGTACCTGACGGCACCAGTATTGTCATCATCAAGCGAGACTCAGTGACGGGGAGGGTGAAGCTATCCCCGCCGAACGACGCCCCGAGCGTAATACTGGTTTCGCAGGTCGATGGCAATCTCGACGAGGTAGAATGGGATGGCTACTTATTGAGCTTATACCCATTTAGCCTGTTTTTGCGGGGTACTACTAGCTGGATGAATGTGCCCCTCGCCGATGCCTTCGAGTACCGCATGAAAAACGATACCTTCACTATTACCGGCAAAGACGGAATTGTATCCGTGCCTGCTGGTACCGGACAAATTGTGTGCACGTCGCTCACAGACGCAGTTACACTTGATTTGCCTGGTGATTTTTACCCGCAGGTCATCTTGGTGAACAATGCCGCTGGTGGTAAAAAAGTCACATTTGCTGGCGTAGATGTTGAGAACGCGAATAGTTTAGCGTTCGCAAACTTAGGCGGGGATTGGCTCCCCTTGGGTGAATAGTAGGGCGTAGTTTATGGATGCCGAATCTGTGGCAATGTTGTTTATTGAGACGAGTGGACGGTACGACCTTTTGACCGTGGACGGTAAGAATAACGTTCCGTCCGCTCGCGCTTATTGGTATCTTCAATCTGCTCAACGCTGGCTTGACCGTGAACTTGGGCATCCGAAGGAAGATGCGTGGATTATAAAGAATGTCGCTGCAAGACAGTCTAGTGTTTCGTTCAGGAATGCCCGGTATGTTCGGGATGTATTTGAGGTTTCTGGTGACGGGGAAAACATGGTCAGAATCAGCTGGAAACCAGAGCCCTATGAGACAGGTTCGTCTGATGAGCATTGGCCATTTCATAGTATCTCCTTTGAACCACGTGATTTTGATCGGACCTTGAAGATCAGGTGCGTCATGTACTCTCCTGAAAATATGGAACCTAGATCGTTGAGTTTTTGGACTGTCCAACATCCGGATGTACTGATTCGGTCTATGCAACGCATGACTGAAATCGACATGCGCAATACACAGGGTGTAAATGATTATGAGGTGCCGTTACTGCGTGACTGCAAGCGCATTTATGATGATATGATTGCCGAGGAGATGGGTGGACCGACTGAATACTGGAGAATTCAATAATGTTACATCCTTCTCAAAAGACTTCAATTCCAATGCCCCAGTCTGTTTATGTGGACCGGGTTGTTTTTTCTGGTCCAGCCTCGCAATCTGGCGTGGTTGTTATCGGGTTCCGGCCGCCCCGGGACGTGAGGCTGGATCGGATCTCTTTGTTTATAGATAGTTTAGACTCAGGCAGTGTTACGGTAAAAACGCTTCTAAATAAAGAGGTGATTGGCAGTGTAACTGCTGTGGAGGGCGGCAATTCGTTTCCTGATAGTATTACTGTCAAGGCACTGGACAGGCTTGATGTTGTTTTTTCTGTCGGTGAATCATTTGTTGACACTGTAATTAAAGGGGTGTATTTTTCCTACGAGATTACTAATGCGTGAGTACAATATTAACATACCGTTTACCGGACTGAAATATCATGAAGGTGATATATCCGGACTTCAGGAGTTGAAAAACCTATATCCTGATCGTGGTTATTGGGTATCACCCCGGTTCAGGTATGTGTTTGATGCTTCGGGAGGATACTCATTTGGCAGTCATGCAGTTTATGGCGAGTACGCGTTTTTATTAAACGGATACATAGAAATTCATTCTGTTGAGGACCTGTACAAGATCGGGCGTGACCCAGATTTTCCGTTAGACGGTAAGTATATTGTCCGGGATAATTTGCTTGCTACTCCACCATATGAACACGAATATGTTATTCCCGGCACATTTACCGGACACATAGATGGTGGTTGGTATAATATGAAATGCGGGAAAACACTTTTTGAGCATCTTGCCGGGACTGCGTCCAGGGTGTACTGGGGCGGCTCCGGCACTGTTGTTGATGACAGGCAGATTGGTTTCGCGATTGACGTGTCTGGAACTGCAGACAGGTGCGTTGCATCTGATTTTTTTTGCAATAGTAATACAGGTATGCTGCAAAATTGCCGACTTGGCAATTTGGGTGTAGTAAATAATTCTGGGGTGATCAGGGATTGTCTTGCTGTCTGTAGTCTTGGTATCACAAATACAGGAACAATCATCAATTCTTATGTAGGCGAAACCAATTCTGCTTTGTCATCGAATATTTGGAAAGATAATGGAGCGCATCAGGAATCAGGGCATACTGATCTGCAATACATTGACGACGATAGCGATGTTGTGCAGATTTGTCGGCTTCCTTTCTCCGACCCCGTGTCAGAGGTCTGGTTTGATAATGTGCTTATTGTTGCAGGTGATGAAGGCGGAGCAATCGTTTACCCTGATGGCACTTACATTTATAATCAAAACATAACCAGAGTGGCGTCCTTTGATGCACGTCTTTTCTACACGAAGGTGCGTGATAAAGGGGTGTACTACGGGCTTGTTGATTCCGCTGATATTGAGGGTGTATTTAATTATAATGAACATAATATCCGTGATACTCATTTGAATGAGGATGGGTATATGTATATGCCTGCGCATATTCAGCAGATAAAGCGGCTTGGCGACGCAATGGTCTGTTATGGCGATTGCGGGGTGTTCCTGCTCAATGAAGCCCTTGGCATGCCGGCTTTAGGCGAGATACACGGACTTCCATCTGACGTGGGTATTGCCGGGGCGTTATCGGTGGACGGGACGCTTTATCAGCACGTGTTTGTTGGCACTGATGGTAATGTCTGGCGGATCCTGCACAATTTTACCGCTGAAAAACTTGGTTATGATTGGATATTCAGAAACACCCAGCCACGAGTGCAGCTCGAGCCCGGTACGGGTTATTACTGGGTGGGCAATTATATACTCACTGAGAGAGGGCTAGGCGGGCCTATGGACTGGGCTCCTAGAGGCATGTCTGTCTTATCTCAGGGAACAATAGTAATAGCAGATCCGATGCCTTCTTATGTTAATGTTTCACTGAAAACTAACATACTGGACATGGCGAATAACGGGCAAAAACGAATTACCGTTGTAAATGTAAGTTCCGAGATGAGCGATGTTCATGTCACTACCGACTATAAGTATAGCAGTGATGCGACCATGTGCGCGGGGAAACCCGTTCTCTGCTCTCCGGAAGGTGCTGCGTTCAGTAACACGTCTTTTGTCTATGGCACAGTTCGCGTGTCCGGGGTAGCGCGCCCCGGCGATCGAATCAAGAAAGCAGAGATAAGGTATCAATCTCATGACCGACGTTATATCAGAGGCACTAGAGGAGTATCACAATCAGGTTCAGAAGAAGAGCAGGCTGAGGCTTGAACTTCTAGAACAACATGGTGTGACTGCTCTTTGGCCGTCATTGATGAAGGCGGTAGAATCGTCATCGGATCGATGGGGTATTGCCGATATATCCCGGAGGATTCGGGCGAAGGAGTTGTATTGTCTTGCCATTTGGAAAGACGACCTTATTTGTGGATCGCTTGTTCTGCAACCGACTGTCATTGAAGGCATGTCCGGAATAAACATCCTTGGCTTGAACTCAGACGGGTTTTCAATTGATGATTGGAAAGAGGCTATTTCTATTTTGTGCGATATGCTCCGCACTGCTAATGTAAAGACTCTGATGGCTGTCTCTGATAACCCGAGAGTGATTGAAATTATGAAGGCGGACGATTGGCGATTGCGCACGGTCGGGTCAAGGGAGGTCTAATTATGGGTTGGGATCATTCAAGTACAACAACGGCCATTTACGACCCCTATGTCAAGGCAATGTTTGGGTCTGTCCACGCCGACAAGGCGGGGGACAAAGATCATGACTGGATGCCTGTTAAGCAGGAAAATATTGGAGGTCATTTCAGGGCGCACAACAATGCAAACATATCGCTGACTTCACCAGACTCGAATTTGTTTGACTTTGGCGCGTTTCGTGCAGCAATGTATGCATATAACAGCTCTCAAACGGGGGGCATTGGTGCAAAATCAAGTTCTGGTCGTGAAGCCGGGACAGGCTCTGAGTTTGGTATTCATTATGTAAAAGGGCCGTGGTGGTGGGCGTATAATCAGATAGCGATTCCTAATGGCGACTCGATATTTGATGATCCGAAATACATGGCATATCGGAACCCTCTGCTTGGGTTTGGTAACGACGAGAATCAGTTCTCAACCGCTAGTCTATGGCGTGCGTTCAGTGATACTACTAGCAAAAAGAACGAAGGGATGATGGGTGCACTTGAAGCGATTGAAAAAGATATCGCATTTAAGGAGGGTGTAAGTTCTTTGCCTTATATTTTTGGGGAGAACACTAAAGACTACTTTGATCAAATGACTGATATGGTAATCGGGTCTGACAGCATGGTCGCACCCATAGACAATATCTTGAACAGCGGCTATATCGAATCCGGTGAGACTGACCCTTATGCGGAAGTAAAGAATGCTACTGAGATTGATACCATAGAGCCGGAATCGTTTGTTGGTGATTCTACCAGTATAACGGTTTTGAAATCGGCTGCATTTGATATTGATGCGGATATAATTGATACTGTTCCTTTAGTAGACGTTTCTGGAATTACTGTAGACACGGATATTACTCACCCCGACTTGGATGAGATTGAGTATGGGTCCGCATCTACGCTAAAGACAGTTACGCCAGGCTCCATGAGTATCAGCGCTCCGACATTGATTGCCGGGGGCATGCCTGAGCCAGACATTGAGGATGCGGTTATAGATGATGATCCTATTGAGTATCAGGTGGAGGCAATATATTTTACGAGCAATGAATACACAAGTATTTCTCAGCCAGGTGATGTTGTTGGCGGTACGATTGCAGCCAGCACGGCAATAACAGCGGGGGTAATTCCGAAGGGGAGTATTACCGCCCCTCTTGCTGGCGATTCTATATTTATCGGCGATATTGACGATCTTACTTTTGAGGATTTGACTAATGTAGGTACACTGATACAGCCATCTACTGAGGACGCCACAGCAACAGACATTGTCCCGCCTGTATTGGATCCTGATAGTGTTTATAAGCCGTCTGTCCCTGATGTATCTGATTATGGTGAAGTGGTTTTGCCTGCTACTGATGCGACGTCGCACGAGGTTGATCTGGATGTAACGATCCCGGAAGATTATTTGCCTGCGGGCTATTCACCGGTTGTTGCGGATGAAATAACGCTTTCGAAAGGGAAAGTATTACCGGGCGTTATCGATCTGTCTGTTTATGATGCGATACTCCGTGCTGATATTGATGCTGCTGTATCTGCGTTGCGTGATTCATTGACACTTCGCTACTCCGAAGAAGAATCGAATATGCGCAGGTCTCTGTCCCTTGGGCGGCGAGGGTTATCCTCTCATTTTGACAGGGCGCGTGCAATACTTGCCGCGAACAAGGAATCTCAGGTTAATCAGTACGAGAAGGAACTTGTGATTGATGCGATGAAAGCGAATGTCGGGCTCGCCTCAACTGCTGCTGACTTGGAAACACGCGCGAATATTGCATCTGCGGAGAATTACCTGCGTACATTGCTTGGTTATGCTGAGAATGGTGTTCGCCTTATTGTATCTCAGTTTGAGGGCTGGGTTCGTGCGTCCTTGCAGAATGCCGACCTGAAAACCCGTGTTTCGATGACAAATTATGAAAATGCTGTTCGGGCGGCAATATCAACTGCTGAAAATCTGACGCGCATGTCTGCTGCCGTTCTGGAGGCAGGAACATCTGTTGAGCGCGTGCTTGCCGAGAACTCGTTACGCGCACAAATATCCAAGACGGAGATTGCATTACAGGCGGCAAGCACGATAGCGCAACTTGGAACGCAAGTGGCTATGGCGAACAAAGATGCCTATAATCGGGCATCAATTGCTTATGCAGAGAATTCGTTACGAGCCGCATTGACAACGACCGAGTCCCGGGTTCGTGTTGCGCTGGCATTACAGGAGGATATATCCCGCACTAATCTGGCAAATCATGATGCTGCTACAAAGGCCGTGTTGACAAAGTTTGATTCTGACTTAAAAGCTGAGATTGCTTATGCTGAGAATGCATTGCGTGCAGCCATATCAAATCGTGAGATTACCAGTTCAGAGAATATTGCACAGGCGGAGAATGTGTTGAAAGCGGCGCTTGCGTCTTATGACGGGAAGATTCGCACAATTATTGCTGATGCGGAGAACAAAGTTCGCGTCATGACTGGCAATCAGGACGCCAAGATTCGCGCTGGAGAACTGGCTGTACGAGAGGGTCTTGCGCTTCTTGAGACCGAATTCAAGAGGCTGATTGCGAATCAGGATGCTTATCTCCGGATAAGTCTTGGGAAGCAGGAGACTTGGGCACGGATTCAGTTATCTGAATTTGACGCATCTGTCCGTGCTGCAATAGCAGATCAGGAGAATGATGTTCGTGCTCAGATAGCTGTTTTGGAAACTGATTCCAGACTTGCTATTGCGACAGCGGAAAATGCTACACGAGCGAACATTGCGCAGGGCGAGAGCATCCTCCGTCTGAAGATTGGTGAGCAGGATATTCTTGTCAAGGCGGCATTGGCGGAGCATGAGGGTCTGCTTCGGGCTGCTTTTGAGAATCATGGCGCTGAATTGAAGGTTGCCATAGTGAATCAGGAGACGGCGATGAAGGCAGCATTGGCTAATCAGGACTCTGCGCTTCGTTTTGATTTGGCTTATCGTGATTCGATGCTGAAGGCAAGACTGTCTACGCAGGACGCATCTGTAAGGGCGTCAATGCAGGATAAAGAGATGGTTATGAAAGCCATCCTTGCCGATCAGGACATTCGGCATAAGTACGACGCCATGGAACAACAGCGGTTGTTGGATGATATTACGATGAAGCAGAACCTGTCCAAGGCGCTTTATGACGTGTATCTTGGCTGGATGCGCAGTTACGAGAGCCATTTGAGCATGATTGGGAGCATGGTCGCTGAAGGCATGCGCAAGCACACTGCCGAATTGATCAGTGACCGTGAAATGTTGGTCAAGTCCGAGACACTTCGCTGGGACGTAATGCAGCAGAGAGCGGCGTTTATTGAGGGTCTTGCTGGGCTGAAATGGCAGTCGCAACTTCAGAATATGAGTGTTATTCAGCAGGCTTCAGCATCTCTTGGTCAGGCAACAGGAGTTCGTGAGACTCCAAGCCAATTCACAAGAAAAATGCAAACGGCTGGTTTTTTGATGGATGCTATTGGCGGATTAACCGGACTGATTACAGCAGTTTTATAAAGGAGCAAATAATGGGTACAAGCGGACTGAAAAAGAAAGAGAAAGCATTTGCCATCTCTAAGTTTTTCCTTGATGTGGGAGCAGGGATGGGTGATGGTGGTCCTGCCGGTGTTGTCGGTAACAATCTCCGGGAAAGCGTTTCTTCCGCAGCGGCTGCCAATGCGGCTGAGTTGCAACGGAAACGGGAAGAGAAGCGACAAAAGAAGGGCTTGATCAAGTCTTTAATTGGCGGTGGCGCTGGATATCTGGTTGGCGGAGAGCCCGGCATGGCTCTGGGTGCCGGGTTGGCTGGCGCGAAGTCTGCCGGTGACGTGACGTCTGCGATCGGCAATTTTACGCAAAGCGGCGGTTTCCAGAAGGGTCCGTTGACAGGAGCGCTATTCCCGACGAAAGGGCTTGCGTCCCCCGGTGCAGCCGCTCCGGCTGCTGTCCCGGGATCAACTGGAGATACTCCCGGTATTGATACCAGTTTATTTAACAGCAAACTTTCCCTTGGCAATCAGAGTTTGCCTGCGACGCAGGAATCCTTGGGCTCCTTTGGCTCCTTTGGCACGCAAGGATCCTTAGGCTCCTCTTTTTATCCTTACTATGATGATCAGTTAAAGATCAAAAACAAGTATAGAGGTTATTGACATGTTAAATCTTTTTAATAAAGACAAGACATTTGGTTATGCTGAATTGGACAGGAACCATAATCGGGTTCCCGGCGCTAAAATTGAGATGGGAGTAAGATCTCCTGCACAGCAACCGCAAATTACAAAGGATGCGATAGAAGCACAGGACACGATGCGCAAAGCGTCTAGCTGGGGTAAAGGCGGGGCTTTGCTTGGCGGGCTTGCCGGTACTCTTTTGACGGGAAATCCGCTGCTAGGCTCTACGCTTGGCAATTTAGTGGGCGGCAGTATTGGTCAGGCGGCGGGTGGTGTCATGCCTACGTTTAAAGATGCTCTTGGCTATACTGGCACTGGGCTTGCCCGCGGCGCTGTTGGCGGCGCTATAGGCGGCGGCACCGACTTGGGCGGTGGATTGAGCTACGGCGTTGGTGCGGGGGCGCTGAGTGGATTGGGTAATATCTTGGGACTGAACATGGATTATTATCCAAGGATGGTCTACAACGAAAACACAGGCAAGATCGATAGGATTTAATCATGCTTGATTTATCTAAATTTTTCTTTGGTGAGCAGATGCCTGTTGTGGCACCTCCAGCAACTGACAGTGTCATGGCTGACTATGAAGAGATGATGAATTATACGAATCAGATGATGTCTGGCAGTGGCGGTGGCGGTATTGCTGGCGCTCCTGTTCAGGGTTTTCTTGGCGGATTGGCTCAGATGGGCGGACAAAAATCGTTTCTTCAACCAGAAGCGCCTGCTGGGGTGAGCGCTGCATCCGGATTCGCGATGGGTCCGCAGTTGTATCAACAGGAGGTGGCAAGGCAGCAGGAGCGAAACATTCAGGCTGCGCAATTGCGTGCTGAGGAAGACAAGCAAAGACAGCATCATCAATTCTTGAGTGAGATAGAGAAAGGTCGCCAGCGTATGAAGACACAGAAGATGCTGATCGATATGAAGGACCGGCAGGATCAGATGAAACTCAAGGAAGCTGAGTTTGATATAAAGGAAAGAGAGAGTAAATTAAATGAGCGTATTGCACAGTATAATTTTGACCAAGCAGTTAAATATGGGGATGCGCCCACATCAACCGTCTCTGATACAGGGTTGGGTAAAACTATTTACAAAGATGGGCGCGTTGAAACCTGGGTTGATCCGGTTGCAAAAGAGCATTATTTAAGTATGTGGCGTGCGCAAAATCTAGCAGATGATTATATGAAACATTATGGTGGCGGCACTGGCGGTGGCGTAGGTGGTAGAACAGCACCTGTCCCTGAGAGCGGTGGAGAATATGGTGTTGGTGCAGACGGCGCTACAGCAACACAGAAATATATGGCAGCCAGAGAAAGCATGATAGATAAACTCATGGAGAGGGCTACTGGCTCTGGCACGGTAGCTGATATGGACGAAGTGTATGAGGCTGTCAATACGAGATATCCGTTGTCGAATGTGGAGTACTTGCCCAAATCAGAGTCTGAACTGACAATTGGCGATGTGTACGTGAGAACTAATGCCGGGTTCGTGAAAGTTAAGGATGGAACGCCAATTTATGAAGGCATGGAATTGGTTCAATACTTTGGTCCCGGGAACCTAAGGACTATACCTGCCGGCGCTTCTTCTGCCGATACCCCGCCGCCTCCTGCCGGCGCTTCTTCTGCCGATACCCCGCCGCCTCCTGCCGGAACGGAGGCGGCTCCGACGGCGCAGTTTGTGCGGAATGAAACGTCAGGGAAAATAGGGACTATTGAAAACGGTCGATTCACACCGTTTAGACGAGAAAAGAACATTGTGCTAACACAAGGAACATCTGGCATGGGAATGTATGGGCGACCCGGAAGCTTCAATTACACCCGACTAGACATAAATGATCCCGAAGTAAGGTATGATCGAAACAAGCACGTTTTCCATAAGGGACATCAAACAATCATTCCTGCAGAACCACTTATAACTGGGAACCCGTATAAGACTTCTAGCGGAGAGACTATGTTCGATGTTGGTGGGAAGATAATTACAGAGGAGGAGCTTAACGCCCTGAACGATGCGATTCGGGACAGGCATACCCCACTACGTCAGCAAGGAGCAAAGAATCCGGGAAAAATATGGGACGAGGAAGTAGGCAGATGGCTTACAGAAGAAGAATTTGAGGAAATCCAGCAACTAAGAGGCAAGAAATAATGTCCATATACGACAAACCGTCTCCGCAATATGTGTATTGGCAAGGGCAAATCGTACCCGCGGACACGGTGGCAGGATTACAGCCCGAGCAGCCCACGCAACAGCCTGTACAGCAACAGCCCATGCCAGAACAAGCGCCTGTACAACCGCAAGTGCCGCAGATACCCTCATATAAAAATGAGGCTGGACAAACTGTTTATGACTATGCCGCTCTTCAAAACTATTATGCCCAAATGCAGATGCAGCAACAGGCGCAAGAGCAACAGGCTATGGTCATGGAGAGAGAGCGAACGCGCCCATGGTTTGATACTGTTACTAATACAGTAAAGTCATGGGTTACGACAAATCCCCTAAAGGGGATTACGTCAATGAATTTGCCGCATGATATAACGAAAGGATTTATAGACAGTTCCAAGAACCTAGCCCGTGGCATCCAATCGTTGAGCGAACTGGGAATTAATGACGCTCTTGGCTTTAACATGGGGGCACTTCCCTCATTGGATTGGCTTGAAAAGCAGTCAGATAAGTACAGGAAGGGAACCATTGAGCATGACGCGGATCGTGGGGAGACGGGCTTTATTCCGAAAATAATTGAAGGTGCTCTTGAGGGGCTCCTTCCAAGCATGAGTATTCCGTACGCTGGTGGAGCCCTTGTTGGGGCTGGAGCTGGACTGCTTACAGGTGGTGCCACTGGCCCAGCTGCTCCTGTCACAGCCCCGGTTGCAGCCGTCACTGCGGGGAATATGGCCCGCACCAGCCTTTTCTATCTTATGTCTGTAGGTGAACTTTATTATGATGCTGTGGAGGCGGGGGTTGATCCAGAGGTTGCCCGTGGCATCGCCGCTGCTGTCGGACTTCCGTATGCAGCCGTTGAAAACATGCAGTTTAAACATCTGTTCGGCGGCGCTGGAACAAAAAGCGTTGTTGATCAGATTAAAGAATACGTCAAGAATGCAGATGCGTCCAAGAAGGAAATCTTTGCAAAGGCGGCAAAGGTATGGATGACCAATACGCTTAAAGAAACTGCCGAAGAAGGTGTTCAGAAGGCAATGTCGCATGCTCAGACGGGGCATGGTCTGAGGAAGTCTGACAGTCCCAAAGCTGAGGATTGGCAGACAATACTTTCCGGGGCAGCCCAGGCTGGTATTCAGGAGGCTGTAGATGTATTTCCCGGCATGGTTGCTACCGCTGGGCTCACTGCAGGTGGAACGGCTGGACGCCACATGCAATTCACCAAATCCGAGGACGTTCAGAAAAGGGCGAAAGAGATAAAAGAGAGCGGTGTAATTGAAGCTCTGGAAGAGTTGGAATCCCTTGAGAAAGTCCCCTTTGAGGAGACTCGGAATATTCACGACGGCGACCCGGATTGGGCTAATCGATTTCGGGCAGCAGGAGCTACTGTTACTCCTGTGCATCTGGAACATCAGCCGGATGGCACCACAAGAGAGCAGGCGCAACAGAGTCCTGTAGAGTTTTTGGTTAGTGCCATAGAAGACCTGTCGTCAGACGGATCGTGGAGTAAACGGACTGGACTTGACAAGAATTCGTTCCTTGCGGAGGACCTGACCAAACTGGCGCAAGATGCATTGGCGAGCGGCAATGCAGAAGATGTGACTGCTGCGGTTGATACATTGATGAACAACGGATTTGAACCAGTATCAAATGTTGAGAGAGCGTTTCAGATTACATTGCCCAAGACGGGCAAGAGCATTATTGTCACTGGTATCAACAAGTCAGAAGTTCATAAAGATCCGGTGTCATTCCTAAAATCTACCCGAGCATACATCGATGAGACGAAGCAGGAATCACTACAGCCTCTTGCACGGACTATAGATGAGGCACTGAACTCCGGCGACAAGAGCATGATTTACATTGCTGTTGAAGGCGCTCTTGATGCTGGGATCAAGCCGAGCGGACAATTAATTAAATTCGGTGATCATGGCGAGATGGGCGTTGTCGCATTAATGCGTCTTATGGCCCCCTCTCGATTCGCATTGGGTAATGAGAATATCCATGAGGAATCGCACCTTGCCAGATTACTGTTTATGACCAAGAAAGAGAATGAGAGAATTGAGCAGGCTCCTGAGTTCCAGAGGAACGGGAAGTTTGACGAGGAGATATGGGCGCGGCACGTCCAATCACGGGCTGAAAGTCTTTATGATTATAACCAGAGACTGAAATCCGGGGATGTCGGATTGATTGAAAAGATTGTCCACAATTTCCAAACGAGAGTCATGGACTTTCTTCGCAATCTATTTGGATATAAGAGTGTTGATCAGATATCCCGTGAGATCATAGACGGCACGTTGATCAAGCGCGGCGTTGTCTCAGACGCATCGTTTCAGGAAAGCCTCAATCTTCGCAAGGAAGGTCACGGTCTCAACATCCTTGAGAAAGAAGAGGGCGATGCGATAAAAGAAAAGCATGAGTCACAGATAAAAGAGGGCAGAGAACGGGCGGAAGGATATCAGCGTGCCGCAGAGATTACTGTTGGCCAGCAGATAGCTGAAGGCAGGGAAGAGGCAGCTGAAGCAAGAGAAAAAGAAACCGCTGAACAGCTTATAAAAGAATCTGATAAGCGGCAGGATGCCGAAGATCTTGAGGAGATGGCAATTGAGATTGAGGCTGAAGAAGCGTTAAAGAGGGAAGAACTTGAAAAGATAAGAGAAGAGATTGAGTTTCTGGAGGAGTATGAGGCTCTTGAAAAAGAAGAAGAGATTGAGAAGTTAAAAGAAAAAGAGAGGAAATTTCAGGAGGAAATAGAGTTTGCGCAGCTCTTGAGGGAAGAGGAAGCCGCAAAAGAGAAAGCACGGGAGGACGCCCGAATAAAAGAGTATGCTGAAAAGCACGGGTTAAAAGGTCGGAAAAGGCACATCATTGAAAATCATATGCGTCGAACAGAGAGAGAGGCGGAGCAAAAAGAGCTTGAAGAGATTCAAAGAGGGATTGACGCTATTGAGCAAAGAGAGAGAGGAGAAGAGGAATCGAGGAAAAAGATAGAGCACGAGAAGGCTGCTGAAGAATGGCTGAAAAAACAAAAGGCGGAAAATCCGAATATGGCTATTTCGGAGGATCTTATTAGAGATCCATTGGAACGAGCCAAAGTTCTCCGTCGAAATGACGAAGAAGCCCCTATCCCTGAGAAATACAGAAAAAAAGTAAAAACAGAAGAAGAATCGATAGCTGCTGCAGAGGAAGCAGCAAAAGAAGCATCGGCAGACGCTAAGTATGTCGAAGAGCGGATTGCTAAGAATGAAAGCCGCGCGAAAGATGCTGTCAAGGTTACGTCACAGGAGGTTCGTGACGAGATTGCTGAAACAACCGCTGCTGCCAACAGGGCTATTGCCAACATATTTAAGAATGTAAAGATCGATGATCTTGGCACGTCATTAAAGGTAGACACTGTTGTTCCTGATGCAAATGTGAAGGAAGTCTCTGAAAATATTGTCTCGAAAAAGGTCGTTGAAGTGCCTGCGCCAACGGAAGTTGTAGACAATGCAATTGACGAGGGCAAACCCACAGAAGAAGAAAAGTCTATCACGGAATCCGTTGACGAAGTGATGGACACTGAAGAAGAATGGATAAGTGCTAGAGAGACAGCGTCAATGCTTGGTCCTCTAAAGCGCAATCTGGCGAGTTATAAGCTTACCGGACAGATTGTTCAGCGTAAAGACGGGAAGTTCAAAAAGCAGGATGTTCTCAATATTATTGAAAAGGAGAAAGAGATTGGTGATAGCCCTGAAACGAAGATGCTTGAAGGTATCCAAAAGGTTATTGAGAGCGTAAAGAACAGGGGCTCTGAAGCGAAAGTGGCAGAAACTCCTGCTATTCTTGCTGAGAAAGAAGGGTCAAGACCACTCACACAAGACATGGTCGATAAGACCATAGAGATGGAAGGAGATTCTGGTGAGGCGAAGACGGAAGAACAGATATCAGAAAATACGAAAAAATATGTGGACGCCTACAAGAAGGGTGTCCTTGGATTCACTACAATTCTTGAGGGTCCAGATGTTGTTTCTGTCCCTCTCAGCGATATAACGCTCTCTAAGGACGTTCCGCAGTTTAAGCAGGGGGCGAATGCCCGTGGACTTACTAATCCTCTTGCCGGACAATATCAGGATGTTCCTGCACGTCCAATCATGTTGTGGCGACGTAATACAGGTGCGTTGGAAGTGATTACTGGGCGGCATAGGTTTGCTCTGGCGCAAGACACTCCCGGCGTCTCTACAATCAAGGCGCAAATACTCAACGAAAGCGATGGGTTTACTGCTGATATGGCAGCGATGATGGATATCACATCAAACATACAGGACGAGAAAGGAGAGGTTCGTGATTATGCACAATTCTTCAGAGAAGGAACGATTACAGAGGCAGAAGCGACTGCAAAAGGGTTTTTACAAACGGCTAAGGGAAAACAAGGCTTTGCTATTGGACGCTATTCCTCCAACGAGTTGTATTCTCTCTATCGATCCAAACACGGAAACGTCAGTGATAAACACAGATCCGCAGTCGATGTCGAAGGATGGACAGAAAGCCGATTCGAAGTAATTGCGACTACCGGGCGCACGGAAGACGGGGATACAGATGCCGACTTGCAAAACGCCGCAATTAAGTACATCGAGAAGAATCCGCGCGTTACTAATGATCATCTGTTGCAATGGATGAATACTATGCGGCACTTCAAGCGGCAGGTGTCGTATGATGTTGATCTGTTTGGCAATATGATAGATAACGGATACGATGCCGAGGCTGAGGCAATGGCGTCGGCTGCCGTGTCTATTCAACGTGAGGAGATGTTGCGCAGGAATATTATTGAGAATGCAAAAAAACAAGGACGCATGCAGGCGATTTCAAAGCAGTTTGGAATAACTGTGAGCGTAAAGTTTGATGATGAGGCGGACGCTGACAGACAATTAAAAGCATCAATATTAAAGATTGAGAAGCTGAAAGAATGGTATCTGCATGCTGATATTACTCAGGAGATCCGTAAGCGTGCTGGTTATGTTGTTGATGCTGATGCGGTATTGGAAGCAGAGCAGAAAGACGATGACAACAAATTTAATGAGCCGTATCAAGATGGACTCTTCTCTGTACGTATTTCACAGCCGATCAGCAGTAAAGACACGTCGCTAAATCAGATACCTGCCACATTCAAGCGGGTTGATTGGAAACCGGGTACCAGGCACTTCGACCTCGGCGCAGGACGCTCCACAAAGTTTCAGGATGCATTAAAAGAGCGCGGTGTCGAGATGCTTCGGTATGATCCGTTCTGGGGCACCATGGAAGAGAATTATAAAGCTGTCAATGATGCTCTTGACAATCCTGTTGATACCGTATCAGTCAATAACGTTCTGAACGTCATTGAACCTCTGGAAGCAAAAATTCAGACAGTGCGTCAGGCGGCTACTGTACTGAAAGATGATGGGGAAGCATACTTCCTGATTCATGAGGGGAATAAGACAGGAATAGGCGCACCTACGCCCCGTGGCTGGCAATCGAACATGAAGACAGCTGAATATATCCCGATTGTCCAGAGGTATTTCCGGGAAGTAGAGCGCAAGGGGAACATGATCATAGCTCGGAAGCCTATGCACGCGTCGGGCAAATGGTCGCCCACGGAGAATGGCGTTCAATTCTCTGTGCAGGTTTTGTCTGAGGAAGAGTATCATGCGGTAAGTAAAAGCCTGATAGACATGATTGAAGCTCGCATCAAAGCGGGAGTTGGTGCTGAGGTCGTTCTGGACGCCTTGCACAAACAGCTGTCTGAGTCCAACCCGACAGTAGCGGATTACCTTATCAACAGAATCGCTGAAGAACGATATCCGCATTATCTCAAGAAACTTGTTGTCACGGATTCGAATATGGGCATTCGCGCCTATGAGATAAAAGATCGCATCATCATAGAAAATACGAAGGCGACCGGATTGACTGCTGATGCGCTCTCTGCTATTCAAGGAATCGCTGGTGCTGTTGTTGAAGAAAATTCTGTTGACGGCAAAAACAAAACAATCAAGATATCGATTCCGAGACGGCAGGAAGACGCATTGCTTACAGCCATCTCTGAATACAACTATAACCAACTTGCCAGACAGGCGGAATCGATAAGCTTACTTGAGCATGAGACATTAGTTAGGAATCGGGCTTGGCGTGAACAGGTCGGAGAGAATGACGGATATGGGCGGCGGATCAGTGATGAAGAGGCTATGGCTCTTGTCTCTGAGAAAACAAAGGCGCTGATTAGAGAAGGCAAGAAGATCAAAATGTCTGACAAGACATTGAATGATCAAATTGCTGATATAGGATTCATCGTTAATGCTTATGAGCAGGGGTTGCCAACTGCATTATTGGCAAGCAAGGCCGGTGCGGGCAAGTCCTTTGTGATTGCAGGGGCTATCCGTGAATTGAAAGCGCGGGGCGTGAAGTCTTTTGGATGGATCACAACCGGGCAGCAATTAATTGAACAGATAAAAGAGGATATCAAGGCATATGATATTGATGATGTAGTCAAATATATGGGGTACAACTCATTCTCTCAAGCCGTTATTGGCAACAGGGTTGAAACAGATTCGCTAAAGATTGGCGGTCGTGTCCTTTTCTTTGACGAGGCACATTCTGTAAAGAGCCTTTCAAACAGGGGAGTTGCTGCAAGGGCTGTCATCGAGCAGTCCCCATTTACCGTGTTTTCCTCTGCTACATTGTCAGAAGATCCCTCGCAACTTGACTACATCTCGAAAACAGGATTGTTTGACAATGTCACATATACTCATCCCTATGGCAATAACTCTCTTGAATTGGAGGGATTTAATGCGTTCCTTGCGGCGCACGGAGGGATCGTAGGTAAAGGCGGTACCGTTCATTGGCGCATTGGGAACAGGGTCGGGGCATCTTTGATCTATAACTGGTTGTATGATCGAGGCGTGATATCTAGACGTTCGCCAGACATTCAAGAAGGGCTTGTTGAAGGATTCGGCGTCACGGCTGATGGGACAACTGCCGATGAACATCAGATGGCTGTGCTTTACAATCGGGCTGAAGATACATTGAATCTTGCCGTTGGACTTGGTGCCAATCCGATGCAGATAGCCATGTATACAGCTAACATGTTGAACAGAATTGTGGAGCGGTCAAAGGTACAAGCGGCTATCAACATTGCTAAAGAAGAGATTGCCAGCGGTCAGCGTGTTGTGATATTTACGGAAGGGCGGTCAGAAAGCCGCCTTGACATGTGGGAAGTGGATAAAAAGGAATACACGTCTGAGCAGATCGTTGAAATGTACGAGAGTTACGGCAAGAATTCCGGGGTAAGCAAGACTCTTTATTGCTTGGCTCAGGCATTTAAACGCAATAATCTGAATGACGTTCTACCCTCGATTATTGCTCAAATGCAAACCGCATTGAGCAAGCATGGTGTTTCTATTTATACCGGCGAAATAAATCACAGGGAAGCGACGGCAAACAAGAATAAATTTATGCGCGGTGAGACAAAAGTGCTTCTGGCAACTATGGCAAAAGGAGGCACTGGCTTGTCGCTGCATGATAAGACAGGCAAATTTCCGACAACACAGATCAGTATGCATGTCCCATGGACAGGGGCTATGCTTGATCAGGTGCTTGGGCGTACTGTTCGCCAAGGGTTGTCCTCAAAGGTACGTCACATTATCATATTTAATCCAGCACTCTTAAAAGAGTACGAGAAAGTTGGTCGAGTAATATCAAGATACAGATCTATGCAGAATCTTGTGTCTGGCGAAGAGAGTGTTATCACTGCTGGAATGGAAAGAGCACTCACCGGATCTGTTGGCGAATGGGTACCCCTAAACCTCATGCAGTTTCGCAGTGTTCTTGATGAGATTAATGGAGTACAGGAAGACAGTACGTCATCATCGTTTAGTGTCGCAGCAGACAACTACCAAAAAACATTGAATGATCGTGGTGTAAATCCTGTCACAAATGCAATTGCAACAGATGGTTCGTATTGGGATTTGCTTAACAATGTTTCGGATGCCGTATCTTCTGTGCGCAAGGACATTCACGTCCTGAACGGGCAAGGAGCCCTTCAGCCTATCCATGCTTTGTCAAGATTGTTGGCGGACAGGGACTCAATCGAAGGCAGCAAATGGGGCGAGGTTACGGAGTATGGGAAACGATTTGCAGATGCGCACAAGGATATTCCGGCATCCAACGAGATTCAGCATGAACTGACACGTATGGCTATGGCTATTGGCAATATGAAGTTTGATGCGGCTCAGACGCATTTGAACAGGATCATGTATCACATCAACAATGGCACTTACAAAGATATCGCGTCCAAAAGAGATGATGGGAGCCTGTATTCTGTTATACAGACACATGACGTAAATGACCGGGACGCACTGCTGCGTGTGCCGTTGCCCGGACTATACGACATAGTCAATGACATGCTTGGCGTGAATCCGAAGATTGTCCCTGTGCTGTTCAACAGGGGTGAATCCAAAGGGGCGTTTCGGCGTAAAGCAGATGGGAGCGATCCTAGAATAGATCTTTCTTCTGAGATATTTGCAGGAAAGCCTGTGTATGAGGCGGAATATAGCGCAAGACCGTCCAAGATTGCAATCAATGCGCTTATGAATAGTGTTGCTGAGGAGAATGGAATCCCCCTCGAAGAGTTGACTCATGTGATTGCAAAGAGAGGAAAGAGGCATTACCTTACCATTGCTCATCGCGACATTGACTGGGCGGCTAGAACATTGGCTCATGAAATCGGGCACGCAGATAATTACCTTACTGAGACAATGATTCCGGAGGATAGTCCTCTGTACGATATCATGGCGATTGGGCGTCAATTCAAGGACCTGCTTGCTGCCGCAGTAAAAGACCCCGACATGCGTGGCGATATGTTTATGAAAGTAGCGCATAAACTCGCAGAGCAACATGAGATTACAGGCGAAGAGGCTGTAAATCGAATGATTGATGTCGCATCTCAATTCATGGAGGCTACTGTCCGGCAGGAACTTCGCATTGTCTCTGAAGAGATGCGTGGAGGCTGGACAGGCGGGTGGTATTCCAGAAAATATCAAAAATATCGTGAGTCTGCTGAAGAATTGTATGCGGATTTCATAAGCGGCATATTCAATGCGCCACGGATGGTTGCAGAAAAAGCGCCACATGCTTATTCCCTGTTTAAAGAGTTCCTTGACTTGCATAATCTGTCCGAGTCTTACAAGAAAGTGCAGAAGACTCTTTGGGCTAAGACCGGCCCGGAGGAATGGTTGCAGAGATCTCTGGACATGATGTCCCGTGACTCTATCGTTCGTGACGAGGCTATTGAGAAAGCCAATTCTGACCGTCTTCCCCGAAATCGGCATGAGGTTGCCCGGGAGATACTCTATAAATTTGTCGATAAGACGGCGTATTTACCCCGAAGCGCCCGGCAATCGGTCAAAGACATATCATATATGTCTGCCCCGTTAACGCAGTTCCAAAGGGATATAGACGTTCGTGTGAAGAATCCGTTAGAGAATGCGGGGATAGCGTGGGAAGAAGTTGGCGCATATATGATGCTCCGCCGTGCAGGCACATCCGGGGATCGTCAAGACATGGCTAACCCCGGTATGCTTTCCGGCAAATATGCAGATCAGACGCTGAAAGAGCTTGAGAAGAAGATCGGTGCGGACAAATACAAGATTCTTGAGAATGCCGTGGCTGAGTATCATAAGATCAGACAGGAGACGGTATTCCCACGGCTCAAAGAAAGCAAGATATTTTCTGAAGAGCTCATGAAGCAAATTGAGGACAATGACACCTATGCATCCTTCGATGTGCAGAAGCATTTCAAAGCATACCTGTCCGGCACCGAATACAATGCGGTCGTTGTGAAACAGTTTGGTACCATTGAATCTATCATGAATCCCTTGTTTGCGACTATCCACAAGGACGCATCTTTGATGTTAGCCGCTCAGGTGAATAAGGCGAAGCTTGATTCCATTGAGGCTCTGAATGAATTTGACTCTGAAAACATCATGGAAGCCGATTCGAAATTTGATCCAAAGAAAGGCGTGATAGATATTTTGGATCATCCCAACAAAGAACGTTGGGGTACTATGCTCTACAATGAGAATGGAGTCACTAAAGGGGTTTATGTCCGTCCTCAGGTTGCGGATCTGTTCAAGCGTGATCCGTATCAAGCAAGCGTAGTTTTTGAGGCAGCCAATTTTGTCACAGGCATATTCAAGCGCATGTTTACTTCTAATAATCCGTTCTTCTCCATATGGAACGTCCAGAAAGACGCGCGCAAAACATTGAATGCCATACCAACGGATGGCAAACTCATGTCTGAAATCATGCTTGCACCAGATCTGGCTAGGTCGTACATCCGCACTATCAAGGATGCGTGGTATCATGCGGTGAAGAAAGAATCTACCCCATTGGTTCGTGAGTTGCTTACACAGGGGTTGCTTATCCCTGACAGACAATGGAAAGCCCGTGAGACCACCGGGGTTGATGAATATGAGCGCTTACAGGCTGAATACGGTGTTGGTGAAAAGAAGGCGGAAGGGATGTGGCGTCGTGTCGCCCGGTTCGTATTCGAGGATTTTAATCAGATGGTTGAGACTTGGGGCAAAGTAGCCGGATACGAGTATATGAAACGCAAGGGACTCACTTCGCAATACGATATGCGTGACATTATGCGTGGCGTTATATCCTCTGCAGACTTTCTTGCCGGCGGTGAATATACCAAGTGGACGAACATGATATTCCTGTACTCCAACGCTGGAGTACAAGGGCTGGAAGCAACCTACAGAGACATCCGTCGCTCGCCAATGACATACTTTGCAAGACGAATGGTCTACACCATTTTACCAACCATGGCAATGCTCTGGTTGCAGTATGGTGAACCTGATGATCCGGAAGAAAAAGAATATCAAAAAGCGTTCCGTGCTATTCCGGACTGGGAGAAGAAGCGAATGCATGTGCTCCCGATTTCGTTTGACGGCACAAACGTTACGTGGGTTCCTTTGCCTCAGGATCACTTTGGCGAATTGCTCCACGGTATTATTTGGTCCATGATCGGGTCCAAGGAACAGAACAAGGGTATAGCACAAGCCCTTAGTGTCGTTGGTGGGTCAATGCCGTTTGAGCCCGGGTCTCTGAATCCTGCGTTGCAGGTGGGGCGAGCCGCATTCGATCTTATGACAGGAAGCAACCCTTGGGATCATTTCCGGGAACGAACCGTTATAGACCAGCAAATCTATCGAGCCGGCGGATTTCGGACATATCAGGAGTTTGCCAAGTGGGCGTGGAATCAGACGGGGGGCAGTGTTGTCGGAAGATTTGATTCCCCTTTCGATGTGCGTGAAAAACCAACTGCTGAGAAGATTCCGTTTGTGAAAGCGGCACTTCAACGCTTTTATCGTACCGCTGCCGCTGAAGAGGAATTTGATCCTACTGAAGACAAGGCGAATGCGCGGCGTACTGTTTCGGCAAAGGATTTTGTGGTTAAAACGCTTAGCAAAATGGATAACCCAAAAGAAATAACTGTAGGGAAAGCGTTCTCACAATGGAAGAAAGAGAACCCTGATATAGCAAAAGGATATAAACTTTCCTCATTTCGAACTATCTGGAAAAACGCATCTGCAAGGAGGTGGCCAGAGACGGCAAAAAAAAATAAATAAAAAAAAGACTTGACAAATACGAAATACTGTGTTACACTAAGTATAGTTAGGGAAACACAGGTACAGGACACTGGGGTTTCCGCTCAGTGTCCTATTTTTTTGAAAGGATCCTCCATGAAAGAAAAGGTGTACAAAGACGACGACTTGATTGGCGTGCTTGAGGCAACTCGATTGCTCGCTAAGCTTGGCATGAAGCGAAACCGGGTAACGGTGGGACGCTGGTTGAATGCCGGTGAGATTCCATTTATTGTTATCATGAACCGTCGCTATATTCGTTATGGCGACCTAAAGGCCTATGTAGGCAAGGAAAACTAAAATGAAAGAACAGAACCCGACCGACAAGCCATTGTGGCAAAAGATCGTGCTGAAGGCACGATGCGAACCAGAAGATGACGAAACCTATCATGCCAAAGCATATTCCGGTGAGTATGTTAGCTCGACACTACTGAGCACGTTCCGGAAATCCCCGTATCTGTACTGGGCGACAATCAACGGCGTAATTGAACGCGCTGATTCACCATCATTTCGTTTTGGTCGGATGGCGCATAAGATGATCCTGGAGCCTGAGCGCGCGTTCATGGATGCTTATGCTGTGGGTGGCCCTGTGAATCCCAAAACAGGCAAGCCTTTTGGGCAGGAAACGAAGGCTTGGGCTGACTATGAAGCTGAAATTGGCAGGACTATCGTCAGCGAGGATGACTACGACAAGGTCGTAGCGATGCGTGAATCAATCATGACGCACAAGATTGCCCGTTGGTTTTTCTTTGAGCATATGTACGAAACTATTTTTCGTGCGGAAATCTGCGGGGTAAACTGCCAGATCAAGGTTGATGCTATCAATGCTGATTCTTATGGTCTGTATTTGATTGACCTGAAAACCTGCGATGACCTGAATTTCTTTGAGCAGGACGCAGCCCGGTTTCAGTATGTGCATCAAGCAGCCTTGTACCATATGGTATTTAAGCAGAGTCTTGGATACTTGGATTATGACGTAAAGGCTCGTATTGTCGCTGTTGAGAAACGCATCCCATTCCGTGTTGGCGTTTTTTCCCTTGATTCGTCTATCAAAGGAGCTGTGTGCGATATTGACCGTGAGCTTGTGGAGCTGCATCGATGCCGTAAGCACAACGAATGGCCGACAGGCTTTGAGATGGTAAGGGAGATTTAACATGAGCATATTTGATTTAGTGAAAAAGGAGACGGAAGCAGGAGCTCCTGCCGGGATCATATACGGTATGCCCGGTGTCGGCAAAACCACGTTTGCGGCCTCTGCCCCCAACTGCCTGATCATCGATTGCGAAGGTGGTGCTGACAATGTCGTTTGCGAACGGACTCCGACATTGCACTCTTGGGCAGAGATTCATGACTGGTTGACTGCCGTTGAGAGTGGTGAGCATGATTACAAGGTAATTGCCATTGATTCGGTGGACATGCTTTTGCGCCGACTGGAAGAAGACGTTACTGGCGCTCAAGAAGATGCCGGTCGCACGCTGAACAAGAGCCATGGTGGCTATGGCAACGGTAAAAGCGTCTATAAGAATCGGGTGTACACGCAATTGATCCCATTATTGAACAGGATCAAGGATCGCGGAATTGCAGTGCTGCTTATCGCGCATATGCACCAAGTTGAAATCTTGGATAGCGAAGGAATCAAGATCAACAAGATTGGACCGAATCTTCCGGAAGATTTTCAGGAGACATTTGTCAGCTGGGCTGGTTTTGTTTGTGTTGCTCAAATCATCGGTGGTGAACGGGTTCTTCTGACAGAAGGTACCGAGATGCTGATAGCCAAGAACAGGTTTGATATGCCTGAGCTGGTTCCCATGACATGGAAAGGTTTTGTTGGTAATATGAATTTCAAGAAAGCGGCTAAGAAGGCCAAAACAACCAAGAAGGAAACTGAATAATGGCTAATTTCACTTTTGATGCAACACAAGTTGTTCCATCCAACTCGTTTGAGGCAATCCCTGCCGGCACATATGCGGTGCGGATCACTGAGTCCGAGCGCAAAGAAAATGCCAAGAAGAACGGGGAATACCTGAAGCTCACGTTTACTGTTGTGGAAGGCCCTTATAAGGGTCGGTTGCTGTGGGCTTATCTGAATATCATCCATGACAATGCTACCGCTCAGGAGATTGCTCGTCGCGACCTGTCCGCCATCTGTCATGCTTGCGGCAAACTCCAGCTGAAGGATACCCAGCAACTGCATAACATCACGATGGAAATTGTCGTTCGAGTCGTGAAGAATAGTAATGGAGAAAGCGTGAATGAAATCAAAGGCTACAAGAAGCGTGAACGCACTGTTGCCGATGTTGAGAAGCCGAAGGTTAAGAAGGCTACCCCGGCTGAGACTTCAGAAGAAGATTATGGAGACGTGGTTATTGATTCCGACGACGATGATGACGAGGAATCTGCCCCTTGGGATAATTAGTTCTTATCCGAACGAAGAGGGGCGCAAGATGCAACGCCCCTCTTCCCATCTAAACGGAAGGCGTTTGCCCTCCGGCTTAGGCGGAAGTGGACAGTCTGCCTTCGCTGGGTTATACAGTCTGTCCAATCATTGTTATACGGACACTACGCAGGAAACAATAAATCGTTTCCTGACTTCGTGCAAAAAGGAGAAGAGATGGAAATAAATAAATGCTACAATGAAAACTGTTTAGATACTATGGAAAGGATGCCTAATGGGTTTATTGACCTAACAGTGACAAGCCCGCCTTACGATAATCTTAGAACCTATAATGGTTACAGTTTTGATTTTGAATCTGTAGCTAAAGAATTGTTTAGAGTTACCAAACAAGGCGGCGTTGTTGTTTGGGTAGTTGGTGACGCAACGATTAAAGGAAGTGAAACTGGGACAAGTTTTCGTCAGGCATTGTATTTCAAGGAAATTGGGTTTAATTTGCATGACACAATGATTTATTCTAAGACTGGAATGAAATATCCATCTAATGACAGATACCACCAAACATTTGAGTATATGTTGGTTCTGTCAAAAGGAAAACCAAAATCCTTTAATCCATTGAAAGATAGGAAAAATAAATATGTAGGTATTCATGGAGGGGAAAAGTCATTTAGGGATGAATATGGTATGCGATTTAATGTTTGGCAGTATGCCAATGGAGGACAAAATACAAGTAAAGATGATGTATTTTCCCATCCAGCAGTATTTCCAGAAGCACTTGCAAGCGATCATATAATATCATGGAGCAATGAAGGTGATTTAATCTACGACCCATTCATGGGAAGTGGTACTACTGCAAAAATGGCAATTCTAAATAACAGGAACTGGATAGGTAGTGAAATATCCAAAGAATACTGTGAAATTGCAGAGAAGCGAATAAATGAAAATCTATTCCATCAGGGAATATTGCTGCTTGACACTTAAGCGGCTTAAAGTCGCCAAGTCAGACACTACCATACAGGGGTATTCTGACGGTGTGTTCTGGGAGAGAAACAGTCTTAACGATCAGAAACCATCTCCGAGGAAAGCGAGCAAATGAGAAACAAACGCAAGCCGGAACTTCTTGGAAACGACTGTGAAATATATCTTGCAGACTGTTTTGATGTTCTAACAGAACTGCCGGCAGAAAGTGTCGATATGATATTC
>Ga0255343_1001140_pt1 | contig 36884 bp, 35 predicted proteins | sample wastewater_treat_4_FD_192413 | JGI IMG/M metagenome (GOLD analysis project Ga0255343, IMG submission 192413) | Wastewater microbial communities from Lulu Island WWTP, Vancouver, Canada - plant16 | ecosystem: Engineered > WWTP > Wastewater > Unclassified | place: Canada: Vancouver, British... | reverse complement strand
TGCTGAGTTGCGCCACCGCCGCGCCGGAGCGCGAGAGACGCATGGCCCAGGCACAGGTGCCGGTGCCGCGTCCGCGCACTTGACGCTGCACAGTCAGTTTGGCGGCTGCGGCCGCGTCGGTGATCAGACGGTTCAAGGTTGTGTGATAGGTGGGGCCCACACCGATGACGGGGCCGCCGCCCAAACGGATGTCGCCCACGACCTTGCGGTCATCTTTCTGGGCGTCGGCGGCAAAGGTCACGTCCACGCACAGGCCGATGTGGGGATTGACGTCATACGCGGTGGTGATGCCGCCGACCAGGCCGATCTCTTCCTGCACGCTGGCGACCATGTGCAACGCGACCGGAAGCTTCTCGCCGGCCAGACGGCGCATGGCTTCGGTCACAATGAACGCGCCGATGCGGTTGTCAAAGCCGCGGCACGCCACGCGGTTGTTTGCGAGCGGACGCCAGCCAGCATCGACAACCGCGGGACTGCCGAGATCCACGAGTTCCAGCGCCTCTTCGCGTGTGCGCGCGCCGATATCGACGGCGATGTCCTTGAACTCCTGCGGCGCGACCTTTTCCCGGTCTTTGGCAGACATCAGGTGGGGCGGACGCACCCCGAACACGCCGAACACGTTACCGTTCCGGCCTTGGATCACAATACGCTCGGCCGCGACCAGCGGCACGGTCACTCCGCCGAGCGGGCACATGTAGAGGAACCCGTCGTCGTCGATGTACTGCACCATGAAGCCGATTTCATCGCAGTGGCCTTCGATCATGACTCGCAGCGGCGCGTCGGGGTTGAGGCAGGCGCGCAGATTGCCGTGGACGTCAATGGCGAGATTGGGCACCGCAGCCTTCTTCAGATACTGAGAGAGCAAGGCCATGCCGTCGTACTCGAATCCGGTCGGCGTCGGCAAGGCCACCAAGGCTTGCAAGAGGTCAAGAGCGTGTTGATCCATGTAGAGTCACCTTTTAGTTACCAATGCGGGCGAAGCCCGCGATCCCAATTTACTCTCACACAAAGGCTCAAAGGACACAAAGGTTTTTTATGACACCTCATTCTCCTTCGTGTCCTTCGTGTCTTCGTGTGAGAAACAACTTGTTTTTTAAAGCACTATCCGAGGGCATTAGGGCCGGATGGATTCGACCTTCTTGCAGGCACCGTGCAGGAATTCGGAGAGGCCCTCAAGACCTTCCGTGAATTTCGTGTTCAGGAATGTTTCGACCGCAGCTTTGGCCATGTCCGGACCCCAGATCATCTGGCCGAGACAGAGCACGTTGGCGTTGTTGATGGCGCGGCACATCTTAGCGGCGAAAACCGACTCGACGACGGCGGCTGTCACGCCTTTGAAACGGTTGGCCACGATCGACATGCCCATGCCCGTGCCGCAGAAGAGGATGGCACGCGGAGCCACTCCCGCCTGCATGGCTTCGCAGACCGCGACTGCGCTGTCGTAGTACGGGCGGTCTTGACCTTGCGCCTTGCTGTAGTCCGTTACCTCATACCCTTTCTCTTTCAAGAACGCGACGATCTGATCTTTGAGCGACACGGCGAAGGGATCCGCCGCAACCAAGATTTTCTTGTTATCTGCCATTTTTTGCTTTGCCTCCGTTTTTGGGTTGTTGGCGTGTCCGGTCAGGGCGGCTGCCCCAGCCAGCAGGGTTCCCGCCTTGCCAGCTTGCACCAGAAACGCACGACGTGTTGATGCATGCTTCATGTTTCGCTCCTTGTCGGCACGGTTCCACGGCCGGTTCACAAAGACTGCTTTGCGATGGAATAAAAACGTGGTTATGTTACACCATCAGGGGGGGAGTTGAAAGCTTCCGTTTTCCGTCCGAAGGAGGAGGCGCCAGGATCCTCACACGATTCGGACATCGACACCCTTCTTGCGGAGACGTTCGACTTCGTCTGGCGGGGCGGCGGTGTCGGTGATCAGGATGTCGATTTCGGATGCAGGCATGATGTGCGCGAAACCTTCGCGCCCGAGTTTGGAGGCATCGGCCAGCACGATGGTCTGGCGCGCCTGCTGCGACATGCGGCGGCAGACATCGGCAATATCCGCGCTGTCGGCTGTGGTGCCTTTGTCGGCGGTGATGCCGTCTGATCCCAGAAACGCTTTGCCGACATGAAACTGCTCAAGCTCGCGGATCGTGGCCGGTCCGGTCAGTGCTTCGATCGCGGGACGGAACTCGCCGCCGGTGAGGGTCACTGAGAGGCCGGGGGTGTGGCGCACGAAGGGCAGCAGCAGGGTGGAGTTGGTCACGATGTTTACGCCCTGCCGACCAATTAGGAAGCGGGGAATCAACGAGGTGGTGGTGCCCGCAGTGATCATCACGTCGTCGAGATCGCTGATCAGGTCGGCGGCCGCGCGCGCGATACGGGTCTTCTCGTCGATGCGCGCGCGCTGGCGCTCGGCCACATTGGTGTGCAGGGTTGGCAGGCCGCCGCCGTGCTGGCGCACCAGATGGCCTTGGGCCGCAAGTTCCCTTAGGTCACTGCGGATCGTCACCTCCGATACACCGAAGTGGCGACTCAGCTCACTGACAGAGAGTTCCGGCCGCTCCATCAGTAGCTCAAGGATCTGCTGTTTCCGATTGCGTTTTTTGGTCATTCAGCGTGTTCTTTCACAAATTGGTCGATGCGCTCCGCCATCACGCGGCGGATCTCAGAAGCCTGTACCTCGTGCAACGGGACACTGCTCGAACACGACAGATGCGCGGCTGTACCGGCTGCCTGCCCGAGTTGCATCATGGTGCGGGAAAGGCGGCAGCTTGAAGCTGCGATGGCACTGAAACTGGCAGCGCGTCCGGCAATCAGGACATTCGTGGTTTTCAACGGCAACAGACAACGGTACGGAATGCCGTAGGGGCCTTTCAACTCACCGCTCGGTCCGCCGCCGCCGTGGTTGTCCATCGGGTGGTCGGCGATGGCGATGATGTCGTCATGCTTTTGATTGGCAAGCGTCGCGATCAGGTCACGCTGGTTGAGCACATATTCGCCACGCACACGGCGGGTCTCGCGCACGCCCATGACCGGAAAGATCGATTTCAGCCGGAAGCGCCGGAACTCGTCGTAGTTCTTCTGATACCAATGCCAGTGCGCCAACACGCGGCGGCGGCACTCCGCATACGCTTTCTCGGGACCTAGCTCGAGATACTCTTCGCCACGCATGGTCGGCAGCATGTTGACAAAGCGGTCGCCCTTCGGATACTGGCCGACGAACGCAACCGGGAAGCCGCCTTGCCACCAGCATTTTTCGGGAACACCTTCGGGCAGCGGTTCGATCAGGTCGGGCTCATTTTTCGCGAGCGGCGTAATGCGGTACATGAGGGTGGCGCCGTTGAGACGCATGAGCGGCTCCGGTGGTGCGCCGGGCTCGTTGAAGTCGGCACGGCGGTCGCGTCCAGTCATCAATTCGCAACCGAGTTGGGCGCAGAGCGCGGCGTCCGTAGCGTCGATAAAGATTTTCGCGCGCACGACCGCGCCGTCGCTGAGCGAGACCGCGCTGACCGTACCGTCCGCGTGGCGTGCCTCGCGGAAAGCCGTGTTGAGCAGCACGCGGCAGCGCCCGGTTTCATTCAACATGGCCAGCATGGTTTCCGCCATGGCGTCCGGCTCGAAGATCACACCGCGGCAGTGTTCGCGGAACCACGCCTCATTACCCATGCCGGGGCCGTGGCGGCGCAGGGTATGGGCATAGGAGACGCAGGGATCGGTTTCGATCATGCCGCCGGGGAAGGTGTACTTCTCCCACGGTTTGCGCCAGGCGAGGTGACGGTCAAAGCGATAGACGCCGGCAACGCCGGGAATCTGCCGCAAACGCTGATAGACACGATAGGGCACACCTGTTCCGCCCATGCCCGGCTCCCAGTTGTTGACGCCGCCGAGGGTGGAGGTCCCGCCCAGCATCGACTCCTTTTCGACGAGGATGACAGAGGAGCCGAGATGTGCGGCGGACCACGCTGCCGCGAATCCGGCGCTGCCACCGCCGATGACAGCGACATCGCAGGTGAGCGCCGCTTTTTGTTCGGTTGCGCATGTCCATGCGGCGCACATCAGCACCGGCAGGATGCGTGCGTATGTTTTTACCGTCATCATTGAATGCTCAAAAGCGTTCCCGGGGCCGACAGAACCGCAACGACCTGATTGCCTCTAATCTGAAGCACGCCCTTAAGGTGACTGGGGACGCCGCTGATCGTCCAGTTAGTCAGCAGGACATTTGTGCTGACAGCATCAATGTTGTCGAAGAGAATCAGGGGGTAAACGCCTGATGACAGGCGCGCACCGTTGTTGTTGATGCACAGGCTGCCCGAGCCGGCGACCGTTAACGTGCCGACGCCGAGGGGTGAGCCAGCGGTGACCGTCAGAGTACCGCCGCTCAGCGTGAGGTCGCCGTCGAATCCGCTGACCGCGTTCAGGGCGGTTACGCCATCGCCTGCGCAGACCAGGGTGCCATTGCCGCTCAGCGTATTCACGGACAGCGTCGCGCCGGTTGCCACCGAGATCTCTGCCTGCCCCGAGACGTTCAGGGATGCGAGCGTCCGTGAGGTCGGGAAGCGGATAAAAGCGTTGGTCAAATTCAATCCACCGTTCAGGGTGTCGGTGTTGGTCAAGGTCAGCGGCACGCTTGACCCCAGAGTCAGTGGGCCTGCGCCTGCTACACTCGTCAGCGTGACCGGCGCTGCCCCGCCAACACGCAGTTCTCCGCCCGCCGCAGAAGTGGTCACCGACGGCAACGTGACCGTTCCGCCCGGCTCGGCGTAACCCGCCGAGAGCCGGTTGAACCACTTCCAGTTGAGGTAAGCCTGAGTGTCCATGCTTTCACGTTCGGTCAGCTTTCGAGTGTAGATGATGACCTCCGCGAGTTGCATGCCGCCGGTACGGTCAGCGCGGTTCTCAGGGTCGGTATAGAGGTAAGCTTCGCAGGCGAAGGCGTTGGCGATGCTTGAACCTTCCAGCACTTGGCCCAGCAGGTTGAAACTGTTGTGCGTGATCGGATACATGCAGGGGTGGATGCGTGCGCCATTCAGGTAGCAATTACCGGTGCGTACGGTAAGCTGGCCGGCCGGATTCCATACAAAGGGTGTTCCCAGGCGCGTGAAATGACTACGTGCGCCGAACAACGGCAGATAGGTTCCTATCGGGGCACTTTTCGAATGTTTCAGATTCATGACCAGAAAGAGCGAGCGGATCACAATGTTGGTATCCCATGCCAGAAATTTCTTGGAGCCGATCGCACCGAAATCGACGACCGGCAGGTCGTTCAGGGCGTTCTCCGCGACGGTCGGGCCGAAGCCGCTGTAACTGAAGGCGTAGTGGTTGCCGCCGGAAGCGTCGTCCCAGCGCGTGACCTCGCTACCGTTGAGCGTTAAATTCGTTGTCGCGTCGAGGTGCAGCGTGGCGTCGGGTGCAGGAGCCAGTGGCGTCTGATACGCCGAGAGCTGTAGCGAACCGCCGGAAAGGCGGACGTTGCCCGCCACGCCCGCGTTCTGAACCGTGGCCGATGTTCCTGCGGGCACGTTGAGCGTGGCGGAATCCGCCACCGTGAGCACGTCTACCGCAATTGTCTGATCCCCGGTCGTACGCAAGGTGTTCGATCCATTGACCTGCACCGTGTTGATTTGCGGAGCGGCGTAACCCGGCAGCACCTTGTTGAACCATTTGTGGTAGAGGTAGGCTTCGGTGTCGCGCCGCTCCTCCTCCGTCAGAACACGTTGGTAGACGATGACCTCGGCGAGACGTTGTCCGCCGGAACGTTCGGGATAATAAGGGGAGACCATGCCGCCACGCATGGCGAAGCCCGAGGCGCTGCCGCCGGTTTCATTCTGTTTCCAGACGAAAGAAACAAGGTCATAGCCGCCGGAGAGCCCGGTATACAGATGGTCGACCTCCTGTCCGTTGATCCATGTACGGTTGACTGTCGGGGCCGCGAGATCCCAAAACAGCGCGTGGTCTCTTGTGAGCGGCGTCCGGTACTGTCGACTGGAGTGGTCCCCTTTACTGGCATAAACATCCATGCCGCGCTCGAAACTGCATGTCAAATCTTCTTTGGATCCGAGCAGGATGCCGCCGCCTTCTTGGCTACCGATGATCATGAAGAATGTCCGGATGCCGCCCAGAGGTGTTTCGTTCCAGAGCATGCCGCGGCATGAACCGGCCGGACCGAAGTCGACAACAGGCAGACCGTTCAGCGCGTTCTGAACAAGGAACGGTGACAGCAGACCGGGCCGGTTGCCTTGTGAGACCGCGAAACGCACGTCCGTACCGTCGGTGGTGCGTGTGCCGTTTTTATCCAGCCACTTTGTGACCATCGTGTTGCCGCCGGATTGTGAGGTGACAAGCGTTGATGCATCGCTGGCGTCCACATGGAACGCCGCGCCGTCGGCTGGCGCGGACGGGATCGGGCGCTGGTCGTTCAGGATCAGGGTGAGCGAGTCGGTCAGTGTGATCACGCCGCCGAAGTTACGGTTGGTCTGAATCGCCAAGGCGGCGTCGCCGTCGCCGGTCAGACGGTAGCCGCCTTTTAGCTCGCCGACTTTGACGGTCATGTCGGTGCCGCCGATGTACAGGTAACCGCTGTAATCGTGTTGCAACGAATGAAAGTGCTGTTCGGTCGTGAACGTGGCGGCTTTGAAGGTCAGTGCCACATCGCCGCCGACCAGCGGATCGGCGCTGAGTTCGAAAACGTTATTGTCCCAGATGGTTTTCAGAAAGGTACCTTCGGGCAGGACGCCGGGAGCGGCGGTGACCACCTGCCCTGCGGAAAGATCTCCGACCGAGACGCCGGAGACACGCGTCACGCGGCGGGAAGAGGTGTCGAGGGTGAACACGCCGGTCTGGTCGGTGGCGCGGGAGGGGCGTCCGCCAAAGCGTACATGTCCGGGGCCCGAGAAAACGAGACCGTCCGGCTGGAGATGATTCAGCGCCAGCGCGTTTGTGGAGTCGGCATCCTGTCGGAAATCCAGCCCCAGAACACCTGCATTCACGGTTACGGGTCCCGACATCTCTGACCGGCGGTATGAATACAGGGCTTGGTTGCCGGTTTTGGTGAACCCGTCGCTGCCTTTTAGTGCGCTGCGCAGGTCAACTCTGCGGTTGTCCGTGCGGATGGTGAGCGGGGCGCCTTCAAGTGTGATACTTGCCCCTTCGACACTTACGGGGACTGCCGAATGGACGGAATCGATCCATTGCATATAGCCGAGCGTGACATCATTCGTCAGCAACAGCTTGTCCGGCAAGTTGTTGGTGAAATAGGCCGCGCTTCCCGCGCCGTGGGCGATCTGGCCGTCGCGCCAGTTTGAGGCATCCCAGTAGTCGAACGGTGAAGCACCGCCTCCCGTCCAGTTACCGTCTGCGGCGGAAACGGGGTCACACAACAGCAACGTACAGAGGAACATGGCCCACAGGAGCACGGTTTTCATGGCTGATCTCCTTTCGCTCGCTTGACGATGGTTTTTGCACGTGTCACAAAAGTAATAAATAATGGTGGCGAAAGCAATGCGAAAAATAAAATAAAAAAAATCGGAGAGTGGGCATTGCCAGAAAGGCGATGGCATGGTACAGTCTAAAGCACGCGCTCGACTGGGGTCGAGGGTGACCCCGTGTGGGCTTATCAACGTCCGGGTACAAGTTAAGAGAAAGGAGTCCATCATGAAGCGTATGGTGTGGGCGGGTTTGGTTTGCGGACTGGCGGTGACGGCATCGATGCAGACGGCAGAGGCCGCAGAGACGATGAATGAGCGGTATCGGCCCAAGCTCTTCAAGCAGTTTGGCGATCATGTCAACACGCCGGACGGATTGACGCAAGACCGGCACGGCAACATCTACATGTCGGCACCCAATTTTGTGGATCCGTCCTATCCGGGGGCCATCATGAAGATGGACAAGCGGACCGGGAAATGGTCGATCTTTATGACGGCACTGGTCCATCCCGAGACCGGGCGCGGTGCGCCGATGGGCATTGAGTTCGCGGAGGACGGCACGCTCTACTACTGCGACAACCAGTACTTCAACAACAAGAACTACAAGTCGCGCATCATGCGCGTGGTGATTGACAAGAAGGGCGAGCCGCAGCGCATCGAACCGGTGGTCGAGAATATCAAGCTCGCCAACGCGGTGCGCGTGCGCGGAAACGCCATCTACTTCACCGAGACCTTCTTTGATCTTGAGGGCAAAAATCTCGGTGGGGTTTACCGCGTACCGTTCAGCGCCTTCAGCGAACGTCCGGTGCGGTTGCTGCCCAAAGCTCAATGGCAACAAGATCCGTACTGCATCGGGGTCACGGAAACCACCCCGTTGCCGCACCGCAAGGATGCCGCCGCCGCCGACGGCATGTGCTTTGACAAGGAGCGCAATATTTACGTCGGAAACTTCGGTGACGGTCACTTCTACATCATGCGCATGCAGCGCGACGGCACCTATGCCAAGCCTGAGACGCTCATCTACGATCCCAAGATCTTCCCGAGCTGCGACGGCATCTGCTATTACCCCCAAAAGAACTGGGTCATCATTACCGACTCCGAGCGTAACGCGGTGCGCTACTGGGATATCAAGGCAGGGACGCTGGGGCTGCTGTGGGAAAACGGGGACACTGACGGCGCCGACGGCCTGCTGGATCAACCGTGCGAGCCGATGGTGTGGGGCGACAAGCTGATCGTCGTGAATTTCGACATGAAGTTCCCGGGGCTGTTGAATACGGTGAACGATAACGTACACACCGTCAGCGTCATCGATCTGGGCACAGGTGGCTGCTCCTTCCTGAACCTGTTCAGGTAGGAAGCTGTGAGTGACCGGTGATCTGTGAGAGGCTCTTACACGACCCCTTGCTTATAGGTGTGGCACGGGCATCTTGCCCGTGTTTCATGGGCGGGACGCCCATGTCACGAGGGGTTTGCAAGAGGCTCTTGAGTTTACTGTCGGGGACAGAAAATGCGGGATTTTTTGGATTTCAAGGGCAAGACGGCGCTGGTGACCGGCGCGGCCGGTGCGATCGGTAAGGGCGTCGCGCTGGGGTTGGCCCAGCGCGGCGCACGGGTGGTCGTCACGGATCTCAAGCAAGATACGGTTGATGCGGTTGTCGCAGAATTGACATCCGCCGGATACGATGTGGCGGGGCTGGCCGCTGATGTGACGGACGAGTCGCGCGTCAAGGCGGTGGTGGAACTCGCCGCAACACGGTTCGACAACACGATCGACATCCTCGTGAATGTCGCGGGTGTGGCGGGTCAAAAGCCCGTTGAAGAGATTACTGAAAAAGAGTGGGATTTTGTCTTTGCGGTGAACTGCAAAGGCACCTTCTTTTTCATCAAGCATGTCGTGCCCCTGATGAAGGCGCGCAAGTCCGGCAAGATCGTGAATTTTGCTTCGAAATCCGGCAAGACTGGTTCGGCTTTATGCAGCCACTATTCGGCAGCCAAGGGTGCGATCATCACGCTGACACAGGCGTTGGCGTATGAGTTCGCCAAGGACGGCATCCAGGTGAACTGCGTTTGTCCCGGCATCACGGACCAAACAGGTGTGTGGAACTTTATGTCCGCCAACTACATCGATAACCTCAAGCAGACGCGCGAGCAAGTCGTCAAGCAGTTCACCGCCAAGGTGCCGCTCGGCCGCTTGGCCAGTATCGAGGATGTGGTGGATGTGACCGTCTTCCTCTGTTCGTCTGGTGCGGACTACATGACCGGCCAGGCGGTCAACATCACCGGCGGACGGGAGATGCATTGATAGTGCGTCAGGAGGGTGCGATGAGCGAGCGAGAGATCACAAAAGAGAGTGTGGCGAAGATGATGGACCATGCGGTGTTGAAGCCGGCGATGACTGATGACGACATCCGCAGGAACGCGGCTTTGTGCGCGGCGCGCGGGGTCGGCAACTTGTGTGTGCGTCCCACGGATACGGCGCTTGCGGCGACGTTGCTCAAGGATTCCGCGACGTCCGTTGCGGTCGTGGTGGGCTTCCCGCACGGCGCGAACCGCTCTGAGGTGAAGGCACTCGAAGCCCGGCTGGCCATTGAGGATGGCGCGGACGAGCTGGACATGGTGATGAACATCGGCAAGTTTCTCTCGGGCGACGACGACTATGTGCGGCGCGACATCGCGGCAGTTGTGGCCGAGGCCAAGCCGCACGGGGTGTTGGTCAAAGTGATTCTGGAGACCGCGCTGCTGACGTTGGACCAAGTGGCCCGCGCGTGCGAGCTTGCCATTCAGGCCGGCGCGGACTTTGTGAAGACCTCCACCGGCTTCAACGGTGAGGGCGCCACGCCGGAGGCGGTCGGGGTGATGCTCGAACGCTGCGCGGGGCGCGCCAAGGTCAAGCCCTTGGGCGGCATCCGCGACTGGGAGACGGCCGTGCGCTACGTGCGCATGGGCGCGGACCGTCTGGGCGTCAGTGCATCCGACAAGATTCTGGACGGTGCGCCGGAAGGATGCTGAAGATGCTGGCTGTGGTGTATCACGGCAAGGGCGATGTGCGAGCGGAAAGCATACCTGCGCCGGTTTGCGAAGATGGCGGACTGTTGGTGGAGGTGGAGGCCTGCGCGGTATGCGGATCGGACCTGAAGGCGTTTCGCAGCGGCAACCCGCGAATGCGTCCGCCGGTGGTGATGGGACACGAGTTTTGTGGCGTGGTCGTGGAGAGTCGTGCTGGTTCTGATTTTGCGCCCGGCACGCGTGTGGTGATGGCGACGTCGGTGGCGTGCGGTATGTGTGCGTACTGCCAACGCGGTTGGCGCAACTTGTGTCCGGACGTGCGGCCGATGGGGTTTGCGTACGACGGGGGCATGGCGGAATACGTGGCGATTCCTGCGTTAGCGGTGCGCGGCGGACATGTCATCAGGGTGCCGGAAGGTGTCGATGCATCACGGGCGGCATTGGCCGAACCGTTGAGCTGCGCGGTGAATGCCTGCCTGAACAGCGGGGTGTCGTGCGGTGACACGGTACTGGTGATGGGGGCGGGACCGATGGGGATTCTGAATGGTCTTGCGGCGCGTGCGTCGGGTGCCGCCAAGGTAATCATTTCCGAGACCAATCCCGCCCGTCTGGCGCGGTGCGCCGCGTTCGGCTTTGATCGGCTGGTCGATCCCGCCCATGAGGATCTGGCGCGGTTGGTGAAGGACGAGAGCGGCGGGCTGGGGGCAGATGTCGTGATTGTAACGGCACCGGCTGCGCAGCCGCAGGAGCAGGCGTTGACACTGGTTCGCAAGCGCGGAACGGTCTGTCTCTTTGCCTCATTGCCTGTCGGCAAGAGTGCGCTGGATATCGATAGCCGATTGATCCACTACGGCGAATTGCGGGTGGTCGGTACCAGTGATTCCACGCCGGCGCATGTGACGGAGGCGGTACGGATGCTCGCGCGCGACAACATGCCGTTCGGCAGTCTGGTTACGCATACGCTGCCGCTGGAGCATTTCGCGCAAGCGTTCGAATTGATGGAACGCGGAGAAGCTCTGCGCGTGATACTGAAGGCAACGAAAAAGTAGCGGATTTATGAAACTGGAACTGCAAGGCAAGGTGGCGCTGGTGACCGGTGGTTCGCGCGGTATCGGCGCGGCGATTTGCCGTGGTCTGGCGGCGGAGGGTGTGCACGTGGGCGTGGGTTGCTCCGATAACCCCGAAAAGGCGGCGGATGTGGTAGCGGGGATCGCGCGCGACTTCGGGACGGAAGCCTTGGTGTTGCGAGCCGATCTGGAGCGGGCAGAGGAGATCGCCGGGATGTTCGATCGTCTGCAAGAGCGCTTCGGGGCGGTGGATATTTTGGTCAACAACGCGGCGTATTGTCCCGGCGGGCCGATTGAGACGTACAGCTTAGAGGAGTGGGAGAAGACCTTCCGGGTCAATGTGACCGGCGCGTTCGTGGCCTGCCAGGAGTTTGTGCGCCGTCTGACGGCGGCGAAACGCAAGGGCAAGATCGTGAACCTTACCTCGCAGGCGGCCTTTCTAGGGTCGACCTCCGGACGTCTTCCGTACGATGCCAGCAAAGGAGCGCTGGTCTCGATGACCCGCGCTGTGGCGCGTGAGGTGGCAGCCCGCGGCATCAACGTCAACGCCGTCGCGCCGGGCATGGTGCGCACGGAGATGGTGGCGGACAAACTGGCGGCGAATCTGGATAAATATCTGAGCCGCATCCCGCTCAACCGCATCGCCGAGCCGGAGGACATCGCCAATGCGGTGGTGTTCTTGGTTTCATCCGCCGCTGATTATATAACCGGAACGACGCTGGACGTGACCGGCGGTATGCTTATGCGGTGAAGAAGGGGCGGAGCAGGCGGCAGGCTTCGTCATAGCGCGCGTAACGCTCGGCATGCAGTGCGCCTCGCGCCGGATCGGGCTGGTGCGTCCGTTCGATGCGTGTCATGCCGCGCACGGCATCCTCAAGCGAAGCGTAGATCCCGCAGGCGACAGCCGCCGCAATGGCGGCACCCAGCGCGCCGAGTTCCCGCCCGGCCGGGATCTCGATCGGCACTTGGAAGACATCGGCAAACATCTGCGACCAAACCGCGCTGCGCGCCGCGCCGCCTGTGAGCCGGATCGTCGCGGGCGGCGCACGGAACGTATACAGGCGCCGTAGATGCCGGTTATGCGCGAAGATGCAGCCTTCGTACACGGCGCGCAGCACATCGGCGCGGGTATGCCGCCCTTTCATGCCCAGCAGGCAGGCCTGCGCTGGATGCCCGAGATTGGAGCCGTAGAGAAAAGGAAGGAACAGGGGAGTGTCCCGATTCAGCGGGGTTTGCTCCACGGTGCGGTCCGCCCATGCGAAGAGCGTGCCGCCGTCGGTCTGCGTCAGAACCGTTTGCGTGTCGCCGAGGAACTCGCGCACAAACCAGTCCAGATTGCCGGCGCCTGTGGGACTACCCTCCAGCATCAAGAACCAGCCGGGGATGCAATAACGTGAAGTCATAAACAGGTCGCGGTCGATCAACGGCTGGCGGGCGATATATTGGTTGTTGCCCCACGTGCCGGCCACCATAACGAGCTGTTGCTCATCGATACAACCCGACGCAAGGCCGCAGGCGTCAATGTCGAACATGCCGCCGGCCATCGGCGTACCGGCACGCAGGCCGGTCGCGGTCGCGGCTGCGGGTGTCACGGTACCGCAAATCTCGGCGCTTTTGACCAGTGGCGGCAACAGGCGTTTTGCGTCCGGAATACCGAACCGCGCCAGCAGTCTGTCGTCGTATGTGCCGTCGGGCACATGCATGAGGCTGGTCGCGCTCATGTCGGTCTCTTCCATCGCCACGACACCGGTCAGGCGAAAACGGATGTAATCCTTGGCCATCAACAGGTGGCTGGCACGTGCAAAGCTTTGCGGCTCGTACGCTTGCAACCAGGCGAGCAGCGCATTGGGCTGTGCGGCCCAGAGGGACTGTGCGGTTAACGGCAGGACGCGCGCATCGAGACCGTCTGCCTGCCACGTCCGAACGATGTCAGCGGCGCGCTGGTCGGTCGAGTTGATCGCGTGGCGAACCGGCCGACCGTCAGCGTCGATCAGATACAGGCCGTTGCCGTATCCAGTACAGGCGATGCCGTCTATCGCATCGCCTGAAAGATTCGCCGCTGCCAGTGCTTCGCGCACCACCGCACAGGTGTCGCACCACATCGCCTCCATGTCGCGTTCCGACCACGAGGGATGCGGCTCGAGTACCTGAACATTGCGTGTTGCCGTGCCGAGCGTCCGCCCCTGCGGGTCGATGACGGCCGCTTTTGTGGCGGTGCCGCCACAGTCGATACCGATCAAGAAACCCATTACATAATCTCCACGGTTTTTCGGGATTATCAGATACAGGATGCGGGTCTGTCAAGTTGACGCGAGAACGGTTGACGCGAGAACGGGCAGTACGCAGGCGGCTGCGAGATCCGATAGCGGAGTGACGTTGACCGGGCAGCCGTAGGCTGTTTCCAGAAGATCGGGGCGCAGGACTTCGGCGGGAGTGCCGTCGGCGAGTTTGACACCTTTGCCCAGCAGGATGATCCGCGAGAAAAACTGGCTCGCCAAGGTGAGGTCGTGTACGACCATCAGGATGGTGATCTTACGGTCGCGGTTGAGGCGCAGTAATAGCGCCATGAGGTCCACGCGGTGACGCAGGTCCAGATGCGAGGTGGGCTCGTCCAGCAGCAGGATGTCGGGTTGTGCCGCCAAGGCCACGGCGATGGCCAGCCGCTGGCGTTCGCCGCCGCTCATCGCTGTCAGTGCGCGGTGACGCAGGTGCCAGGTACCGGTCACGTCCATTGCTTCCTGTACCGCATCGTGATCAGCTTTGGAAGGGGTGCCGAAACGCGGCAGATAGGCGATAGATACGCCCGAGCGACACAAATTCGTAGGCCGCGAAAGGGATGTCCTGCGGAAGCTCTTGCGGAACCACTGCCACCTGCCGGGCAAATTCGCGCGCATTGTAACGGGCGGGATCGCCGCCGGCGATCCGGCGCGAACCTTGTTGCGCTGGAAACTGACCGGTGATCACGCGCAGCAGCGATGACTTTCCCGCGCCGTTCGGGCCGACCAGCGCGGCGCACTCACCGCGCGCAAGGTGCAGCGAGACATCACGCACAGGCGTGGTCAGCATTCCGTCACGCCGGAACGTGACGGAGAGGCGATCAACTTGGAGCAGGGGGGGGCGACATGACGCAGCCATGACTCGATTACACGGCAAGTCACGGTGTGTAGCCGGTGGCTTTGCTGATTCCGGACGTGATTTTGCCCAGTGTGGCGGTCGTCGGGTTGCCATGCGCGGATAGGGCGCGGTGGAGGGATTTTTCGGGAATGCCCGTGACGCGCGCCAGTTCTGGGAACGTCACCAGAGCATGAACGATGTCCCGTAGTTGTGAAAGGCCGATGGCCGTTTCGCCATTGAGGATCGCGGTCACGGCCTCGGCGTAGAGGGCGCATGCGAAGTCGGGGTCGTCCTGTATGCGTTTGACGACTGTATCACGATAGGTTTTAGTGAGTGCCATGATTTACCTGCCTTTCGCCGGCGCGGTATACTACCAGATTTCAAACATGGCGGAATGGTATCTTTTGTGTTACATAAATCAACAACTTTTTTATTCCGCGTGGTAATCGGTTGGTGACAGGGGGTGATGCTTGGTTTTTTTATCGCACGAAGGAAGGGCACGAAGGTTTTTTGGGGGCATGGCCCGGGTTTGTTTAACCACGGAATACACTGAACACACGGAAAGGCACAGCTCTGCTGTTTCACGCGAAGGCGCGAAGACGCGAAGATTGGAGGGCGAGTGTCCCCACGAGCCGCCTTCCACTGCGCGGAAGGATGGTTTCAGGGTTTATTGCGGAGCGCCGGGAGGGGCAAGCGTCTGCTTGCCTGCGGACGAGCAGACGCTCGTCCCTCCCTGGCGGCGGTCACGCCGCCACCCCGTAAAAAAATCTCTACGCCTCTGCGTCCTCTGTGTTAAAAAACTTTCAACGCTCAACTCTCATTTCGGCACTCACAAGTCAGGCGAAAGATTTGGAGTGCGGCGGCAAGCGGTATTCCGCGCGACGCCGCTTTTTGAGCAGTGTTTTTCCGCGCGTGGCGCGAAGGGAAAGCGGTGCCGCGACCCGCGCACAGCGCGGCTCTTGTCACCGCACTCCAAATTTTCCGCCGCGCCATGCGCGGCACAACCTTTATGCGCCCGCGCAGCGGGAAATCATGTCAATCCTGTCAAAAAAACATCCTGCTTTTCAGCAGAAACGCATGATCCTCGCACACCCCTATCACTAACCGATTACCTACCACTTACGTTACGCATGGACTACTAGAAACGAATCGGGTACGATACCGCATAACTAGCTACGTGGCGGCGCATCGACGCCGTCTATGGTGGGTAAGGTTATGACAAGGAAAGAGCCGTCCACGGTGAACAAGGTTATGGCAAGGAAAGAAGATGAAGGACAAGATTGACTTTATCATCAATGAACTATGGACTCTTGCCTGGGCCGCTTCGGTGCAGAGGGCAAAACTTTATGCTAAAAGGGCCGACTCTGCCTCATCGGCAGCAGCCATTATCCAGTTCCGAGAAAGCGTCATCAAGTTTTTAGCCGACAAGATAGTTCCTACATATGCAGAAGGTTGTGCCGAAGAGCTTCATTATACGAACATCGAAGATCTGATCGATTATGCAAATCTGGTTAATTCTGGTGTGTTAGGAGAAGCAGGTTACAAGTATGGCGTGGCACAAAAGTTACTAAATCTTGCCCTTAAGTATTACTGGTGTCTCGGGTTTATCGCTGAGCCGCCACATTGCCCTATAGATCGCATAATCATAAGCAAGACAAGATACAACGGCAGAATCAACTGGACCCAGATCCTGAGAAGAGATGAGTACGAGGAGGTCATAAAAGAGGTGAAAGCTTTGGCGCAGGCGGAAGGGCTTTCCATTTCTCAGTGGGAGCTGGTGCATTTTAGGCCCCGTCAACCGGTGACTGGTGTTGTACTGGCCACCGGCTTGGCGGACGAGAACGTTTTTTTAAGTTCGCCACACCATAATCCAAAGGCACGCCGATGAATATGCCCCACAATATTCCGAAGTTCAATCTGGTTGAAATTGATCCTTTTGACGCAAGGCGCGGATATAAGCGATGTACTCTTCCTGGCGTAGGCTACACTCCACCCGATGCCCCACTATCTCCTTGTCGATCTATTCCATGTGCCGCTGACTTCTGGAGGGATAAATCGGGCGAACTCGTTGTCCGTTTTTCCAGCAATCAGCCTTACGTTTTTCACTTTAAGGGAGTGCTTTCCAATGGCAAGCCAATCCCAGAGGAAGCCATTCATGAATTCGGTGAGTATATTGCGGCAATACTTTCCGACTGGGGTGGTGCAGATGATCCTCCAGACCCCGAGTTTGGCTTCGAAACTCAATCTTGAAATCATTCGAACTCCAGGTTCACGTTCAGGAAAACCAGAGCGTTTTCGTAATGAAAATTCAGACCCAACAGGATGTTGACGCGGTCAACGCAAGGTTTAATGGCTTCCACGACGGTTTCGTGAAGCGGATTCAAGTCACGACCGACAACGAATTCATGACGGACATGCCGTGGGAGGCACAGAGACAGTTCCAGTCAAATGAAGAGGAACTTCTCGCCGCAGGGCGTTGCGCTCCATATCCCGGGACGACTGCAATTGAGATAGACGTCCATCACTACAACTACGACTGGCCTAATCAACCACTCAAGCGGAGCATCATTCTCCGCGCTCAGGCGTTCCGTTTGTGGGACAGGCTGGTTTCGCTCATTGGCCGTGATATCTTCGACCTCTCCTTTACCAAAGACGGGGATAACATTTCCTGCGTGCTCACCCATCACGCAGAGGGTGCAGGGTCTGTTCGGACGATGGAGAACGGCACGACGACGGTGCTCTTTTCGGCCTGTGCGGTGGAAATCGATGAAACAGAATGGACAGAACCGGAGGGCTAGATTACGGCTCGCAAGCTCGCTGAACCTGACCCTAAACGTTCGACGCATGAGATGAAAAAACGACTCATCATCACACTGGCGATGTGCATTATCCACCTGATGGGGAAGTATTTCGCTGCCCGATCCATCACCTTCTTGACCATTACGACGATTCCCCCGACCTCCCTCGTGGTGGGTACCTTTTTCCTCGTGGGCTTGTTCACGGTCGCGGTCTGGGATTTTTGCGGGGTTTTCAAGCTCTGGGGCAAGTACAAGATTAAGGCCGTGATCCCATTCGCGCTCTGCTTGATGTCCTTCTCTCTCGGCGGCTCACTGTCCAAGTTCGGCTTGAACCATCGCATCGCGGCGTTTCAAGCCGAATTGCCTGCGTTTGAGAAAAAGGCGGAAGGCGTAGTCGAGGAGTTGCGCGTCAGAAGTACGTCGGGCAATCAGCAGGACAGATCGCACCACTTCGGCCAATACGACGGTTTCAATATCTACGCCGAGGCTGATACGAACGGGGTTCCCACAGTACGGTTTGTTCGCGTCATTACGATGAATTTCCACCATCGTGGCTACATGTACCGTCCGGACGGGAAGTTCGATGTGGTTTTTCGGGAACGAGAGCGGATGGAGGCGCCCATCAATGAAAAATGGTGTGCGATAAGGGACTGATAGATCACAATCACTTCGGCAGGACCGGACAGGAAATTGGGCACGGAGGATGACATCACAAACCACTAATGCTTAACCAGGGCGTTTTGACAATGGCCGTACCGTGTTAAGCGCTCGATGTTCTCCCCTCTTGGAGATGTTCTCCCCTCTTGGAGAGGTACTGCTGGTGACAACCCGTTTCACGCGACAAACCGGCGACCGGCGACAAAGCCGATTGACATCCGGTATCGTTTTGGTATACACTGTATACCATGGATTTTGAGTTCGATCCAAACAAGAGTGCGACAAACTTGAAGAAGCATGGCATCGACTTTCTCGAAGCGCAGGCACTGTGGGAAGATGTTGACAGACTTCTTGTGCCCGCGAGGACACAGGGTGAGGCGAGGTACATGTTGATCGGCAAGATCGGTCAGAAACATTGGTCGGCCATATTCACTTACAGGGGCGAGGTGATCCGGATCATATCGGTTCGCCGTGCACGAAAAGAGGAGGTAGACGTCTATGAAAGCTGAAGCTTTTGATAAAGCCTTTGACAACGGCGACGACGTGTCAAAGCACCTGGATTTTTCCAAGGCAACCCGCCCCGGAAGGGAGCTGAAGCGGGTCAACGTTGATTTCCCCATGTGGATGATCCAATCTCTCGATAAAGAAGCCCAACGGCTCGGCGTTCCCCGACAAGCCGTCATCAAAGTGTGGATTGCCGAACGGTTGGGAGCCGGTACTCATGCTTGAAATCACTCGAACCCGTCGGCGCAGACAACGCGGCTATTGCGTCGTGTCTGGCCTCTGACGTTAGGGATTGGGAAAAAATGAAACAACAATGCAGGTCAACGGGTGTTCTGCTGATTATGGTACTCCTTGCTTCATCAGTGCCTGCCGACGTAATCCAGAAACTCAGCGAGCACTACTCGAAAGATGACCAGCATGTTTACATGCAAAACCAGATCATTCCGGAAGCCGATCCCTCGTCTTTTGAAGTTATTACCCCTTTTTCCGCGAAGGACAAAGCTTACGTCTTCCTCGGACAGAAAGTGATTCCCGGTGCCGACCCCAAGACATTCCGCTTCATCGGCCCAGAGGTGAACGTTTGGGGCGTTTCGATGCATCCATACGCTCAAGATTTAGAAAGCGTCTTCTTCATGGGGCAGCAACTTAAAGGTGCCGATCCCAAGACGTTCCGCATTATCGGCGATGGCTACTCGGCCGACGCCACCCACGTCTGGAAAGATGTAAAGCAAGTCGATGCAGACCAAGGTTCGTTCGAGATTCTAGGTGCCTTCTACACCCGAGACAAGCGACATATCTACTTCCACCAGCAACCACTCCAAGGCGTAGATGTTCGGACTTTCAGGCTTCTCTCGGACTGTCGTTACACTCTCGACAAGGATACCGTGTGGCTCTACCGCCAAGTGATCGAAGGGGCTGACGCTGCCACATTCGAGTTTCTGGTGCATGACTTCGCCAAGGATGCCAACCACGTCTACATCGGACGGAAGGTTCTCGCTGGGGCGGATCCAGCAACCTTTCGCGTAATCGACCATGAGTACGCCTGTGACAAAACCAAGGTGTACTTCCGGGGCGCTCCGCTTCCGGGTGCCGATCCCTCAACATTCACGCCTCTGGAAAGAGGCTACTCTAAGGACAGTCGGCGGGTCTTCAATCAAGGTGAGCTCATGCCCACCGCCGATCCTGCGACATTCGAGATCATGCCTTGGGGAGTCCTCGACGCAACACAGGTCTTCTATCACAACGAGGTCATTGAAGGCGGCGACCCTAAAAGCATGAAACTGATCGGCTTTGGCTTCTTGCGTGACGATAAGCGTGTCTATTACCAAGGCAAGATCGTCCCGCAAGCAAACCCCGAGACGTTCCATCCGATCGGAGACCACGAAGCCGATGGAGATAACGACTATTTCACAGACGGCGAACGGGTTTACTGCCTTGGTAGGCTTATGAGCGGCTGCGATGTCGCCACCTTTCAGCACATCAAGGGAGCATACGCCAAAGACAAGAATCACTTCTACTTTCAAGGCAACACCTTTGAGTATCAGAACGAGATTGCACACAGAGGCAAAAAGTTTGAACCTGTCGATGCGGCCACATTCGAAGTCATCAGGGGCTGGGAAGCCCGAGACAAGAACTACGTCTATCGTGCCGGTCAGATAGCCGTTGGAGAAGCCCCGAAGAGGCTTAAATGATCGACCAAGGAGTGTAACGACAACTAAGGGACAGGTATTTAGACGATTATATGTGAGCGTTGTATGTGGGGTTGAGGTGCCCCTTCAGGGCACACCGATGCGGAGCGACGGTATCCGGGGCTGCGCTTCGCTTGCCCCGGGCTATGGTGAATCGGCCCGTTGGGCCGGTGTTTCACGAGCCGTGCCCCGAGGCGCAGGCGAATGGGGGCACGGGTTTTCTAACCCGTGTCACGGACAGGAATGTCCGTGCTCCTGTCCTTTGCCGAACATACGGTGCCAAAGCCCCGAAGGAGCGAAAGGCACGGTGGCCTGAAAGATCACTTCAAAAATCGGTTCCCTTTGTTTCGTGTCGCTCGTGCAACATAATTTGTCAGTAAGAAAACTTATTACCTCCTACCTATTACTTCTTACTCCTCTCCGCCCAGTCCACGGCTCATCATTCTTTGTTCGTGATCCGGCAGGGTCCGCCGGTGGTGGTGAAAGAGAGTGTATGGTTGCCGGCGGCGCAGTCGGCTGTTGTCTTGCCTTGCGGTCCGGCGATGTACCAAGTGCCAGCGGCGAGCCCGGCCAGCACAACCTCGTAGCGCGTACCGTCCGAAGGCACTGAAATGTCAAGAGTGCCGTCGAACAGTTTGCCGCCGTGTGACAGGCAGACGATCCGGTCGGCGATACGGAGGATCATGTGGTCGGCGGTCTCGGAGAGCGTGTGCGGCAGGGGCGTTGCGGCATCGTCATGCGCCTGCATCAGGACGAGGAAGGTGTCTTGCGCTCGCGCTTGTTGAGGTGAAACGAGTACGCGGTGGCCGTTGGCCTCGGGCCGGGCGGGGAAGGGCGGCGTGACTCGGTAGCCGAACACATCGTAAACGTCGGCACCGCTCTTGATCTCGATGGTCTGGTCGTTCGACGCGGGACGCAGCACGCAGACATCGACGCGGCCCGTCACGTTGTTCACCGCGTTGTGAAACTGGACGCCGCGCGGCGTACGGCGCGGCGGATTCAGTGTGTTGACCTGCCAGTATTTCTTGAAACTGGGATCGGCGGTACGGATGTCATCCAACACGATCACACATGCGGGATGACTGGGCTTACCAAGGTTGAGGAAGCAAAACGAGCGTGTGAATGAGGCAACCTTGTCGCTATAGGCGGCGGTCAGGTCGGCGGCGTAGTAGCTGTACGAAGGGCGCAGGGCATCGGGGCCGAAGCCGCATGCGAGTTTGCGTCCGTAGTGAAAGAGGGGAGTCTCCTGAAGGTGCTTAGGCGTACGCGGAGCGCTTTGAATAAAGCGCGAACCGCCGTCGTTGGCCGGCCTGTTGAGAAACTTCTCGTTGGGATCGAGCACCAGCAGCATGCTGTGCGCGATGGAGCGCTTGTTGAAATTCATGTCGTACGGGGTGCCGTAAAACCCGTATTGGCCGAGATCCGCGACCTGCAGGCCGCGATAGTAGAGCTGGATCGCGCCGACGTCCGCATGCTGATGGTTGCCGAAGTGATAGCCGCCGCCCTTGATCTCCGCGACGACCGTGTTGTTTATGTTGCTGTCGATGTTCCAGTCTGTGCGGGCGATCATGCTGCTCAGCACCGGGCCGAAGTCAATAGTGGTCGGGAGGGTCTCGAATCCCTGCACAGGCTGGAGTGTGGGATCGTTGAGCAGCAGGTAGAGCAGGGGATCGGCCTTGCCGCCCTGTCGTTGGAACTCGCCCTTAAGAATCGGGTCGCCGTTGTAGGCGTAACAGAGCAGGGCAGTCTTCGCGAAGCTGTAACGTCCGGACGGAACACCATCGCCGTCACGCAGCATCTCCAAGTTCGGCAGCCGCATATTGAGCCAATAGAGCGGCACGGTTTTGATGTTGGGGTCAAACACTTCTTTTCCGGACATGCGGAGGAAGAGCCAGGCCGCGTGCATTTCCCAGCCAAAGCGGTAGGTTGCGTAACTGACACCTTGATTGTGGCGTGGCGATTGATACTCGAAACGCCGCATTGGGACGAGTTCTTCTAGAACGCGGTAGGCGCAGTAGCGGTAGGGCACGGGGTCTTCGTCATACAGCGCGATGCCCATGGCAAGCAGGTCGCGATTGATCATGGCCTCATTGCCGTGTCCATTGACGATCAGCCCCTTGAAGGGGGGCCAGCCGCACTCCATCTCTTCGGCGAGACGCATCATGTGGCGACGCAGGATCGCGCGGTCGGCGGGCGTGCAGAGCGCGTAGCACCAGTCATAAACGAGGGCGGCAGTGTAGATCGCGGCGCCGGTTTCACGCGTGATATCGAGCAGATTGCCGAAAGAGACGCGCGACAGATACTCGCGCATCAAACGGACCGCCTCAAGGCCGTGCTGTTTGTCGTCGGTCATCAACCAGACAAACGCCTTCGCCGCCACGGCGCGTTCAAGCGCCGTGTTGTAGGACATTTCCGCATCATCCGGGAAGGAGACCTTCAGGGGCTTGGTCGCCAGTCCGCGGACAGAGCGCCACTGTGCCGCATGCTCCGGATGAGCAAGACGGGCACGGACATTCGCGAGCGTGTTGCTGGTGACCCACAGGCGCGGATGGCCGGGAGGCGGCTGTACGGGGGGACGATACGCGGCGGCCTCTTTCGGTACGGCCGGCGCACGGTAGGGATGCACTTCAAGCCGGTCAAGCCGTACATGGGGCGGCAGCCAGAACTTGATCGATTGGGTGCCGTTGGTCAGATCGAAAATACCCAGGACTTGGGTGCAGAGTTCCGGCGCGCTCCACGGGACAAAAACGACGCGCCGCGTGGGACGTCGCGCGTCGATTTGGATATCGGCGAATAACGAGTGATGCTTGCTTGAGGCACGGCGCATTTGTTCGGCGCCGACATCGTCCACGGCGGCGTAGGTGCGCAGAACGAAACGTCCGGCGGCCGGTTCGTTGATGGAAAAGATGAGGTCCGGCGGCGTATCGTTTGTCGGGCCGACGGCGGGCATACCGTCTTTGAGCGCGACGCCTCGCCCATCTTTAAACGAGGCCTGCTCCACGATTTCAGCACGTTTTGGGTTGATGTGGGCAGACTCCGCCTGATAGACCAGCGTGCGCTTCGCTGGTACAGCGACAAGTGCACAGGGAAGTCCGAGGAGCGGAATAATAAGGAGGGTTGTTTTTCTCATGGATCGTCAAAAATCGGTGACGGCCGTCAAGGCCCAACGTGGGTGACAAGCATTGCTGGAATCGACATACAGGGGTATGGTACGGTCACTCGGTCTCAAAGGCAAGCCGAGAGAGGGCCGCGCTCGTTTGTGAATTGACAACGCAATCCTGTCATGTCACACTGGACACGAAAGACGTGAGAAACCAGTGGTTTTTCAAAGGAGTCATGACATGTCAAACGGATTGCGGAAATTAACTGTGAAGAACTTCCGTTGTCTGGCGGACGTTGAACTCGATTTCCGCCCGATCAACGTTCTGTTCGGACCCAACGGAGCTGGAAAGACCACGTTTCTGGATGCGATTTGGTTTGTCCATGATTGCGCGATATTTGGCGTGAGCAAGGCGTCGGCGGAGCGTAGTCATGGGATTGGCACGCTGTGGGAAGGCGCCGGCCCAGATGATCGTATCACGATCCAGATTGAGTCTGACGAGGCGCGTTACACCATCGAATTCGGTTACTCATCGGGGCGGATCGATCCATTTCCGGCTGAGTCGCTGATCGATACGAAGCGTAACATTACACTGATCAAGCGTACACTCGGCAGCAGACAAGCGGAATTTTTGCACGAGGGAGAGGGAATCAACCAGATGCAGACCGCCGAGTTGAATGACCCCGAAAAGCTTGCCCTCACTCGCTATGAGTCTCTCTATGAGAAGCCGACTGGGGGTATGAACTTGGTTCGTACCCTGTATTTCATCCAGTATTACCACACGCGGTCTGCACTACTCCACTATCTTCGGAAGCATGGTTCTGAATCGAGCCACCACACGTATCTCTGGAGTGGCGCACAGAATCTGTGGTCGGTTTTGCGTAACCTTCATGATAGGCGCGACTTGGACGAACGCTACAACACGATCATGAATTTCATGCGAAAGGCCTTTCCTCGGTTCAAGGGGCTTGTGATCGAACAGACCGGCGCAAATTCGGTCTACTGCAGTTTCATCGAAGACGGACGCGAGCGTCCGATTCTGGCATCCGGGGTCTCGGATGGACACATTCAGTTGCTGATCCATCTAACAGCCCTTTTGGGGGACGGTAACTGCGGTTCAATCCCGATCTTCGATGAGCCGGAGACATCGTTGCATCCCTTTGCGATATCCGTCTTTGCCGAGGCCGTGAAATTGGCTGCTGAGAAGTGGAACAAACAGGTGATGATTGCCACGCATTCGCCAGTCTTGATCAGTCAGTTTGAGCCAACCGACATCATCGCAACCGAACTCGACGATGATAACAGCACAAAGATGCGCCGCGTCAGTGAAATCCCCGAACTGACCGACCTCTTGGAAGAGTATGCCGTCGGATCACTCTACATGTCAGAAATGCTTGCCAAGCAGAGTCGGGAAGGGGACGAGTGATGGCATCAGCAGCGTGGGAGCATTGGAAATTCGGGCTGATTGTCACCGGCAAGAGCGAGAAGAAGGGCATTGCAGAGCTGTTTCGCTCGCTGTCGTCTACCGGATTGTGTTCATTCAAAGTCATTGGACGCATCGGACAGCGGTCTCCGATCATTTCACCGAAGCGGAAGCTGAAAATGGTTGGAAGCGGGAAAACCATTCCGGACAACGACGCTGAAACCATCGGCATACCCGCCCGAAAACATCTCCAGGCGGCCAACGGACGGTTTGTGATTGTCCTTGACGATTTGGAGAGAGAGCATCAGAACCAAGTCCAAGGAGTGTTTGAACGATACCGCACGGCACTCGACACCATACTGTCGACCGATGCTGAACGATCCAGAGCATCCGTCCATTTCCTGGTGATGATGCTGGAAGCCTATTTCTTCGCGGACAGCCAGGCGACCAATCAGGTTCTGGGGCTCAATCTTGACGATCATCCGGGCGACGTCGAGCAGATCCCGCATCCGAAGCAGAAGCTCAAAAGGCTTTGCCAAGACTATAACGAGATGGATCATGGGCCAGAGATCATCGGCGGGCTTCGGGTCGACCATATCCTGGCACGTCGGGAATGTTGCGCCTATCTTCGGGCGCTCTTCAATTGGTGTCTCGCCAAACTCGCGTCGCATCCGTTTGCCAGTGCCGCGTCTCTGCCACCGCAGTATCCTGGGCGTGTCGCAGCGGTTACTGGGCATCAGTAGGGATCATTATGTCCGATCAACCATGGAAAGATGAGGGACTGACGAAGGCGGAGCGGGTGGCGCGGGAAGTCGCCAAGGCCGTCAATATCTGGAATGGGTGAATTTCGCGGTCGGGGGTAGTTGTGATTGACAATCGCGGTCGCTTGTACTAAATTGCTCCCCGTTTTCACGCCCTATACGGGGGATTAGCTCAGTTGGTTAGAGCACTTGCTTGACATGCAAGGGGTCGGTGGTTCGAGTCCACTATCTCCCACCAGTTTTCAACCCTGTTTTTGTTGGAAAAGCCCAATAAAAGCGGGGTTTTTCATTTATACCGCCGTTTGCCCGTTTTCCGTGAAACATCCTGAAACATAGTGGAAAAGGGGGGTCAAAAGCCCAAACAAACGCCCAAACAAACCCAAACGCCCAAAATCAATAATAGTCACGCCCGCTTATGTTTCGTGGGTTGCGGGTTCGACGCGCCTTGACTGTTTGGGTCGGCCAAAAGCCCAAACAAAGCCCAAACAACCCGCCCCGGCCCCTCGGTCGGCCCCTCGCTCCGGTCGGCCCCTCGCTCCGGTCGGCCCCGCTTTGCCTGTGCCGCCGGTTTGCCAGAATCGCCGGAATTGCGCAAAATCTCGCGCCTGTTGCGTCCGGCGCGTCTGGGGTGCATCGACATGCCCCCGGCCCTAAAACGCGCCAGATGCGATTCTGACGCGATTAGCGGCCAAGCCGCCGTTTTATGGCGGCGATCAGACCGGCCGTCGCCAAACGGAGCTTGCCGCCCTCGCCCCACTCCCGCGCCGATTCGAGAAGCTCCCTCGCGAGTTGCCGGTGCCCGGCCCGCCGTATCGCCTCGAGTGCCGTCCGTTCGCCGTCGCTAGTGGTCTCGGACATTAGCCCGGCAAGCCTTGCGTCAAAAGTCACGCGCCGCATAGAAGCGAACCGCCTCGCCGCCTCAATGCAGGAAGCCGCCTCCGTTTCAGGATCTAGGGCTTCGAGGTTTGCCAGTGCTGCTTTAAGGTCGCCGATGTCGTTTTTCATGGTGTCGCCTTTGTGGTGGGGGGCGCGTTCGTTACCCACTTTTTTTGCGCCACTCCGGCCTCCGGGGGCTCGGGGTCAGCCGTAGGGGAAGAACCTATCCGGGTGGGGGGAGGTGCCTGAAAAAAGGTCCCGGTGCGGTTTGAGGGGCCGGGACGCTCCCTGAAAGGTCGGCAACCGCTGCCTCCGACGTTCAGTCCGTCAGCGGGTCGGGCATTGCGATGCCGTGTTCCTTCAGCAATGCCGCCACGGCTGATCTCGACGGCAAACCGACCTTCGCCCAATTCGGGTCGCGGGTGATCCGCAATCGCGCCGCTTCGCGGTCTTTATGCGTTGGAAACCGCTTAAAACCCGTCAATGCGCAGCTATACGCAAACAGCAGCTTTTCCACAATGGCGGTCGTGTCTGGGTCAATAGCAGTCTCTAGCTGATTTGCAGACATGATGTTTCCTCCTTCTCAGGTTTTTTTCTGATTGACGCGGCGGACGGCGGGCGGCGTGAATCCGTGCTGTCGCAGCAGCCCCGTGCACTCGACTTCGCTCGGTGCGAGGAGTTTTGCGTACGCGGGGTCGTTTACGATTTCCAGCCGCGCCGCATGAATCTCGCCCGGCTTAGGATAGCCGCCGCCGTGAGCCGCTCGGAACTTCAAGAACGCGTACGCAATGGCCAGTTGGTCAATGAGCGTGTCGCGCTCGCATTGTGTCTTGATCATGTTTGTCCTTCACTTTCTGCCGGGTCGCCCCGGCGTTGGTTGTCCCAGCGCACCCTTGCGCTGGAAGCTTTAAAATTCCTTGCAGTGCTCGCAGCTTTTCGGTTCCGTCCGCACAAACTTTTGGCACCAACGTTTTTCGATGTCATAGTGGCGGCAACGACGGGCGCAATCTTTCCAGACAGGATGTTCCGGCTTCACCGCCGCCGCAGGTGCGGGTACCACTCGTTCGCGGCTCGCCCAAGTTGCGATTCGTTTTGTCACCTCGAAAAACCGCTGGCTCTCAAAACGGCAACGGCCTCGTGCGTTTCTTTCTGTCCAATAGTCGCAAAACGACGCGAGTTGCGGATCGGTCAACCTGCCGCCGTTCGCAGCTTTCGCATGTTCTTGAAAATTGTCAGGTGTGAGTTTGCCAGCGGCGTCTGACGCCGCCACTCTCTCTCTTGTTCTCTTGTTAGTAGAATCTTTGTTATATATCTCGGCACCCAGCGGCGGATTACAAGCCACAAGGGTTGTGTCTTTAGAGCCTGACCCTTGTGTCGGCAAGCCACAAGGGGGCGTACTCGCTTTCACGCGATAAAGGCTCGGCTCCCTGTTCTTTTTGCCAAGGACGCGCCGCTCTTCAATTTCCAAAAGATTCATGCCCGCCAGCGAGTGCAGTGCCCGCAGCGTCGCTTTGTAACCCAGACCAGCCAGCCGTGCAACCATTCCGACCGGCGCAATCAAATCACACGTTTGATGCAAGTTGCATAGACTGATGACAGCCGCCCACACCGTGAAAAGTGTTGTGCCGTCGCGTTCATTGGCCGATGTAAGGATCCTCTCCATGTCGGCCCGCGAAATCGCGAACCAGCCGACCGCGCCTGCTGCCGCCGCGCCGTTCATTCAGCGCCCCCTTCCTTTGCGCCGCGTCCCATGACTTCGGCGATCAGGCGTTGCGCCTGCTGCAACCGGTAAGCGTGGGCGTCTGCCGCGTCTCGGCACCTCTGGCAAAGCGTAACGGCACCATGAATCGACGGCGCAGCCCGCGCCCCGCATGAGGCGCAATGGCGTTGACGGCAAGCGGCGTCCGGGGCGTCCCGAAAACGGCACAATCTCGCCTGTGTGACCTTGATTTTCATGCCGCTCCCCCTTTCACAAACGCCGAGATAGCCGCACTCGGGACGCGCCTGCTGCCGGGACGCAACTCGACACACGGGATCCGCCCATCGCGCAACAGCCTCCAAACCGTTGTGCGGCTTACGCCCATCGCCGCCGCCGTCTGTTGGATTGACAGCAGCTTGCGGTCGCCGGGGTCGGTCGCGCCCTCAATTTCGCCCGACAAAATGCGGTCAACGCGCCGCAGCACGTCCGGGGTTGCCGCAAGCAGCAGGGTCATTCGTTTTTCGGTAGTTAGGGTTTGCATGTGCCACCTCGTTTTTGTGCAGACGTACCATTCGCCCGCTCGGTGACACCTTCAGTCCTAAAACGGAAAAACGCCGGAAAAACGCCGGAATAAAAAAAGCCCTTTTCTGGGGGTTCGATTAGGAACAAACAGAAAACCCCGCCCGGCATTGGCCGCAACGGGGTTTTGAAGCGAAAAACATTGTGCAACTTTTTTTGCGTCGCACTATTGACACGCTATCCGGCACTTTTCCGGCGTTTTCGGTTGTGTTTTGGAATCAACCCGTTCTTGCGGGCACACTCTTTGCAATCGTGAAAATCTTTTGCAGTCTTGATGCACTCGGGCAAGGTGGCCTTATGCTTCTCAAAGCAGTCGATTTCACGCCCTCCACTTGCTTTCGTGTTGTGCCCGAGCCGCCATGCCACCCAAATCGCGGCGATTTTGTCTTGCGCATTATTCGTCCACTGTTTGCGGGGTTTCCGCTCTGGCTTGGTTTTCGGCTTAGGGGTCGCGTCCGCTTTGATCCGCTCGGCAATCGTTCGCAGGTCGGCGCGTTCACGCTCCCGGTCTGCGGCCTCTTTCACCGCAGCCGGATTGAGCCGACCAGCAGCCACTTCTGTGAGGATTTTGTGCGCGTCGTTAAACCCGAGTATGTCTCGACCGTCCCGGAACAGGATTTTGCATAGGGCCGGGTAATCATACAACACCGATCTAATGCCGTCCGGTGTCGGCTGGTTGTCGGCCAGCCATCGCAAGGCGTTGTCAACGACCGCTTGGTAATGCGGCCCTCTTTGTGGAGGGTTTGGTTTGTAAGGTGGTGCAGGTTCAATGTTCATTTTTCGCCCCCCTTCAAAAGTTCCGCCAGCCGCGCCCGGTCAGCCGGTGACAAGCTTTGGAGTTGCGCCGCCAGTCCTTCAACCGTCCCGCCCGCGCCGATCTGCTTGGGGGCCGCGCCGTTGCCGGTGGTCAGCACTTCGGGAAGCTTGCCCGCCAGCACCGCCCGCAGGTGTTCGCGTTGCGGGTTGTGATAAAACTTTAAAACCGTGTTCGCCGTCGCGTGTCCGGTCACAAGCTTGACGGTTTCAACGGGTATCCCCGCAGACAAGGCCAGCGTCGCCCATGTGCCCCGCAGACAGTGCCATCCTAAAACGGATGCCGAAAGTTTGCCCGCCCCGCCCGGACGCCCCGCCCGCGTCGCGCCGATCAAATCACGGACGGCCCGCCCGCGCCGCACCGCACCGCCGCGCCGCAAGCGCAGCCCGGTCAGCCGCTCGGCTTCCCGCAGGTCTTCGGACACCTGCGCCCGGTGCCGCCCGGTCTCGGTCTCGATCTTCCGGTAACTGTCGCCCCGCGCAACCCGCGCGAGGGTGTCAAGTATCCTGTCGCGCTTGGAATCAGCGAATCCCGCGCCCCTGACGGCTGCGGACGCTTCCGGCAAGGTCTCGGCAAGGTCGGCCCGCCCGGACGCAACGGCGGGGGTCTCCGTGCCGTTTCCGGCGGTCTCGGCAAACGTGCGGGCGAACAGCGACTTGCCACGGTAGACAATCCCGTAACGGTTCGCCGTGTACATACGCGCCGCGTCCGGCCAGACGTAAGGGCTTTCGGCCCTGTCGGCAAGCGCGGTCTCCAACACTTCCCGCAGGGGTTGGAATATCGGGATCTCGACAACCGCGCCGGTCTTGCTTGTCCGCACCGTGACAAACCCGCCCCGCAGGTCAACCGACTGCCAGCGCAAAAGGCACACGTCGCCGATGCGCAGCCCGGTCAACGCCGCGCACACGGTCAGCGGGTAGAGGAAGGGGTCGGGCCGCGCCGCCTCAAACAGCCGCGCAAGCTCTTCGGCGGTCAGCGGTCGCCGGTGTATGGTCTCGCCCTCGGTGTCGTTGCCGCGCCCCGCTATCCCCGCCGCAAAGGGGTTTTGCGTGCCGAGTGGCAAAAGCCGTCCGAAAGCCGATCTAAGCAGGGACGACGCGCCGTTCGCCGTCCGCCGCGTGAAGCCGCCCCGCAAGGTCTCGACATAAGCCGCCGCCTGTTCGGGGGTGACTTCGTGCAAAAACTCGCAAGGCACCGCCGCCGCAAACCGGGCAAAAACCGTGTCGCACCATGCCAGCCACGCCGCCCCCGGCTTGGATTCACGCCCCAGCCCCCGCCATGCCGCCGGAAGATCCACCAGTTTGACATATTCCGCCTTGCGCCCGGTCTTGGCTTCAATCAGCCTTTCGGTCAGATGGTCAGCACGCCCTTTATGCCGCTCTTCGGTCTGAAAGGTTTCGAGTTCCTTTTCGGCCCGCGCCCGTGAAGCCTCGAAAATGGCGTCGCCGGTCTCCCGCAGACTGCCGGGGAAGTGCCGGGTCGGTAGCGGCTCGGTCAGCGAGACAACGCGCCGCTTGCCGTTGCTGTCCACGTACCGCCCAAACCAGTGAGGTATCGGCTTGCCGTCCCGTCCATGTCTGATCTCAAGTGCCATAACCCGCCCCCTTTTCCGGTGTTTGAAACAACAGGAACAAGTTTGAACCAAAGGGGACGGAATAGCAAGCGGAAAACCCAAACAAACGCCCAAACAGGTTTTTGCAAGGGTCAAAAGGTGCGGTTTCATTGGGGTTTTTGCGGTTTGCCCCCTTGTTTGACATGCAAGGGGTCGGTGGTTCGAGTCCACTATCTCCCACCAGATTTCGACCCCGTTTTTTGCAAAACGGGGTTTTTTGTTAAAGGAGAGAACTGAATGAAGACGCTGATATTCCTCATGACCCTGTTGTGCAGCCTGCACGTTGTCGCGGATGCGATGACCGTGAAAGAGGTGCCGGTGACGCCCAAGCAGACCGTTAGTCTGTTCAACGGCACTGATTTTTCCGGCTGGACCAAAGTGATCACCGCAGAGCCGGGCAGCGATCCGGACAAGACGTGGACGGTCGCAGATGGCGTCATCCGCTGCACGGGAAAGCCGTTCGGCTATCTGATGACGCAGCAGAGTTACGCTAACTTCACCTTGAAACTTGAGTACCGCTGGTACGCGCAGTCCGAACAGATGAACAGCGGTATCTTTGTTTTGAAAACGGGGCCGGATAATTTCTTTTTACCCAAAGCGATTGAGGCCCAACTCAAGAAGGGTAGCGCCGGTGATTTCGTGTTGCTCTCTCAAGCCACGATGAACGGTCTGGAAAACCCCAGAATCAAGTCTGTCAAAAAAATGGCAGAGTCCTCGGAAAAGCCTGATGGCGAGTGGAACAGCGTCGAGATCGTTGTGAAAGAGAATACCGTCACGGTGAGCGTCAACGGAGTGCTGCAAAACAAGGGCACCGCGGCCTATACCGATTCCGGCGCCATCTGCCTCCAGAGCGAAGGCGGCCCGATCGAGTTCCGTAACATCACCATCGGTCCCGTGAAATGAACGTGCCGGATGCGCGTCCAAAAATGATGTGCATCCGAAATAAGGAAGACGAGAAAAGAGTTTACCGAACCGGCTCGTTGCTGGTTGTGGTAAGCTCTTTCGATGTTTGTTCTTACGCGCTTATCTGTGCTTATCTGTGGAGTGATCGTGTAATTGCGTCGAGGGGGGAAATGGGATATATTGGAACGTCTATGAAGATCCAGATTCTTCCATCGCTGTTGGCAGCGGATTTTGGGCATTTGGCTGAGGAGATGCGGCGGGTCGAGGAGGCCCGGGCCGATGCGCTGCATCTCGATATCATGGACGCGCACTTTGTGCCCAATCTGAGTTTTGGGCCGGACATGACGGTGCTCGCGCGGCGGGTCGTGCCTGACCTCTACCGTAATGTGCATCTGATGATGACGCGGCCTGACCTCTATGCGGAGCGCTTTATCGATGCCGGGGCGCAGACTCTCCAGTTTCATGTCGAAGCGGACTGTGATGTGTGGGCCGCTCTCAAGGTCATCCGCGCACGTGGCGTACGATCTGGGTTGGTGCTGCGGCCGCAGACTCCGGCGTCGGCGGTCTTCCCGTACCTGAAGCTGTGCGACGAGGTGTTGTTCATGACGGTGAACCCCGGCTATGGCGGTCAGGCGTTCATGAGCGAGGTGCTGCCGAAAGTCCGTGAACTGCGCTGCCATGCGGATGCCTGTGGCCTAGGTGCGTTGGACATCATGGTGGATGGCGGCATCAATCTTGAGACCGCCGCCCTTTGCGCGGCGCATGGGGCCAATCAGTTTGTGGCCGGCAGCTTCCTTTTTAAACAGAGCGACATGGGCGCGGTGATCGCGCAGATGCGCGAGATTTGTACGAGAGAATATGGCACAAAGACTCGATAACATACGCAACTTTTGTATCATCGCCCATATCGATCACGGTAAGACGACGTTATCGGACCGCGTCTTGGAACTCACCGAAGCCATCGATCTGCGCAATCTGCGTGAGCAGACGCTGGACGCGATGGATCTTGAACGCGAACGCGGCATCACCATCAAGTCGCATCCGGTCTCGATGGCCTATACCGCCAAGGATGGCAAGACCTATCTGCTCAATCTGATCGACACGCCGGGCCATGTGGACTTTAACTATGAGGTGTCGCGCAGCATGGGTGCGTGTGAAGGCGCGGTGCTGGTGGTCGATGCCGCGCAGGGTGTCGAGGCACAGACGGTCGCGAATGCCTACCTTGCGATCGACAATGAATTGGAGATCGTGCCGGTACTCAACAAGGTCGATCTGCCTGGCGCGAACATTGAGGATGTGTCGCACCAAATCGAGGATGTGCTAGGTATCTCGATGGATCGACCGCTCCTGATCAGTGCCAAGACCGGCGAGGGCGTGCCCGATGTGCTGGAGGCGATCGTCGCCCGCATCCCGCCACCGAAAACAGCAGGCGTTGATGCGCCGCTACGGGCGTTGGTGTTTGACTCTGTCTTCGATGAGTTTCGCGGCGTGATCACCTACGTGCGTGTGGTGGACGGTTGCATCAAGGTCGGTGACGCGGTGCGCTTTATCGGTAGCGGCCAGACCACGCAACTTCGCGAAGTGGGTATCTTTAGCCCGGATCAAAAGCCGGTTGACGTGCTCGAAGCGGGGCAGGTAGGGTACTTGGTCGGTGCGATCAAAGACCCGGCTGATATCAAGATCGGCGACACGGTGACTTGGGTCAAGGATGGAGCAACCGAGCCGCTGCCCGGTTTCAAAGAGGTGCGCCCGATGGTGTTCAGCGGCGTCTATCCGGTCAGCAGCGACGAGTTTGAGAAGGTGCGCGCCGGCCTGGAGAAGCTGCACCTGAACGACTCCGCGTTCACGTTCCATGCTGAGAGTTCGGTCGCGCTGGGCTTCGGGTTCCGTTGCGGGTTCCTAGGGCTGCTGCACATGGAGGTGGTTCAGGAGCGGCTGCGCCGCGAGTTCGATCTGGACATCATCAATACGCATCCGTCGGTCGTGTACCGTGTGTTGCTCAAAGACGGTGAAGTGCTGGAGTTGGACAATCCCGTGCAGTTGCCGGATGTGACGCGCATCGAGCAGATTGAAGAGCCGATGATCAAAGCCACGATCATCTGCCCGAGCGAGTGCATTGGCGACATCATGCGCATTGCACTGGAACGGCGCGGTGAGGTTAAAGGTACCGAGAGCCTCGACACGCGGCGCGTGATTCTGACTTTCATCCTGCCGCTGAATGAAATCCTGATTGATTTTCATGACATGCTCAAGAGCGTGAGCCGCGGGTATGCCTCGATGGATTACGAGCCGTACGGCTATCAGGCGAGCGACATTGTCAAGATGGACATCCTGCTCAACGGCGAGTTGGTGGACGCCTTTTCAATTCTGGTGCACCGCGATAAGGCGGTTGCGCGCGGTCGGCAGATGTGTAAGGCGTTGTCCGAATCCATCCCGCCGCACATGTTCAAGATCCCGGTGCAGGCCGCGATCGGGCGCACGATCATTGCCCGCGAGGATATCCGCGCGTTTCGCAAGGATGTCTTGGCCAAGCTTTATGGCGGTGACGTGACGCGCAAGCAGAAGGTTTTGAAGAAACAGAAGGCCGGCAAGGCGCGTATGAAAGAGTTCGGGCAGGTCAATGTGCCGCAGTCCGCTTTTATCTCCGTGCTCAAGGGGTCATCTAAGGACGATTGATTGTAAAGGCGGCGGAAAAGGGGAGTCCAAGCGTGAATTATTTTGAGAAACGGAAGATCAGAAAGCAGCTCAAGGCCGTGCTGCACCATGCGCGCACGTTGCGGTGCAGCCGTGAAGACATCATGAGTGCCGACGATCTGGAGTCGTTGGACGAGCATGTCGCACGGGCGCGGGAGGCGTACGCCGCGCGCGAAGGCGAGGCAATGGAGGATGCGGGCAGTGCGCTCGAAACCTGTATTACGCGCATCAACCCGCCCAAGCCGTATGCCGGCTGGCGCGAAAATTTCGACGTGCTGGTGGTGGCGATCTCGGTGGCGATGGCCTTCCGTGCCTACTTCTACCAGCCCTTTAAAATCCCGACCGGGTCGATGCAGCCGACGCTCTACGGCATTCATTCTGAGGCGCGTCCGCCGTCGGCGGCCACGGTGCTGGATCAGCAGCCGCTCAAGTTCTTCAAGTGGCTGGTTACCGGCACGTCGTTTAAGACCGTGCGTGCCAAGACGTCCGGCACCGTGAATTTCATGCCGAGCGACAGCAGCAAGAAGCCGGGATACACGCCGGTGGTTGTGGCCGGTGTGCCGCATTATGTGCCGAATGACGCCGTTGAGACCGATGCTTACCGTCGTCCCGTGCGGCTCGCGGGCGGTGTCGCCAACGGCGCCAGCGTCAAAGCCGGCGAGGTGCTGTGGTCTGGCGTAGTGATCTCCGGCGATTTCGTTTTTGTTAACCGCTGGAAATGGAACTTCTCGCATCCGACACGCGGCGAAATCATGGTTTTTTCCACGACCGGCATTCAAGCGTTGATGCAGGGTACGCACTACATCAAGCGCATGACCGGATTGCCCAATGAGACGCTTCAGATCAAAGCGCCCAATCTGCTGATCAACGGCGAGGTGGTCACCCATCCGCCGCGCATGGAGCAGATCGCGCGCTGCGAGACGGTCTGGCCGGGCCATCCTGCTTACGCGGGATTCAACCCGAGCGGCACGCGTCAGGTCTATTTCCCGGGGCAGTCGCTGGCCACGGAACAAGACCGTGTGACGCTCAAGGCGGATGAGTATTACGCCATGGGCGATAATTCGTTCAACAGCTTCGACAGCCGCTATTGGGGACCGGTGCCGGAGCGCAACCTGCTGGGGCCGGCCACGGTTGTGTACTGGCCGTTCACCTCTCCGCGCTTCGGCCGGATCCGGTGAAGTCGGGGTGGCGCACCGGTATCGAAATTGGAATCGGTGTTGAAATCAAAACCAATGCCCCCATAGCGAAAGAGTCAACATGACAGATATAGAGATTACGCGTCGCAGGTTCATGCAGGTGTCTTCGGCCGCTGCGGCGTTGGCGTTGATGGGCACGGGAGGGTGCGGGATGAAAGGCAGCGACCGCGCGGTCAAGATCGTGGTGGTCGGCGGCGGCGCGGCGGGCCTCGGCATGTCGGCGCGGTTGGTGCGGCTGCTGAAGAATGCGCAGATCACGTTGATCGATCCGGCGGAGCGTCAGTTCTATCAGCCCGGCTTCACCCTGATCGGCTCCGGTGTGTACCGTAACCCGAATAAGGTGTGGCGTCGACAAGCGGACTGCATTCCGGAGGGCGTGAAGTGGGTCAAGCAGACCGTCACGGAGCTTGACCCGGCAAAGAACACGGTGACTGTCACGGGCGGCGCGGTGTATCCTTACGACTTTCTGGTGCTCACGCCCGGCATCCAGTGTAACTGGGACGCGATTGAGGGACTTTCTTACAAGACGCTGGGCGAAGGAAACGTGCACAGCATCTACGATTTTGAAGGGGCCCAGAAAACGTGGAAGGCGGTGCAGGCGTTCGTTGAAAAGGGCGGGCGCGGTGTGTTTGCCGATACCTACACCAAACACAAATGCGGTGGCGCGCCCAAGAAAATCTGTCTGTTGACCGAACACCTTTCGCGAAAGCGCGGCATGCGTGACAGCCTGAAGTTTGATTTTTTCACGGCTTCCAAAGCGCTTTACGATGTACCGCTTTTCACGCCGCGTCTGGAGCAGATCTATAAAGAGCGCTTCGTCAGCATAAACACGCGTATGCGGGTCAAGGGCGTGGATACTGCCGCCAAAAAGGTGCATTTCATCCGAACCGAGACCATTAAAAGAGAGGTGGTCGACCCGCAGACCCTCGGCGCGGTGAAAGCGGTGGATGAGGTCGTCACGACCCCCGTTGTAGAGGAGTACGA
>Ga0255343_1001136_pt1 | contig 37006 bp, 34 predicted proteins | sample wastewater_treat_4_FD_192413 | JGI IMG/M metagenome (GOLD analysis project Ga0255343, IMG submission 192413) | Wastewater microbial communities from Lulu Island WWTP, Vancouver, Canada - plant16 | ecosystem: Engineered > WWTP > Wastewater > Unclassified | place: Canada: Vancouver, British... | reverse complement strand
GCAGGTAAAAAAATAGCATCTTCTTATCGCTGACGGTAAAAACCAGCGTGCAGACTGAAAACGCTCACTTCCCTTAATTTATAAGGAAATACCGAGCGTTTTTATCTCTCAAAGTGTAAAAGTCAGGCGGCCCTGGCCCGGGTTTGGCGCAATCTTGACACATATGTAACAAAATCATTACAATAAGCCAAACCACGGGAGAGGAGGGTTTATTTTGCGACGCAGTCAATGTGGCGGCGCCGGCAGAAGAACAGGCGCGCCCCGCAGAGCCTCCTTCCTCCCGGACCCGGGGATGGCCGGACAGCAGACCGGATGGACCAGCGCGACGGACATGCCGGAGGACAGCTGGCTGGTCATCCACCAGGCGGCGGATGCGCCCCGGCCGGAAAGCCCTCAGCACATTGAGTATCCGGGCGCTTATGTGCCCCATGGGCCGGCCGAGCCGGAGGACCCCTGGGACGCGTCCTTTGTGGTGTCCGGCGGAGCCTGGTTTGAGGAGCCCGAACCGCAGCCGGAAGCCGCATACGCCCCGCGCCGCAGGTTTCCGCTGATCTCCCTGCTGGTTATGACGCTGTCCGCCGTCATCATCGGCGTATGCGTGGCAAAGGTGCTGGATGCCGCCTCAGGGGCCTCAGCGTTTGACAACAGGCTGCGCCAGATGCAGGGACAGGCCTTTTTCCCGGGCATCAGCATTGACGGCGTCGATGTCTCCGGCAAAACGCCCGGCCAGATCCGGCAGCAGTCCTCCGGGAACGGCTTTGGCGCGGCGCCCGAGGTGGACATCCGCCTGGTGATCGATCAGACCGCCTATGCCTTTGACAACTCCCACCTGCCCTTTGAGCGCAACCTGGAGGACGTGATGGAGGCCGCCTGGTCCATTGGGCGCCAGGGCTCCTATTCCGCCATGTCCAGCGGCCTGACGCCCTTTGAGTACCGCTGGCGGCATGCGGCGTATACCCGCCAGCGGGGCCGCGCCTTCACCACCGAGGTTTCCTACAGCAAGGACATCGTGGCCGCGCTGGCCCAGGGCATTGCGCAGCAGGTCAACCGTGAGCCCATCAACGCGGTGGTGTCGCAGTTTAACTTCGTGACCAAGGAGTTTTCCGTCACGCAGGACGTGCCGGGGCGCAGGATCGACGCCGCTGTGGTGGCAGCAGCCCTTGAACAGGCTCTTGACAACAGGGAATACCGCACGCTGATCCAGCTGAGCGCGACGCCTGTCCTGCCCCGGGTGTCAAGCGTGGATCTGAGGAACAGCTTCACCTGCCTGTCCTCCTTCAGCACCAAGACCACCTCCAACCAGGACCGCAACCACAACATCGCCCTGGCCGCGCAGGCCATCAACAACACAACGCTGATGCCGGGAGAAACCTTCTCCTTCAATGGAACCGTCGGCCAGCGCACGCCGGAGAAGGGCTACCGCGGCGCGCCCGCCATCCAGGGCGGGGTGCTGATCGACGACGTGGGCGGCGGGGTGTGCCAGGTGTCCTCCACGCTGTTTTGCGCCGCGGCCGGCGCCGGCATGGCCATTGTGGAGCGCACGGCGCACGCCTGGCCGGTCAGCTACTTGGACAAGGGCCTGGACGCCACGGTCAACTGGCCCGGCCTTGACTTAAAATTTAAAAACAATCAGGACACGCCTGTGTTTATCATCGCCCAGTACGAAAACCGCAAGCTGACCATTGAGTTTCACGGCATGCTGTCCGCGCCCGGCGAGGGCATCTTCCTGGAAGCCCGGTTGATTTCAAGCCAGCCTCCGCCGTCCGAGCCCCTGCTGCAGCATAACCCCAACCTGCCTTACGGCACCCGGAAGGAGCTTAAAGAGGCGCGCACCGGCTATGTGGTGGACACCTACCGGGTCTATACCAGAAACGGCAGCGAATACCGCCGGGAGAAGCTGTTTACCTCCAAGTACAGGATGGTGCAGCAGGTGATCGAGTATAACTGACACGCAAGCAGCCAGGACCAAGAAAGCGGGTGAGCCGAATGCGCAAAGGCGAGCGCAAAAAACAGGATATCATCGACACTGCAGCCGCCCTGTTCGCGAGGCAGGGTTATCCGGGCACATCCATCCAGGAGATCATTGACCAGCTGGGCTGCACCAAAGGCTCCTTTTACCACCATTTCAAGACCAAGCTGGACGTGCTGCTGGCCATCACACGGCAAAGGGCGCAGGAAGCCGGCGCGCGCTACCGGACCAACTGCCCGCTGGATCCCGCGGCCGCGCTGAACATGCTATTGCTGGAGGCCAGCTGTCTGAATGCCCCCAACCTGCCGCTGATCAAAAACCTGGCAGGGCTGCAGGACGGGTTTGAAGCGCAGGCGCTGCTCAGCGTGCTGCACAAGGCCATCATGGCGCAGTTTCTGGCGCCTTTCTCAAGGGTGGCCGCCGGGCTGAAGCAAAACGAGCAGGCAGTGTATGATGATCCCCAAACCTTAGAGATGGTACTGGCCGGATTTTTGGCAGGCTGCGCCCTGTTGACAGAGAAACTGACCTTTATACAAACGGACAACAGCCCCGGCGAGCTGATCAGCCTGCTGCGCGCGCTGCGCAGGCAGGTGGAAGCAGGCCTGGGCCTGATGCCGGGCCTGGCAGTCATCCTGGAGTATGAGGACCTTTTGGCATTGGCAGATGCCCTTTCAGGACAAAGGCTGTGCTGATGCTGTTGCCGGCCGCTTCGGAGCCCTGCGGAATGTTGCACGGGCACCGGCTTCAAGGTATAATCAAACGGTCTGCGCTTGAAGGAGGAAGGCTTTGAACAAACTGTTCGCACTGTGTTTGATGTGCCTCGTTCTGGCTTTCTCGCTGTCCGCCGCGGCGGAACAGGTGTTAAGCCCCATCTCGCCGGCCTACCCGCTCACGGAGGATGTCGAGGCCATTTTGAAGGTGGCCATCCAGGAATTAGGCTATACCGAAGGGCGCGACGGCAGCACCAAGTATGGCCAGTGGTATGGCGACGCCAAGGCTGAATGGTGCGCGGAATTCCTGTGCTGGTCGGTCAACCAGGCGCAGGAGGAGCTGGGCGAGAAGCTTCTGGAGGTGCGCTACCCGCTCTATGGCGCGACCAACACCGGCCGCAACTGGTTTTTAACCCAGGGACGCTATATCGCGAGAACGGGCTTTATCGCCGGCTGGGGCAGCCAGTGGTATATCGGCGACAGCAACCAGATGGAGCGCAACAGCTATATTCCCCAGCCGGGGGATTGGGTCTTTTTTTCCTACACGCCCAGCGGGGACACCACCCACGTCGCGCTGGTTGAGCAGGCGCTGAAAAGCGAGCAGGGGCAAGTCTATGTGCAGGTAATCGAGGGCAACATGCCCGACAAGGTGCAGCGCGCCCTGTACCCCCTGGAGGACTGGCGCATCCAGGGCTATGGCACGGTGCGGGACCTGGCGGACATCGTGCTGCGCGGCGGGCTGGAAAGCGTGAAGGTGACCCGCTTGCAGGAGAAGCTGGCCATCATCGGCTTGCTGCCGCCCAGTTCGGTACACGGTCGCTATGATTACCTTACCCAGGAGGCGGTGCGCAGCTTTCAATCCCAGATGCTGCTGACCCAGACCGGCATCGCCAACCAGCAAACCCAGCTGGCGCTGAACGACTACACGGCCCAGTGGATGATGAACCATACGGAGTTTTGGACCGTGGACGACGCCTACTGACAGGAGAATGGTATGCAAGACCAAATTCTGATATTAAACTTTGACAACGCCTATTCGGCCACCATCGCGTCCAGGCTGCGGGCGGAGCGCATCGCCGCCAAGATCCTGCCAGGGCACGCCACGGCAGAACAGGTGCTGGCTCAAGAATCCCTGGGCGTGATCCTGTCCGGCGGCATCAATGGCGACATCCCTGTCAGCCTGGACGGACAGCTGCTGCGCTCGGGCATCCCGGTGCTGGCGCTGGGCAATGTCGTGCCGGCAGTCATCACGCTGCTGGGCGGCCAGGTTGAGGAGGCTGTGCCGGTCAACGATGTGGACACGCTGACCTTTCTGCCCTCCAGGGTGACAGAGGATCTGGGCGAATCCGAAAGGATGTTCGGCACGCTCTTTCCGCTGTGCCTGACTGATGACCTGGAACCTCTGGCCACCTATCACGAAGTCGCGGTAGGCGCCAGCCACAAAACCCAGGAAATCTATGCCGTTGGCTGCCAGCTGGAGCCCAATGACCCGGACATGTTCAATCTGATGGTGCAGTTTGCTACCAAGGTATGCGGCTGTACCTCCTGGTGGAGCGAGGATGCCTTTATTTCGCTGGCCAGGTCCGCCATTCAGGAGGCCGCGGGCGAAGAACGGGCTGTTTGTGTGATGTCCGGCGGGCTGGACAGCGGCGTGACGGCGCTGATCGCGCACCGCGCGCTGGGCGACCGCCTGACCTGTCTGTTTGTGGATAGCGGCCTGCACCGGGAAAACGAGGTGGTGGAGTTTGCCGCCTACTACAAAAACCTGGGGTTGCAGCTGAACATCATCAACGCCCGGGAGCGCGTGCTGGCTGCATTGGCAGGCAAAATCAACCAGGAGGATAAGCGCATTGCGCTGCACGAAGTGCTTTCCCGGGCGCTGGAGGAAGCAGCGGCCAGTATTGACTATGGCCTGCAGGTGATATCCAGTTCTTCAGACCATCTCTTCGCCGGGCGCAGCGCGCCCGCCTCGCTGCCCCTTTTGAAACCTAAAATGCACAGCATTGCCCCGCTGGGCGATCTGTTCAAGGATGAAATCCGCCGCATCGGCGAAGCGCTGGGCATGCCGCACGAGATGACCAATATGCAGTCCTTCCCCTGGTCGGGTCTGGCGCTGCGCATCATGGGCGAGTGCACGGTCGACAAGATCAACCTGCTGCGCTGGGCAGACTACCAGTTTTGCAATGACATCAAGGAAGCCGGTTTATCCAGGCGGCTATGGAAATATTTTGCCATGCTTTATGAGATCCCTTACCAGGGAGAGCAGCCTGCCCTGGCCATCGCGCTGCGCGCGCTGAGCATCAGTCACACGGGCAGCGATCTGCGCGCCCTGCCTGCCCGGCTGCCCTATGACCTGCTGGAGCGCTATACCCAGCGCGCGCAGGCATATGACAAGCGGATTCACAAGATCATCTATGATCTGACGCCCAGCGTCAGCCTGCAGGAGAGCGAGTGGCGTTAAGCAAGCAGGCCAAATAAGCTTCAGGAGATTGTATGCGCTTATCACACCCCAGCGCCCCTTTTCAGGGTATCCCCGCAGACGATGTTTTTTTCGCGGCCAATGAGCAGTTTGTTCAGATGGGCGTTGCCTATATCATCCTCCACATGCAGGAGGAGATATACCCCGAACGCCCCCTGCAGCTGTTCATTGATATACAGGCCCAGCCCACTGCGCGAAACCTGCTCCTGGGCGCCCTGCTGGGACGCGCTGAACAGCTGCGCGCCCAATTCCCGCAGTTGAAGGGACGCATCTATACAGAGATCGCGCCCAGTCAGTTTGACCTGGTGTCCTTTTACAACCAGAGCGGTTTTTCAAGCAGTGACGCGCGGGAGGAGCACCTGTTTACGCTGCCTGTCGGCAGCGCGCAGGCACCTATGGGATGTGAGTTCGCCTCGGTTCCGCTGATGAGCGTACAGGATCAGCATGCATTTTTATCCAGGCTCAACCGCTATCGCATGTCCCCCATCACCCATGATTTCCTCACCCTGCAAATCCAGCAGCCCTGCTTCATGGCCCTGGGCTATTACCGCGCCGGTCACCCGATTGCCGAAATCATGGTGACAGGCGCCAGCCCCAACACAGCGGCCCTGGTCATGCTGTATGTCCAAAAAGAAATGCGCCGGCGAGGTATCGGCAAATCACTGCTGTGCGCAGCCAGCGAGCTGCTGCGCCAGCGCGGCATGAACGCTGCCCTGACGCAAGCCTTCAGCGCCAACCAGGCGCAGGCAGGACTGCTGCGCTCGCTGGGAGCCAGCAGGCGCCGGGTCATCAACATCCTGCCGCACATTGACCTGGGTTAAACACGGATTTCTCGGGGTTTCAGGACATGCCGAACCGAACGCAGCCAGGAAGGAGGGTTTTGATGGACATCAGTTTTAAACTGGTCAGTTCACTCACCAAGGTGATGCCGGACAGCGTCAACGTGGGATATCCTGACAAGTGTCCTGCAAGCCTGTTGCAGGGAGAGGTTTTTTCCCTGCAGGCAGCCTATCGCCTCAACGAGGATGTGGAAGGCAATCTTCCCTTTGTTTATATTGCTGTCAGCTGCTCCTTGCCGGTGACTGTGCGTCAGGTGTTCAACGTGCCGGTGCGCTTTCCGCGCTTTGGAAACAGCGATACCAATTACATCACAAGCTCCGGTAAGCTATACCCGGACTTGCTGCGCGCCATCCACCCCCGGGGGCAGGTGCGGCTCTACCCGCGTCAATGGGACGCGGTGTGGCTGGATGTGGAGCCGCAGCCGGATACCGCGCCGGGCAATTATCCGCTGTGTGTCACCATCACCGACGAGGATGGAATGGAATTGGCGCGGGAGGAGATCTCACTTGAGCTGTTGGAGGCCGAGCTTCCCCGCCAGACACTGATCCACACCCGCTGGCTGCACGCGGACAGCCTGGCCGCACACTACCAGGTGCCCGTGCTGTCCATAGAGCATAACCGCATCCTGCGCAACTTCATCGCGCTGGCCGCGCGGCGCGGCATGAACATGATCCTGACCCCGATTCATACGCCGCCGCTGGACACGGCCGTGGGCGGCGAGCGGATGACCACCCAGCTGGTGGATGTGTTCAAAACGCCCCTGGGCTATACCTTCAAATTTGCCAAGCTGCGTGATTTTATCACCATGTGCCGCCATGAAGGCATCCGTTATTTTGAGATGGCGCACCTGTTTACCCAATGGGACGGGATGCACGCGCCCAAGATCATGGGCATCAGGGACGGCAGCTATTCGCAGCTGTTCGGCTGGGATACCGCCGCGGATGACCCGGAATACATCAGGTTCCTCTCCGCCTATCTGCCGGCCGTGACCCAGGAACTGGCCTACCTGGACGTGCTGGACAAGTCGTATTTCCATCTGACGGACGAGCCCTCCGCCGCCGACAGCGCGCAGTACCGCAAACTGCTGGGGATTGTGCGGCCTTTGCTGGGCGATGCGAAAATCATCGACGCGATGAGCGATCCAGAGTGCCTGGATACGCAGGCTGTGATTCCGGTGCCTGCCACCGATCACCTGGAGCGCTTCCGTCATCTGCCGCTGAAGGAGCGTTGGACCTATTACTGCCTGGCCCAGCACAAGGATGTGAGCAATACCTTCATCGCCATGCCGGCGCCGCGCACGCGCATCCTGGGCGTCCAGCTCTACCTGGAGCGAATGACGGGCTTTTTGCACTGGGCCTTTAATTTTTACTTCACGCAGTACGCGACCGCGCCGATTGACCCCTATCTGAATACCGACTGCAGCGGCTTTGCGCCGGCCGGGGACGCCTTCCAGGTCTACCCGGGCCAGGGGGGCTATCCGGAGGAATCCCTGCGGCTGATGCTCTTCCTGCATGCCATGCAGGACCTGCGCGCGCTGCAGCTGCTGGAAAAGCTGGACGGGCGGGATGCGGTTGTGGCCTTGATCCATCAGGGCCTGGACCGGGAGATCAGCATGTTTGACTACCCCAGGGACGAGGCCTGGCTGCTGAACCTGCGCCACCGCGTCAACCAGCGCATCCGCGAGCTGAGCAAATAAACCGGGCGCATACCGGAGGACGTTTATGGATAAATGGGATCATCGCTTTATGGAGATGGCACGCCTGGTTTCCACCTGGAGCAGCTGTTATACCGCAAACCGCGCCATCGGCGCGGTCGTTGTCAAGGACAAGTGTGTGATGATTATCGGTTACAACGGCGCGCCGGCCGGCATTAGGACCTGTAAAGACAAGGCCGGCTGCCTGCGCAGGGAACGGAACATTCCCTCCGGCACGCACGCTGAGATTTGTTACGCCGTCCATGCGGAGCAAAACGCGGTCGTCCAGGCCGCCAAGCTGGGCATTTCCATTGACGGGGCAACGATGTATTGCACACATCAGCCCTGCTCGGTATGCGCCAAGATCATCATCAACGCCGGTATCCGCCGCATTGTGTATGAACAGGGCTATCCGGACCCCTTCGCGCTGGACCTGTTCAGCGAGGCAGGGGTGACGCTTGAGAAATACGAGGTGCCCGCCCAATGAGAAAAACACTGATTCGCTGCCTGGCACTGCTGACAGCCTTGCTGTGCCTGCCCCTGTCCTCCCCCGCACAAAGCGACAGGGAGTACTTGCAAAGCGCTATTTCAGTATTGACGGATGATCAGATTCCGCGCACCCCCTCCGGGGTGCATCACTACCTGCTCATCGGCATGGACAAATGGCAAAACAACCCGGAGAACATGGGTTTCAATGACGGCCTGGTGCTGCTAACGCTGGATGAGCTGTCCGGCCGGGTCATGCTGACCTCCTTCATCCGGGACATGCTGGTGATCCGCCCGGACGGCACCCCGGGCAGAATCAACCGCGTCTCCAGCGAATACGGCGTGCAGGGGCTGGTGGACACCATCAACCGCCACTTCGGGCTGGAGATTAAAAAATATGTGCTGATGGACTGGCGCCACATCATGGAGATCGTGGATGCGGCCGGCGGCAGCAATGTCTACCTTACTTCGGACGAGGTCAGTTACCTCAAGGGCTGGTCCGTCCCGGTAAGCAGCACAACCCCGGTGCTGTCGCGCGCAGGAAACTACCACCTCAACGGCTTCGCCTCCGTCATTTATATGCGCATCCGCAAGCGCCGCGCTTCCAACCTGACTGACACGCAGGACTTTGGACGCACCTACCGCGTGCGCACAGTGCTCAGCAGCCTGGCGGACAACCTGCGCGGCTATGATATGCAGCAGGCGCAGGAGCTGCTCAGCCAGATCCTGAACATATGGAACCAACCCTTTGACAAGCAGTACACCTACCCGGGCATCCGCAACAACGGGATTTTTACCTATGGCACCCCGCCGCGCGATCCGCAAACCAAGCGCTACATGACCAACATCTCCATGATGGACCTGATGGAGGCCGTGCGCGTGGCCTTTCTCCTGCGCCACAGCGAGATTGAGCAATGGCGCCTGCCTGTGGACGGAACGGTGGAGCCCTTTACTTATGCAGGCGGGGCAGGACAATTGATGGATTTTGAGAAAAACCGCCAGCTGCTGCACGACTTTATGTTTCCGGAGAGCTTTCTGGTGGTCGAGGAGGACGCGCCCTGAACAGCGCACCGGTTAAAAGGGAACCGAAATCAAAATGATGAAAGCAGGAGAAAGTCTCTTGGAACAGGCTAAGCAAACGCTGAGCAATCCGCTCAAAAAGACCGTGGTTATGGCGCTGATGGTGGCTCTGAGCATTGTTCTGGAACGTTTTTTAGGATACAACGACCGGGTGTTGAGCGTATCCTTTTCCTATTTGCCCATCGCGCTGACAGGCATGCTGTTCGGCCCCGTCCCGGCCGCCGCGGTCAGCGGCCTTGCGGACGCGCTGGGCGCCCTGCTGTTTCCCTCGGGCCCTTTTGATATCCGTTTTACCCTGATCGCGCTGATCAAGGGCGCGCTGTACGGGGCTTTCCTCTACCATGCGCAGGGCAGCCGCTACCGCATCATCCTGGCGCAGGCGCTGGTCACCCTGATCGCTCACCTGACGCTGAACACCCTGGTCATCTCAAGCATCATTGGCAAGGGGTTCTTCGCGCTCCTGCCGCTCAGGCTGGTCAAGAACCTGCTGTTCCTGCCCATTGAGGTGCTGACCCTGATCAGGATGTATGATTATCGCACCGCCTTTGAACGGATGATGAAATGACAAAAACACAAAAGAACCTGGCGATTCTCAAGGCCCTGGAAACCCTGTACCCGGACGCCGGGCCGGAATTGCATTTCTCCAACCCTTACGAGACGCTGGTGGCCACCATACTGTCCGCGCAATCAACCGATGTGCAGGTCAACAAGGTGACGCCGGCTGTTTTCCGTGATTTTCCCACCGTGGCGGACATGGCGGCCACAACGCCCGAAATCCTCCTGCCCTATGTGCGCTCCTGCGGATTTCGCTCAAAAGCCACCAACATTGTGCAGGCCGCGCGGGACATCATGGAGCGCTTTGACGGCCAGGTGCCAAACACCCTGGAAGGGCTGACCAGCCTGAAGGGCGTGGGCCGCAAAACCGCCAACGTGGTGCTGGCCAACGCTTTTGGAGTGCCCGCGATGGCAGTGGATACCCATGTCTTCCGCGTCTCCAACCGCCTGGGTCTGGCCCAGGCCGCCAGCGTGGAAAAAACTGAGCAGCAGCTGATGAAGGCCATCCCGAAGCATCTTTGGAACAAGGCGCATCACTGGCTGATCTTCCATGGCAGGCGCGTATGCAAGGCGCAGCGGCCGCTGTGCGCTTCCTGCGGGCTGAAGGAATTGTGCGCTCACCCGCAAAGCGAAAAAGAACGCAAAGCAAGCGAGTAAAGAGGTCCTCAACAGATGAAGATGTTTCACGATTCCAGACATCCTGATTGCCGTCAGCCCCTGGGCGCAGTCACCCCCGGCAGCCTGGTTCATATCCGGCTGGTGATCCAAGGCTATGCCGACCGGGTGACGCTGCGCTACTGGAACAGCCAGGAGCAGCTGATTGCGATGGACAAACAGCCTCACGGCGCATATGAGGCCGTGATTCGTATGCCCGACCACCCCTGCCTGGTCTGGTATGACTTCAAGGCCCTGGATGAGCGGGGGCACTGGTTGTACTACGGCAACGCCAAGGACAAGCTGGGCGGCATCGGCGCCCATTATCAGGATCCGCCGCCCGCCTATCAGATCACAGTGTACGACCCGGCGTTCAACCCGCCTGACTTCCTGCGCGAAGGCATCATGTACCAGATATTCCCCGACCGCTTTCACCGCAGCAAAATGCCTGTTGCCGAGCGCCGTGACAGGGTGCTGCACAGCGAATGGAATGAGCCGCCTTATTTTATCGCCGATGACAGAAGCGGCGACAACTGGGCGCTGGACTTTTTTGGCGGCGATCTGGAAGGCATCCGTCAAAAGCTGCCCTACCTGAAAGACCTGGGAATCACCATCCTCTACCTCAACCCGATTTTCCAGGCGCGCACCAACCATCGCTATGACACGGGCGATTATATGAAAATCGACCCGCTGCTGGGCAATGAGGAGGATTTCATCCGGCTGTGTGAGGATGCCAGGCAGCAGGGTATCCGTGTGCTGCTGGATGGCGTGTTCAGCCATACGGGCGAGGACAGCCTGTATTTTAACCGCTATGGCAACTACCCTTCCCTTGGCGCATACCAAAGCAAGGAATCCCCTTTTTATAGCTGGTATCACTTCCGTAAGCATCCGGACAACTACGCGTCCTGGTGGGGCATCCCGACGCTGCCGGAGCTGAACAAGGCGGACTCCAGTTACCGCCATTTCATCATGGGACCTGCCGGGGTGGCACGGCACTGGCTCAAAGCAGGCGCCAGCGGCTGGCGTTTGGACGTGGCGGATGAATTGCCCATGGACTTCCTGCGCGAGCTGCGCAAAGCCGTGCACAGGGAGTCAAAGGACGCCGTGCTGCTGGGCGAGGTCTGGGAGGATGCCAGCAATAAGATCGCCTATGGTCAGATGCGCAGTTATGTGTTGGGAGATACGCTCGACAGCGTGATGAACTACCCGTTGCGCGACGTGCTGATCCGCTTCCTGTCCCATGAGCTGCCCGCCCAGCAGGTGGTGAGGCAGATACGTTCCTTGCAGGAAAACTATCCGCTGCCGTTTTTCTACTCGCTGATGAACCTGCTGGGCAGCCATGACCGTGCGAGGCTCCACAACCTGCTGGTCAGGCAGGACTATGCCCACCTGCCTAATGCGCAGCGGCGGGGACTTGAAATGGACAAGCATCTCAAGGAGCTGGCCACGGAGCGCTTTCGCAAGATGGTCAGCCTGATAAACGCCTTGCCGGGTATGCCCTGCATGTACTACGGTGATGAAGCCGGTATGGAGGGAGCCGCTGATCCCTTTTGCCGGGGCACCTTCCCCTGGGGCAAAGAGGATAAATCCACGCAGGATTTTGTACGCGAGGCCTTCCGGCTGCGCAAGAGCAGGCCTGTGCTGACCCGTGGTTTTCTGGAGCTGGCCTGCGAGGGGGAGGATACGCTGGTCATCCACCGCTATTCAAAGGATGGCAAGGATGTGTTTGGCCAGCCGCTGGATGATGCGCCCTATACGCTTCACCTGCGCCGGGACGTCCTGCGCCTCCATTAAAGCAAAAAGAAAGACTATTTTCATCTTTTTGTAATATTTTGTTGACAAATCGGGGGCATTGCCCTACGATATCTGTGGAGTATTGGCCTATAATGGAGGTAGTCATGAACAGACGAAAGAGACTTGGGGCGCTGTGCCTGGTGATGGTCATGATGCTGCCGTTTGCACAGACCGCCATGGGTGAAGACTTCCCCTATGTCGCCTATGCGACAGATTCTGTTCGCCTCAGAAGCAAGCCCTCCTCCAGCGGCGATATCCTGGCAGTCATCCGCCAGGGAGATGCCGTACTGATCACAGGCAGTGACGGAAATTATAAAATTGTAGAATATGAGGGCCGCAAAGGCTATGTGGTCTCCGCTTTTCTGAGTCAGACGCCAAACCAGGCAACTTCCGAAAACGAGGCGGCCCCGGAGATCGCCGCCAACTACCCGCTGCTCTCCAATGGCAGCAGCGGTCCCCGGGTCAAGGCGCTTCAACAGGCGCTTAAGGAGCTGGGATACTATACCCTTGCCATTGACAGCAAATATGGCGCCGGTACCGCCAAGGCTGTAAGCAGCTTCCAGCAGAATAACGCGCTCACCCAAACCGGCAGCGCCGATGCGGCTACCCAGCACCTGCTGTTTGAGGGCATGCCCAGGAACAGCCGGGGTGTGCAGACAGATGTCAAGACTTTGCCCCCCATCCCGGGCTATACCATCCGCCCGGGCGACCGCGGCGACGCCGTGGCCGAGGTGCAGCAGGGCCTGACCACCTTGAAGTATTACACAGGCGCCATTGACGGCGTATACGGCTCAGGCAGCCAATCCGCGGTCAAAGCGCTGCAAAAGGACAGCCGCCTCAAGCAGGACGGCATCATCGGCGCCAAGACTTTTGCCGCCCTCGCCGCAGCGCTTCAGGCTGCCCAGTCCTCCGGCGCCAGCCAGTCGGCCAGCGTCAGCGAAACGCCCGCCCCGACCAGCAAGCCCAATACCTATGTGGAACCCCCTCTGCCTGAAGCGGTTTATCCATACAGCACGACAGCTGCCGCTTCCGTCAACCTGCGCAAGCGCGCCAGCCTCTCTTCCACGCGCCTCCTGACCATCCCCGAGGGCGCCACAGTGGAAGTGCTGGAGGATACCGGCAACTTTCTGAAAATCAATTACCGCAAATACACCGGCTATGTAGCCAAGGAGTTCATCAACATCCCTGAGCAGTATCTGGACGGCAAGGTGCTGGATATCAATCAGGATGCGCGGATCAATTACCAGACCCTTGCTCCCGGAGCGGAAGGCCGCGCGGTGCGCGCATTGCAGCACGCGCTGGCTGAACACGGCTATTATACCGGCGGTATCGACGGCAAGTTCGGTTCAGGCACTACAGCGGCTGTCAAAGCCCTGCAAAAGAAGAACGGCCTGCGGGAGACCGGCATTGTCCTGCCGGAACTGCAGCAGCTCATCTTTGAAAAACGTGTGCGTAACAGCAAAAACAAGCTGGTCTATTCCAAAACCCTGCCACCGCTGGATGGCCTGGTCATGCAGCAGGGTGATTACGGCGACGCCGTACACGAGCTCAATCAAATGCTGCTGGAAAGCGGCCACTACGACAGCTCCGTAGGCTATGAGTTTACGAAGGCAACCACCAATGCGGTACGCGCCTTCCAAAAGGATCACAAAATCAAAGTAACCGGCAAGGCGGATGCTTTCACTTTGCTGGCGCTGCGCACCGCGATCAAGGCTCAGGGCAAGACGGATACGCAGCCGGCAACCACGTCCGAACCGCTCACCCAGGACAATGTCATCATCATCCGGGAGGGCACCTCAGGGCTGGCGGTTACCCGCCTGCAGCAGCGCTTGGTGGAATTGAAATACTACAACATCACCCCGGACGGCGTCTTTAACAGTGACGACGTAGTTGCTCTGCGCCATTTCCAGCGGGTCAACAACCTGCCGGTGACCGGTGTGGCGGACCTGGCCACCCAGCAAACGCTGTACACCGGCTTTGCCATCGGCGCAGACGCCCTGGTCAACCAGCCGGTGGTCAACCCCTTGCCCTCGGGATCGCTTAAAATCGGAGCCTCAGGTGCAGATGTGCGCGCGATGCAATCCCGGCTCGTCACCCTGAACTACCTGACCGGAAGCGTTGACGGTATCTTTGGTACCCAGACCGCCGCTGCCGTCACCGCCTTTCAGCGTGCCAACGGTTTAAAGCAGGATGGAATCGCCGGTACGCAAACACTGGGTGTGCTTTACAGCGTGAACGCTGTCGCCAACAAACCCGTTTCGACCTCGTCTCCTGAGAAAGCCCCGGCCGCCGCAGAAGAGACCCTTCAAGTGGGCAGCACGGGCAGCGCGGTCATATCTTTGCAAAACAGGCTCATTGAGCTCAAATACCTGACAGGCGCCGCGGATGGCATCTATGGTCCTCGTACTTTCCTGGCAGTCAAGGAGTTTCAGCAAAAGAACAGCCTCAAGGCGGATGGCATTGCCGGGCGGCTGACCAAGGCCAAGCTGGCTTCTTCCTCCGCGGTCAGTAATCATCTGCCGGCATCGCAGTCCGCCGCATCCGCATTGCCCTCAACCCCGTCAGCATCGACTTTCAAAGCCCCCAAGGCCAGCGAGGTGCGCTACGCCAACTGGTATACCGAGATCCGTCCCATTGCTTCCAAACTGCGCAACGTAACCATCTATGACTTCATGTCCGGAAAGCACTACGAATTCAGATTTTTCTCCCTGGGCAAACACGCTGATGGCGCTACGCTGACCGCCGTGGACAGCGCCGTCATGAACAGCGCCCTGGGTGAGAACAACTGGACTCCGCGTCCGGTATGGGTCATTTTCAGCGACGGACGGGTCTACATGGCCTCCACCCACAGCCATCCGCATGAGAACGACTACATCAAAGACAATGGCATCAATGGCCACCTGTGCGTCCACTTCCCGCGCGATATGGAAGAGGCCGCGCTGACAGGTCCATACGCCGTTTCTCATCAAAACGCCATTCTGGCAGGCTGGGACCTGACCCAGAACATGGCGCGGACACAGTGAGTCTCCGATGAAGAACAACCGGTTTATCTCTATCGCTGTGGACGGCCCGGTCGGCGCCGGAAAATCCACCTTGTGTAACGCATTGGCACGTCGCTTGGGAATCGTACACCTGGATACCGGCGCAATGTACCGTGCCTTTGGCTTGTATGTTCTTCGTCATCAGGACATTTCGCCCGATGACGAAGAAGCCCTTGGCCGCTTAATCCGGGAAGGGCAAATCAACATCGGCGTGAGCTTTGAAGGCGACAGCCAGATCACCTTTCTTAACGGAGATGATGTCACCAAGCAGTTGCGGGGAGAAGCGATTGGCGCCGCAGCATCCGCTGTTTCCAGGTTCCCCGCCGTACGGCGGTATCTGGTCAGCCTTCAGCAAAATCTTGCAAAGGAACGCAGCCTGTTGATTGACGGGCGGGACATCGGCACAGTGGTTCTGCCGGATGCCAAAGTCAAGATTTTTCTGACAGCCAGCGTGGAGGATCGCGCCCTGCGCCGCTTTCACCAGTTGATCGATGCAGGTATTGATGCGGACTATTCCACTGTGCTCAAGGATCTGATCGCCCGAGACGAACAGGATCAAAACCGTCAGACAGATCCCCTGCGTCCGGCGCAGGATGCCATCATCCTGGATACAACGAACCTGAAATTTGAAGAGTCCCTGCAAAAAATGCTGGCCATTGTCTGTGAAGTCTATGAGCAAAACTAAAATGAAATCAAGCGGCACGCCATTTTACCGCTTCGCACGGTGTCTGCTGAGCATCTTTTCTTTTTTGTTTTATCCCTGCAAGCTGATCAACCCCGAGCAGGCAAATCTGAAAAAACCGTTTATTTTGATTTGCAATCACCAAAGCATGATGGATCCCGTGCTTCTGGGAGTCAAGTTTCCACAGTATGAGATCCATTTTATTGGCAAACGCGAAATCACCAAGTTTTTGCCGCTCAAGTGGATCGTGGAACGGCTGCATATGATCGCCGTATCGCGTCATATGAGCGACCTGGCTGCCATGCGCGCTGCCGGGGCGGTGCTTAAATCCGGCGAGGTGCTGGGCATCTTTCCGGAAGGACGGCGTTCTTGCGGATCACCGATGGAACAGATGGAGTCAGGCGTCAGCCTGCTTGCCCTGCGCCACAAGACGCCCCTGCTGCCTGTTTATATCACCAGCCGTCCACGCCCTTTCCACCGGGTCAGCATGGTCATCGCCCCGCCCATCCTGGTTGACAGCCTGGCCCGGGACGGTATAGACAAGAGCGCCAGCGATCAGCTCAGCGAGCAAATCAAACAGGTATACCGCGACCTGGAGAGCAAAAACATTAAAAAAACATCTTGCGCATGACAAGGCTTTATGGTTTGTGTAAAATTGCTTATTGGAGGTAGTTTGATTTAATGCCCATTGAAGTGGCCGGCAGCGCGGGGTTTTGCATGGGGGTCAACCGTGCGGTCAGCACAGCGCTGACAGTTTCCCAGGATGCCAGGGCACAGGGCACACAGGCTTTTACTCTGGGTGAGCTCATCCATAATCCCGCGGTCATTGCCGCGTTGGAGAAGGAAGGCGTCAAGCCGGTCCGGTCGCCTGAGGAAGCGCATGGCGCTATACTGATTATCAGGAGCCATGGGACCGATCCTCGTACTTTGAGGAGATGTCACCAAAGTGCGAGCGAGGTGATCGATTGCACCTGTCCATTCGTCCAACACGTTCACCGTCTGGTGGAGGCGCACAGCAGCAACGGAAGCCCGGTCATCATCCTTGGTGACGCGAACCACCCTGAGGTAGCAGGCATTGTCGGCTGGTGTTCCGGTCCCAGCTATGTTATCTCCGATGCCAGGCAAATAGACGATTTGCCCAGGGATTTGAACAATATGCTGCTGGTCAGTCAAACTACTTATCCCCCGGCCCAGTTTTCCGCCATGTTACCGCTTTTATTATCACGCTATCCGGGTTTGCGGTATGAAAACACCATCTGCAAGGCCACCCAGACCCGTCAGGCAGAGGCGGAAGCGCTGGCCAGGCGTTCCGATATCATGGTTGTAGTAGGCGGTAAACACAGCGCAAACACGCTCAAGCTGGCGCAGACCTGCCGCGCCTTATGTCCGCGGACCTACCTGGTCGAAAGCGCTCAAGAGCTAAGAGATATCGCTTTTGACCCGGTTTTTGAAAGAGTTGGTATCACCGCTGGTGCATCAACACCGGCGTGGTCACTTAAGGAGGTTGTTGACTTTATGAACGACAAGGAACTCAATGGTCAGATCCAGAACCCTGAAACGCCCCAGGCCCCGGAGGAGATCATGGACACAGCGGTAGAAACTGTCCAGGAAGCCGAGACCGCTGTGGAGGAAATCCCACAAGCCGCTGAAGAAGTGGCAGCAGAAACCGCCCCGGCTGAAGAAGCTCCCACAGCTGAGGAGGCACCCGCTGCCGAGGCAGCTCCGGCTGAAGAAGCTCCCGCAACTGAGGAGGCTCCCGCTGCTGAGGCAGCTCCGGCTGAAGAAGCTCCCACAGCTGAGGAAGCTCCCGCTGCTGAGGCAGCTCCGGTTGAAAAAGCGCCCGCAGCCGCGGCAGCCCAGGCTGAGCACAAAACAGAACCCAGCTTCATGGATGCTGTCGCAGCCAGCATGGCCCGCATCCGCACCGGCCAGACCATCACCGGCAAGGTTGTGCAGATTACCGATGACGAAGTATGCGTCAACATCGGCTATAAGTCTGACGGCCTGCTCAAGCGGGATGAAATGGTCGACAAGGATGTGGAGCTCGGGGACGAGATCGAAGTCGAAGTCGTCAAGGTCAACGACGGTGAAGGCAATGTCATTCTCTCTCAGCGCAACATCGTCAACCGCAAGGTATGGGCTGATCTGATGGAGAAATACCATAAGGGCGAGCTTGTGAAAGGCCTTGGCAGGGAAGCTGTCAAGGGCGGTCTGCTGGCCAGCGTCGAAGGTGTGCGCGCTTTCATCCCGGCCTCCCATTTAGCCCAGCGCTATGTGGACAAGATTTCCCAGTTTGTCGGTCAGGAATTGAAGCTGAAGATCATCGAGGTGGATGAGGTTAAGAAGCGCCTTGTTGCCAGCCGCAAGGAAGCCCTGGCGCAAGAAAGCGCCGCCATCCGCGAAGCGGTCTGGAGCCAGCTGGAGGAGGGCGCCGTTGTCAAGGGCATCGTGCGCCGCTTTACCAACTTCGGTGCTTTTGTGGATTTGGGCGGTGTTGACGGCTTGATCCATGTATCAGACCTGAGCTGGAACCGCTCTGTTGTTCCAAGCGAAGTGCTCACTGCCAATGAAGAGATCGAGGTCAAGATCCTCTCCCTGGATCGTGAGCGCAACCGCATCTCCCTTGGCTACAAGCAGCTGCAGCCGCGTCCCTGGGACAACGTTGAGGAGAAATATCCCGTGGGCTCGGTGCTGACCCGCAAAATCGTGCGCGTACGCCCCTTCGGCGCCTTCATTGAGCTGGAGCCCGGTGTGGACGGGCTGGTTCATATCTCTCAGATTTCTCATACGCGCGTTGAAAAAATTGAAGACGCCGTCCATCCCGGACAGGAAGTCAACGTGAAGGTGCTGTCCGTGGATCCGGTGGCCAAGCGCATCAGCCTGTCCATCCGCGAGACCCTGGAAAACCCCTACTTCGTCAGCGCACAGCAGCATGACAATGAACAGGTCAGCCAGAAGACCGAACAGGCTCCCCAGTATGAAGCCCCGGCCTATTCCGAAACGGATCGTCCCGAAACCGCGGTGGAGCTGGCCATGCGCAAGGCGCGTGAGGAGCTGGAGGCTCAGGAGCAGAACAACAAACCCGAAGCGGAGTAAGATCTCTCCTGTTCAATCGCAGCAGGGAGCCGGGTTTGGCTCCCTGTTTTTTGTTTGATGCTGATGTAAAGCCTGTTTGCATCCAAAGCGGCGAGGGATTTTGTTGGCCTGCAAGGAAGGAAACCGATGGCGTAGCTAAAGCCGCGTCGAGGCTGACTGACACAGCAGGGCGACAAAAGACCCGGCGCAACGATGCAATAAAGATTGGAATCAGTATCACTACAAAAAACCCACCAGCTGGACCGGCGGGTTTTGAAAAAAATCTGACAAAAGATTCTATTAGAACTTCAGGGTATTCAGGCGGACGGAGGGGCCCATGGTGGCGCTCAGGTAGAGCGAGCGCAGATAGACACCCTTGGCTGTGCTGGGCTTGGCCTTGACAACCGCGTCCATCAGCACGTTGAGGTTTTCAAGGAGCTGCTCATCGGTGAAGGAAACCTTGCCGATCGGGCAGTGCGCGATGGCGGTCTTGTCGATGCGGTACTCAACCTTGCCGCCCTTGATGTCAGCAACCGCTTTGGTCACGTCGTTGGTGACCGTGCCGGACTTGGGATTGGGCATCAGGCCCTTGGGGCCCAGGATGCGGCCGATTTTGCCTACGACGCCCATCATATCCGGAGTGGCGACGCAGACATCAAAGTCAAACCAGTTCTCAGTGCGGATCTTCTCAACCAGCTCGGCTTCGCCCACATAGTCAGCGCCTGCCTGGCGTGCTTCCTCGGCCTTTTCGCCCTTGGCAAACACTAGGACGCGCACCACGCGGCCGGTGCCATGGGGAAGCACCACCGCGCCGCGCACCTGCTGATCCGCGTGGCGGGGATCTACGCCCAAGCGAATGGACAGCTCGATGGTCTCGTCGAATTTTGCTTTGCCGGTCTGCTTGACAAGGCTGATGGCATCAGCCGGATCATACAGCTTGCTTTCATCAATGAGCTTTTTGGACTCAAGATACTTCTTGCCGTGTTTCATGTATACTTCCTCCCTGTGGTAATAGCGGCGCAATGTCCTCCCACACGCTTCCTTTATTCCTCGACGGTGACGCCCATGCTGCGGGCAGTGCCTTTGACCATGCTCATCGCCGCCTCAATGCTGCCGGCGTTCAGATCGACCATCTTGGTGGCCGCGATCTCACGAACCTGGTCCTTGGTAAGCTGAGCAACCTTGATCTTGTTGGGTTTATCACTGCCGCTCTCGATGTTCAGCGCCTTTTTAATCAGCACAGGCACCGGCGGCGTCTTGGTGATAAAGGTAAAGGAGCGGTCCGAATAGACCGTGATCACAACGGGGATAATGTACCCCGCCTGCTTTGCGGTACGCTCGTTAAACTCCTTGCAGAAACCGGGGATGTTCACGCCATGCTGGCCCAGCGCCGGACCGATCGGGGGCGCGGGGGTCGCCTTGGCGGCGTTAACTTGCAGTTTGATGACTGCTGCGACTTTTTTTGCCATGTTTGTGGCTCCTCCTCAATAATGTGGTTATGGCGGCGCTGTGCGCCTCCCACTGGAAAACGTACGGTTCAGGTGACCTTCTCGGCCTGGTCCAATTCAATCTCCACCTGCATCTCGCGGCCCAGGAACATCTTGACCTTGACCTGAAGCTTGCCGCGGGCCACGTCCACCGCTTCAACAGTTCCGGTGAAGTTCTCCAGGGGACCGGACAGGATGCGGATTTCCTCGCCGACAACAAGCTTGGTGGCTTCAGCCTGGGGCTGGCTGTTCATCATGATTTCAAACTCAGCGTCCGTCAGCGGCACCGGTTTGCTCTCCGGGCCGACAAAGCCCGTGACGCCGCGCGTGTTGCGCACGACATACCAGGACTCCGAGGTGATGATCATCTTGACAAGCACATAGCCGGGAAAGGTTTTGTGCTGGGTAATCACACGCTTGCCATTCTTGATCTCGGCGACTTCTTCAATAGGTACCTGGACCTCCTGGATCAGGTGCTGCATGCGGTTGTTTTCAGCAGCCTTCTCCAGGTTGTCCTTGACCTTGTTTTCGTAGCCGGAATAGGTATGTACAACATACCAGGCAGCCGTTTTGCTGTTTTGGTTCAAATCCTGTTCTGGCATCGCTTCACCCATCAGCCTGCCCAGCTGGACAGCAGCTTGACAACCTCGGTGGAGCCCATGTCAAGCAGACCGATCACCACACCCATGAACACCATGAAAGCCAATACAAGCAAGGTTGAGTTGATCAGGTTCTCACGGGTGGGCCAGGTCACCTTGCGAAGCTCACGCCAGGTGTTTTTGAAAGGCTTGACGATGTTGGCAGGCAGGTTCTTGAAGAAGTTAAGAACCTTGTCAACCGTGCTGTTTTTTGCCTTTTTGGCCGGAACACGCTTGGACTTGTCTTCTGACATCTTGCTTACCTCGTCTCACGGTGAGCCGTATGCTTCTTGCAGAAGCGGCAATACTTGCTCAACTCAATCCTCTCGGGGTTGTTCTTCTTGTTCTTGATGGTGTTGTAGTTGCGCTGCTTGCACTCAGTACAAGCCAACACGATGTTGGTGCGCGCTTCCTTTACTGCCATGTTTTACACCTCTCTCTGTCGGACGCAGGGGATCAGTCTTCGATGACGCGGGCAACGGCGCCGGAGCCAACAGTGTGGCCGCCCTCACGGATGGCGAAGCGAAGTCCCTGCTCAATCGCGATGGGCGTGATCAGCGTGACTTCCATCTGAACGTTGTCACCGGGCATCACCATCTCTACGCCTTCAGGCATCTTGATGGAGCCGGTCACGTCCGTGGTGCGGAAATAGAACTGCGGACGGTAGCCGTTGAAGAAAGGCGTGTGACGGCCGCCTTCCTCCTTGGTCAGCACGTACACTTCGCTGAAGAAATGCGTATGAGGCTTGATCGAACCGGGCTTGGCTAGTACCTGGCCACGCTCGATTTCCGTGCGCTGGACGCCGCGAAGCAACGCCCCGATGTTGTCACCCGCCTGGCCCTTGTCCAGCATCTTGTGGAACATCTCAACACCGGTCACCACGACAGCGCGCGGCTTCTCCATCAAACCTACGATCTCCACAGTGTCGGACACCTTGACTTCGCCGCGCTCTACACGGCCGGTCGCCACGGTGCCGCGCCCGGTGATGGAGAAAACGTCCTCAACAGGCATCAGGAAAGGACGATCCACCGCGCGCGCGGGCGTGGGAATATAGTTGTCCACCGTATCCATCAGCTCATAGATGCATTTGCACTCAGGAGCGTTCTGCGGATCAGAGCCGTCTTTTTGCATATACTCCAGGGCCTTGAGCGCGCTGCCCTTGGTAATCGGAATCTCATCGCCCGGGAAATCATAGCTGTTGAGCAGATCACGGACCTCCATCTCAACCAGCTCAAGCAGTTCCTCGTCATCCATCAGGTCGATCTTGTTCATGAATACGACCATCGAGGGCACGCCAACCTGACGGGCCAGCAGGATGTGCTCGCGCGTTTGCGGCATCGGGCCGTCGGGCGCGGACACCAGCAGGATCGCGCCGTCCATCTGCGCCGCGCCGGTGATCATGTTCTTGACATAGTCAGCGTGGCCGGGGCAGTCCACGTGCGCATAGTGACGGTTCTCAGTCTCATACTCCACGTGCGAGGTGTTGATCGTGATCCCGCGAGCCTTCTCTTCGGGTGCCTTGTCGATCTGGTCGTAGGCCATCGCCTGCGCGTGGCCTGCCTTGGCCAGCACCATCGTGATCGCCGCGGTCAAAGTGGTCTTGCCATGGTCAACGTGGCCGATCGTGCCGATGTTGACGTGTGGCTTGGTACGCTCAAATTTCTGTTTTGCCATGGTATCCTCCTTAGGATTTCTTCCAATAATCTTAATAGTGTCCCAGGATCTTTTCCGCGATGCTGTGCGGCACTTCCTCATAATGATCAAAGGACATCGTGAACGAGCCGCGCCCCTGCGTCTTGCTGCGCAGGTCGGTGGCGTACCCGAACATCTCGCTGAGCGGGACAAAGGAATGAATAATCTCGTCCCCCAAGCGTGCCTCATAGGTCTCAATGCGGCCACGCCTGGCGCTTAAATCGCCAATCACGTCGCCCATGTACTGATCCGGTACGATGACCTCCACCTTCATCACGGGTTCCATCAGGCAGCTGTCAGCCATGCGCATGGCATTCTTGAAAGCCAGGGAACCGGCGATTTTGAAAGCGATTTCTGAAGAGTCAACCTCATGATAAGAGCCGTCCAGCAAGGTGGCTTTGAAGTCCACAACCTCATAGCCGCCCAGGATGCCCGACAGGGCCGCTTCCCGGATGCCTGCGTCAATGGGCGCGATGAACTCGCGCGGTATGACGCCGCCGACGATCTTGCTTTCAAAGGAATAACCTTCACCGGGTTGGGTGGGGCTGATCTCTATCACGCAATGACCATATTGGCCGTGACCGCCGGACTGACGCACATGGCGGCCCTCGCCGCGCGCTGTCTTGCGGATGGTCTCGCGGTAGGCAACCTGGGGCTTGCCGATGTTGGCTTCCACCCGGAACTCCCGCAACATGCGGTCCACGATGATCTCCAGGTGCAGCTCGCCCATGCCTGCAATGATGGTCTGACCGGTCTCTTGGTCGGTGTAGGTCTTGAAGGTAGGGTCTTCCTCGGCAAGGCGCGTGAGCGCATAGCTCAGCTTTTCTTGCCCCGCCTTGGTCTTGGGCTCAATGGCCACACGGATCACCGGATCGGGGAACTCAAGGGACTCAAGGATGATGGGCGCCTTGTCGTCGCACAGGGTATCGCCGGTGGTGGTTTCCTTGAGACCGACTGCGGCTGCGATATCACCTGCAAAGACGCTTTCCACGTCCTCGCGGTGATTGGAGTGCATGCGCAAAATGCGGCTGAAGCGCTCGCGCTTGCCCTTGGTAGAGTTGTAAATGTAGGAATTGGCGGACACCTGCCCCGAGTAGACGCGGAAGAACGCCAGCTTGCCCACAAAGGGATCCACGGCGATCTTGAATGCCAGGGCGGAGAAGGGCTCATCATCCCTTGGATGGCGCTCCACCTGCTTGCCGGTCTTGGGGTTAATGCCCTGGACGGAAGGGATGTCCACTGGGGATGGCATGTAGTCGCATACCGCGTCCAGCAACGGCTGAACACCCTTGTTGCGGTATGATGTCCCGCACAGCACAGGGGTAATCTCACAGGCGATGGTGGTCTTGCGAATGGCAAAAACCAAATCCTCGCGGGTGATTTCCTCACCGTTGAAGAACTTTTCCATCAGCCTTTCATCGGTGCCGATCACGGCGTCAATCAGCCTTTCACGGTATTCTTCGGCCAGGGGCAACAAGTCCTCGGGGATGTCCTCCTCACGGATATCCTTGCCCTCATCATCGTAATAGACCTCGGCCTTCATGCGCACAAGGTCAACGATTCCGACAAACGTATTTTCACTGCCAATAGGCAACTGGATGGGAACGGCATTGGCGTTGAGACGCTCATTGAGCATATTGACAACCCGGTAGAAATCCGCGCCGTTGATGTCCATTTTGTTGATATAGGCAAGCCGGGGCACATCGTACTTGTTCGCCTGGCGCCACACAGTCTCGCTTTGCGGCTCCACGCCGCCCTTGGCGCAAAACACCGCCACAGCACCGTCCAGTACACGCAAAGAACGTTCGACCTCGACGGTGAAGTCCACGTGGCCGGGCGTATCGATGATGTTGACGCGATAACCTTTCCACACCGCTGTTGTCGCAGCGGAGGTGATGGTAATCCCGCGTTCTTTTTCCTGGTCCATCCAGTCCATGGTAGCGCCGCCTTCATGGGTTTCTCCCATGCGGTGGACGCGGCCAGTATAAAACAGGATGCGCTCGGTCGTCGTCGTCTTGCCCGCATCAATGTGGGCCATGATGCCGATGTTCCGAACCATGTCCAGGGGCCAGTCTCTCAGCATGTAAAACAGAACTCCTTTATTGTGGCAGAGCCTTGCTTACCAGCGGTAATGGGCAAAAGCCTTGTTGGCCTCGGCCATGCGGTGCATCTCTTCCTTGCGCTTGACCGCGTTGCCGGTATTGTTGGCAGCGTCCATAATCTCGCCAGCCAGGCGTTCAGCCATGGTCTTCTCGCCACGCTTGCGGCTGAAGTCCACCAACCAGCGCAGGGCCAGGGTCTGGCGGCGCTCCGGACGGATCTCCATGGGCACCTGGTAGGTTGCGCCGCCGACACGGCGGGCCTTGACCTCAAGCTGGGGCAGGATGTTGTTCAGCGCGTCCTGAAAGACATCGCCGGGCTCCCTGCCGGTCTTCTCACGGATCATGCTGAAGGCTGAATAGCATACATTCTGCGCGACACCGCGCTTGCCATCCAGCATAATCTGGTTGATCAGTTTGGTCACGGTGACTGTCCCGTAAATGGGATCGGGCAGCACTTCTCGCTTGGGAATAAATCCACGACGGGGCATATTTTCCTCCTCAAATTGAACATTGGTGAGCCGGAGGCTGGCGGCATTTCAGCACAATGCCATCCATCGCAAGCGGCCCTGACGGCTTCCCTGAAAGCATGCCCCGCGGTTCCAAGACGGGACACGGTGAAGAAGCCACAGCGGCCTGACCGGCGTGGTTTGCTTATTTCTTGGGACGTTTGGCGCCGTACAGCGAACGGCCTTGATTGCGCTTGGCAACCCCGGCTGTATCCAGCGCGCCGCGGATAATGTGGTACCGCACGCCAGGCAGATCGCGCACACGGCCGCCGCGGATCAGCACCACGCTGTGCTCCTGCAGGTTGTGGCCAATCCCGGGGATGTAACATGTGCCTTCAATCTGGTTGGTCAGACGGATTCTGGCGATTTTGCGCAGGGCCGAATTAGGCTTTTTCGGGGTGGTTGTCTTGACGGACAGACACACGCCGCGCTTTTGCGGACAACCCTGCAGGATGGGCGCATCAGATTTCTTGACAATCTTCTTGCGGCCTTTGCGGATCAATTGATTGATCGTGGGCAATTAGGGCACCTCCTGAATTTTGATCGGAGCCTGGGCAACAGGTCTCCTCCTATAACATTCCCGCAACCCATGGGAATATATAGTCTGTGGTTGGCTCAGTCTCTGACGAGGGCTGCGGCGGCTGCGGGCACCTGGATGCCACACATCCTTCCCAGCTCCCTCATGGTCAGCACCCGGACAATCGGAACGCCGCGGCTTTCGGCTTCCCGGGCAATGTCCTCCACCAGCAGGGCATCTGCATCCACGGCCAGATACACCTGCAGGGCCCTGCCCTGTATGAGCGCCCGGAGCGTCTGCTTGATGCCGACCGCTTTGCGTTCCCCGGAAGCCAGCGAATGTGTCACCAAATCCTCCATCGACTGAGGTAATTGCCATGCGGCAGGCAACTTTATCATAATACTATTGTTTTTACCGTTTTGTCAATGATTCTGTCATGAAAGTTTTCATCAAGGCGGATATAAAGAGGAGCGCTGAAAACAACCGCCAAATGCCGTGATCCTCACAGCTTCCAGGGAAAACATTCTGCGTGCAAACCTTTGGGCAGACGCCCGACAATGGTATAGTATAGAAAACCTTAAGGAGGGTCAAGATGACACTGGAAGAAGCCAGGCTGGCGCTGGACGGCATCGACGCACAGCTTGCCCGGCTGTTTGATCAGCGCATGCAGGTCATTGACCGGATCGCTGTCATCAAGCAGGGCAGCGGCGCGCCTGTGCACAATCCCGCCCGCGAGGCGGCGGTGACCGGGCGGCTGCTTGAGATGACCGGTACTGTCTACCGCGAGGAGCTGCTGGCCCTGTATGATGCGATCTTTGCCATCAGCCGCGCCCGGCAGGAGCATTTGGCCGCACAGGCAAAAGAACAACAAAGCTGAGCGTTTGACCAGGCAGGCCTGAGGGTTTATAATCCTCTCAGACTCTGGATCGGGAGGCGCAATGGATCGCGAAGGCAACGGCATCAGCCGGTACCGCATGGTCATCATCACCGCCGCGCTGGCGCTGTTGATCGTTTTGATCTTATTCATCATGGGCGTCTTTGGCGGCGGGGCCAGGCGCCTGTCGGTCACCAAGCTGCGCTGCATCGCCACCCAGCAGGTCACGCCCTTTGGCGACAAGGTGCTCTATTATGACGGCACCACGCTGTTTTGTTTGAACGCCAACGGCACGGAGCAATGGAAGTACGCCCTGGGCCCGGGCGCCCGCTTCACAGCCAGCGAGGACATCGTGACCGCCTGGGTAGGCGGGCACCTGCACATTCTCAACCGCGCAGGGCATGCCACCTATAACGACCGGCTGCCCGATACCATTCAGTTCGCCAAGGCAGGCAGGCAGTATGTGGCCGCGGTCATCGGCGAGGGTTTCAGCCCCATGCTGCTGGTCAAGGATATCAACGGACTGGCAGTGGATTCAGAATCCGTCGCCTATGCCGACAAAATGATCATGGACATGGATTTCTTTGAAAACGGCGACTACCTGTGGACCACCGCGCTGGATGTGTACGGCGTTTCTCCGGCGACCATCATGAACATCTACCGGGTGGGCGCAATGAACACGGGCGAAGTGGACCTGGGCGAGGAAATTACCTACAAGGTTTTGTATGCGGGCGGCAAGCTGCATACCATCAACACCAAGGAACTCAACCTGTATGATTACCGCGGGACGCTGGACCCTTTCTCTAAGCAGCTGGTCTATGGCTGGAAGCTGGTGGACGCCAATGTTTCCGGCAGCGGCGCCACCATGCTTTTCGCTCCGGAGATGCAAACAGCCAACGAGCAGACGATTACCGAGCTGCGCGTGCTGACAGGCAACAAGCAGGACAGGCGCTATACCCTGCCCAACAGCTGCGTGGGCGCGGGGCTCAAGGGCAGCACCATCTTCGCCATCTCAGCGGACACGCTCTATCAGGCAGAGTTCAACGCCCAGCGCTTCTCGGCATTGAAGCTGCCGCTGAAATCCCCCATCACCGGCTACATCGGCAAGCTGTCCAACAACGCCAGCCTGGTCAGCAGCGGGCTGGACGTGTACCTGATTACCCTGCCCTGACAGGAGGGAGGACATTCTTGAATCTGATTGATTTGATCTTGCTTGGCGTTCTGGGCATCAGCGTGGTATACGGGCTGTACCATGGCTTTATCCAGTCAGTCGCCAGCCTGCTGGGCGCGGGTATATCCATCATCGCAGGGCTGGTTTTCGGCCCGCAGTTGACCGCCCTGCTCTCAGGCAGCCGTTCCCTCCGGGAAATACTTGTCAATTATTCCGATGCCGTTGTGCGCGTGGGCGACTATGAGCTGGCCTCGGCCCCGGTGGCCCAGGTGTCCGGCAATCTGCTGGAGACTGTGCTCAGCAGCGTGTCTTTCCCGGAGCCCATAGAAAACCTGCTGCGAAACAACATCATCACACAGGCCTTCTCCGGCAAGGGCCTGGCCACTGTCAATGACTATGTGTCAAACACGCTGATCCAGTCGATCCTCAGCGTCCTGAGCTTCCTGGCCTGTTTCCTGATCGCCTATTTGATCTGGATGTTCATTGTATCCATCATCCGCAACGTGTTTGAGTTTCCGGTGCTCCGTCAGCTGGACTGGCTGGCCGGCGCGCTGTTTGGCTTGGCGCGCGGCGCGGTCATCTGCTATTTGCTGGTGCTGTTGATTCCTTTGATTCAGGTGGCTGTGCCGGATGAGCGCTTTGCCGCGTTCATGCAGAACAGCCAGGTAGCGGATCTATTCCGCAATGACGGCTTGTTTGTTCGTATCATCAAGGGCGGCTAAGGCTGTCTGCCGAGAACGGGAATCCCCTGGCGGAGCCAGGGGATCCGTTTCGGATTCACAGGATCCCTTGCCTTTACCGTGCCGGCAAATCCCCCGTATCCTTGTCAAAGAAAGGATGATCCTTGACAGCTTCATAGCGGGCGTTGAGCATCTTCTCATCCTCCGGGGCATAGCTTGCCAGGAAGGCCTGCTCATAATGCGAGAGCATGAAAGACTGGCACTCCCAGTTGCCCGGGGGAACCAGGATATCCACACCCAGATGCAGAGCGTAGCGCATGGCAGCCAGGCGGGCATTGCCGTCCTCCTTGTCAAGGGGTTTGCACCATGACTTGGGCCAGATGGATTGCCGGCGCTCCTGATCGCTCAGCCAGGCGCGCTCGACAATGGACTTGATGCCCAGCAGGCCAAAGCCTTTCTCGCGCTTCAATTCCACCAGAGCGCTGCCGATGCCCTGACCTTTGTGCAGCATCCAGTTGACAGGGAACATGACCGTGTCAAAATCATAACGTTTGAGCGCCTCCAGGGCCGCCCGCTCGCTATGGGCGCTGAAACCAACCTTGCGCACCAGGCCCTGCCGGCGAAACTTCACCACCATGTCCATGGCGCCTCCCGGGCCAAAGGCTGTTTCCACATCCTCCGGCGTGGTCAGGGAATGCAGCTGGTAGACATCAAACCAATCGGTATGCAGACGCTTCAGGGACTTATAAAAATCCTTCTCCGCATCGACCGCCTTGCGATTGGTCGTTTTACATGCCAGATAGACATCCTTGCGGTAAGGCCTGAGCGACTTGCCAAGGATCAGCTCGGCATTGCCATAACTGGGAGCCACATCAAAATAGTTGACGCCCGCTTCGACCGCCTGGCTGACATAGCGGTCAGAATCCGCCTGCTGCTCGTTCATGCTGACGATGCCGGCATAGGCAACAGGCGCGACCTGGTACCCGGTTTTGCCCAGGGGGACTTTCTTCATGGATGGATTTCCTTTCATTATGATTCACTCGGATGCGCCAGCAGGTCAATCAGGCGGTTGCTGCGCTTGAGAAATCCCTTGAGCTCCTCACCTTCCAGGGGGCGGGAGGACAGCCGCGCCAGGTCAAACACCTGCTCGATCAGAAGCTGCTGCTTTTCTCCCTCCTCCATGGCGGCAATGGCCTGCACGCTTTTGTTGGCGCGGTTGAGCACCAGGGTATAGCGCTCAGGCAGGCTGTTCTTTTCTCCGTATATCCGGGATATATCCTTGAAGCGGCGCAGCTGCTCATCCTCAGTCAGCATGCCAGGTATGTCAGGATCGGACAGCGCCTCCAGCTGCACCACCAGTTCAGGTTGCTCCAGCACCTCACGGATGCGCTTTTCCAGCGCTTCACGGTCCAGTTCCTTGCCTTCCTCGGTTTCCGCCTGCAGCCCCTTGACATCAGCGTCCACGCGCATAAACTGCATGTCCGCGCCGCCGGCGTATTCCAGGAAGGACATAAAGTTGACATCGATCAGCGTATCCATGATCGCCACATCGATGCCCTTGCTCTCAAAGGGCGCCACACTGGCGGCCTGGCGTGCGGGGTCTGTCGTGTAATAGGCCTTTTTCTCAGCCTTGCCCTCGTTGCGCGCCTTGTACTCATCCAGGGTCAGATAGTCACCCCTGGTGGTTTTCAGCAGCAGGGAACCCTTGACCGCGTCATAAAACTTCCGGTCCGATACGCTGCCGTACTTGATGAAGGGATGGATGTCATCCCAATAGGTCTGATAGGTTTCGCGCTGGCCGGAGAACAACTCATTGAGCTTGTCCGCCACCTTCTTGACGATATGCTGTGACAGCCGCCGGACATAGCCGTCGTTTTGCAGGAAGGAACGGGAGACATTCAGCGGCAGGTCAGGGCAGTCAATGACGCCCTTGAGCACCATAAGGAACTCGGGAATGACCTCCTTGATGTTGTCAGCCACAAACACCTGGCGGTTGAACAGCTTGATCTGACCGTCATGACCGGAAAAATCGCGCTTGATGCGCGGGAAGTACAAAATACCCTTGAGGTTGAAGGGATAGTCCACATTCAGGTGGATCCAGAACAGGGGATCCTCCCAGGTATTGAAGAGCTTTCGGTAGGTCTGCTTGTATTCGTCCTCGCTGCACTCCCGGGGCGCCTTGAGCCACAGGGGGTGGGTGTCATTGATCATCTCCGGGCCGGGCGCTTCCTCTTCGGTCAAAAGCTCCGGCTCCTCCTGCGCCTGCCCGGCTTCGTCCCCAGACCGCTCTGCAGCCTTTTTCTCAGCCTCCTCGCGGCGCTGCTGCTGCGCTTTCTCCTGGCGGGCAATGTCCTCCAGATCCTGGAAATAAACCGGGACCGACATATATCCGCAATATTTATCCAGCACCGCATGCACTGTGGCGCCCTCCAGAAACTCTTTCTCCTCCTCCATAATATGCATGGTAATGGTGGTACCCCTCGTTGTGCGGGCGCCCTCCTCCATCTCATAGCGGATGCCGTCCTCACTGGTCCAGCGCACCGGCTGCGCGCCCTCCTGATAGGAGAGCGAATCGATGGTGACGCGGTCGGCTGCCATGAAGGCAGAATAAAACCCCAGACCAAAATGGCCGATGATGCCCGAGGCGTCTTCCCCGGTATAATTCTTAAGGAATTCCTCAGCGCTGGAGAAGGCGACTTGGTTGATATACTGGTCAACCTCCTGCGCGGTCATGCCAATGCCGTTGTCCGAAACACGGATTTCGCCCTTTTCCTTGTCCAGCGTCACCATGACGGACAGCTCCTCGCCTTCCGGGGCGCCTTGAACCATTTTGAGCTTGGTGATGGCATCCACGCCGTTTGAGACGATCTCACGCAGGAAGATGTCCTTGTCTGAATACAGCCAGCGCTTGATGACCGGCATGATGTTTTGAGCGTCAATGGAAATAGTGCCCTGCCGCGGGCTGTTTGCCTGTTGTTGCTGCTTTGTAGCCATGAATGAATCCTCCGGGAAGTATTTGCCTGTTTATTATATCACCCCCTCGCGGGCTGCGCAAGTAAAAATTAGCACTCGGGGTGATCGAGTGCTAATTGTGGCAAGATCCGTCTATTCCTTGACGCCGCCAACCGCAACGCCGGCAATGATGTATTTGCTCAGCGCGAAGTAGACCACCATCAGCGGCAGGGCGGTCAGGGTGAGCCCGACGTAGATGGAGCCGTATTCAGTGCGGTAGATGTCCCCGCGCAGCTCCTTGACCATCATGGGCAGGGTTTTCATGGTGGGGTTGGACAACAGCATCAACGGGGTGATGTAGTTGTTCCAGGAGCCAATCACCGCCATGATGCCCATGGTTGCCATCGCGGGCATCATCAAAGGCATGACGATCCTGTTGAATGTGAAAAATTCTCCGGCGCCGTCAATGCGGGAGGCCTCCACCAGGGACAGCTGCAGGTTCGCGCTGAGGTACTGCTTGAGGAAGAAGACCGTGCCGGGCGCCGCGATCGCCGGGATAATCAGCGGGATGTAGCTGTTAACCAGGTTGAGCCTGTACATGAACATATAAAAGCCTGTGGCAGTTACCTGGCCGGGAATCATGATGATGGCCAGGATGAAGCCATACAGGAACTTGCTGCCCTTGAAGTTATACACAGACAGGCCGTAGGCGGTCAGCGAGGAGAAGTACACGCTGAGAATGGTCGAGCCAAAAGCGATGATGGCGCTGTTCTTAAAGCCCACCATGATGTCAAACTGCTTGCCGGTGAGGATGTTGAGGTTGTTCCTGAAATAGGTGCTTGGCAAGAGAGAGACGCCCTGCTGGATCTGATAGGTGGAACGCGTGGCGTTGACGATCATCAGCCAGAAGGGCAGCAAGCTCAACAGGCTCAGCGCGATACAGACCACATAGATCATCGTGCGCTTGGAATTGTGCACGCCCGAAGCGTTCAACAGCAGCGCCAAGAGCGGCAGCAGGATCAGCGGGAACTGAAGCCCTGTCATCCTGGCGTCGGTATAAGGGCTTTGGATCGGGAAGGCGCGCAATCTGAGCAGGGCATACAGCAGGACCAGCAAAGCGCCCAGGTTCAGCAAACCCGACACCGTGTACGCCTTGCTGACCAGGCGGGCCCGCCCAAGCAGCATGAGCAGCAAGGCGCCGGCCAGCAGCCCGGCAGCCAGATACACCAGCAGACGGTATTGATCAGTTTGCGGCTGGTAAATCCTGGATTCATTGATGCGGGTCTGGTCAAACTGCAGCTGCGCTGGCAAGTCGGCCTGCGGCAGCAGCGCATAGGTCAGCGCGCTGCCGCTCCCCTGCTGTTTGAGCTCCTCCGCCTGCGCCAGGTATTCGTCAAGGGTCGCCTGGGCTTTTTCTACCTTGGCCTTTTGCTTGTCCAGCTTGTCCTGCGGATCCCCCTGGGCAACATAGCGATCATAGGTCGCCTGATAGTCGGAGACCCTGCGGGTGTACTTGTCGATATCCTTTTGCAGCATGCCCAGCGCATCCTCCGGGAAACGGGCCAGCGGCAGGAACATGGCCAGGATGCTGAGCACAAGGAGGGCTGAAATCAACAGCCATCTTGCCTTTTTCATGACGCCTTCCTCCTTAAGCTCCGCGCAGAATCCCGATCACGCAACACCCAAAACAACATCAGACTGATGATGACGATAAAGATGAACAGAATAATCGAAGCCGCGCTTGCGTAATTGAAGTTGCGCGAGCCGGTGAAGGCCTGCTGATAAATGAAGCGCGCCACGGTGTTGGTGGTTTTGTTGGGATTGCCCTCAGTAAGCAGGTGCGGGATGTCAAACATCTGCAGGCCGCCAATCATGCTGGTGACCAGGTTGAACAGCAGGATGGGCTTGATCAGGGGCAGCGTGATGCGGTAAAAGGTCTGCCGGCTGCTGCAGCCATCCACCAGAGCCGCCTCATACAACTCCGGGCTGATGCCCATGATGCCCGCAATCATGATGATCATCGTGTTGCCGTACCACATCCACCATTGCACGAAGCTGATGATGGTGCGCGAGGCCGTGGTGCTTCTGAAAAATTCAAAGGGCGCGTGCAGGATGCCCAGCTGCTGCAAAAGCGAGTTGGCCGGCGCAATGGGGTAGCTGAAAATGGAGTAAAACAGCACCGCGATGGTAGCGGCCGTGATGATGTTGGGCATGAAAATCAACATCTTGAAGCCGCCGCGGAAACGCAGCCGCATGCGCGAATCGGTAAACCAGCTGGCCAGCAACAAGGCCAGCAGGATCTGTGGTATGAAGTTGGCAATCCAAATCAGCAGGGTGTTGCCGAAAGAGTTCCAGAAATCCCAGTACACCGGGCTGGCCGGATCCATGTACAACCTGAAATTATCAAATCCTATTATCTTGCTGCTGTTGATTTTTCCCCAGCCGATGGCGTCAGACAGCGAGGTGCGGAAAGTAAATACAATCGGATACAGTTGAAAGATAAGAAAGACGATAATAAAAGGCGCCACGAAATAATAGCCGTAGCGGTTATAGTTGACCTTGCTGAGCCCTTTATGTCTTCCTCTGCCGGTACCGGCTACAGACTGTTGCATCACATGTCACCTTTCATGAAAGGTTCAACCGCAGTTCCTGCGAGAGAAACCCGGCCGCCCCCGCCAGGCGGCAGGGGCAGCCAGGGACAGGATTCGGACCGGTCTTACTCAACAATAATGTTGGCAAAAGCCGCAGCGACCGCCGCTTTGAAGTCGGCAATGGCGGTATCCAGATCCTTTTCGCCCTTGATATACGGGGTGGTCACATTGTCAGACCACAGGGTGTTGATGGCGTCGTCATACTCGGTCATGATGGTGCCGTCAGCCAGGTTGGCCGCGGTGGAGAAGGCGGCGTAGTGATCCTGCCCGCCCAGGAAGGGGTTGGGGGTGCCGCCCTCAGCTACGATCTTGTTGACAACGTTGTTGTTGGAGACAAAGTCGCCGCTGTCCTTGGCATAGGTGTACAGGAAATCCTCATCCAGGGTGAAGAAACGGATGAATTCCTTGACGGCAGCCTTCTTGGCATCATCAGCCTCTGCCATCTTGTAGGCATTGGCGCCCAGCCAGGTGCCGCCCCAGGAGTATCCGATCGGGCCATCCACCATGCGCCAGTCGCCGTAGGTGCCCTCGGCGCCTTCGACGATGCTGTCGGTCTCGGCATCGTAGTTGCCGCAGTTGGGCTTGAGCACATAGTGCAGTCCCCAGGTCGGCAAGAGGTAGGTCAGGGTGGTGTCGGACTTCATGCCCAGGAACCAGGTCTCGCTCCAGGCGGAACCCAGGTTGTACAGGCCGTCTTCCTCAGCCTGCTTGGCCAGGTCAAGGTAATCATACAGCACGGGGTCAATGTTGAGCTTGCCGTCCACCACCCAGCCGGCGGCGCGGTTGTACTGGTAAGCATTCCAGATGTCGCCAATGGAGTTGAACATCTTGACAGCGCCCTGGGACTTCTCATTGATCTCCTCAGCGGTCTCCATGAAGGTATCCCAGTCAGCAACCAGCTCCTGGAACTCCTCGGGGCTGGTAACGCCCAGATACTTCTCAGCCAGGGAGGCGCGGTAGAACATCGCACCGGGGGTGGACTGCCAGGCGGAGGCTTTTTGCATGCCATTGCGGCTGTCGGTGCCGATTTGCACCATGGCCGGAATGCTGTTGGCAAAGTCCTCATCAGTGAAGCCCAGCTCGGTCAGGGGCACAGTGGTGTCGGAGTTGACGTAGTACTTGACAAAGGCCGCTTCCAGCGCGAAGACATCAGGCGCTTCATCGCCGGTCGGGGCCGTGGCGATGACAGTGTCCAGCTTGTTGCGGTATTCGCTGCCGTCAGTGGGATAGAGCGTGTACTTGATTTCCACATCAGGGTGGGAAGGGACGTAATACTTGTCGATCATACCGCGCAGCTCGTCGGTAAAAGACCAGACAATCAGGGTGATTTTGGGAGTTTCGGCAAAGGCGACAGCCGCAATGGACAGCATCATCACCAGCGCCATAAACAGGGCTACCAGTTTCTTCATAGAGGGCCTCCTTAATAATGATTACCATCCCGGGACGATGACCGTCCAGGAATCTGGTCAGGAAATGGGGGCGACCGTCTCGCCGCGGATCAGGGATACCGGCACCGTGACAGCGGCCGCTTCACCGCCGGTATCTTATTGTCAATATGGGACAGCAGCAACCGCGCCGCTTCCCGGCCGATGAGCTCAACATTCTGCCGCACAGTGGTCAGGCGCGGATGGATATATGAAACAAAATCCAGCCCGTCAAAGCCAATAACCGACATGTCCTCCGGTATGCGCAGGCCGGCTTCCCGGATCGCCATCTGACCCCCCAGGGCCGCGTAATCATCCGGCATCAGGATACAGGTGGGCGGTGTTGGCAAAGCCAGCAGCGCGGATGTTTCCGCCCGTGTGCGGTGAATATCCCGATAACGGCTAAAGCGGTGATATTTCGGTTCAACCGGCAGGCCAAGGGAACGCATGGCCTGGATGTAGGCTTTATGACGCTTGTCGGTGACGCTGGAAGCCGCACCGCTGACAAAGGCAATGCGGCGATGGCCCATCTCATAGGCGTACAGCACGGCCTGGCGGATGCCGTCCTCATTGTCCGAATACACCGAGGGGTGGCCCGGATAAGTATGGTCGATGCTGACCAGGCTGATGCCTGCTCCGGCCAGTTCCATAATCTCCGGATCAGAGAAATCTATGCAGGCCACAAAGACGCCATCCAGGTTGCTGTGGCGGCAGTGCTCAAGATAGCTGATGGTGCGCTGGCCAATGGTGCGGTTGAGCAGCATCAGGTCATAGCCCTGCTCCTCCATGGTATCCTTGAAATGCTCCAGCACGCTGACAAAAAAGTCATGAAGCAGGCTGTGGTTGTCATCATCCTTCAGCAGGACGCCAATGATGAAACTGCGGTTGGTTTTGAGCGCCTTGGCAGCGGCGTTGGGCAGGTAGCCCAGGCGGGAAGCGCATTCGCGAATGCGCAGCGCGGTCTTGGCGCCCACGCCCGGCATATGATTGAGCGCTTTGGAAACTGAAGCAACAGAAACGCCGCATTCCCTGGCGATGTCCTTTAAAGTGATCATGGCTGCCCTCCCAAAGCGTATTATTAATCGTTTTCGTGACCAGTATATAACCAGATATTTCATTTGTCAAGAATCCGGCGTACCTTATATAAAATGAGCGCGAAGAGACAGTGTTGCCTCAAATAAGAATGAGCGCGAAAAGAGTATGCTGATTGAATGAAAGGGAAAGTATCAATGGCGACAAGAATTGAGGTTACCA